>WNGP01011122.1_pt1 | contig 13582 bp, 12 predicted proteins | sample 5407671 | NCBI WGS metagenome assembly WNGP01 (sample SAMN13153381, study PRJNA577476) | soil metagenome | isolation source: 40 cm soil or saprolite under Garry oak tree replicate 2 | place: USA:California | collected 2016-06-15 | reverse complement strand
AGGGCCGCCTCGGCCTCGCTTCGCGTGACGTCGGTTGAGGGGCCTGCTGGACCGGCCGCTGGTGAGTTCCGGGTCATTTCCGACCCTGCCTACGGGAGCTGGCGCCCCACACGAGCTGCAAGATCGCGGTGGCCGACGCCAACCCCCAGCCGTGAGCCCGCAACGCGCGCGGCGACGAAGCGTGCAGTCTGGCGCGGACCTGTCACAGCCTCGCGTTAGCGTGGCGCAAGGATGAACCGCACCGACCGCCTGTACGCCCTGGTTGAGGAGCTGCGCGCGACCGCGCCTCGGGCGCGCGCCTCGGCTCGCCGAGCGCTTCGAAGTCAGCGTCCGGACCATCGAGCGTGACATCCTTGCGCTGCAAGAGGCCGGCGTGCCGATCTGGGCCACTCCGGGCCGCGGCGGGGCTATACGATCGACCCTGCCCACACCTTGCCGCCGTTCGCTCGCACGGCATTGCACAAGGTCGTCGCGGCGATGTCGGCAACCGGGCGCACGAGCGCGGCCGACCTGCTCGCCCGGATCCATCTGCTGCACGCCAAGCGGGAGCTGTCCGACGCGCCGGTGCTGCGCGCCGTCGAGGAGGCCGTGCTCGAGCGACGGATGCTCTGTCTGGACTATTGTGACAAGCAGGGCCATAGCACGGAAGCGCGGCTGGTGGAGCCGCTCGGCTTCATCGGCTCCGAGCGTGACTGGTACCTGGTGGGGTGTTGTCGGCTTCGCAGCGGTGTGCGCGTGTTCCGACTGGACCGCATCGGCACAATCGAAGTGACCGCGGAGCGGTCACCCACGCGGGAGCCGCCGGCGCTGGGCGAGGAGTGCCTGCCGCAGCAATCGTGGTGGCATCCGGCGATCGTAGGCTGACCTGCCACGATCACCAGCGCGTGGCGAGCGAGCGGGAGCTGCGCGCCAGCGGAAACGGCGAGCAGCTCCGGACGCTCACGACTGCTCGATGAGCCCGACGCGGTGGCCCTCGGGGTCGAGGAGCATCGCGACCCGTGCGGTCTCCGAGATCGGCGTCGGCGGCTGCACCACCTTGCCGCCGAGCCGCGCCGCGTACTCAAGGCGCTCCTCCAGCCCCTGGACCGCCGTATAGAACGAAACGTACTCGCCGACCTGTGCGCCGGGGGCAAAGATGCCGCCCGGTATGCCGCCCTCGGCGCCGGTGTCCACCATGCCGTAGTGCTGCGGGTTGTCGGCGTCGACCTTCCAGCCGAGCAGATCGCCGTAGAAGCGTGTGAGTGTGTCGAGGTCGCGACCAGCGATCTCGAACCACACCACTGGAGCCGCCATGTACGTGCCTCCCGTGTCCGATGCGATGACCAGCACAGCGTCGTGCCCGGGAGCGACACCGTCCTGTCGTGGTTCCCGAACCGATCCAGGACCCGAGCCCACCGATCTCGTCGCTTGCATGCCGCGCCGGCGCGTTCCCGGTCCAGGCTCCATGCCCCGACCGCTACGCTCCAGCCCTGCAACTGATCCGTCGGGCTGACCGCCGATGCAGGGGTGGCGCGGGGGCCAAGCGTGTGGTGTGATCCAGGGCAGAAGGGAGTAAAGGTTCGGATGGGGCGTACATGAGAGCTGTCGGGTGGCGGGGACGGACCGCGGTCGTGCTGCTCGGGATGACAGTTGTCCTCGGCGTCACGGGGCTGCGGCCCGCTTGGGCTGACCCACCTCAAATCGCGTAGCGGCAGCTCACGACCGCCAGCTACAACCTCTACCTCGGCGCGGACCTGACGCCCCTGTTCTCAGCCACCAGCCCGGCTGAGCTGGTGCAACGCGCCGGCCAGGTCTATGCGAACATGGTCAAGACCGACTTCCCAGCACGGGCGGAGGCCATCGCGGAGCTACTGGCGGCAAACCCTGTGGGTGCCGGAAACGTCATCCCCGAGATTGACATGCGGCTTCGCATTAGTGGTGGAGCACCGCGATGATGTCCGGCCATGACGCTCCGACTCCTCTACCTGATCTTGTGTCAGCTCCTCGGCTGGCTCGCACTGCTCGCCCGTGGGCAGACATCCAAGAACGCAGAGCGCTCATGCTGCGACACGAGGTCGCGGTGCTCCGCCGACAGGTCGCCAGACCACGTCCACCTGGCCAGACCGAGCCATCCTCGCGGCGTTGAACCGACTCCTGTCAAGGGAGCGCCGACACTATCGCCTCGTCACACCCGACACCCTGCTGCGCTGGCATCGAGCCATGGTCAGTCGACACTGGACCAAGCCCCACCGCCCACCCGGTCGACCGTCGCTCTCACCCGAGCTGAGGTGCCTGATTGTAAGGATGGCGGCGGAGAACCCGACCTGGGGCATCGACGCGTCCAAGGCGAACTCGCGCAGCTTGGATGCCGGGTCGCGCCAAGCACCGTGTGGCTGCTGCTCAAACGCGCCGGCATCGATCCAGCGCCACGCCGCGCAGCTCTGACCTGGCGGCAGTTCCTGTCCGCCCAGGCCGAAGCCATGCTGGCATGCGACTTCTTCCACGTCGACACGGTGCTGCTCACGCGCCTGTACGTGCTGTTCGTGATGGAGATCGCCAGCCGCCGGGTCCACATTCTGGGAGTGACGGCGAACCCAACTGGAGCGTGGGTAACCCAACAGGCCCGCAACCTGCTCATGGACCTTGGGGACCACGTCGGACAGTTCAGGTTCCTCATCCGCGACCGGGACTCCAAGTTCACCGACAGCTTCGATGCGGTCTTCGGCTCCGAGGGCATCCGGATCCTCCGCACACCCATACGGGCGCCGCGGGCGAACGCGTTCGCGGAACGGTGGGTCGGCACCGTCCGCCGTGAGCTGCTCGACCGGATGCTGGTTATTGGTCACCGGCAGTTGGAGACGCTGGTGGGCTATGTGGCGCACTACAACGAACATCGACCACACCGCGCGCTCCGGCAGGCATCACCGCTCAGGGTCGCCTCACCGACCGCTCCGACAGCGGACATGCGGGTCGTGCGGGTCGATCGACTCGGCGGGCTGATCCACGAATATACCCAGGTCGCATGAGGTGGACGAGTTCTCGGCACCCACAGGGCGTTCGGCGGGTTCGTCGACCGGCCCCGCGTCGGCTTGGTCGTGATCGCCTTCGACGGCGGCGGGCGCGAGCTGGGACGGTCGCACCGGCTCACGTTCTGAGAGCCTGTCCTGTCCTATCTGGCCGAACAGCGCATTTTGATGGGAGCGGTAACGCTCTTACTTGCTCGTCAAGGAGGTGCAAGAAGCACCGGGACCTCGCAAGCGCCAGCAGCTTCTGACCGGCCTCCGGGCTTTGTGAAACGGGCTGAGGGGACTAAAGCGCTACGTCGCGCGTCAGGTCTACCGGTACCTGCGCGAGGTCAACCAGCCGTAGAAGCCGCCCACTCGACCGATGCCATCAGCCAGGAAATCCCCGGCGGGTCCGGGACCAGGAAGAAGTCCACGTGCACGGCCAGCAACCGGCCGTTGGCGTCGTAGCCGCCGACCACCGCGTAGTAGCCGTCACCCCAGCCAGACCTCACCGCGACCAGGTTCTCGCCGGCCAGCGCGCGTGGCAGCGTCAGGTTCACGACCTCCTGGTACTGGTAGCCGGGCTTGGGGTGCGGGTTGAGCGACTCGTGCAGCGCGTCGAACCAGTCGGCGTCCACGGCTGCGTCCTCCCCGGAGTGCTCGCCAAGCCACCAGCGATGCTCGGGGTAGTTCCGAGCGAACCACGCCGAGATGTCGGGGAAATAGCGCCGGGCTGCTTCGGCATCGACCAGACAGGCCGTTCCGCCATCCACCCCGAAGCCCATGAACTCGTCGTCTGCCAGCAGCGGCGGCTCTTGGCCGGACGGGACCAGCGCGAGCTTGCGGCGGCCGACCTCCCTGCCAGCGGCGAGCATGAGCGAGACGTAGGCGGTCCGGGAGTCCAGGACCGTCGCCTCGTCGCGGCGGCTGATATCGGCCTGGGTTGTCCGTATGGGGTGGCTGCCCGCCGGGATCTCGACCTCGCCAAGGTCGCTGCGGCCTGTCCTACCCCGCAGGTCATAGCCTGGATCGGCGATGCCGAGCCGACCGCTGAGCACGCGCAGCACGCTACCGTCGACCACGCGGAACCGCCACGACTGCAAGACGTCTGGGTCCTGGACGTGCGGGTCGTCCATCTGGATGTTGATCACAGTGTCGTCGGCCAGTGCGTACCAATGGTCCTGCGGCCACGCCATCGGTGATGCCTCTCCGCATCGAGGGAAGAACCACGATCGTACCTATTGGTAGCGACACCCAAACGACGGTGGGTCGCCAATGAGAGCGTCTGGCGGCCGAGCCTTCCTTACCCGTCACCCGCGCATCGGGCAAGACCAGCAGCGTCCACTTCCGCCTGACCGCCAACCGCCGAGCCCGCCCGGCCCTGCACATCTTCGCCGACAACTCCCGGCACAGCTCCCCGTGGGCGGCCACCCTCTACGCCAACGCGCGCCCGGGGCAAACGCCACCCCAGGCCATCCGCATGCTGGGCCGGGCCTGGCTGCGAGTCATCTGGGTCTGTTGGCACACCAACACGCCCTTCGACCCGTCAAGCACCGCGCCGAACAACGACTCGCCGCCGCCTGACTTGACTCAGGATACTGAAACGCTACGTCGCCCGGGAGGTCTTCCAGTGCTCAACCAGATGGCCCACAACACCCGCATCCCAGCCGCTTGATATCTATACGAGCGTCGAGTACGAGCACGCAGCATGACACGCCGACTTCTGATACCCCACGGGGGTGCGCCGTCTTGAGAGAACGCACCCGGCCACCTGATCTGGGCGGGTTCCCGTCCAAGTCGCCCAAGCCCTCGGAGGGCCACCCACGTCGACGACGAACTCATTCCTCTCAGAGACCGTTGGCATCGCCGTCATGGACATCCCGAGTCAACACGGGAACGAGCACGCTTGCGTCGGGACTGCCCCAACCGGTGACGGCGTCCCAGCCTCTCGAGGTCGCGTAGCCATTGATCGTCGTCGGCGGGAAGGCGACCGTGTTGTGCCCGGTAGTGATGTCGTGGAACGCGGCGTGGTACTTGGAGCTCTCGGCGACCCGGTATATGCCGGCGTTGACGAACCCCAACGGCCGCCCGGCGGACTGGTCCGCCAAGGCGACCAGCCCGGCCAACAGTGGGGCGCTGGCGCTGGTGCCGCCGTGGCCGCTGATGGTGTAGTTGCCGGCCCCGGTGGCGGTGACGACGGGGAATCCGGTGTGAGGGGCGGCGTCGGCGGCCACGTCGGGGACCCCCCGGTGGGAGCCGATGCCCGGCACGCCGTCTTGGTAGGCCGGGCGGGAGAGCTGGCGACTGAAGCCGCCGCCCGAGCCCTGGAACTGGCTGTCCGGGTCACCGTATGGAAGGTCCCAGGCGCTCTCGGAGACGTAGGCGCCAGTCTGGTGGCTGGCGGTCAGTGTGGTGCCTCCGGCACCCAGGACGAGCGGATCGGCCGCGGGCAGGTTGACCTCTTTGACCGGGGAGAAGGGGCCCCCGGTCAGTCCGCTGACCACGTGGCAGGGCTCTCCGACCGCTCCTACGTCCCCGGAGGCGGCGACCACGGTCACGTGGTGTTGGGCGGCAGCCTGTAGCGCGGCGTGCAGGGCGGTGACCTCGGCCGGGGTGTCGCAATGCTCTCCTCCCGTCTGGCCGGCGGCGCTGATAGAGATCACGTCACCCACGGAGCTGCCGAGCCTGATGGCGGCCACGGCGGCACGCACCGCGCTCGCTGGGTCGTCGAGGGAGTTGGCTGCGACCATGACCAGGCTGATGGTGGCCCCCGGGGCCACGGCGTGGACCATCTCGGCGTCGAGGACCTCCTCGCCGTTGGCCAACCAGGGCGAGGCCGACGGGGCCAGGCTGGCGTTGACCTGAAGCTTTGCCGCCGGCAGGCCGAACAGTTTGTCGAACTGGACGAGGTCCTGGCGGATGTCACTGGTGGGGAGCGGGAATTCCGGTTCGGCGAGCTCCGGCAGCACGACGGTCTGGCCGCGCCCGTCGATCCCCCGGTGTAGCAGCGGCACTATCCCGTAGGCGGCCTCGATCTGCTGGGGGCCGTAGCACGTCGTAACTGAGTTGCAGCCAGCGGTGGAGGCCGGCTGCTGGTGTGACGCCGAGGGGCCCGAGCCGGCACGGGTGGAGCCCGGCTGCTGGTGTGACGCCGAGGGGCCCGAGCCGGCACGGGTGGCCGCGCCCGTACCGCAGGCCGCGCCGAGCATGCCGGTGATGGCGAGGGCCACTACGGCTCGCCGGTTCCGGTGGCGCTCCGCTCGCAAGGCGACGCCTGGTGCAACCTTGGTCATGTCTGCTCCTAGGACAACGCCGTTGCGGACGGGATGGGTTGCTGTGTCGGTCCGAGGGTGAATCTTCAGGGACGGTGGCCGCGGCGGCGTCCTGTCATGCTTCTTACCGTGTGGCACGCGGTGGCTATTCGAATCGTGCGTTCTCCGGCTGGGTGATGCGGTTCAACAAGGGCATTGTGGCCAACACGACCAGTGCCGACAGGGCCAGGCCGCCCAGCATGGTGATGTAGTAGCCGAGGTTGGGATGGGCCGCTGAGGCGAAGTTCTGGTGCGTGCCGAGGTTCGCCGCGAAGACCGACCGTAGGGGAGGCTCCGCGATGGCGATGGCCACTCCGGCCGCCACGACGGTGGCGCCCACCAGGGGCACGATCGACTCCAGGAGGACGACCCGGGTGAGGGTCTTCAGCGGCGTTCCCGAGAGCCGCAGCAGGGTGAAGGGCCGCTTGCGGTCCAGCAGGCTGCCCGCCACGCTCACCGCCAGGCTGCACCCGGCAACGATGAGGATCAGCGCCACGATGGCTAGCACGACCCTCTCGATGTTCTTGTCGTCGTTGTTGCGGATCTGGGCGACCTCACCGAAGGTCTCCGGTTCGATGGTCCCCATCTGCCACTCGCTCAGGCCACCCCCACCTTTGAAGTGGCTCGGGGCAGTCTCGGTCGAAGCCGCCTCGAAGTCGGTCAGGTAGGTCCGCACCCGCTCCAGGGTGTCGGGACTGTTGGTCTTCACCAGCAGGGCGCTCACGTCGAGACCCGCCAGGCGCTCGGTGGCCGGGGTGCTCGAATGGCTGACGGCAGGCAGGTCCTTGTTGAAGAAGATGGGGTTGTCGGTGGTGAGCAGTTCACCGACGCTCGCCTGCACCGCCGCGACCCCGGGAGCACAGGAGCCCAGTGCGGGCAGCGCCCGAATGGCCGGGCAGCTGACGACCGAGTCGGAAGGGCCGGAGGCCGGGTTGGCGGGGCTCTCCAGGGCGTGTGCCCGCGGGACCGGACCGTTGCGCCCCCGCTGGGACGCTCCCGGCGCGCCCGACGGTCCGGTGGTCACCGGGGGTGGATCGGCTGCGGGGTTGGCGTAGATGGGGACGACGGTCACCCCTGTTTGCGAGTCGAGGTAGGAAACGAGCTGGCCGCCCGTCTTCGGGTCGAGCCCGGCCTTGCCCGGCCCGTTGCGCAAGGGGACTTTCAATACGTTGGTGAGCTGGGCGGCCGCCCCGCTCGACTGGGCGGCGTTGAAGGCGGGGACGACGCAGGCGACGAGGCTTCCGGCGAACACGGCCAGCACCAGTCCAGCTGAGGTCCGGAACGCGCCTTTGGGGTTGTCGGAGAGCCTCCGGGCGGCCAGCAGGGCCGAGGGGCCCCGCGCCATCCGGGCCAGGATGCGCGCGATCTGCATGGTCAGCCACGACCCACCCAGCACCAGCCCCGCCATGATGAGGAACAGCCCGATGAAGGCCGGGGTGCCGTCGGGATTGCCGGGGTTGGAGACCAGCGGGGCGATGAACAGCGGTATTCCGGCAAAGATGGGCAGTACCCGCCACCAACCTGGCGGGCGGGGCGTGGTCCGGCGGCTGACCCCCAGGGGGGTGATCCACACCCGGCGCAGGGAGACCAGCGAGCTCAGGGCGGCGAGCAGCGGCACCAGCACGACCATGGCCAGGTATCCCCACAGCGTCGGGGTCACCGTGTAGCCGAAGAACTGGACCCCCGAGAACGAGATCGACTCCAGGAGCGGGCGGATGGCCAGGAACGCCAGCACTCCGATGACGACGCCGGCCGAGGCGGTGACGACCGCATCCACCGATGCGACCACGTTGACCTGGCGGGGGGTCGCCCCGACCAGCCGCAGGGCCGCCAGGCGTTCCTCGCGCCGCGTGGCCGCCAGGCGGGTCGCGGTATTGATGAGGATCATGAGAGGGAACAGGACGACGACCGCGGCGATGCCGAAACCCAGGCGGTAGAGGTTCGTGGTCCCCATCAGCTGCGGCGCGGTCGCAATCCGGCTCACCTGGACCGTTCCGGGGCGGGCAGCCAGCTGCGACGGCGAGTACCCCACCACGATCGCCAGCTCGTCGGGGCCCGACAGCGCCGCGTCACCCAGCAGGCCGGCCTGCTGTCCGGGGAAGCGGTCACCCAGCTCGTCGGCGGGGACGGTCTTCAACAGTCGGGACAGCGCCGGCGAAACGTAGAACTGCCCTGCCGACGGGATGTGGGCAAGACCGGGGATGCGCGGCGCTCCCGGACCCAGCGCGGCCACATCGAGCTGCTCGATGAAGCGGCCCTTGTAGATGTTCTCCGAGTAGTTCCAAAGCTCGGCTCCCGGAGTGGCCGACGTCGTCGACACCGGTGCCCCCTGAGTGGACTCCCACGACGGCCGGTTGCTGGTCGCCTGGAAGGCGTGGAACTCGGCGAGAACGGCGAGCAGTATCGCCACTCCCACCCCGACAGCCAGCGATGTGACGACCAGGCGCAGCAACGCCTCACGACCGCTCCTGGCGACCAGCCGCAATCCGAGCCGGTACATCAGCCGGCCAGCGAGGGAGGATGCGGCCGGGCAGCGGACCCGTCGGCCGGGTTGGACGGGACGGCAAGCGGCTCGGCGACGGTGACCTGGCCGTCGCGGACCAGCACCATACGATCGGCATAGGCCGCCACCCGGGCTTCGTGGGTGACCAGGACAACGATGGTCCCCTCCGCCCGGGTGAGGCTCACCAGCAGCTCCATGACGTGCTCACCGGTGAGCGAGTCGAGCGAGCCAGTGGGCTCGTCCGCGAAGAGGACCTTGGGATGGTGGACCAGGGCGCGGGCCAGCGCGACCCGCTGCGCCTCGCCCCCCGACACCTCGCCGGTGCGGCGGCGCCCCAGACCGTCCAGACCCAGGCGCGGCAGCCAGGAGCGCGCGGCCGCAGAGGCATCCCGGCGCGCCATCTGGCCGAGCAGCAGCGGCAGGGCGATGTTGTCCTCGACGGTGAGCTCGGGCACCAGCTGGCCGAACTGGAACACGAAGCCGAAGTCCCTCCGGCGCATCTCACTGCGCCTGGTCTCTCCGAGGCGGTCGATGCGCCGCCCGTCGAAGTAGACCTCGCCGGCGTCGGGGATAAAGATCCCCGCCAGGCAGTGCAGCAGCGTGGACTTGCCCGAGCCGCTCGGGCCCATGACGGCGAGGATCTCGCCGGGTGCCACCGCCACGCTGGCACCGTTCAGGGCAGGCGTCCTTCCGAAGGACTTCACCAGGGAGCGGCCCTCCACCACGGGCATGGCGGACCCCTCGTGGCCGAGGGCCGAGAGGCTCACGGCTGCACCTCCTCATGATTGTCGATGGCCTTGGCGATGGAGGCGAGCCGCGCCTCGGTCAGGTCGATCCAGCGCAGGTCGGCCTCGAGGTGGAAGAGCCCGTGGTCGGCCAGCAGCGCCTCGACGGAGCCCGCCGTGCGCCGCAGCTCGGTCAGCTGCCGCATCCGCTCCATGTGGGCGGCGCGCTGGGTGTCGAGGTAGGTCCGGGCCGACCTGCCCAAGATCAGTGAGAGGACCACCTTGGTGAATAGCAGCGTCTGCAGATGGGGCTCGGGCTCGATGGGCGTCCTCAGCCACTCCTCCACCTCGCTGGCCCCCAGCTCGGTGATCGAGTAGCGCTTGCGGTCCGGTCCCGCCCCCGGCTCGACCTGACCCGCGCTGACCTTGCCGTCGCGGGCGAGCCGGGAGAGGGTGGCGTAGACCTGACCGAACGGGAGGGACCGGCCCCAGCCGAAGTAGGTGTCGTAGTCGCGCTTGAGGTCGTAGCCGTAGCTGGACTCCCGCTCCAGCAGGCCGAGGAGGGTCAGGGGAACGTTCATGGGCCGAAGACTACACTGAAAGTATACTCCCAGTCAATAGCTGCGGAACCCGACGGGTCGGGGCGCGCGACATGTGCCGATAGCGCGCGGGTCTGTCCGCGACGGGGCGTAGGGTGCGGAAAGTGCGGCACGGCCTGTGAGCTGCGGGTTCCCATGACGAGTCGGTATCGTGCGCCTGTCCTCAAACGCCGCTGCGGAGGCTATCCCGCATGCTGCCCCGACTCGCCTACCTGACCTTGTGCCGCTCCGTCCAGCTCCTGGCCCTGCTCACCCGCCGCGATGCTGCCAAGGATCTGGAACTCCTTGTTCTCCGCCACCAGCTCACCGTCCTTCGCCGCCAGGTTCCGCGACCCAAGCTGGAACCAGCCGACCGAGCCCTGCTCGCCGCGATCAGCCGCGTGCTGTTGTGCTTCCTCGTCACCCCGCAGACGCTGCTGCGCTGGCACCGGCGGCTGATCGCGGCAGCGTGGACCTACCCGCATCGCGGACCCGGCCGGCCACCGCTGAACCAGGAGGTGCGGCACCTGATCATCCGCCTGGCCAGGGAGAACCCTCACTGGGGCTACCAGCGCATCAAGGGCGAACTCCAGCGCGTCGGAGTCCGGGTTTCGGCCACCACGATCCGCACAATCATGCGCCCGTAGGGTGCGTAAATGCGTTCATGCAGCTCGGCGGTACTCGCGCAGCAGCCCGCCGAGCAGGTCACGCCGGTGCACCCGACCCGGCCGAGCCTCGGTGAGGGTCGTGATCTCGGCTGAAGGGTCCGGCGGCTGCAGTTCAAGCGCGCGATGCGGACGGTGCCGGTTGTAGTGCGCCACGTACACGCGCAGGACCCGATCCAGATGCCCGCGCCCGACGATCAGCAGCCAGTCCAGGCACTCGGAACGGACCGTGCGGACCCAGCGCTCCGCATAGGCGTTCGCATTGGGCGCCCGCACCGGTGTCAGCAGCACCTCGGCGCCTTCTGCGGGGAACACGTCGTCGAAGCCGCGGCAGAACTTCGCATCCCGGTCGCGGAGCAGGAAGCGCACGCGTCGCCCGCGCTCCTCCAGCGCGAGCAGCAGGTTGCGGGCCTGCTGAGCGACCCAGGCGCCGTCGGGGTTGGCGGTCACCCCGGCCAGGTGGACCCGTCGGCTGTCGAGTTCGATGAGTAGGGTAGGCGGCTGGCGCGGTGACACTGATTGCGCTCCGTTTCCAGCCGCCCCCCGTCGAACCGTGCATGCGCTTCTCGCGCACACGGCTCACCGACGTCGTTCACCGCCGGCATTCGGCTTCTCCCGCCAGTCCCGGAAGGGTCTGGGAGCGACGACGATCCCGATCAGGCTGACCAGACCCAGTTGGTTGGGTGAGGCGACTGCCACCACCCACCAGCCAAACGCGCGGCTGCGGCGGTGGCGTTTGCCGATAAACAGCGCCAGCCGCATGCGCGCATAGTGTCTGATCTTGTCGAAGTGCCGGGTCGAGTTGCCGTACTTGAAGTACGCAGCCCAGCCGTGCAAGAACCGGTTGAGGTCCCCCACGATCTCCCCGACGTGCAGCCACAGCCGCGACCGGTCGGTCAGTCCCCGGATCCGATCTCGGGCATGCTGCATGGCCTTGTTCGTGGGCCAGCGGGCCAGGTAGGTGACGGGCTTGCCCCCACGACGCGGCGCATGACGTACCAGCCGGTGCTCAAAGCCGAGGAAGTCACAGCCTTCCCCGCCCACCTGCAGGTGCACGATCCGCGTCTTGGCCTCCTTTGGCTCCAAGCCAAGGTCGGCCAGCAGCACCCGCAGCCGCGCAAGCGCGGCCTCGGCCTGCTGCCGGGACTTGCACAGTACCAGCGGGTGAGTGGCCGGGGGGAATCTCACCCCCGGCTCTCGCAGAACCGGACGTGAACCTCTCGACTCATCCGGCTCCCATTGCCCAGCCGTCAGGACCCGCGCCGAGCCGCCAGTGCGCGAACAGGTGGGGAGATCGCCGGGCGACCTCGGCCAGCCATGCCATCGCGCGCCGCTCGCGGTTGCGCAGCCGTTGTTTGTACTTCCGGCAGACCCACCGCACCAGGTGGTCGTTGAGCCGCCGGAGGAAGTAGAGCAACCGGGACTTGTAGAAGCGCCCGTAGTAGTTGATCCACCCCTGCACGATGCTGTTGAACATCCGCGCAAGGTCGTCGAGGGACTTGTCACTGCGGCGGGCCAGGTGCCACGAGCGGATCTCGGCGCTCATCGCCTTCATCGCGTCCGGGCTGACCGCGGGCAGGAACGACACGAAATGCTTGCCGTGCCTGTTCTTGGCCAGCCGGGGCCGGAACTCATACCCCAGGAACGTGAACTTGATGTGCTCGTAGGAGCCCGTGCGGTCCACGTCCTTGCAGTACACGATGCGCGTCTTGTCCGGATGCAACCCCAGACCGACCTGCGCCAGACGATCAGCGATCGCGTCCCGCACGTGGCGGGCCTGGCGCTGGCTGCTGCAGTGGACCACCACGTCATCGCAGTAGCGCTCGAACCGCACGGCCGGGTACTGCCGGGCCATCCAGGCGTCGAACGCGTAATGCATGAACAGGTTGGCGAGCAGCGGCGAGATCGCTGAACCCTGTGGGGTCCCGCGGTCCCGGGCGACCAGCGTGCCGTCCTGCCGTTGCAGCGGCGCCTTAAGCCACCGCTCCACATAGAGCAGGATCCACCGCTGGTCGGTGTGGTGGGCGACCGCCTTGAGCACGAGGTCCCAGGGCACGCTGTCGAAGAACGCCCGGATGTCCAAATCGATCACCCAGTCGCTTCGCCAGCACCGCTGGCGACACGCCGCCACCGCGTCCAGCGCGGACTTGCCCGGCCGGTAGCCGTAGGAGTCCGGGTGGAAGACCGGTTCGACCTTTGGTTCCAGGTACAGCCTGACCACCGTCTGGGCGACCCGGTCGGCCACGGTCGGCACGCCGAGCAAACGAACCCCTTTGCCTCCTGCCTTGGGGATCTCCACCGCCTTCACCGGCGGCGGGAAGTAGGAGCCCGAGGACAGCCGGTTCCAGATCTTGTACAGATTCCGGTCCCGGTCGGCCTCGAACTCCGCGATCGACTCCTCGTCGACACCCGCCGCCCCCTTGTTCGCCTTGACCCTCCCAAACGCTTCCCAGACAACCCACTTGGAGATGTCGAACGGCTTGTCCTGCTGCTTGGGTTCGCTCACCCAGCTCCTCCCGGCCACACCGGTTGACCACCAAGCGACCCCGGGCAACCCGGCCCCTTCACTCCGCCCGCATTACCAGGCATCACCGCTACCACGAGCCGGTCCGCCCCCCTGCCCCGCACCGGTACTCGGCCCCTTGCAGTTTCCGCTGCTTGGGGTACTCCCTTCGGCCGGCCGGTCCAACACCCGACCGGCACTGCCGGGGCGAGGGGTTCCCACGTTCCGTGCCAGCGCCTGAACCGAGCTCGCGCCACCTCTACGCCGGTCACCACCTGGCCAGTCAGCAGGCACCCGCCAGACTCCTCCCGGG
>WNGP01006673.1_pt1 | contig 13585 bp, 10 predicted proteins | sample 5407671 | NCBI WGS metagenome assembly WNGP01 (sample SAMN13153381, study PRJNA577476) | soil metagenome | isolation source: 40 cm soil or saprolite under Garry oak tree replicate 2 | place: USA:California | collected 2016-06-15 | reverse complement strand
CGAGGGACGCGCATCAAGGTGGGCGCCACCGGTTCGCTGAAACAGATCCTGTTTGGTCCGGCAGAAGTTGACGATGGCAGCCAAAATCTGGTCGGTGCGATTACTACCTGCATGGGTAACGTTGGCGCTCGAAACATTGCCGAGTTTCAGCAAACGGAGATCATCATTGCGCCTTCTATCAAGACCGAAGGAAAGCTCTTTCAAACAGTTCAGAGCGTTGGAATGGGAACGAGCTAACGTTCTTAACCTTTCAACGCTTCACGCTTTAACCAATTCATCGCCATTATGACCGACCGTAGAGTAGTTATCACTGGCCTGGGCGTTCTCACGCCGGTCGGCAACGACGTGGAGACGTTCTGGTCCAATCTCAAGAACGGCGTCAGCGGTATTCACACAATCGACGCATTCGATACCACGGCTTACGACTGCAAAATCGGCGGGCAAGTTCGCAATTTCGACCCGAAGCTATTCTTCAAAAACCCAAAAGACGTTCGTCGCAGCGATCGATTTTCGCAGCTCGCGATGGCGGCGGCAAAAATGGCGCTTGCGGACAGCGGAATTGATATTGCGAACCTGAAACAGCGCGACCGGTTCGGCGTCCTCGTCAGCAGCGGAATCGGCGGGCTGAAAACCCTCCAGGATCAGCTAACAATCCTGTTGACCAAGGGACCCTCCCGGACTTCGCCGTTCACGATTCCAATGCTGCTCAGCAACATGGCCAGCGGCCTCATCTCGATGGAGTTCGACCTGCACGGGCCTAACATGTGTATCGTTACCGCCTGCGCGACATCAAACAACGCCATCGGCGAATCCTGGCGAATCATTAAATTTGGCGATGCCGATATTTTCCTCGCCGGCGGCTCAGAGGCGTCCGTCGTTGAGATTGGTCTCGCTGGATTTTCCGCAATGAAAGCGTTGAGCACGCGCAATGACGAACCCGAACGCGCGTCGCGACCGTTTGATCGCGACCGCGATGGTTTCGTTGTCAGCGAAGGTGCGGGAATCGTGGTAGTTGAGGAGCTGGAACATGCTAAGGCACGCGGCGCAAAAATTTGCGAGACACGCGCAATCAAACAGGTGTTTGGAGAGCATGCCTACAAGGTCGCCATCAGCTCTACCAAATCGATGACCGGCCACTTGTTAGGCGGCGCCGGCGGCATCGAGATGGCGGCCTGCGCGCTCGCTATCCGCGATTCGGTCATTCCACCGACGATCAATCTGGAAAATCCGGGAAAAGAATGCGACCTCGATTACACTCCCAAGGTTGCGCGCGAAAAGAAAGTGCGTGTCGCTTTAAATAACTCATTCGGTTTCGGTGGCCACAATGCCACCCTCGTTGCGATCGCGTTCGAAAAATAACGTGGTGCCCAACCGGCGGGCGCGCCACACGTGGGGCAATCGCTTTGACTATTGGTCCCTCACCGGTCACTATTTACTCGCGAAAACCGTTGGAGTTCACTTCCGACACCACGCGGGCATAGCTTAATGGTAAAGTTCCAGCCTTCCAAGCTGGCCATGCGGGTTCGATTCCCGTTGCCCGCTCATTATCGTCCGTCCAGCTTTATTTGTGTGCGGCCGCTTGCTTGCGGTTACGGAGCCACACTACGTTTTTGCGTACTACGTGGCCTCCTTTTACAAGGGCGCGCGGTCTTCCGAGTTTTGGATCGAATACGCTAACATCGGCAGGGAGTGCTGCCAGAAATCCACAAAAATTTGCTACTCCATTGTATTTGAACGCTGCCTCGCGCACGGCTTTCGGCGTGAGCTGGCGTCGAGCAGCTGCTGTTCGTGAATCGCGCTCCTGAGCAGCGGAGAGTGACGAAGTTGATTCAGAATAGGGAAAAGGAGCAGGCGCCGGCAAGGGCGATGAGTCCGAATCAGGCGGCGGCGCCGGAACCTGCCCAGGTGTTTCATACGGATAGGGACCCGGGGTTTTGATGGTCGGGATCTCCGAGTCAACTCTTTCAGCAGGGAAAGCGACCAGGAACGCGAGCGCTCCAGCGATGCCAACAATTCCGATCAGCGTTACAGCACGTTGCCTTTTCATTTCGGCACAACGGCGACCTTGCACTGCTCGCATATCGCTCTTGCTACAACGGTCCAGGCGGGCATATGGTCTTGTCAGCTGCTGAATTAAGTGGAGCGCTAACGCATTAGGAAGCGTCGCGCCAAGGCGAGCATGCCGAGAGCCACACCGAGCAACATTACCGTAATGCCACCATCCGGAACCCCCGACACCGCGTGGGCCAAAAAGCGTCCATCCAGTGAGGTAGTGCCCGGGTGCCAGAAAGGGAATCGTTATTATTCCACTCAGATTACCGATGTACCAAACTTCGGAACCGTAGGCGTCGTAGGTCGCGAACAGGTACGTGTATAAACCACCGGTGCGAAGGTTTATCGTTCTGCCACCGCCGTTAAGGGCCTGAGCGGCGGTCGGCAAGGATTTAAAACCATGGTTTGAGCAAAAGTATACCTCGCCATTAGCGACGTCGATCGCGCCAAGAGCCATGCCAATCAAGTGACTCACGTAGGTTGCCTTGTTTTGATTATCTGTTTTTCTTTGTATGCCCGGGCAAAGAAAGCCCAGCTTGTAGGAGTCCCCGACACCAAGAGCAACGGCCTTCGCGTCGTGACTCGGCGCAAGCATCGCTCGCAAAAAGCCATGCAGAGCAGCAAAAATTTGTCTCTGGAAACTGCGTTTGATTGCATGGCGCGGCGTAAAAAAAGTGTAATCATGCAAAATGCTGCAAATGCCGTGCCAACAGAAAGCACTTTCCTCTACTACGATCATAACCATATTATTTACAGGATATTATGATCGAAGCAATTTCGAGAGACTGTGACTCCATCGGGGACGATGTTGTAAAGTGGTTCAGACGATTATGTGGCGGCTCAGCGAAACGCAGCGTAACGAACTTAACTCAAAGAGTTTACGCGATGAGTTTGTCGGGTAAGAATTTCCGACGATTCAATCTTTAGATTCCGTTGTTCGCTATTGGTCTAGTGCAATTAGCTGGCGGTTCCGCCAGGCGAAGCCAAGAGCCGAATAAATCGTCAGCCCTACGGTAACCCACACTAGTACCGGCCCGGCTTCGGTCCAGGCGCGCACCCACCATGTCGATTTCTCACTGACGTATTGCAGTTCCGCCATCGAAAGGAGCGCCAGAAAGAAAATGATCGTAATGATCTGCCACGAAGTTTTCTGTTTTCCCAGCCGTTCTGCCGGCAGAATCTGGCCCTTGGCACTGGCCATCAGGCGAAATCCCGTAATTAGAAAATCTCGCGCGACGACAGTCGTGGCAGCCCACGCCGGCACAGCTTTAAGAGGAACCAAAGAAATAAAAGCGGCAGCCATCATGATTTTATCCACTAACGGGTCCATCAATTTGCCAAAGTTCGTGATCACCCCGTAACGCCGGGCGATCTCACCGTCTATGAAATCCGTCAGGCCCGCGATGAGAAAGATGACCAGCGCCGTGGTGCGTGCTCGGCGAAGGCGGGCCGTTTCCAAATCGGAACTTTTTTTTTCAACTCTTCCACGATCCATCGACTCGCTTGAAACGCTCCTTCGCGATGTCCACTGCACACTCGCGTAAAGAGAGACGGTTCACCGACAGCGACAAACCCAATCCGGTGATGAATGATTACCGATCGCAGCCCAAATTCGATCGCGGCCTGCTCGGCAATTTGCTTCAACTGATGTTCGGCCATTTCGCGGTGCGCTTCGTAATCGATTCCCTTAATTTCGCGCCCATCCTCGGAGCCGCGCACAATCCCCTGAAAATCAACTCTCGCGCCTGCGGCGAGATCGACTCGGTTCTCTGGCACATTGAGTTGCCCTTCTGTCAACAAAACTTCGCAAACCGGATTTGCCATAAGGTTCAAATGCTCGCTACAGTGAGTCGCCCCTTGTTTCAAGCTGTTGGAAAAAGAAGATACTAAAATGAATACGAATCAATGTGATATTGGGCTGATCGGCTTGGCCGTGATGGGCGAGAATCTCGCCCTGAATCTCGAATCGAAGGGTTTTTCTGTCGCGGTGTTTAACCGTACCACCGAAGTGACGGATAAATTTGCTGCCGGTAGGGCGAAAGGAAAAAATATTCGGCCGACACGCACAATCGAGGAATTTGTCGCGGCGCTAAAGAAACCGCACATAGCGATGATGATGATCAAGGCCGGCAAGCCGGTGGACATTGTTATCGGCGAAGTCGCACCGTTACTCGAGCGGGGCGACGTGCTGATCGACGGAGGAAATTCTCTTTTCACAGACACAGCGCGACGCGGCAAGGAATTAGAGGAGAAAGGAATTCATTTTGTCGGCATGGGCGTCTCCGGAGGGGAAGAAGGCGCGCTCAAAGGTCCTTCGCTCATGCCCGGCGGTTCGCGAGAGTCATGGGAGATCATCGCACCGATTTTCCGAAAGATCGCTGCGCAGGTAGATGGCGAGCCGTGCTGTCGTTACATGGGCCCGAATGGCGCCGGTCATTACGTCAAGATGGTTCACAACGGCATCGAGTACGGCGACATTCAATTGATCTGCGAAGCGTATGCAATCATGAAAGACGTTCTGGAGATGCAAGCTCCGGAGCTCGCAGACGTCTTTGCAGAATGGAACAAAGGCGAGCTCGATAGCTATCTGATTGAAATCACGTCCCAGATTCTTAGAAAGATCGACCCTGACACCGGCAGGCCGCTGGTCGATATGATTCTCGACAAAGCCGGACAAAAAGGAACCGGCATCTGGACGCTTCAAGCGGCTATCAAACAATCTGTCGTTATTTCTACAATTAATGCAGCGGTCGAAGCGCGCGTTATCTCTGCGCAGAAAGAAGAGCGCGTGGCCGCGTCCAAAATTCTGCCACAGCCGAGAGTTCGAAAATTCAAAGGCAACCGGTCCCGATTCGTCGATGCAGTACGTGACGCTCTTTACGCATCGAAAATTGTTTCTTACACGCAGGGAATGGAACTTTTGCGCTCTGGAAGCACTGATTACCAATGGAATCTTAACCTCAGTGACATCGCGACCATCTGGCGCGGTGGCTGCATTATCCGCGCAAAATTCTTGAACAGGATCGTCGAAGCGTACAAGCGGGACGCGAATCTCCACAATCTTATGCTCTACAAATATTTTACGAGAGCTATCAAAAGAGCACAGCGCAACTGGCGCGTCGCGGTATCAGCAGCCATTAAGCAGGGCGTTGCCGTGCCGGCATTTTCCGCGTCGCTCGCTTACTTCGATAGTTATCGCTCCGCTCGGTTACCGGCAAACCTCTTGCAGGCACAACGCGATTTCTTCGGTGCCCACACTTACGAGCGAGTCGATAAACCCGGTGTGTTCCACACGGAATGGATCGACTCGGATGAGAAACCCGCGGAAAAACCGACCGAACCGAAAACACCCGAGCCGCATCACGCAGGGGAATGAATTACCGTTAAAGCGTTGAAGCGGATGACGCTTTGACGCTTCATCGCTTAATCGAATTAGTGAAAATCGTGTGATTCGCTTCCGACGAGTTGCTCGCCCGCCTGCAGCGCGAGCATTGCGGGCAGGTGTAGAAGCGGTCTAATCTCGCCCGCTTTGATCAAGACCACGTTGTCGGAATTCTGCACTTCGCCTTCGATGAGAAGAAAGGCTGCCTCTGTAATCACGAGCCGAAAATGTTCGAATAAATCTGGCTCAACAATTGCATTTGAAACGCCGGTCTCGTCTTCCAGGCTGATAAAAACAAATCCTTTCGCCGTTCCGGGGCGCTGACGGCAAATCACGTTGCCGGCAATTTGGATGGTCGAACCGTGTCGCGCGTGAACGAGATCGATGGCTCGCCAAATATTGGGCAAACTTTCGCGCAACAGTTTCATCGGATGTGGTCCGGTGGTCAGGTTCATCGTTTCGTAATCTGCTTTCACGCGCTCAGGTAAGCTCATTCGTTTCAGCGGAGACGACGATGTCGAACCTTTCTCGCTGTCATCCCGAGCGGAGCGAGGGACCTCGCCAAGGATGCTGGAACGTTCTTTGCGCCCAGCGTAACCAAAGCTTCGTGGGTGAGGTCCTTCGCTTCGCTCAGGATGACTCGCGTTGTGTGTAAGCAAATCATCGTGCAACGTTTCTTCCACCTCCCACATCGCCGCACGGCGATGTTCGGCAAAACAATTGAGCGCCCCCAATTCCGCCAAGATGCGCAATTCGTCTTTTGAGAGCGGAACACGCCGCTTGAAACCATCCAACGAATCGAATTGTTGCGCTTGTCGTTGCCTAACGAGTTCTTCGGCGTGTTCCTGTCGCAAGCCATTTACGACACAAAACCCCAGACGGACAGCTTCCCCGACCCTCACCGGCGCTTCGCGTCCGCCTCTCCCTGGCCAGGGAGAGGATTGAGGTGAGGGTTGATCATCGCAAATAACTGTGCAACGCCAGTCAGATTGCGAGACGCAAACCGGCTTGATCTTCAACCCATGCCTCTGCGCATCCTTCACAATCGTCGCGGGCGTGTAAAAGCCCATCGGCTGATTGTTCAACAGGCTCGCATAAAATTCCGGCGCGCGATGCACTTTTAAATACGCGCTGCCATACGCCAGAATGGCGAAACTGATCGCATGCGATTCCGGAAATCCGTAAAGCGCAAACGACGAGATGGACTGAACGATTTTGTCGATTTTGTCCGGCGCCACCCCTTTGCGTTCCATTGCAGTGCGCAATTTCGCGCAAACCTTGTTCATCCGTTCTTCGGAACGATGAAAACTCAGTGCGCGTCGCAACTCTTCTGCTTCGTCGCCGGAAAAATCCGCCATCACCATTGCGATCTTGAGCATTTGCTCCTGGAACAACGGGACACCGAGTGTGCGTTTTAAAACAGGCTCCAGACGCGGATCAAAATACGTGGGTGGTTCGCGTCCAGCACGGCGCGCGAGATACGGATGGACCATATCACCCTGGATCGGCCCTGGCCGGATGATCGCCACTTCGATCACCACATCGTAAAAACATTTCGGTTTCATCCGCGGTAAGGTGGCCATTTGCGCTCGACTCTCGATTTGGAAAACCCCGATCGTGTCGGCCTTTTGCATGATTTCGAACGTCTGCTTGTCGTTTGTCGGAATGTGCGCCAGATCGAGTGGCCGTCCGCGTTCACGGCATAATTCAAACGCGTCCTGCATTACCGACATCATGCCCAGGCCTAACAAGTCCACCTTCACGATGCCGAGATCTTCGCAATCGTCCTTGTCCCATTGGGCAACGACACGCCCGGGCATTGAGGCGTTTTCCAGCGGCACAAACGAACTGAGCTTGTTCTGGCAGATAATCATGCCACCGGAATGCTGGCCCAGGTGCCGCGGCAATCCATAAATCGCGCGATAGAGTCTGATGAACGCCGGCATCCGCGGATGCTCTTTCGGCAAACCAGCCTGCTCGATCTGCGATTCGAGCTCGAGCGTGTGCGGGAAATCGCCACTCGCAAACAGATGGGAAAAACGATCGATGATGCTCGGCGCAAAATTGAGTGCTTTGCCAATTTCGCGAGCCGCGCTGCGTCCGCGATACGTGATCACGTTCGCTGTCATCGCGGCGCCGTGTTTGCCATAGCGGTGATAAATTTCCTGGATCACTGCTTCGCGGCGCTCGCCGCTGGGAAGATCCAGATCGATGTCAGGCCAGCCTTTGCGGCTCTCGTTTAGGAATCGTTCGAACACGAGATGATTTTCCACCGGATCGACCGGCGTGATTCCCAGGCAATAACAAACCGCGCTGTTCGCGGCGCTGCCCCGGCCCTGGACCATGATGTTGTGTTCGCGACAAAAATTGACGATGTCCCAAACAATCAAAAAATAGCCGGGAAAACCGAGTTTCGTGATGAGCGCCAGTTCTTCTTTAAGCTGACGTTTCACTTTCGTGCTAATCGCAGCGTAACGTTGTTGCGCACCGAACCAGACGATGGTGCGCAAGAATGAATCCATGGTGTGACCAGCGGGCACCGGATACTCTGGAAATTCGTACCCGAGCTGTTCCAGTGAAAACACGAGCCGCTCGGCCAGACGCGACGTGTTTTCAATTGCTTCCGGCAAATCCGCGAAAATTGCTCGCATTTGCCGATCGCTCTTCAAATGGCGCTCGGCGTTTTGGGCCAGCAATTTTCCGGCAGCATCCAGATGTGTGTGCTCGCGGATGCAGGTGAAAACATCAAGCACTTCGCGTCCGTACGGCTTCGCGTATTTCACCCCGTTTGTTGCGATGAGCGGTAATCGATATGCGCGCGAAACATCGATCAGATCGCGATTGATGCGGTCTTCACCCCGAATGAAATGCCGCTGGATTTCTACGAAAACATTTTCACGGCCAAAAGTGTCGATTAGAAATCGAACGCGATCTTCTGCATTCCGGGGAGCACAGGCTGCCAGCCTATTGTTTGCGGCAGTCTGCCGCAAACCCGGAACGAAACGCCGTGCTCGTGGAGAAATTGCGTCCGGCAAGCTGCTGGACGCTACAGGCTGGCAGCCTGTGCTCCCCGATCCAAAGAGCGCCACCAGCCCTTTCGCAAATTGCGACAGCTCGTTCCATCGCACCGCGCATTTGCCTTTTTCGCTACGCAGATGCGCCTGGGTTAGTAGTTCGCACAAATTTTTGTAACCGGTGCGATTTTCGACCAGCACTGGCAGAACACTGCCGTCGTCGATCGACAATTCGCAGCCAACGATTGGTCGTACATTGTGCTCGCGCGCGGCGACGGAAAATCGTTGCGCGCCATAAACGCCGTTGCGATCGAGCAACGCCATCGCCGGCATTTTCATCTCGGCGGCTGTTTCAGCTAATTGCTCCGGGAACGAACCCCCGCGCAAAAAACTGAACGCGCTGCACGCGTGAAGTTCGACGTAGCTCATTGTCATTCCGAGCGAAGTCGAGGAATCCCGTTGCGAAAGCTTAAGACTATTTCGCGGGATCCTTCGACTTCGCTACGCTCCGCTCAGGATGACTTCGAATTGTCAGTCATAAATCCCATCAATTCTCCAAGTTGCCTCCCCCGTCGCGCCGTAATTCGATGAAGGCGGAGATTCGTGACACCGAACCAGTTCTCCATCTTCCAGTTGCAAATCCCATTCCGCGCGCGCCCACGATTTTTCGTCCCACCAGTTTCCGGAAATCAAAAATGGGCCGCGCAGATCGATGATTTTACCGCGGACATCTGCGCTGCGACCGTGCATGGGGCGGTCTTCATGCAACAGGACGGATGCAGATACACTTGGCCGAAATCGGCGCAGCGCCAAGCGTAATGTATGGAGGGGCGAGCTCCCGCGAGCCTTGGGATGCGCCTCTGGCGTCGCAGAGCTCCGTCCTCCATTCCCAGCCGTGGAAGTCCAATTCCACATAAACGCTTCCATCCGAAATGCGTCCGGCCGATGCGTCTCTTCCAAAATCGGAGTACCGACTCGATCAGCGCTTAAAAGAGCGATCAAACGTGCAAGCGTTTCTGAGAGTTGCTGCGGATTGCGTAATGTAGTTTCAAATAATCCGAATTGTTCTCTGGCAGGCTTGATCGGCTGCGCGCTCAACGCGACCGCAACGATCGGATGCTCGGATTTAAAATTCTCGAAATGCGTATGCAGCATCCGGAAGAGAAGATCGACATTGTTGGTGGGCTGCGGAATTTTGAAAATGCGCTCGTAAATTTGTTTATCCGTGAACGTGATCCGCAGGGTCAGTTCTTTTGCGACGAGATAAATTCCGCTCAACTGAACGGCGAGTTGCTCCAAAAACCGGCGAAGCATGAAGAGAAGCGGCTCAGCGGTTTCAATTTCGTTTTCAAATTCGAAGGTTTCCTCAAACGACTCCGGCGGCCGGATTAATTTAAGCACTCGATTCGATTGCCCATTAGCACGTTCCCACATTCGGACTGCTTCAGGGCCAAGTCGCGCCCCCAGCTGCTCCCTATCCAGGGACGCAAACTGCCCAAGCGTATGAATCCCCCACTTATGCAGGATGGTCAGAATTTGGCGGATCTGGATCTGCCGATCTCTTGCTGCAGAGGAATTTGACGAATCAGGGCCCTCCATGCGTCCAAATTAAGCGGTCCGAGAAATATGTTCAAGTGAACATTTACCGCTATTGCTTAGATAATTTCCACCGGACATTTCGGTAACGCTTGCAGAAAGGCGCGACCGTACGGTCTGGTCACGATACGATTGTCGAGGATGACGATAATGCCGCGGTCGCTCTTTGTTCGGATTAAGCGCCCTACCCCTTGTCGCAGCTTCAGGATCGCTTCCGGTAGCGAATATTCAGTGAACGGATCGCCGCCCCGCTCCTCGATCAATTCGAGTTTCGCTTCGATGAGTGGATGATCAGGCACGGCAAAGGGCAGACGCGTAATGATCACATTCGAAAGCGCCTCGCCGGGGACATCAACGCCCATCCAAAAACTGTCGGTGCCAAAAAGAACGCTGCGTGGCGTGGTCTTGAATTGATCAAGAAGTTTTCCGCGCGGTGCGCCGCCGCCCTGCACCAAGAGATTGAATTTCTTTTGCGAAAGGAATTGCTCCATTCGCTCGGCCAGCTGCTGCATCGCGCGATAACTCGTGAAAAGGACGAACGCGCGACCGTCCGTCTTCTCGACAAAATGCGCGACCCAATGTTCCAGAGCTTCCTCGTATTGAGCGTCCCGCGGATCGGGCATTTTCTTGACGATGAACATCTTCATCTGTTTCTGGAAATCGAACGGTCCGCCTAGCAATGCCGGCTCGGCTTCCTCCGCGCCGATGCGTTGCCGGAAATAAGCAAGATCCTTGCGACCCACTGAGAGTGTCGCGCTGGTCATAATGCACGAACAATTGTCGCGAAAAATCATTCGACGCAGAACAGGCGCGATATCGATCGGCGCGGCGTTAAGCGTGAGAAATTGTGCCGTCTTTCCCGTGCGCTCGACCCAGTAAACATGCTCGCGAGCGCTTTGCTCCAGAAACGCTGCGATTCCAGAGCGGACGTCACGAATTCGCCGGCCGTATTCCTGTAATTCCGCTTTTAGAAACTCGTCGTCAGTTCGTTTTACGACCTCGGCTATCCGGGCGTGCAAGGTTGTCAGGCGACCGGTGATTGTGTCGCGAACAAGATCTGCCTCACGCACACGAAATTCGCGGCCTTTCTTGAAATCGCATTTCGATTCAACCGCAGCGAAAAACTTCTCCGCGTCTTCGACCAGCTCTGCCGCAAGCCGTACGCCCTCGGCATCGCGCGTCACGGTGAAAAGGCCCTTGCGCGTGCGGGCATTGTAGAGTCGCTGGATTGTCGATCTCAGCCCGTACTGCGAGATGTTCATGCCGATCTGCCGCGATGCGACCCGCTCGACCGTGTGCGCTTCATCCAAAATGAGGAAATCATTCGGAAAAATGAAGCCGCTCTCGCGTTCTTGCTGTACCTCCGGACTGATCAAAAGAATGAACAGGAGCGTATGATTGACCACCAATACGTCGGCCGCTAGCAGACGTTTCCGCGCTTGCTGATAAAAACAGCGTTGATCTTGGCCACAGGTTTTCTGTGTGCAGATATGCGCTTCGCTGCAGACCTGTACCCACACTTTGGGGTCGGGCTCGACCGATAGATCGCTAAGCGAACCGTCGCGCGTTGTGCGCGCCCATTCCGCCAGCCTCTTCAGCTCATTTTGCTCCGGCCCGCTGAAAAGCTCATTGGCTTGTTGCAGCGCGCGTTCCAATCGTCGCGGACAAAGATAATTTTGGCGCCCCTTCATCAACGCGGCATCGAACTCGACGGGCAGAATCTTTTTCAGAATAGGGATATCTTTGTAAAGAAGTTGCTCCTGGAGATTAATCGTGTGCGTCGAGACGATTGCCTTCTTGTGCTCCTCGATCGCCAGTAAAATTGCCGGCGCGAGATAAGCCAGGGATTTACCTACACCAGTTCCCGCTTCGACTACCAAATGACGCTCTTCCTCCAGCGCGTGGGCAACCGCGGCCGCCATTTCCTGCTGTTGAGGACGAAACTCGAAGTTCTTTGCCTTCGACAGCGGGCCGTTCTCCGAAAAAAAAGCGCGGACACGTTCGACAAAATCACTGCCCAAGTTGTCCTTCAGTGCGATCATGACATTGCTTCGGGCTTCGCCGCGTGTAGGCGACGCAAAACGCAAGCGATCATTGTATATTTACGCGTCTTTCTCATTTCGATTCCGTCATTCCTTTTCTGTCATGATTTGGCACGTGCCATTGATTTGAGTACGCTAATTGGGACGGGACCATCTAAATCGCAATGAAACTCCTCGACCGATACGTCATTCGCAATTTCTTGCAGGTTTATCTTTACTGCATCGCCGGGTTCATCTCCATCTGGCTCATTTTCGACGTGAGCGATAACATCTCGACGTTCATCGATGAGCGCGTCAGTCTTCTTCTGGTCGGTCGTTACTACGCCACGCAGATTCCTCAGGTTTTGATCATTCTGCTGCCGGTTTCGCTTTTGTTGTCGCTACTTTTTGCTCTGGGTCGAATGTCGCGGTCCAACGAAATTGTCTCCATGCTCACCGCGGGCATTAGTCTCCCGCGTGTCCTGATGCCGTTGATCGGCATGGGGCTACTTACTGTGGGAGCGACTATGGCCCTCAACTATTCGCTTGCGCCGCATGCAGAACTGGCCCGCAAAAATTTTCTCTCCGAAGCGCAGGCGCGTCCCAGTCGTTACATCCAGGGGCAAATTTTTCGTAATCGCACCGACTTGCGCACCTGGTTCATTCAAAATTTCCTGCCTCGCGGCAGTACGTTCAATAACGTTCAGGTGCTTCAACAGGACGCGAACGACAATATCGTCACAAATTATGTCGCAAGCCGCGCTTCCTACCGCCCGGAAACCAAAACCTGGGATTTGGAGAACGTAAAGGTCGTCCACTACGATCACGCGGGCAATATCGTTGACGAGCAGATTTATCCTTCACTCAAGATCGAGCACTGGAGTGAGACCCCATTCCGGCTCGGCAGCGCAAATGAACGCGCGGAATTTCTCAGCCTGCCAGAATTGAGAGAGTATTTGCGTTTCAATGCGGATTTCCCCGCTACCTTGCTGCTCTCCCGTGGACCTGTTTGGTTGTTGTCTGCATCGCTGCGCCGCTCGGAATCGGCTATTCGCGCCGGGGTGTGTTATCGAGTGTTGCCGCTGCGGTTTTTCTCGTCTTTTCAATGAACTTCCTGGTCCATCTGTTTCTAGCGCTCGGGGAAGGCGACCGCGTCTCTCCATGGGTGGCGGCATGGACCCCGAACCTTCTTTTTGCCGCGATCGGCCTCTATTTGCTCTATCTGCGAGCGTCCAACCGCGAACCGCCCAGTCTTCATCTTTTCGCCCAGCGCCGTATGGTATCACGATGAATCCGCTTCCAAACGAATGGGCGATCACACATCGAGCAGACGTCTGCGCCATGACGCATCGGCCGTTCGTTCCCGGAGAATATTTTTATACCCTGCTCTATCACGGCGCGGACGGCTATCGCCGCGAGGATTTGAGCGAAGAGGCGTGGCAAAATCGAAATGAAAACATTCAACCATTTTCATTTTGGAAATCGCGCTACGAGCCATTGCCGCCGAAACCGCAGGAGCC
>WNGP01018017.1_pt1 | contig 13587 bp, 11 predicted proteins | sample 5407671 | NCBI WGS metagenome assembly WNGP01 (sample SAMN13153381, study PRJNA577476) | soil metagenome | isolation source: 40 cm soil or saprolite under Garry oak tree replicate 2 | place: USA:California | collected 2016-06-15 | reverse complement strand
GAAAAGGCCTGGCGTGCTGCCATTCTCGATCATTTCGAAACTGGTGGATGAGGTCGTGCTGGTCAATGACGAGTCGATCATCAGCGCGGTGCTGTTTTTAATGGAACGCTGCAAGATGCTGGTCGAGGGCGCGGGCGCGGCGGGAGTCGCGGCGCTCTTGAGCGGAGCGGTCACATTGCCCGGCAAAAAAGTGCTGGTACCATTGACCGGGGGAAACATCGATATCAACCTGGTCGGGCGTTTTATCGAGCATGGCCTCGCCTCGGCTGGTCGCTACTTCGTGATCCACACCCGCCTGAGCGATCGTCCAGGCGAACTGATGCGTCTGCTCACCATCATCGCGGAGATGCGTATCAACGTCATAGATGTACGCCACCAGCGCATCTCCAGCCGCTTGCCCATTATGGAGCGCGAAGAAACGCTCACCTTAGAGACGCGCGATCGCCAGCAGTGCGAGGAATTGCTGCAGCGATTACGCGCAGCCGGATATGTCGTAGAAGAGGCACAAAGTGTCGGATAATATACACGTCGCGTTTCAGGGCGAACGAGGAGCCTTCGGTGATGAAGCCGTCAGAGCGTATTTTGGCGCGCAGGCTACGCCGCTGCCTTTCCGCAGCTTTGCCGATGTGTTCCGCGTCGTTGCCACGGGCGAGGTTGAACACGGACTCGTGCCCGTAGAAAATTCGCAGGCCGGGAGTATTAACGAAGTCTATGATTTGCTGCGCCAGCATGATCTGTTCGTCGTTGGCGAAATCGGTCATCCCGTCAATCACTGCCTCCTCTGCTTGCCTGGGCAGCAGCTCAGCGACATTACACGTGTCATTTCGCATCCGCAGGCACTGGCGCAGTGCGATGTCTATCTACGGGAGCTCAATGTGGAGATTGTCGCAACCTATGATACGGCGGGCAGCGCTAAGATGGTGCGTGAGGAGAATCTGAGGAATGTCGCCGCTATAGCAGCAGCGGGCGCGGCAGAACTCTACGAGTTAGAGATACTGGCTCGCACTATTCAAACCGTTCAAGACAATTATACGCGCTTCATTGTGCTAGGGAGAGAACCGGCACCTCGTCGTGAGGGTCAGGCAAAGACCATGTTGGTGATGGCTACAACGCATCAACCCGGCTCCCTGCATAAATGCCTGGGTGTACTGGCAAAACATGCGATCAACCTGCTCAAAGTGGAGTCTCGTCCATCGCGCCAGCGTCTCTGGGAATACGTCTTCTACCTCGACTTCGAAGGACATCGCGACGATCCCCTGGTAAAAAGCGCGCTTGCCGATTTAGCTGGCTATACCACTTTTTGCAAAGTACTGGGCTCGTTTGCCAGGAACGCGTGACCCATCAGTACATGGTTCATCAGGCGTGTCTCATGCACAACAGACCGCAATTGCTCCGGCGTGATCGATTGCTTCCCGTCGCAGAGCGCCTTGTTGGGGTCAGGATGAACCTCTAAGATCAGGCCATCTGCCCCGGCGGCTATTCCCGCGCGAGACATGGTCGGCACTAACTCACGGCGGCCAGTGCCATGACTGGGATCAACAATCACAGGTAAATGTGTTAGCTCGCGCAAGAGGGGAACGCAAGAGAGATCGAGCAGGTTGCGTGTCGATGTGTCAAAGCTGCGCACGCCGCGTTCACACAGGATCACGTCTGGATTGCCTGCCCCCATAATGTACTCTGCCGCCAGTAACCATTCATCGATTGTAGCCGACAAGCCTCGCTTGAGCATTACCGGGCGACCAAAGCTATTGCGTCCCGCCGCCAGCAAGAGCGGAAAATTTTGCATATTGCGGCTGCCGATCTGCAGGATATCGGCGTACTCGGCCACCGTCTCAACCAGGTCAGGCTCCATCACCTCGGTAATCACCGGCAGGCCGGTGAGTTGCCGCGCCTCCGCCAGCAAACGCAGACCCTCGACGCCAAGTCCCTGGAACTGGTAAGGCGAAGTGCGCGGCTTAAACGCTCCACCGCGCAATATCTGCGCCCCGGCAGCTTTCACAGCCCTGGCAGTCGTCAACAGCTGTTCCCGGCTCTCCACTGCACAGGGCCCCGCCATCACCACGGGCGTTGCCGTAGCGCCGCCAATGATGACCGCCTGGCCGCTTTCCCCACGATTCACCCGAATGCTGCTTCTCTCGGCTTTGAAAGCCCGACTTACCAGCTTGTACGGCGTGTGTACCTGTACAACACGTTCAACCGCACGCTGCTGGCTAATTGCCCTGTATGCCTGCGCATCGAGCTGGCTATCATCCAGCACAATCACCTCGTGTTCATGCATCTTCGTCGCGGTAATCGATCTCTGGTCGCCAGTTACCTGGCAGAGGAGCGTCGTCAAGAGATCGCGCTCTTCGCCACTAACCTGGCTGTGCATAACGATAATCATCCGTAATGTCCTTTCTGTTCATGATATAAAAATGAGAAATGAAACACCAAACAAAAAAGCAGAGGTAGTAATCCTCTGCTTTCCTCCGGCCTGTCTTCAGGCCCGGAGTTGTTTTGCACAACCCAACAGGCCCTCTGTCAGACCGGAGGGCTCCAAGTAAAGTAAAATGCAAATGTGATATTTGGTTGGGTTTGCAAATCAATATTCATGATGATAGGATTGTACCTGGAATTAGCTCTGGAAGTCAATAGTTCATTTTTCCCAGGAATCAGGGCTTACCAGGGGTTGACAAACCCCAAAACATCGTGTATGCTCGAATGCAATGAAGGAATAGAACAGTCCGGCAATGTTGCCTTGTAACCTCCATGCAGCTCACCCGCTCGAGCACCGATTTATCCAGCACACTTTCTATGCGATTGTATTTGCATTTGTTTGGAGGAGTATATGTCAGCACCGAGGAGCACATTTGCGCAGCCAGCGATGTTTGCTGGTCATACTAGCGCGAAATGTATGCCCTTTTCCATGCACCACATGTGCATGCAGACTGCTCCAAACATGGTAATCATCGGAACCGGCGTGTTGGCGTCGGTTTCTTTGTTTGCGCTGCTACACATTGTCTACGCCCTCCTGCTTGTCAGCCTTGTCCTACTTATCAGTCTCATCCTTATCGGCCTTACCGGGTTTGGTGGCCTGGTAGGGCTTTTAGAGAGACTAGAATTAAGATCGGCACAGGGAAGATTAATGGGGGCAATGTAGCAACCCAATCCAGAGCAGGTAACCTAACGAGGACCTTCCAGTGCGGACGGTTCTCGTTTTTTATTATCTGTCTTTTCTCTATTATCGAAAGGAGCAGCTATGCAGGTTGCAACAGTAACATCACATGCAGGGAGTGTACAGACAACTCACCCTCATAGCATTACACAGGCAGGCTGGCAGAGTAGTTCGCCCAGGGAACTGGCGGGAAGCCACATTCTCTGTGAAGCGTTAGTGCGCGAGGGCGTCGATTTGCTCTATGGCTATCCCGGTGGCGCAATCATGCCCTTCTATGATGCGCTTACCTCCTACCCTATGCTGCGCCATATCCTCGTGCGGCACGAGCAGGCAGCAGCGCACGCCGCCGACGGCTACGCTCGCGCAACGGGTAAAGTTGGTGTCTGCGTTGCCACCAGCGGTCCCGGCGCTACTAATCTTGTTACAGGGCTTGCTACGGCCTACATGGACTCTACCCCGGTTGTAGCAATTACCGGGCAGGTGGCGCGGCACTTCATCGGTCGCGACGCATTCCAGGAGACTGATGTGCTTGGCGTGACGCAGCCCATCACTAAACACAGTTTTCTTGTACAGCGCGTTGAGGACATTGCGGACATTGTCCATGAAGCCTTTCGCATCGCCAAAGGTGGGCGTCCCGGCCCTGTGCTGATCGATGTCCCCAAAGACGTACAGTTAACCAGCGCGCTCTACAGCCCGTCGGACTCTGTAGGGACGCGCTTTATCGGGTCCACGACACCCATCCCACAGCCTTCTGCCACAGCTATTGCCAGGGCCGTCGAGTTGCTCACATCAGCACAACGTCCACTTATTATGTCTGGTCATGGAGTAATCCTATCCAACGCTTACGATGAATTGCGTGCTTTTGCAGAGAAAGCAGACATTCCGGTCATTACCACCCTGCTCGGCTTGAGCGCGTTCCCGGAGACACATCGACTGGCGCTTGGTATGCCTGGCATGCATGGTCCTGCGCATGTGAACCGCGCGATCGGCATCGCCGACCTGGTGATTGGCGTCGGGCTGCGCTTCGATGACCGTGTCACAGGCAAGGCAAGTGAATTTGCTCCACATGCACGCCTCATCCACATCGATATCGACCCATCGGAGATGCACAAGGTCAAACCTGCTGCCGTGCCGATTGTAGCCGATGCGAAGACTGCCCTGGCCGCGCTCACCGAAGCGATTACACCGGACAATCACAGCGCCTGGATCGGTGAAGTGCGATCCTGGGAGGCCCAGGACAATGAGCGTCTTTCGCATGTCCAGCGCGACCAGGAGTATCCCGACCCCATCACCATCCTGGAAGCGATACGCCAGGAGACGGATGGACAAGCCGTTGTTGTTACGGACGTCGGGCAGAACCAGATGTGGGCAGCCCGCCACTATCTCTGGACACGCCCTAACAGCCATATCACCTCCGGCGGGCTTGGCACGATGGGCTTTGCTCTCCCTGCCGCTATGGGCGTCAAAATGGGTATGCCCGATACCCCTGTCTGGGTCGTAGCCGGTGATGGTGGCATCCAGATGAACATTCAAGAGCTGGCTACCCTGCAATACTATGGTATCAGCGTCAAAGTCGCCATTATGAACAATGGCTATCTTGGCATGGTGCGCCAGTGGCAGCAGTTCTTCCACTCGCGCAACTACTCCGAGACCCCTATCACCGGCCCCGACTACACCAAACTGGCAGACGCCTATGGGCTAACGGGCATGCGTATCACAAGACGGGAGGACGTAGCCGCGGCAGTGCACAAAGCCATGCAGACCGAGGGAACGGTCATCATCGATTTCGTGATCGAGCCGGAGTCGAATGTCTACCCCATGGTCGCTCCTGGCTCCGCCATTACCAGCATGATCGAAGAACATGCCGAGGAGAACAGCGATCATGAGTAATGCCGGGTCGAGCGACCATAAGGTGGACGCGATACAACGGGTTCCTACGGAGCGGGCGGGTCAGACCAATGTTCCGCCCGGTACGGAGAGTTCTTACACCCTGGTGGTGTTCGTCAATGACCATCCCGGGGCGGTTGACCGCGTGATCGGCCTGCTTCGTCGCCGCCGCGCCAGCATGCAGACACTGCTTATCGGACGCAGTGAATTGCCAGATGTCGTGCGCATTACAATCAGCGTCACCGATTCCGAGGTCAGATATGATCACCTGCTAGAGCAGCTACGCAAAATCGTTGATGTCCGACATATCGTCAACCTTTCATCTGAATCAGTCATTGCTCGTGAGCTAGCCCTGGTAAAGGTCAATAGCACAGCAGCGAATGGTAGCGAGATTATCGAACTTGGTCATCTTTTCGGCGCGCATGCCGTCGACGTGATGCCGTCGACGTGACCGGCGACACCATCACATTGGAGGTGACAGGAAGCGAAGAGAAGATTGAAAAACTGGTCAGTCAGTTGCAAAGCTACGGCATCCGCGAAGTCGCTCGTACCGGTTACGTAGCCATGACACGCGGACGCGATACATCGGGTCCCTACAACACCGTAGAGGTCTAAAGGCACTGAAATGGCTACCAGGGGGGCAAGCCCCTTCCGTATAGGGTAGGGGCGGGGCTTGCCCCCGCCCTGGAAGCTCACTTGCCCCCCCCCTGGTAGCTCACAAAGTATGAAGGAGAAACAACATGGCAAACGTCTACTACGACGCAGATGCGAATCTGGAACTTATTCAGCAGAAACGAGTCGCCGTCATCGGTTATGGCAGTCAGGGGCACGCTCATGCCCTCAACATGCGCGATAACGGCTGTAATGTAGTCATCGGTCTACCCGCGAGTAGCAAGAGCCGTGAGAAGGCAGAGGCCGAGGGCCTTCAGGTGATGACACCGGCAGCTGCCGCAGAGCAGGCCGATATCATCATGATACTCATCCCCGATCAACACCACCGTGAGGTATTTGAACGCGATATTGTGCCTGGATTGGCTCCTGGGAAGACGCTCATGACGGCACACGGTTTTAGCCTGCATTATTCGCAGATTGTACCTCCGCCCGATATCAACGTCTCCATGGTAGCGCCCAAAAGCCCGGGTCATATGATGCGCCGCCTCTTCACCGAGGGAGTCGGCGTTCCCGCGCTCTGGGCCGTTCAACAAGATGCAACGGGCAATGCCGAGGCCATCACCCTGGCATACGCGCGCGCCATTGGCTGTACCCGCGCAGGCGTGCTGCGCACCACCATCGCTGAAGAGACCGAAACCGACCTCTTTGGTGAGCAAGCCGTACTCTGTGGAGGCGTCACCGCCTTGATCCGCGCAGGCTTTGAAATACTCGTGGAAGCAGGCTATCAGCCAGAGGTGGCGTACTTTGAATGCATGCACGAAATGAAACTCATCGTAGACCTGATGTACCAGGGCGGTATGAGCTATATGCGCTACTCCATCAGCGACACCGCCGAGTTCGGTGATTACGTCTCAGGCCCGCGCATCATTGATCAACGCGTGCGCGATGAGATGCGCAAAGTATTGCAAGAAATACAGAACGGAGCCTTTGCCACGCGTTGGATACTTGAGAACCAGGCCGGTCGCCCCAGCTTCCAGGCCATGCGCCGCGCCAACTCGCAACACCAGATCGAACACGTAGGCCGCGAACTGCGCGCCATGATGCCGTGGCTCAACGCCGCAAATAAAAAGTCAGAAATCGCGGAATCCAAATCTTAGGTGTAAGGGCGACCCTTGCGGTCGCCCTGGTAACTCACCTGTAAGGGCGACCCCCAGAGTTGTGCGGTCGCTCTGCTGGCTCACAATAGTAATTTCAAGGAGGAAAGCTTATCATGACAGACCCAACCGGAATTCCCGTAATTCGGATTTTTGATACAACGCTGCGTGATGGCGAACAATCGCCCGGAGCCACTATGACCACGCAGGAGAAGCTGCAAGTGGCCCGGCAGCTTGTGCGCCTCAACGTAGACATTATCGAAGCAGGCTTTCCTGCCGCCTCTCCCGTCATGGCGTCGCTATTGCCGGGCTTGCCCGTGCCAGCGTCAGCGATATCGATGCCGCCTGGGAAGCCCTTCGCGATGCTGAACGGCCGGTAATCCACGTCTTTCTTGCAACATCGGAGATTCATCTCAAGCATAAATTAAAGATCGATCGCGAAGAGGCGCTCCAGCGAGTGAGGTCTATGGTAGCCTATGCGCGCAACCTCTGTCCAACCGTCGAGTTTTCGGCAGAAGATGCCACGCGCAGCGATTGGGACTATCTCTGCCGCGTCTTCGAGATCGCTATCGAGTCGGGTGCAACCACTATCAATGTGCCTGATACCGTCGGCTACACCTTGCCGCACGAGTATGAAATGCTCTTCCGTTACCTGCGTGAGCGTGTCCCAGGCATGGAGGATGTCGTCATGAGCGCCCACTGCCACAATGATCTCGGCATGGCCACGTCCAACACGCTGGCCGCCATCAAAGCTGGTGCGCGCCAGGTCGAAGTAACCATCAATGGCCTGGGTGAGCGTGCAGGCAATACCGCCATGGAAGAAGTCGTAATGGCGCTGCGCACACGGCCCGATTGCTTTGGCAATGCCGATACGCGCGTCAACGCGCAGGAACTGCTCGCCGCAAGCCAGCTAGTAAGTCGGCTCACCAGTATACCCGTGCAGCCCAATAAAGCCGTCGTCGGGGCAAACGCCTTCGCCCATGAAGCCGGCATCCACCAGGATGGCATGCTCAAAAACCCACTCACTTACGAGATCATGACACCCCAGTCCGTCGGATGGACCGATACAAAACTCGTGCTTGGCAAGCACTCCGGGCGTCATGGACTGGATGCACGCCTGCGCCAGATGGGCTTCCGGCTCAGCGCCCAGGAACTGCAGGTCGCCTATCGCAGTTTTGTTGAAATAGCAGATCGCAAGAAGCATATCACCGATGCCGACTTGAACTACATCGTAGAGGTCGGCAAGGAAACCCCGTCAGCCGTCTAGTGTGTACAAGGGCAACCCTCGCGGTCGCCCTTGTACAATAAGGAGCATATTCGTGACCCAGACCGAAACCTCAACATCGCAACACAATAATCACCAGCCTGTAAAAGCAGAGGCGCCAAAAATACCTGTACTAAGCCTTGATGAAGGCTATGCCTACTTCGAGGGGCAGATTGTCCCTATGAGCGAGGCCAGGATAAGCATCACCACCCATGCCTTGCACTATGGCACAGCCTGCTTCGAAGGCATACGCGGCTACTGGAACGAGCAGCACCAGCAGTTATACCTGCTGAAGCTGCGCGAACACTACGAGCGTATGGCTAACTCCTGGAATGTCCTGCGCATGCAGCCCAAAGAATCGATCGATGACCTGTGCCGTATCACACTCGAACTGGTGCGCAAGCATGACTACCGCCAGGACGTGTACGTGCGCCCCATCACCTACAAGTCATCGCGCACCATCAAGCTCACCCTCAGTTCATTGGATGATGACACCGCCATCTACACCTTCGCCATGGGCAATTATGTCGATATCAGCGCAGGATTGAACGTCTGCACATCGTCCTGGAGACGCGCCAATAGCAACGCCATGCCTGTACGGGCTAAAGTTACCGGAGCCTACATCAATAGCTCCCTGGCTGTAGACGACGCCAACGCCGCCGGTTTTGACGAAGCTATCATGCTCACCCAGGATGGTACCGTTTCAGAGGCCAGCTCGTGCAACCTCTTTCTCTTGCGCAATGGCAAGCTCTCGACTCCCGCCCTTTCAGAAGACATCCTCGAGGGCATCACGCGCAATGCCTTGATCGATATGGTGCGCGATGAATTTGGTATCACCGTGCAAGAGCGGCGCATCGACCGCACCGAACTCTATGCCGCGGATGAAATCTTCATGTGTGGTACGGGCGTGCAGGTTTCACCGGTCTCCAGTGTAGACCGCCGTCAAGTGGGAACCGGCAAACCTGGACCATTCAGCATGAAGCTGCAAGCGCTCTATCTCTCTGCCTGCCGCGGCGAGCATGAAAAATACCGGGACTGGGTAACTCCAGTGTATTAAGAGGAGGTCGGCAATTATTGAAATGCAGCCAGAAACGACGCTGGCGCGTCTAGTCACTGCGTGACTCATCTGGTTGAAAGGAGCGAAATGCGTTCAGATCAAATCAAGCTGGGCTTTGAACGAGCGCCACATCGCGGCTTGCTGCGCGCAACCGGCGTTGTGGGAGAAAATGATTTCAAGAAACCCTTTATCGCCGTCTGCAATTCGTATGTTGACGTGGTACCAGGACATGTACACTTGCAGGCCTTCGGGAAACTGGTAAAAGAGGCTATCCGGGCGGCGGGCGGCGTACCGTTTGAGTTCAACACTATTGGCGTTGATGATGGCATCGCTATGGGCCACATCGGCATGAAATACTCCCTCCCCAGCCGCGAACTGATCGCCGACTGCGTGGAGACCATGATCGAGGCCCACCGCTTCGATGGCATGGTCTGTATTCCCAACTGCGACAAGATCGTCCCTGGTATGCTCATGGCAGCCATGCGTCTCGATATTCCCACCATCTTCGTCAGCGGCGGGCCGATGGCGGCGGGTAAGCTGGCAGATGGGCGCACCATAGACCTGATCAGCGTCTTCGAGGGCGTTGGCGCGTACCAGGCCGGCAAGATCAACGACAGTGAACTGTTGGAACTGGAACAGCAGGCCTGCCCCACCTGCGGCTCCTGCTCGGGTATGTTTACCGCTAACTCCATGAACTGCCTGATGGAGGCCCTGGGGATCGCGCTTCCCGGTAATGGCTCATACCTGGCGACGAGCGAGGCACGCAAAGAACTTGCACGCGAAGCCGGTCGCAGCATCATGCGCCTGATCGAAGCCAACCTCACGCCACGTCAAATCGTCAACGCCGAGACCATTGATAACGCCTTTGCCCTGGATATGGCCATGGGAGGTTCGACCAACACCGTCCTGCACGTACTCGCCATTGCGCGCGAGGCCGGAGTAGATTACTCGCTGGATCGCATCAACCAGGTGGCCGCGCGCACACCCCACCTCTGCAAGGTAAGCCCCTCCGGAAAGTGGCACATGGAAGACGTTGACCGCGCAGGCGGCATCGGCGCAATCTTGAAAGAACTTGCCAGGAAGCCCGGCGCACTGCACCTGGATCGTCCTACAGTCACGCTCAAGACACTCGGCGAGAATATCGCCACCGCGGAGATTTCTGACCCGGAGGTTATTCGCCCGGTCGACAAGCCACACAGCGAACGCGGCGGTCTGGCCTTACTCTTTGGCAATCTTGCCCCCGAGGGGGCGGTCGTGAAGGTCGGCGCAATCGCGCCTTCAATGCTGCGCCACTGCGGACCTGCGCGTATATACAATTCACAGGAAGAGGCCTGCGCGGGCATCTTGAACGGACAGGTTCGGCCCGGTGATGTCGTGGTCATTCGCTACGAAGGACCTCGCGGCGGGCCGGGAATGCAGGAAATGTTAGCCCCCACCGCCAACCTCATGGGTATGGGTCTGGGCGAGCAAGTCGCCCTCATCACCGACGGGCGTTTCTCTGGGGGCACGCGCGGCGCCTGTATCGGCCATGTCTCGCCCGAGGCCGCGGCAGGAGGACCCATCGCCGCGCTCGTGGATGGGGATATGATTAACATAGACCTGGTCGAGCGCCGCCTCGACGTTGATCTGAGTCCCGCCCAGATCGCCGAACGCCTTGAGCAGGTTACGCCGCCTCCTGCTCGCGTAAACAGTCGCTGGCTGCGCCGCTACGCCTCGATGGTAACATCAGCGAATACAGGTGCGGTGCTTGCCGACGTGTAATCATCGCGAGAGGCCAGGAAATGTGGAAATAGTAGGAGACCAAATAATGCCAAAAACTATGTTTGATAAAATCTGGGATGCGCACGTTGTGCGTGAGGTACCCGGTGAATCCACCATCCTGTATATCGACCGCGATAAAATCTGGGATGCGCACGTTGTGCGTGAGGTACCCGGTGAATCCACCATCCTGTATATCGACCGCCATCTCGTGCATGAAGTGACCTCACCGCAGGCCTTCGCGGGTTTGCGGGCTGCCGGTCTTCCAGTACACCGGCCTGATGCAACGATTACCGTCCTCGATCATATTGTGCCGACGCTGCCTGGACGACAAATGCTTGACGTAGTAGATCAGGAAAACGTGCGCAGCATTGCGACCATGACACAGAATGTGCGAGACTTTGGTTTAACCTTCTTTGATATGGCCGATGCCCGCCAGGGGATTGTGCATGTCATCGGGCCAGAACTGGGCATCACCTTACCAGGCATAACCATCGTGTGTGGTGACTCCCACACCTCGACTCACGGAGCGCTCGGGGCGCTGGCCTTCGGCATCGGAACAAGCGAGGTCGAGCAGGTGCTGGCCACACAGTGCCTGTTGCAGCAGCGCCCAAAGACTATGAATATCCGTGTTGAGGGCAAGCTAGGCGCTGGCATCACCGCCAAAGACCTGGCGCTGGCTATTATTGGAGAGCTGGGTATAGCTATAGGAACAGGTCATGTAATCGAGTTCAGCGGCTCAACCATACGCAGCCTTTCGATGGAAGGGCGCATGACCCTCTGTAACATGGCAATCGAAGCGGGCGCGCGCGCTGGCATGGTCGCCCCCGATGATATCACCTTCGAGTACATTAAGGGCCGCCCTTTTGCGCCCAAAGGCGAGCTTTTTGAGCAGGCCGTAGCCGCGTGGCGACAACTGCCCAGCGACCCGGGCGCAACTTTTGATGCAGTGCATGAGGTGCATGTTGATGGGCTGAGGCCCCAGGTGACGTGGGGCACAAATCCCGCTATGGTTGTTGATATTCATGGCGTCGTGCCAGACCCGGCGCAACAAAAAGAGCCGCAGAAACGCGAAGCCTACGAGCGTGCCCTGCAGTACATGGGGCTTGCACCGGGTCAGAAAATTACCGAGATTCCTCTCGATACCGTTTTCATCGGCTCCTGTACCAACTCGCGCATAGAAGACCTGCGCATGGCTGCGCAGTACATTGGGGGCAAACACGTTGCACCCTCTGTACGGGCAATAGTCGTGCCCGGCTCAACAAATGTGCGCCGTATGGCTGAAGAAGAAGGATTGGCCGACATCTTCCGCCAGGCTGGCTTTGAGTGGCGTGAGTCGGGATGCAGCATGTGCATCGCTATGAACGGCGATGCGCTCTCGAAAGGCGAGCGCTGCGCCTCCACCAGCAACCGCAACTTCGAGGGACGCCAGGGTCGCGGAGGGCGCACACACCTGGTCAGTCCGCCGATGGCGGCGGCGGCAGCTATCGCCGGGCATTTTGTGGATATACGAACCGAAGACTAAGCCCACCAACACCCGTAGGGGCGAGGGCGGCGGACGTGGGGTGGTGTGGGCCTTTATGGTCGCCCGCGTCCTGTTCATCTGCCATTCACCTTGGGGGAACACGACCACATCCCCCTCTCTCCCCGACACATTTCGTAGCGGCCTAGACGCCTGATGCCCACCAGGGGCATCACTACATTTGGGCTGGCCTATCCACCTCCATCCCCACCAGGAGACACGCTGAGGGGATGGGGCGAGTGGGGCTGGTTGAGATGTAGTGATGCCCCTGGCGGGCATCAGGGGAGGGGGGCCGCTGCGAAATGTGTCGGGGAGAGAGGACCACCCCCCACCCCGCGGGCGACCTTAAAGGCCCACACCACCCCGCATCATCCGCCCTCGCCCCTACCATACATTGACATGCATGCTTGCCTGGAAGTATACTTGAGTCATAGCAAAATGACAGATCAAGAGCCAGGGCGACCGCAAGGGTGCATCCTGGAAGATTCCCCAGTGTTACAGGCCAATTCGCGCACAACTGCGCCGAGTTTATGCACATGCCGAGGTGACGCATATGACGACGGTTGTACGTTCCGAACCCTTATTTCTTTCCACTCTCCCCGGTCGTTACTACTATGATCCCGCCATCTACGCATTGGAGCTAGAGAAGATCTTTTCCAGTATGTGGGTGTGCGCTGGTCGTGCAGATGCAATTGCGAAACCAGGAGCGTACCAGGTGGTAACGATTGGAACAGAAAGCGTCATCGTGGTGCGCAACCGCGAGGGCGTGCTCAATGCCTTCCTCAACGTCTGCCGGCATCGCGGCGCGCGTTTGTGCTCAGAGGCAGCGGGGCAGTTGAAAGGCTCGATTCAGTGCCGTTATCATGCCTGGACCTACGGCCTGGATGGTCGTTTGATCGGCGCACCCAATGTCATGAGCGATGAGCAGTTCGATCGCACCGCCTTTGGGCTGTTTCCTGTAGCGTTAGAAGTCTGGGAGGGCTTTATCTATCTCAACCTCTCCGATCATCCCGCGCCGCTGGCCAACCAGTTGCACCCGACAATCCTGGAGCGTTTTGGCACCTACGAGCCATTCGCGCGCTATGGGGTTGGTAGCCTGAAAGTTGGCAAGAGCATCACCTATGACATAGCGGCTAACTGGAAACTGCTGCTGGAGAACTTCATGGAGTGCTATCATTG
>WNGP01003271.1_pt1 | contig 13589 bp, 14 predicted proteins | sample 5407671 | NCBI WGS metagenome assembly WNGP01 (sample SAMN13153381, study PRJNA577476) | soil metagenome | isolation source: 40 cm soil or saprolite under Garry oak tree replicate 2 | place: USA:California | collected 2016-06-15 | reverse complement strand
TTGCTCTTTCGCCCCACTGGCATCTTTGGACGTGCACAGATTGAGAAGGTTTAAGTCAGGCGCACACTCGGCCGAGGGACATCAATGAAGTATCGGCACATCAAAAAATGGATACTGCTCGCCGGCGTTGTCCTGAGCGCCGTCGTGTCTCACTTTTCGGGCGCGATCAATTCATATTATCTGCAAATCGTCATCTTTATCGGCATCAACATCACGCTGGCGGTCAGCCTCAACCTAATCAACGGTTACACAGGGCAATTTTCGTTAGGCCACGCTGGGTTTATGGCGATTGGGGCTTATGTATCTGCATATCTCTCCACCGAGCACAGCACTGCCTTTTTCAAAGCGTTCGGAACAAATTTCTTCAGCATCGCTTTACTTTTTATCGGCGTTTTAATCGCTGGCGGGCTCGTTGCTTCGGTAGCCGGCCTCATTGTCGGCGTACCCTCCTTGCGGTTGAAGGGCGATTATCTTGCCATCGTTACTCTCGGTTTCGGCGAAATCATTCGCGTTTTGATTCAGAACACGGACGCGGTCGGGGGGCCACGCGGTTACAGCGGCATCGCAAGTTATACGACTATTTTTTGGACTTACTCGGTTGTCGCAATCACGATCTATGTTGTTGTTAGTCTGATCGATTCCACCTATGGCCGCGGTTTTCTCACGGTGCGCGATGACGAGGTCGCATCTGAAGCCGTCGGAATCAATACGACGCGTTACAAGGTGACTGCCTTTGTGCTCGGCGCATTTTTTGCAGGCGTTGCCGGCGGCCTCTACGCGCACAGCACGACTTACATTAATCCGAGCGGGTTCGATTTTCAGCGTTCCATCGAGATCGTGATCATGGTGATTCTGGGCGGGATGGGCAGTACCGCTGGCGTCACCTTTGCGGCGATTCTGCTAACCCTGTTGTTGGAATATCTGCGCTTCGTTTCCGGCTATGAATGGTTGCCAGAGATCGTCCGGCGCATCGCGCAGAATCGGGTAATCATTTACTCCCTCGTGCTGATCGCGCTAATGTTGTTGCGACCGCAAGGCCTTTTCGGGCGATTGCCACGAAGAGGAATTCCCGTCGGCGGTATGGCCGCGAGCCGACGAACGAAATTGCCGGCTGCCTCCGCGTAGATCAACATGTCGATCCCGCTTCTCGATCTTCAGCAGTGCAGCGTGAGGTTCGGCGGACTCACCGCCGTTTCGGCATTCGATCTGAAAATCGGCACGGATGACCTGATCGGTCTCATCGGTCCGAATGGCGCGGGCAAGACGACTGTTTTTAACGTTGTCACCGGCGTTTATCACCCGACCGCCGGCGCCATCACTTTTGAAAGCGCGTCCATCTCTGGCTTGAAACCAAGCGCCATCGCCCGGCGCGGCATTGCACGCACGTTTCAAAATATTCGCTTGTTTCCGACTCTGAGCGTATTCGACAACGTGCGCGCCGGATTCAACCTGCACCTGCGTCACGGGCTCGTGCACGCGCTTTGGCGCATGGGCACGTTTTACCGCGAAGAGAACGACGTGGCTCAGCAGGTCCGAGAATTATTAGAGATTTTTGATTTGAGTAAATTTGCCGATGCGCTGTGCAGCAGTCTTTCCTATGGCGATCAACGGCGTCTCGAAATTGTGCGCGCACTCGCGACACGCCCGAAGCTTTTGCTGCTGGATGAACCGGCGGCCGGAATGAACCCGCGGGAAAAGGAAAAATTAATGGAGCTAATCCAATTAGTGAAAAAAAAATTTAAGATCGCGGTTCTTCTAGTGGAGCACGATATGAAAGTCGTGATGGGAATTTGCGAACGCATTGCGGTGCTTGATTACGGTATCAAGATCGCGGAGGGAACCCCGGCGGAAGTACAGGCCAATCCGAAGGTCATCGAAGCATATCTGGGAGAAGAAACGAAGAAAGAAGGTTGATATGCTAATTTTTTGTCATCCTGAGCGGAGCGCGGAGAAGTCGATGGATATCACAGTCCAGAATCATTTAACTTCTGATCGCAATCGATCATGCTTGAGCTAAGCAACCTCGCGGTTAATTACGGATCGATCGCTGCACTGCACGACGTGTCATTGAACGTTGAAAAAGGCGCTATCGTCACTTTGATTGGCGCAAACGGCGCGGGGAAATCGACTACGCTCCGCACAGTATCTGGATTACTGAAAATCCAGCGAGGCAGCATTCGCTACGAAACGGAAGAGATCAGCAATCTGCCGCCTCATCGAATCGTCGAACGCGGCATTTCGCAGGTACCGGAGGGTCGAATGATTTTCGCGAACCTGACCGTACGCGAAAATCTGCTGATGGGCGCTTACCTGCGCAAAGATCGAAATAAACTTGGAAGCGATTTCGATTTTGTTTTCGAAATCTTCCCGCGATTGAAAGAACGAGGGAAACAAGTTGCCGGAACATTATCAGGCGGCGAACAGCAAATGCTGGCGATCGGCCGCGCGCTTATGAGTAAGCCGCGCTGTCTGATGCTCGACGAGCCGTCTCTCGGGATCGCCCCAATTCTTGTGAAAACGATTTTTCAAAAAATCGTCGAGATCAATCGCTCGTTAGGCATCACGGTTTTGCTGGTCGAACAAAACGCCAATCTTGCGCTGGAGGTTTCGCATTACGGCTACGTGCTGGAAACCGGCAGAATTATTTTGCACGATCGCTCAAGTGCCCTACGCGCAAACGAACGTGTGAAAAGCGCCTATTTAGGAGGACGCTGATCTCCAACTGCTTTCGCCAAATCCACTTGCCGGGCTGCTCGAACCGGAACGGAGAATCGCGTCCGCGCGTTTGCGCAGGGTCTCGTTCTCGCCTTGATCGGTAAAGGTGCGTCGGGCAGCCGCAATCTCGATTAACGAAAGATCCATCGCGTGTAGAATTTCCCGCTCTTCGCCGCTCCTTAAATCGCGTTTGTCCTCATTCAAAGCATGCCTTTGGAATTGAGAGATGGTTTCAGCCAAGGTGTCTCGGTTCGATGCTCGGAACAAATCGATGAGGCGCTGAAAACTGAGATGAAGTGGTATTGTAACAAGATCGACATCGGCATGCAGCGCGATGTCATCGGGCGGCGTCGTCACTTCGTTGGAGATCGCGACGGAATTCCAAACGTCTTCAGGCTGATAATACCCGACCTCAACGCGATAGACACCGCGCTGCTGTGAAACAGTCAGAAAGGAACTCCCAGCCATCGGTTCGACTGCCGCGCTCATCTCCAGAGCCCCATCACCTCTGTAAACGCGGAGATGAACTTGTCGATCGACCGGTGTCGTCTGTGCGAACAATCGCGGCCAATCGATGCTCCAATAGGTGAAGATCGTCCGCGGATCGCGCGCGATCGCGAATAACTCAGGCGCTCCGTGAAAACACGGGAGCTCGACGATATCGCTGAAATCGGCAGGGCTTGTTCCCGCCTCGTCAGCAGATTGTATCACCGGTCCATTGGAAATGCGGAAGCCATGCGTCCCATTTGATTTGCTCTTGGCCGGCCTGTGATTCTTGGTAGCCATGTGCGATTCCTCCTAGTTTGATCGAAATTAGTAAAAGCGAAAACTGAAACTGAAACTCGTGCTTAGGGAAAAGGATCGATTATCGCAGGTGAAACCGTACATCATTTTTAATCCAACGGCGCGATCGATTACGGATCGGGACGTCCTCCTAAAACAGCTTCGCCGACTTAATCCGAAAAAACTGTGTCTAACGAAGCGCGCAGGCGAAGCAGAAACTTTGGCGCGGACAGCAATTCGCGCTGGATGCGACTACATTATTGCGGCAGGCGGCGACGGCACGTTGAACGAAGTTATCAACGGAATCGCGATTCCGTACCGCGCGCGCAAGGTCTGCGTGGGAATTGTGCCACTCGGCACCGCAAACGATTTTGCCCGGTCAGTTGGAGTCTCTGCTGGCGTCGACGCCAACATCGATATCCTGCGCGCCAAACAAACAGCCTCGATTGATCTCGTTCGCGTGAGAAGTGAACGCACGCGCTATTTCGTGAATGTCTCTGCCGGCGGGTTCAGCGATCTCGTCAATGAGAAATTAACGCCCGAAATCAAATCGACTTGGGGACAACTTGCTTATCTTCGCAGCGCTGCGGCAGCTCTGCCCGAATTGCACACATACCACACATCCATCGTCTTCGACGACACGGAGAGATTAGCGATCGAGCTTTACAACGTCATCGTTGCGAACGGGCGATATGTAGCGGGCGGGTTGCCGGTCGCGCCAGATGCCAGCGTTCGCGATGGCTTACTCGATGTTCTGCTCATCCCAAAACGAACAGCGGGGGAAATGGCGCTGTTAGCTGCAGAGATGCTATTGGGCACGCATCTCTCGAGCGGTGCACTTATTTTTCGAAGGGCAAAGAAGATCGCCGTTAGATCGCGGCCTCGAATGTCGTTCAATGTCGATGGTGAACTGATCGGAGATCAGCCAGCAGTCTTCCAAATCATTCCTGGCGCGTTAGACTTTGTTATAGGCAACCGATGAACGCTAAAATCATCGAAATGGATGAACTGGCTGAGCGCGCAAGGCAGTTGCGCGTCGATGGGGAGAAGCTCGTCGCTACCAATGGATGTTTTGATCTGCTCCATGTGGGTCATGTGCGCTATCTGCATGCTGCGCGTGCGCTGGGTGACGTTTTAGCAGTCGGCTTGAATGGCGATCAATCCGTTCGAGAGCTGAAAGGAATTGGGCGCCCCGTGAACAAGGAGAGCGACCGCGCCGAAGTCCTCGCCGCATTGGAGTGCGTTGATTTTGTCACGATTTTCCGCGAGAAGCGCGCGACTCGCTTCATCGAAGCGGCGAGGCCAGCCATTTATGTTAAGGGAGGCGATTACAGTTCGGACACGCTGAATGCAGAGGAACAGGCGCTGTTGCGGGAAATCGGAGCAGAGGTTCGCATTCTGCCATTTGTGCCTGGATATTCGACTTCCGAATTGCTGGGAAAACTACGACAGACGATAAAATGAAATATGTTCGACTGGGCATTCTCGGATCAGGAAAGGGAACGAACTGCCGCGCGATCCTTGAGAGCATTAGAAGTGGCGCACTGGCGGCGGAAGTTCGCGTTGTTATCTCGGATGTATTCGACGCGCCGATTCTTGAGATCGCGCGCGAATTCTTGGTTCCCAACGCTTATTTGCCGCCAGGCCGATTCCACACACGTTTAGAGCCGCAAGCCGAGGCCGATCTTGTGCGAATGCTTCGCGATAGCGGCGTCGAACTCGTGGTTCTCGCCGGTTTCATGCGTCTTCTCAAAGCGCCGGCGCTGGAAGCGTTTCCACGCCGAATCTTAAATATTCATCCATCGCTGCTGCCAAAGTTTCCCGGACTCGAAGCTTGGAAACAGGCGCTTGTGGCCGGCGAAAGCGTGACCGGCTGCACCGTTCACTACGTCGATGAAAAGATCGATCACGGAGACGTCATCGCGCAGCGCGAAGTGCAGATTTTACCTAACGACACGCCAGAAAGCCTCCATGCTCGAATTCAGATTGCAGAGCACGAATTATATCCGGCGACGATTAATAAGGTTTGCCGCGAATTGTCTGAGTAGTCAGATTTGTTCGGCTTTCTGATCGCGTTCGAGTAATTCTTGCATTGCCTGAACAGGCGATGTTCCGTCGTAAAGCAATGCTTTCACTTGATCGATAATCGGCGTCTCGATACCGAGGCTGCGCGCACATTCGAAAGCGCTTTTTGTGGTGGGAATTCCTTCGGCAATCATTTGCGTCGAGGAAGTGATTTGGATCAGGGTTTGGCCGCGGCCGAGTTGCTCGCCAACGCGGCGGTTGCGGCTGTGTTTGCTAAAGCACGTTGCGATTAGGTCGCCAGCACCGCTCAATCCATAAAACGTCTTTAAATTTCCGCCCATTGCGGTTCCGAGCCGGATCATTTCGGCGAGCGAACGAGTAATCAGCGCAGCCTTGGTGTTATCACCTAAACCGAGCCCATCACTCGCGCCGGCCGCGATCGCAAAGATATTTTTTAAGGCGCCACCCAGTTCAATACTGGTGATGTCGTCGCTGGTGTAAACGCGGAAGCGCGAACTGCCAAGAGAGTCTTGCAAATCCGCGGCGCATTGAGGGTTTCGGCAACCTATGACGGTAGCAGTAGGCAGACCACGAACGACTTCCGCTGCGAGGTTCGGCCCCGATAAAACTGCGAGTTGACGCCCCGGAAAAATTTCACTCAAGATTTGGCTCATCCGCATCCCGGTGCCGTGCTCAATGCCTTTTGTGCAACTGAGCAACAGGCTGCCCCGATCGCCGATTACTGCTCGCAAACGCATGGCAATTTCGCGCAACGCAGTCGATGGCGTGACAAATACGATCAGGCTGGCCTCGGTGCAGTCGCGCAGCTCGGGCGTGATATCGACCGAATCAGGCAACTGCAATCCTGGAATGTAATCGTCGTTTTGACGCGTTCTCTGCACACGCTCGACCCGATCCGCGTTGTTTCCCCAAAGGTAAATTCGTCGCCCCTTTTTTCCCCACAACCACGCTAGGGCTGTTCCCCAGCTTCCGGCGCCCAGGATTGCTATTCTGTCGATCTTCATTTCCGCTTGAACCGTGGTTCGGTACCGCGCACCAAACGCAAAAGATTCGAGCGGTGTCGGACAATTACAACCGCTGCTAGACAAATAGAAAAGTACAGAAGAGCTGTTTCACCTGTTTGCCCGAGAAACATCATGCTCAGAATGGTGATTGGCACTGAAAGTGCCGCGGTCATTGACGCCACTGAAACGTAGCGCGTCAGGTAGAAAATAATCAGCCAGACTGCGACCGCGATCAACGCCACAAACGGCATCAGCCCAAAGAGAGCCCCTGCCGAAGCCGCAACGCCTTTCCCCCCCTTAAAACCCAACCAAACCGGGAAAGAGTGTCCTAGCACGCATGCAACAGCCCCGACGACTCCTAATAGCTCACTCGGAATCAATACTGGCTGAGCGCGCTTTGCTATCATGATCGACATCCCAACTGCCGCGAAGCCCTTTAGGAAGTCCACGATGAAAACTGGATAACCGTAACGCTTTCCCAAAACGCGTGTCACATTTGTCGCGCCAATATTGCCGCTTCCGACAGTTCGAATGTCAATTCCTACAATGCGGCCAGCAATATAACCGGCTGGAATCGAACCAATTAAGTAGCTGAAAAACCCTGCAATGAGCAATGCGACCATCGCGATAACTGATGTTTAAGTCGTAAAGAGGTCGCGAATCTGTTCGCCAAGCCTTAGGTAAGCGATTTTTGCGGTTTTAAGTTATTCTTCTTGAGCCAGATAGAAATTATCGCGATATCCGTCGGAGTTATGCCGCTAATGCGCGCGGCTTGTCTCAAGGAAGCAGGTCGAAGGGCTGCCAATTTTTGCCTGGTTTCGGAGCGTAATCCTGCTATTCTCAAGTAATCGAGTCCATCAGGGATAGGCAGCGCGTTGCCCTCGACCAATCTGCGGTTTTGTTCGGCTTGCCGACTGGCGTAGCCTTCATATTTCAGATCTGTTTCAACTAGTTTCCAGATTTCAAGTGGCGCGACCCTCTTTATGTCTTCAGGGATGTCATGGATACCAAAATCCGGCCGCTTCAGTAACTGGGAGAGATGATCGCCCTCGACCTTCGTCTCAGTCGCTAGCTGTCGAGCCTGGCGCAGAAGCTCGACCTTTCCCTTAAAGTGGCTCCACCTTTCTTTTGAGACGAGGCCTGCGTCAAATGCCCTTTTGGTCAATCTTTGGTCCGCGTTATCGTGGCGAAGAAGCAGTCGATCCTCAGCGCGACTGGTAAACATCCGGTACGGTTCTTCCGTTCCTTTCGTGACCAGATCGTGGATGAGGACCCCGATATAAGCCTCACTTCTATCCAGCACCATGGGCGAGCGACCTTGAACTTTGAGAGCCGCATTAATTCCGGCCATTAATCCCTGTGCAGCAGCCTCTTCATAGCCAGAGGTTCCATTGACTTGGCCGGCAAAATAGAGCCCACTGATTAACTTGGTCTCCAGCGTCGGATAAAGCTGAGTCGGCGGAAAATAATCGTATTCAACCGCGTAGCCAGGCCGCATGATTTCGGCTCGTTCGAGAGCGGGAATTGAATGCAAGAACTCCATTTGCACTTCATAGGGCAGGCTCGTGGAGATTCCATTGACGTAGTATTCTTCTGTGTGACGGCCTTCGGGCTCCAGAAAAAGCTGGTGAGAGGCTTTGTCGGCAAACTTCACGACCTTGTCCTCGATCGACGGGCAATACCGTGGACCGGTGCCCTTTATCCGCCCGGAATAAAGCGGTGAACGATGCAGATTCCGCCTGATAATTTCATGGGTCTGCGCAGTGGTGTGCGTGATCCAGCAGGACATTTGTTCCACGTGGAACTCACCTCGATTATCAAAATTAAGGGTGAAAATCTCGTTCTCGACTCCTCCCTTGTCCTCGTAAAACGCAAACCGCGGAGGCGGCTCGTCCCCGAGCTGAATTTCGCACCGCGAGAAGTCGATCGAGCGCGCGTTGAGCCGGCAGGGCGTGCCCGTCTTGAATCGCCCAACGTCAAAGCCCAGTTCTCGAAGTTTTGTGCTCAAAACAGAGCTCGCATCCGCCATGCGCCCGCCTGGGCTGCTCTTCTCGCCTACGTGGAGGAGTCCGCGTAAAAAAGTACCAGACGTGATGATGACGCTACGCGCCATAAGCCGCAGTCCAAAATCTGTTTCTGCGCCACGAACTCGCCCATTATCGACAAGTATATTGGAAACCGTGGCTTGTTTCAAATCTAAATTGTGCGCGCGCTCCAAAACCGCCTTTATCCGAAATTGGTAGGCCTTTTTATCGCATTGCACGCGCGGTGCTCGCACTGATGGTCCTTTCGCCTTGTTAAGCATCCGAAACTGAATCCCGGTTGCATCGGCATTTATCCCCATTGCCCCGCCCAAGGCATCAATTTCGCGTACAATGTGACCCTTCGCCAAGCCGCCAACCGCAGGATTGCATGACATCTGACCGATCGTATCCAAGTTCTGTGTCAGCATCAGAGTCCGGCAGCCGATGCGAGCCGCCGCCAAAGCCGCTTCGATACCGGCATGACCGCTACCGACAACCAAGACATCGTACTCAGTGGGAAGCTTAAACATTGGCAAGTGCCGTCACGGAGTTCCTCGTTTGGTAACGGAAGCAAATCGCTCAGGCAAAACGTGAGACCCAAAAAAATGACAAAATGTCATATAGACATAATCCGTTGGAGTCGTTTGTATTACGTTGATACAGCTTGACGCTCTGCATGTTCCAATGTCGATAATTCCTTCGATCTGCGAATTGCTCGCAATGCGATGCGCGTCAACAAAATAAACAGGAGAGCAGTGGTCAAAAACGCACCGCCCCAAGTCCAGTACTCAACCAGTCGCGGATGGCTTCTTCCCCGCGCCAAGTTCAAGCCGAGTTGGCCCAGCGTCCCGAGATAAGCATACAGAAAAAGACCCGGCGCGCGTCCGATCGAGGTCCAAAGCATGTAGGTGCGGAATGGGATTCGTGTCAGACCATAAACGTAGTTCAGCAGACTCGTTGGGAAAAGCGGATGTAACTGGCTCAAAAATATGATCTTCCATCCCTCGCGTTCCACTGCTGGCTCCAGAAGGCGCAGCGTTGCGCTTTGGGAAAGCTTTCGGCTCAACCACCGTTTACCTAACCATCGGCTGAGCGCAAACGCAATCCCCGCCGATATGCTGTTGCCCAGAAGCACGATGAAAAAGCCCCACCAAAGTCCAAAGAAAAAACCGCTCCCAACGCTCAACAATCCGCCGGGAAGCAGCAGGACATTGCACAAGGCGAATAGCAGAGGGTAACAAACCGCGCTCCACGCTCCCCAATGCATCACACGCTGTTGCACGGCGTCGATAAGATCGATAAGCGGGAAAAAGCGCGAAAGCAACAGTAATACCCCAATCGCCATTGCGAATAGTGCGAGCTGAAAATAGAGCGCGCGCCGGCCTTCGAACATCCCCAGATTCTGCGCGTGTCAAAGACTTCGCGCAAATTTCGCCAGCTCGCTCGTCGTTTCGTAATGCAAAAATGGCATGATCAAATAGACGCCGGCAAATGCTCGAGCGCGGCGACAATGATCTTCTCCGCGATGCGCATCCCGCACTTGCGCGCCTGTGATCGCTCAATTTGCAAGCCGCTTGCGAACCTCCTCGCTTGACTGAACCGTAGGGGTCTGTGCGCTCCGCCGACGTGGAATGCCGAGGCTGTCAAAAATTATCCGCGTGGCGTCCGAACGATTGAGTGTGTAGAAGTGAATGCCGGCCACGTTGTTATCCAAAAGATCGTGACACTGTTCCAAGGCGAAATGAACGCCGACGCGCCTGACCCCTTCAGGATCGTTTTCGCATCGTTGAAGAGCACGCAGAAGCTTGGCTGGGAAGCGCGCGCCCCCGGCCAGTTCCGCGATGCGTTTGAATCCGTTCATGGAGGTAACAGGCATGATGCCTGCGATAATGGGGATATGAATGTCGGCGAGCGCACAACGTTCGCGGAAATCGAGAAAGTCGCGATTATCGAAAAATAGTTGCGTGACGATGTAGTCGGCGCCGGCGTCCACTTTCGCTTTGAGATGATCCATTTCAACCAATCGATTCGGCGTTGCGGGATGTCCTTCGGGGAAACCGGCCACGCCGATCCCGAAGCCGCGGCGATCTGGATGCGCGCCGGATTCGTTAAATCGGCGAATGAACTTAACCAGATCGATCGCATGTTGAAACGAATCGCGCGATTTATTGTAAGGAATGTCGCGCGGCCGATCGCCGCCGAGCGCGAGGATATTTCCGATCGCCGATCTGGCGTATCGAACTAAAATCGCTTCGACCTCATCTTCATTGTGGCAGATGCACGTCAGATGAGGGATCGGGTCCAGTTTTGTTGCATGTTGAATGCGCTCGACAAGGTCGTGGGTTAAATCTCGCGTTGAACCACCGGCACCGTAGGTGACGCTGACAAAGTGCGGCATGTACGATTCAAGATCGCGAATCGTTTGGTAGAGAATCTCGGCAGCCGCCGGCGTTTTCGGAGGAAAGAACTCGAACGAAAACGTCGGAGAATCCCCCCGCATGATGTCCGTGATGTGCATGATTCAAAGCTTATCTTCGTTCGTACCGCGACTTTCGGTCAACTGACCGAGCAGATTTCGACCATGAAAGCTCGAGTCTAAACTCGAAAAGCCTGTGCCAGCATGGCGTTTAACATTTCGGACCGGCAAACCGCGATCGAGTAGTAGTGTCCCCATCGCGCCGTCACCGCAGACGATTCGCGTTTGCAGTTCCTCAAGCAGATTCACAGAAGATGCGATTAGCGTTTCACACGCGAGGGGTCAAATTATGGCAAGATCGCAAACACCCGAGCGGGAAAACCGGAGCCGCCCTTGGGTTTCGGAAAACTGACTACGACGACGGCGCCGGATTCTGGGACTTGATCAAGATTGGTGAGCAGTTCGATCTGGTAATGGTTCGTGCTCAGGATGTACGTCTCGAGTGAATAATCCTCCTTGGTCGTGGCGATACCGGGATCCGTGTCGGTAGTTTCGTGACCTGACGCAGTGATCTTGCGATCCTCATACAGATACTTCAACGCGGGCAAACTCCAGCCGGGGTAATGCGCCACGCCATTGGCGTCTTTGTTTTCCATTTTTGCCGCGTCTGGCCAGCGCTTAGACCAATCGGTGCGCATCGCGACGAACGCGCTCGCCGGTATCCGGCCATGATCCGTTTCCCATTTTTTCAGGCGTTCGCCTGGCAGTGTGTAATCCGGATTTTTCGCGACTTCTTCGTGTACGTCGACAACGACCAGCGGCAGGATCATTTCCTTGAGGTCAATTTGGTCCACCGTGCGTAGTCCTTTGATGAAATGCGCCGGCGGATCGACGTGCGTTCCCCACTGCCCGACATACGTGAATAGCTCCGAAAAAAAACCCGCCCCCAACGTATCTGGCCGTTTGTCATACCAGTAAATCGTTTTACGCGTTTCATTCGGGAACCCCGGCCAGTGCGGGATACCCGGCGCGAACGCATGCGTAAGATCGACATATTTCTTCGAAGCCAGGGTTCTCTGAATCTTTCAGAGCGACGTGTCGTCTTCGCTTTTTGCTACAGAAAACGTCGATGCGAACCCAAGAATTAAGATCGTAAGGATGATGCGTTTCCGGACATGCACTTTTTCAGTTGTTAATTCATCGCGCACCAAGAAGCCAACAAGTTCGAATAACTTCGAATAAGTTTCGTCCCTTTAAGGCACTGAGGATTTATCGGCCTCGCTTGGGATTATTATTCACCGGCAACATTGCGGTGGTAAGTCAAGCAGCCACGTTATGTTATTCGCACGAAGGAGAAGAAGAAAGACAGATAGAATTTGATTCTCTAATCATCAGGTCTGTGAAAAAACCTGTTTGACCACAAGACCGTTTACCCGGTTCATCGGAGATAGGGAAATGCCGCCGCACGCAATAGCTGCCAGTCAGAAGCGAATCGAAACACCGTCGTCAGCATTTCCAAGCAAACAAAAAACAAAAGAGTTCGACGACAGCAGCCTATTCGAACATGCCGCCTGGATATATGCGTTCTGCCGCGAGCATCTGTTCCGAGATGACACCAAGCGTATGATTACAGCCCTTTGGCCAAACGAAGGGCCCGCGCCGGGAACAAGATTGGTTGAACTTGGTTGCGGCCCGGGATTTTACTCGTGCGAGCTGGCGGAACGCTTCCACGATATTTCGATCACGGGGGTTGATCGCTCTGAGCGGCAATTGGCGCGCGCGAGAAACCGCGCACGTGTCCGCAGATTAACCAACTGTTGCTTTAAACGTGTCAATGCGCTTCAGCTTTCCGATGAGGAAACGGGTTTTCACATCATTATAGCTTCACGTCTCTTCACGATTCTGCCTGAACCAAACCGCGTTATAGACGAGATGTATCGTGTTTTAAAACCGGGCGGCCGCTGCTTCGTTGCGGAACCACGTTATGCCTTTTGGGCTTCGCTTCCGCTTTTTGCCATGTGGTTGTTGGCCGGAGTCACACACTCACGAAATGGCTATCGTGAGCCGCAGCACGCGGCAGTGTTTTCAACAAGCGCATTCGAAACGCTGTTCGCAGCACAACCGTGGAAGCAACGCACGATCTGGACGGACGGACAATATCAGTACGCGCTTTGCGAAAAGCCTTGAAGCGTGGGCGACACAGCGGAATGAAAGGAGCCCATTGTGTTCTTAATCCGGGCGAACTGGCGGAGGGCCCGCATCATCTTTGTGCGATGGCAGTGATGACTAAAGCACCGCGTTCGGGCCAAGTGAAAACACGTCTTGCTCCGCCACTCACTCCGGATGAAGCCGCGGCACTGAATGGTTGCTTCTTGTGCGACACAGCCAACGCGCTTTCTGCTGCGGCGAAGAGAGGAAAGAAATCGGGGAGAAATGCGCGTGGCGTCGCGGTCTACACACCAGTGGGTTCAGAAGATGCTTATTCAGACTTATTGCCGCCCTTCTTCGACTTGGTCCCCCAGCGCGGGGGAAGCTTTGGCGAGCGCCTTTTTTTCGCGGCAGAAGATTTGTTTAAGTGCGGATTCGACTCGGCCTGCTTGA
>WNGP01005885.1_pt1 | contig 13590 bp, 10 predicted proteins | sample 5407671 | NCBI WGS metagenome assembly WNGP01 (sample SAMN13153381, study PRJNA577476) | soil metagenome | isolation source: 40 cm soil or saprolite under Garry oak tree replicate 2 | place: USA:California | collected 2016-06-15 | reverse complement strand
ACGAGAATGATATAGGCTATTATGAAGCATCAGAAAGATATGGATATTTGAGTGTATGAAGAGGGACTTTCTCATTTGCTCTGGGGTATGTACCGGTTTCTTAACTTGATGCCTTCGGGGCGCGATTATGCTTTTTCATCTGGGTGGCGGAAATGCCACCGGGGCTGATGAATCAGCGGTGATCCGCATTCCCTCAGTTGACTACCAGTGTCGCCCTGAGCACATTCGTTGCACTCAGTGTAAACTCCGCGAAGGGTCTAGCTCGATGGGCTGCGAGATTCTTCACTTCGTTCAGAATGACAAGGGTGGGCTCAGCATGACAGTGGTGTTCCGTCCATGCCCAACAGCAGCAGCCTGCGGCCTCTCAACTCGTCGCCTGGGAGCAGGCGATCTTTTGCAAGGATCCATACGGGTGATTGATCAATTCGAGGAAGCGCCATTCTTTCCACAAAGAGCATGATTGTGTCGGAGCATTGAAACTCATGCTCATATGCTTCCTCCTCGCGCAGATGGAGGGGAACGCATACATACGTGTCGATTATGCACAACGTTGCCCCCCTCCTCACAGTGGAATCAGGTCATACTCTTCAACTTTTTCATCTGGATATCAGAACATCCACCGCAGGCCGATAATGAACGTTAACTATTAAAGTGGGATATCGTAAAGGTTCCCGAGGGCCGATACATCGGCGATGTGCACGATAAATCGGCACCTACAGATATCTTGATTATTTGGTTCATGTGCATAATCGGCGGTATGCGCGATACATCGGCCTCTCCATTGTCACCCTGAGCGCAGCGAAGGGTCTGTCGCGCTGGGCAGCGAGATGCTTCGCTTCGCTCAACATGACAGGGCGGGCACCCATACGAATGCCTGGATCAATGTGTTCATGTGCATCATCGCGCCCCTACTAATGCGTTACCTCCTGCCCTGGAGTCCAGCGCAGGTTGGGTTTACGTGCTGCCAACGCCTGGTCTAAGCGCCCAACGGGTGTCGTATGTGGGGCAGTTTTGACAATCTCAGGGTTTGTGCGTGCCTCCTCGGCGATCTGCCGCAAGACACTGACGAAGTAATCCATCATGAGGGCCTCGTGTACGATCAGGGGGAAGTAGATGGTTGGCGCGTACATGCCAAAGTCGAGGATGCGCTTGGCGATGTCGAGTGCCGTGACACCATATTCGTCCTTCTGGCGTTCCGCCGTAGCAACGAACTCATGCTGGCAGATCAGCGGATAAGGGATCTCATAGTCAGATTCCAGCTCGTGTTTGAGGTAGTTCGCGTTGAGAATGGCGCTCTGCGCAACATGCAGAAGCCCATCGGGGCCATAGGTGCGAATGTATGTATAGGCACGCACCAGCACGCCAAAGTTGCCATTGTTGGCGCGGACTTTGCCAATAGACTGCGGTCCTTGATCAGCCCAATAAAAACCATTATCTCCCCACGCGGGCAACGGGCCAGGCAAGAAAGGTATAAGGTGTTCTTTGACGCCAATCGGGCCTGCGCCTGGGCCACCTCCACCATGGGGAGTGCTACATGTCTTATGCAGATTGAAATGTACCACGTCGAAGCCCATGTCACCTGGGCGAGTAACGCCGAGTACCGCGTTGGCATTGGCTCCATCATAGTAGAGTTGTCCACCAACGTCATGCACCATCGTCGCAATCTCCAGAATATTGCTATCAAAGAGTCCTAGTGTATTGGGGTTGGTCATCATGATGGCAGCAATATTGGCGGCATTCGCGTCAAGTACCGCTTTGAGGTGCTCCATGTCGATACCACCTGTGTGTGGATCAGTCTTGACTTCGACAGACTTGTAATCGGCAAGAGTTGCGCTCGCGGGATTGGTGCCGTGGGCATTATCAGGGATTAACACCAGATGGCGATGGCCCTGGCCATTGCTTTCATGGTAGGCTTTGATCAGCATCAGGCCGGTAAGCTCACCATGGGCGCCCGCGGAGGGTTGTAGTGTGACGCGTGCCATGCCTGAGATTTCGGAGAGGTATTGCTCTAACTCGTATATTAACTGGATAGCACCCTGTACTGTGCTTTCAGGTTGCAAAGGATGAATACGGGCAAAGCCTGGAAGGACAGCCATATCTTCATTTAACTTTGGATTATACTTCATAGTACAGGAGCCAAGAGGATAGAAGCCTGTATCGACACCAAAGTTACGCTGCGAAAGGTGAGTATAGTGACGCACAATCTCTATTTCGCTTACCTCCGGCAGCGCGGCAGGCTCTTTACGCAGCATATTTTCAGGGACCATGCTTTCAAGTGATTCGGCAGGTACATCCATGGTTGTCATTGTGGCCGCGCGCCGACCAGGTGCGCCTTTTTCAAAGATCAAACTCTCGATGCTCATGCCTGCACCTCCTTTAACACTTGTACGAGGTAGTCAATATCTTCTTTCGTGCGTGTCTCTGTGACACAGAAGAGCATGTCGTTCGGCATGTCAGAATACCTATTGCCGAGTGCATAGCCGCCAATGATACCAGCTTGCTCAACATGTTGCTGAAGTTTCTGAGCCGTAATGGGAGCAGTGATGACAAATTCGTCAAAAAATGGGGCGCCGAATGTTGCCTTGTAGCCGGGTATAGCGGAAATCTGGCGGAACGCATAATGAGCTTTTTGCAGACACAATTCGCCAAGTTCTCGAAAACCCTGCTTACCCAATGCTGCCAGGTAGATAGTGGCGCCGACGGCCAGCAACGATTGATTAGTGCATATATTTGAGGTGGCACGTTCACGACGGATATGTTGCTCGCGAGTCTGCAAGGTCAGCACATATCCTGTTTGTTTCTGGCCTCCCTCCTCAACTGTTTGACCAACCAGTCTCCCTGGCATTAAACGCATATATTTATTCCGCGCTGACATAAAGCCAAGCGCAGGGCCACCATAGCTCATGGTATTGCCAAAACTCATAAGCTCGCCCACGGCAATATCGGCTCCATATTCACCAGGGGAAGCCAGCACACCTAAAGAAGCTGGTTCGGTAATAGTTGTAACAAAGACTGCTTTGCCTTTATGAGCAATCGGTTCAATGGCACGCATATTTTCGATACAACCAAAGAAATTGGGCTGCTGAATGACAACTGCTGCAGTCGATGCATTGACCGCGGAATCCAGATCTTCAATAGAAGTAACGCCATCTCTGATTGGCACTTCTTTGACGCTAAAGCCCCGTGCATGAGCATAGGTCTGTAGGACACGGCGATACTGAGGATCAACACCCTTTGAGATAACTACCTCACCTCGCCCGCCGGGACCTACCGCCAGTAACACAGCTTCTACCAGTGCTGTAGCTCCGTCATAGAGCGAGGCATTCGCAATATCCAGACCAGTAATCTGGCAGACCATAGTTTGAAACTCATAGTAATCTGGCAGACCATAGTTTGAAACTCATAGATCGCCTGTAGCATACCCTGGCTGACCTCGGGCTGGTAGGGTGTGTACGAAGTGACAAACTCTGAACGCCGCTGCAGATGTGGCACTACGCTCGGTATGGCATGATCGTACGTGCCCGCGCCTAGAAAAGATATCGTCGAATCCAGGTTTTTGTTTTTTGTCGCCATACCATTCAGCAAGCGTTTGAGGTCTGGCTCAGCAAGGGCAGGTGGAAGGTCAAGGGGACGCCGAAGGCGCACATTTTCAGGTACTGGGGTCAACAAGGCTTCTAATGATGAGAGGCCCAGCTTGTCTAACATGGTCTGCTGGTCTTCCGGCGTATTGGGTATGTAGCTCATACAAATATTCTCCCTGATGGGGTAACCTGGCACCCGCCAGGGGTGCCACTACATTTCATTCTACAATGCTTGGGTAGATTTGGAAAAGTTTATACTCGGCCTCGACTACCTATCCTGCAGATAGGCTTTATATTCTTCGGCGCTCATGAGACTATCAACTTCGTCAGGGTTGGACATCTTCACAACTAGCATCCAACCATTTTCATATGGGCTGTCGTTGATGAGTTCTGGCTGGTCCTTCAATTCATCATTGGCCTTCACAACTTCACCACTTACAGGTGATACGAGTTCAGAAGTCGCTTTGACCGACTCAATGTCGCCGAACTTTATCTCATGTGAGACGCTCGTACCCGCATCCCAGGGCAATTCGACGTAGACAATGTCGCCAAGCTGATCCTGGGCATAATCGGTAATGCCGATGGTTGCCTGGTCGCCTTTAACATGTACCCATTCGTCCGTTTTACTGTATTTTAGGTGTTCAGGATGTTTGAGGCTTGCCATAAATAAATGTCTCCCTTCATAAATAATGCCCATCCGTGTGATACCCAAGAGAGCAATGAATGCCAACAAGGGCGCAATCAATGTCAACAAGGGCGCAATGAATTGCGCCCCTACTTCCGTTTGTAAAATGGTAGCGCTACGATCTGCGCTGCGGTGCGTTTTCCTCGTATGTCAATGTGAACTGGTTTGCCGACGACGGCATGTGAGGCTTCGACATAACCCATGCCAATGTTTTTGTTGAGAGTCGGGCTGGGCGCTCCACTGGTGAGGACGCCGATCTGCTGATCATCTTCGTAAATAGCATAGCCGCCACGACATACGCCGCGTTCAACCATCTCAATGCCAATAAGTTTGCGTTTGAGGCCGTGCTCTTTGACTTTGAGTAACGCATCGTGTCCGATAAACTCATCCTTGTTCAGCTTCACTGTCCAGCCAAGGCTAGCTTCCAGTGGATTGGTCTGCTCATCGAGTTCATGCCCGTACAGGCAATAGCTGGCCTCTAAACGCAGGGTATCACGCGCTCCTAGCCCGGCTGGTAGCAATCTGTGATCTTTCCCGGCAGCGAGCAGGTCATTCCAGAGTTTAGGAGCATCCACCGATGTGCAATAGAGTTCGAAGCCATCTTCTCCGGTGTAACCTGTTCGTGAAATGATGCAGTTGATGCCATTCACCATCCCTGGTGCGCAGTGGTAGTAGCGAATTGTGGAAAGATCTACTTCTGTCAGGGGCTGCAGGATGGACTGAGCTTCTGGCCCCTGCAAGGCAAGCAGGGCGGTTGCGTCCGATTGATTGGTGACCTGTGCATTAAAATCTTTGGCTTGTTTCTCGACCCAGGCAAAGTCTTTATCGATGTTGGCTGCGTTGACGACCAGCATATAGTGGTTGTCCGCAAGGTGATAAATAATCAGGTCATCGATGGTACCTCCATTGGGCAGGCAGAGCTGGGTGTAGAGAGCCTGGTTGACTGCGAGACGGGATACGTCGTTAGGAACGAGGTGTTGCAGGAACGCAAGCGCATCTGGGCCTTCGACTTTGAATTCTCCCATGTGGCTAACGTCGAAGAGGCCAGCGTGGGTGCGAACTGCGCGATGCTCTTCCATGATGCTGCTGTATTGGACAGGCATTTCCCAGCCGCCAAACTCTACGAGTCGCGCACCAAGAGCAACATGCTGCTCATAAAGTGGGGTACGTTTCAGCGAGGTCGCTGCGGTGTCATGTGCTGTCATGGTTGTTTGCTCCATTGCAGGCTAGAGGTTAACTGTGTCTGCTTCACTATATCAGATTTTGGAGGGAAGGACAATGATAGGATTATATAGGTCTCGACTCCTTGACTATTGCTAACGAGGGTAAACTCCTGGCAATCGTCGCTCCCGACAAAGCTGATGTCGCACTGAAGGCGATGCGCAACCACCCGCTGGGTCGCGAGGCAGCCATCATAGGCTCTGTGCAAGCCGACCCACCTGGTATGGTCTTTCTACGTACGGACATTGGCGGAATGCGAGTGCTGGATATGCTGGTTGATGATCCGCTGCCGCGTATATGCTGATGTGGCAATATGTTAGGCATCACTTATACGACGAATGAGACTGGGTTGCGCTTAGATCCTTCGCTTCGCTCAGGATGACAATTCTTCGTGCAGGATGACACTCTCAATAGGTTGACACGTTTAGCAACTTGGGTTGAAGCTCTGCGGTGAGATCCTTCGCTTCGCTCAGGATGACAATTCTTCGCTCAAGATGACACCATTTTGTGAAGGATGACACCATTTCGCTCAGGATGGCAGGCGAATTCGCTCTCTCACCATCTCCATCGTCGGAATACCCTCTATCCCCACGTGTTCAATCGATAATGAGGCTACGCAATTTGCGAAATCGACAGCTTTGCGTGGGTCGCCATATCTGTGATAATGCACGAGGAAGGCGGCCGCAAAGACGTCACCAGCACCCGTAGGATCAACTTCGTGGGCAGGATAGGCAGGAAAGCGTTCGGCGACACCATGCTGGAAGAGGATAGCACCGTATCTTCCATCGGTAGCGACAAGTAGGGGAACTTGTATACTCCAACTTGTGAGCATAGTATCAGCATCGGTGCTATTGCCATTAGCAAATGGGAGCAAGTCATCGCGACTGAGAATGAGGATATCAAGAAGTGATAGGGTTTCTTCTGCGACGGTCCAGGGAGTAGGCCAAACGCGCCCATCGTCGTCCCAGCGTCGTAGCCATCCTTGTGGAGTAGCAGCGATGATGGTTCCAGAGCGGCGAGGAAAGAATCTTACTAACTCGGGTGACAGTTCCTGGTCGAGAGGGCCAAGTAAAACAAGCGGCGCATCACACCAGGATTTGGGTACATCTTTTACCTGCAACTGATCCGCTCTGGCACGTAAATATTGGGTACGAAAGCCCTCACGATATGAATTAGCAAAGGTGGTCGTAGCCAGAGATGTTCGAGCGGCTATACCGATCTCTGGCAAACTCGCAGGTAATTTAGCAAGCAGTTGAGCATCAGCGCAGGTGACGATTGCGGCAACTAAGCCTAAACGATGAGCGGTTAAGGCCGTAAAAATTACAGTACCCCCGGGGGAATTTGAGCCGTCAGGATGGATGTCACGTGTGACGTGCCCAATGGTTAAAAAGTCGGGTGCGGCGCCCTTTTTTATAGGCTGGAGAATTGAAGACATGGACCCCCCGCAATTATTGTAGGGGTCAGATTTATCGCGCCCCACGAGGGGAGAGGTGGCTAACTCGCCTCTCCCCTCGTGGGGCGCGATAAAGCAGATTAACTTTTTAATTGGGATATCAGGAAACCTACCCAGGGCCGATAAATCGGCGGTGTGCACGATACATCGGCACCTACGGATGTTCCGATTATTTTGTTAATGTGCATAATCTGGCCCCTACGAAAACGTACGACAGTTGATAGAGATTAGCGGGCTGGACGCTTTAGGGAAATGACTACACGGCGGGCATCTCCTTCGCCGATGCTTTCTGTACTGATATCCTTGCTATCGGCTAGAGCGATATGGACGATGCGTCGCTCGTGTGGCGGCATAGCTTCAAGCGCGATTGCACGGCGATAGTTACGTACTTGTTGGGCAACACGCAAGGCGAGCGAACGCAGGTTTTCCTCGCGGCGCTCACGATAATTTTCAGCGTCTATGATAATACGCATACGATGCTTGGTACGATGCCCTACAATCAAGCTGACAAGAAGTTGCAGGGCGGATAACGTTTCGCCACGACGCCCAATGAGCAAGCCCAGGTTTTCGTTAATGCCCTGAATGTTGAGAGTGAGTGGCTCAGTTGAACGCACTTGAACCATCGCACGAATATTCATGTACTGCAAGATGTGCTGCAAGACATCAACAGTTAGATCAACATCCTCGCTGCTAGGCGTCTCGACTTCTTGCATCTCACCGTCAACTGCCCTGACATCACCAAGGTCGGAAAGCAATTCAGATGGGTATTTTCCAGAACCAGCAGGCACAAATGAGGGTATTGGCCCCTCTTCGTCTAGCTCATCCTCTTCATATTCTTCCTCGTCAAATTCCTCGCCATCATCGAATACTTCTTCCTCATCTTCGGCAAAGTCTTCATCATCAAACTTGCCCGCCTCTTCCTCTTCGAGATATTCTTCTTCATCAGGGCCAAGTATAGCATCGGCCATTTGAGGTGTGATAATTGCAGCTGCAGAACCTGAACGAACGGTGACCCGCACACGAGCTTCTTTATTGCCTACACCAAAGGTTCCACGAGACGGTTCTTGCAATACAGTTATTTCTACTTCGTCACGGCGTTTTTTTAGACCACTCAGAGCTTGTAATACTGCATCATCAACACTTTTGCCACTTGCCTCTATGCTTTCCAATGTTTTGTTGCCTCCCTTTAATTCTATCCCAGACGAGAAACTGACTCTTCTATTCAGCTTCGCGAGACATTTCTCTTTGGCGTATTACCGCGACGGCGGGCCGATGCGCTGTTGTTACGCGAACGACGACGCGCAGACGATGAACCATTCGCGGATGAATTTGGCTTTGAGCTACCTTCTCCATGACCATTACTACTTACAACCTCTGCTGTTGGTTCACTGGCTTTTTGCACAACCTTTGTTTCTTTTCGCTTATCGCCAGAAGAAGTTTTACCTCCACCATTACCTTTGCTTTCACGCTTCGGGAAGAGATTTTGCAGGAATTCTGGCATGACTGCCAATGATCCCCAACCGGTTACGAAGTACTGCTGCACCATACTAAAGACAGATGTCGTTGTCCAGTAGAGCGCCAGGCCTGCAGCAAAATTCCAGGAGAAGAATATAGTGATAACTGGCATGATATACTGCATGATGGCCATTTGCTGCGTCATCGCATCTTTGGCGCCTGATCTAGTCCTGGGTTGGGACATGCGCAACTGCAAAAACGTTGCTACACCAGCCAGTATTGGCAATAGGAATATGCCTTGAGCAGAATTGGTTTGGGCAAGGTTAATTGCTCCGCCAAACCAGGGCATTAATACACTCGGCGGGGCAGTTAATTTGGGCAAAAATGGGTAGATAAAATTATTAATGGTAGCGAGGTTAGTGGCGGGATGTTTAGCAGCATTGAACACAAAACTCAACGCAAAGAACAGGCCGTAGAGGACGGGCAATTGAACCAGCAGGGGTAGACAACCCGCTACTGGATTGACGCCATACTCTTTGTAGATGGCCTGCATCGCCGCGTACTGTTCTTTCTGGTCTTTGTATTTCTTACGGACATCAGCGATTAATGGTTGGATAGCCTGGGTCGCCTTCGTCGATTTGAGTTGTTTGAGAGTGAGGGGAAACATTGCAAGACGAACAATCAATGTCAGAATAATGATTGACAAAGCCAAACTACCAAAGAGGTTATAGAGTAACATCAACACATTAAAGATGGGTTGTGTAAAGATAAGTTGAAAGATCTCGCCTATTTGACCCACGAGTTATCTCCTGTCTTCCTCGATCTAGTCAGCCAGGCGTTCTGGGACTGGATCATAAAGATTGCCATGATAAAATGGATGGCAACGTCCAATGCGTTTGACTGTCATCCATCCTCCACGAATAAAACCAAAACGTTGAATTGCCTCATAGCCGTATTGCGAGCATGAGGGTGTAAATCGACACGATGGAGGTAGTATTAGCGACAGGGTGTTTTGATAAATGCGAATAAGTATGAGTGCGATGTATTTCACTGTCGATATCCTTTGTGTTTCCTCAGCAACGTACGAATCTACTTCAGGTTTACAATTACTACTTTTTGTTCTCGCGCCGCCTACGGCGGCTAAGAGAGAGGGTATGTGGGGACACCCCACACCCCGGCAAAGGGCTTTGCACTCTGCACTCCCCTACGTCCACGCCCAAGGGCTTCGTGCCGGATCTCCCAGACCTTGTGCCCTCTGCACTCCCTTACGTCCACGCCCAAGGGCTTCGTGCCGGGTCTCCCAGACCTTGTGCCCTCTGCACTCCCTACTCATCGGGATTTGATGAAAGTTCAAGCAATTTGGCCTGGCGCAATAAGGTTAACATATCTTGTTCAAGTATGCGCAAATTAGCCGTGTTTGCCTTTTGCCTGGCACTAATTACAATGTCTAATCCACCAGGAAGCCTGGGTAAAAGACCCCGCATAGCTTCACTTAGCAGTCGTTTCATATAATTACGATCAACAGCATGTTTTGCAATACGCTTGCTGACCACAAAACCTACACGTGTTCTTGCTACATTATTTGGCATCCATGCGAGGACGAGCAGCGGAGACATGATACTACGTCCCTGCTGCTTTACCCGCTGAAATTCACTATTTTTCCGCAGGCGCACTGCACGGTTGAGTGCCACAACTACACTGTAAGTCTCCAGCGCCCTTTGGCGCGTCGAGCTTTTAGCACGCGACGACCGTTGCGGGTCGACATTCGCTTCATAAAGCCATGTTCACGTTTGCGCGGAATGCGCTTTGGTTGCCATGTACGTTTCATGAGACCCTTCTTACTCCTCAACTTTAGATTTCTTGTAGATTATAGCGGTTAACCCTACAACATGTCAATCGCAGAAGCAGAAGGTAGGGTCACCAGTTACTCTTATGCCTCTTTGAAGCGCAAGAGCACCCGGCCAAGTTTGATTTCATCGTTATCATGTAAAGCCATCGGCGTCTTAGCTGTGAGCTTCTGCCGATTAAGAAACGTGAAATTCGTGCTGTTCTCGTCTTCAAGCATATACAAGCCGTTCTCAACAAAAATGCGAGCGTGCATGCGTGAGACACCGCCTTCTTCCCCTCCATGCGGAGTCAGGTCCACATCGGGAAAGATGTTGCTGACAGCATCTTCGCGACCAATCGCCACATTATCTTTGCCGCTCAAGTCGAACTCCTGGTTATCAGCTTCGACAATCAGTCGCGCACTTAACGCTGACGGAGCGGAAGACATTACGGGTGCCGCAGCTACAGGAGATGCTGTCACATCTGGAGCTACGCTTGCAACAGCCGTTGTCCCGAGCATAGCGCCGCAGTTTGAACAGAACGATTCACCTGCTGGATTGAGTGATCCGCATGAAGGGCAGACCTCGCTACCGACGGGGGCAGATGCAACCGACGGTGCGGGCTGGGGAGCAGCAGATACTGCTACCGGGGTAGCGCCAGACAAAGGCTCGCCGCATTCATCACAAAACGCGGAGCCATCGGGATTTTCATGACCTAAAGAACACTGTACTGTCATGGTTCTCTATCCTCCTAAAACAATCTTATCTATCTAGCTCGCCGGGAGCCAGGGATTCAACAGGCATCGATGCGAGATGCCCCTAGGGTACGATATCATCCAGGCGTTGTGTTAACTTGCGTGTCTTGTTACCAATCGACTTTACTTGTTCTTGCGAGATTTGCTGACCCTGATTAATCTGTTCAAGGGCCGCCTGCGTCTCTTCATCAAGCACACGGGTCACATTGGGCGCAAGGCGAGTTGTTGCCTTACCGGTTCGCTTGTACTCTTCCAGAACACGAGTCACCAGGCGATGCGCATTGGCTTTCTCAGCAAAGTTCATCACATATGCATTCACTGGAGCCGACTGGTTCGCATCCATCGTGAACGTCACTTTGATATCATCTCGTATCTTCTCGCCCTCAAGGTTCGCAATTGGAACATCGTAGGATAGCTCGGCTTGCATAATACGAAAAAGACCAGCCGGGCGTGGGTCTATCATCAGCTCTACCAATACTGACTGTGGTTTATCTTTCTCTAGATCACCTAAGGGGATAACTACCTGGCGATCCGAGAGCACAGATTGACCGAGATCACTGATAATCGGCAGAACTTTGACTGCTTTTTTGGGGGAAACCCCCACAGGCAGGCGCAAGATCAGGGTAGCATTGCGAATTGCTACGTCCACAGCGCTCTGCAATTGCTGCTCAAAAATGGTAAGAGCATCCGTCGCATTGCGAATAAACTCGGCCGGCATACCTCCGCTGAGCTGCCCAACTGAATCTAGCAGATCTTCATCCCAGTCAGCGCCAATACCCAGAGGATAAATGGAAATGCCAGCGGATGCGGCATCCCTTGCAAGCTGGCGACAGCGATCTGAGTCGCCATAAGTCACACCGTCAGTTAGCAGAATCATACGATTGACCGCATTGGGAATATGCCAACGGCGAAGTTCATTCAGTCCCTGGATCATGCCCAGAGACATCGTAGTGCCACCCGCATCACGAATCTGATCGATGGCCGCTTGCATGCCAGGTTTATCATTAGCCGGCATAGAGGGAATAATAACCTGCGATGTATCGTCAAAGATGACGACTGAGACATAGTCAGTCGGTTCCAGGCGGCCGATTACCATCTTGACCGCTTCTTTGACATTTTTAAGTTTAGCACCTTTCATGGAGCCAGAATGGTCAAGCACCAGGGCAAAATTCAATGGCATGCGCACCTGGGCCATCATTTCGGTTGGTCTGGCTTCTACCAAAACATACGCTACCTGGCTACCACCAGTAACTGGCATGAAGTCTTTTCCGACCTGATGTGCCAGTGTTACCTCACCGGGCATAATATATAAACTCCTTTCGTATTGGCTCGACTTAGTATATCATAAAGAGCAATTGCGATTGTTGTAAGACACCCCTCCACGACACTCCACATCTTGTTATCCATCTCGCCAACGACGCTGCGCGTCTACTCTGCGAGTCAGGCGAGATGCAAGGAAGTACCTACTCTACGCGTCAGAGACGCGCAAGGAATATATTTCAGCGCACAAAGACAACGACAGCGCTTACATTGTCTTCTCCTCCATTCGCATTGGCCGCCTCGATAAATTGTGCGCAAGCAGTTTCTGGTTCTGGCGCATTATCCAGAATACTTTCAATCTGTGGATTACGCACCATTTCCCACAAACCATCAGAACAACTTAATAGGATATCACCAGGAAGTAGTTCCTGTTTGAAGATGTCTATTTGTACATTTAGTTTGTCACCCAGGCTGCGGAAAATTTGACTACGCTGCGGGTGGGTATACACATCATCCGGTTCAATTAACCCACCAGCAACCAGTTGTCCCACCAGGGAATGATCTGTAGTCAATTGATACAGTTGCTTGCCGCGCAACATATAGGTGCGACTATCCCCTACATTAAGGATATAGGCATGTTCGCCCACCACCATAAAACCTGTGATGGTTGAACCCATGTCGGTTTTGTCAAGCTGGTTCTTCTGGCAAAGAGCCGTGTTTGCTTCTTCTACAGCGTCATGAAGGAGCGCTACCATAGCATCCTCGTCGAAAGACTTTACGGGTTCTCCATTCTTCTCGGCCGTCAACGGTTCCGTTAGTAATTCCTTCAGCAGGCGCTCTGAGATGATATTGATGGTCATACGACTGGCGACCTGGCCGTTATCATGACCTCCCAGACCATCGGCAACGATAAAGACCCCAGACGGTGTTGACACTGACTCGTGGACGCGCTGGAGCAGCAAAACAAGCGTACTGTCTTCATTTGGCTCACTTCGTCGCACGTCGCCAGCATCAGAGTTTGAGGCAGCTAGTAACTGCACGCCATTAGGAAATGGATTTTGCTCAACTTGTTGCTGTTCAATCAAATACGTATGGCCATGCTCAATAAACGTATTCACGATTGTTCCTTGTAGAACATGTGAATCTTCTATATGCCCATCTGTTTCTTCGCCGCCCTGCTCGGTGGAGTACTCATGCATGATATATGGTACATCGAGCATGCTTGCGCCGCAGTTTATACAGAACTCGTCGCCTTCGGCATTTTGTTCCGAGCCACAGTTCCAACAATGCTGATAGCCCTGGTGATCGATAACCTGGTAAACATGTTCCTGCGCACTTTCATGAAGGACCTGCG
>WNGP01010216.1_pt1 | contig 13591 bp, 10 predicted proteins | sample 5407671 | NCBI WGS metagenome assembly WNGP01 (sample SAMN13153381, study PRJNA577476) | soil metagenome | isolation source: 40 cm soil or saprolite under Garry oak tree replicate 2 | place: USA:California | collected 2016-06-15 | reverse complement strand
GTGGCCACGTCGTCCGCTTCGGCGCGGTTCTTCCCCGCGATCCGCGCGACGGCGTGAATCCGCTCGCGCAGCCTGCCGAAGGCCTTGTCCTGCTCGCGCGCGGCCGCGGCGATGCGCTGGGCATGACCCGTGGCCTCGGCCGTCGCCGCGACGATCGCGTCGAGCGCTTCCAGCGCCGCCGAGGAGAGCTCCTCCACGCCGCTCACGTTCATCTGTCCCCGCCGCATCTGCTCCACCACCTCGCCCACCTGGCGGTGAATGTCCTGCACCAGCTCGCCCGCCTCGAGCGCCGCGTTGCCGCTCTGCTCCGCGAGCCGGCGCACCTCGTCGGCCACGACCGCGAAGCCCTTGCCGTGCTTCCCGGCACGCGCCGCCTCGATGGTGGCGTTGAGCGCGAGCAGGTTCGTCATATCGGCCAGCTCGCGGATCGAGGCGATGAACCCGGTGATCCGCCGGCTCACCTGTCCCAGCTGCTGCACCTGACTCGAGGCCTCGCCCACGAACGCTTTGAGCGCGACCAGCCGCCCGATCGCGTCGCGGATCTGCCCCCGGTTCTTGTTCGCGACCTCGCTCGCCGTCGTCGAAGCCAGCGCGGCCTCGGTGCCGTCTTCGGACACCCGGCGCGACACCTGGGCCAGACTCTCCGTGGCCTCGAGCCCGCCCGACACCTCTCCTTCCTCGGCCAGCACACCCTGGCGGATCGTGCTGGTGGACTGCGCCACCGCCCCGGCGGCCTCGCGCATCGAGAGCGCGGCGCGGGCCAGGGTGGCGAGCTGCTGGGTGAGGGTCTCGACCGTCTCCACCAGCGGCCGGCGCAGCTCGGTGATGTGAATCGCGGTGGCGAGCTGATTGGCGAACGTGTTGATCGAGAGCACGTCCTTGGCGCGGTAGGCCTTGCGCTTGTGGTGCTCGAGCTCGAGCGTCCCGATCACTTGGTCGCCGAATTTGAGAGGGACCATCACCAGGCTCTGGATCACGAGCGGGGCGTCGGCGATGCGCTTGTCACGCGTCACGTCGTCGATCACGACCGCCTCGCCGGTCCGGGTCACGTGCTCGCGCAGCGCTTCGGTGTCCGGCGTCGGTTGCCCCCGCTCGGGCCGGCCGATCTGCCCCCGATACGCGAGCATGACCCCGCCCTCCTGTCGCCGGTAGATCCGGAAGTCGCCCCAGTCCACCAGCCGGTGCGCCAAGCGCTCGATGCGCGCGAACGAGTCCGCGAGGCTGATGTTGCTCGTGATCACCGCCTCCATGGCGTGGATCTTATTGAGCTCCTCGGCGGCGATCGCCTCTTCGAGCGTATGCTTGAAGAGCAGGCCCAGGGCGCCCAGCGCCGCGGCCACGAACGGCCAGGCAAGCGGCGGCCAATACGCCACCGTGCCCACGATGATGCCCGCGGCGATCAGGCTGGCACCGTAGCCGATGCACTCGTAGCGCAAGATGAGCAGCCGCTCGTCCTGCTCGAGCTTGCCGCGAATGATCAGGGCGAAGTAGAACAGCAGCCGGCTGATGACGAAATACGCGAGGGCGTAGAAGAACAGCGCGGGCACGAGGTCCACGTGCAGTCCCGGGGCGGTGACGTCGGAGACCCGCAGGGCCCCGGCATAGATGCCGTACGCGCCCACGACGGCGACGACCTCGCGGCCCAGGTTCACGAGCGCCGCGCGGAACATCTTCTTCTGCCACAGCCAGTCGGCCACGAGCACGCCGCCGGCGACCGCCAGCGCCGTCGCCGGGGCGCCCACCAGCAGGCACCCGGCGAGGGCCACGAGGCCGGTCTGCGTGAGATACGAGTACTTGCTCAACGGCACCTGCGCGCCGCGCAGCAGCACCGCGGCGACCGTCATCACGACGATCTCGAGCAGCTGGCCGGTCCAGCGCGGGTCGGCGATCAGCATCGCGACCAGGAGCAGCGGCCCGCCGATCGCGAGGGCGCGGCTGTAGACGACGACCAGGCGATTCGCGGTCACGGCGCGCGCACTGCCGCGGCGAGCTCGCGCACGAGGCGCTCCGCCGCGCCCAGCCCGTCCTGGCCGAGGGCTTCGACGATCGCGCTGCCGACCACGACGCCGTCCGCCAGCGCCGCGGTCGCGCGCGCCTGTGCGGGCGTACCGATCCCGAAACCCACGGCCAGGGGCAGCGGGCTCGCGGCGCGCACCCGCGCGACGTGCTGCGCCAGGTCCGCGGGCACCTGGTCGCGCGCCCCGGTCACGCCGAGTCGCGAAATGAGGTAGAGAAAGCCGCTCGCCCCGCGCACGGCGCGGGTCAATCGCTCCGGACTCGTGGTAGGCGCGATCAACCGGATCCAGACGAGCGGGCTCGACGCCACCAGCGCTTCGATCTCGGGGTCGGCACCCGCGGGAAAATCGGTGAGCACCAGCCCCGACACCCCGGCGGCCGCCGCGTCGCGCACGAAGCGGTCCACGCCGAACGCCAGGACCGGGTTCAGGTACGTCATCACGATCACCGGAACGGCGAGCGCCGCACGGTGGATCTGTTCCAGCACGCGCGCCGCCGTCATTCCCTGGTCGAGGGCGGCCTGCGTCGAGCGCTGGATCGTGGGACCGTCGGCGAGCGGATCCGAGAACGGGATCCCGACTTCGACGAAATCCGCGCCCGCGTCGGCCACGACCCGCAGCGCCTCGAGCGACAGCGCCGGTGTCGGGAATCCCGCGGTGAGGTAGGGGATCAAGGCCGCGCGCCGGACGGCGTTGCCGCGCAGCGACCGCCAGCGTTCGGCGATCGGGTGCTCAGACAAAGTAGTCGGCGACGTTGATGCCGTACTTGAGCGGGTCGGTGACCTTGACGATGGTGCGGGGATAGTTGCTTTGCGCGTCGCGCTGGGCGAGATCGACCAGAAACCCCGGGTGCACCAGCCCGCCCTCGGGGGTCGTCACCACCCGCACCATGGGGCGGTGCACGTGTGTGACATCCGGGTTCGCGCCGTGGACGACCGCGACCTCGTAGGTGTCGAGGATGACGCACGTGCCCACGGGGTAGATGCCGATCAGATTGATGAACGCCTTGACGACCACGGCATCGTAGCCGCGCCGGGGGTTCTCCCACATTTCTTTGAGCACCTGGTCGGGCTGGATCGGCACCGTCTGGTAGACGCGGCGGCTCGTGGCGGCGTCGAAGCCGTCGGCCACCGCGACGATCTTCGAGTAAATGGAGAGCTCGCGCCCGCGCAGGGACTTCGGGTAGCCCGTCAAGTCGGTCTTCATGTGGTGCTCGTAGGCGACGATCATGCCGCGGTAGGGGATCTCGCCGTAGCCGCGCAGGCCGAACAGGGTGAGCACCCCGAGCCAGGGGTGGGCCTGCATGATGCGCCACTCCTCGTCGGAGAGGCCGCCCTGCTTGTTGAGCACCTCGAGCGGGACGCGTGACTTGCCGACGTCGTGGAACAGCGCCGCCATGCCGAGATCGTACAGCTGCAGCTTGCTCAAGCCGAGCTTGCGGCCCAGGGCGACCGAGAAGATGCAGACGTTCACCGAGTGGGTGAACGTGTACTCGTCGTAGTCGCGCAGCGTGGTGAGCCCCATCAGCGACGCTTCGTTGTTCAGCACCTGATCGACGATGGCCTGGACCGCCCGCTTCACCTTCTTCACGTTGGCGGTTCGGCCCATGCGGATCGAGTTGATGACCTCCTTGGTCACCGCCACTGACCGGGCGTAGGTGCGCTTGGCCGCCTCCTTCTGGCGCTCCTCGTCCTCCGCTTCCTCGTCGGTCTCGAGCGGCGGCTCGACGCCGATGTGTGTCACGCCCCCGTCCGACAGCTTCTGGCCCAGCTCGAACACCTTGTTGGGCGTGGCCTCCCGGGCGGCATAGGACAGGAGCATCGACACGAAGATCTGCAGCTGCTTGCGCTCCACGCCTTCGTCGATGCGCACCGCTCCCACGCCGCATTGTCGCAAGACGCCCAGGATGTGCGAGAACGAGGCGTAGTTGTCGAGGTCGAGGCGCAGGCGCGTCGAATTGACGAAGATGAACTCGCCCTGGAGCCGCAGCTCGAGCTCCTTCTCGACGTCGAGCAGGTGCTGGGTGGTGTGGGCGAGGTCGTCGAGTGCCTTCTGCACCTGCGCGTTCTCGACGGGATAGAGCTTGAGCGATCGGAAGGCGGTGTACAGCACGACGAGGAAATCCCGTCCGGCGTGCCGCAGGAAGCCGTCGGTGGTCTGGACGGTATCGGCGATGGACCCGCGGGGAGGCTGGCCGCCGCCGCTCATGCGCCCACCTCGCGCAGCGCCCGGGTCACGGCGTTGCGCACCAGCGGCTCCTTGTCCTGGGCGGCGCGCTCGAGCACGGCGCGCGCCTCGGGCGTGCGGATCTTCCCGAGCGCCATCGCCGCGCAGGCCCGGGTCTCGGGGTCCTCCCGCTTGCCGAGCAGGCCCTTGGCCACGAGCAGCTTGTCGAGCGCGGGAATGCCTTTCGCGCCCACCAGGGCGCCGTAGGCCTCGAAGAACGCCATCTTCTCAGTGAGGTCGGCGTTGCGGAGCTTGGAGCCGCTCACGATCGTCTCGACGCGCGCGGCCGCGTTGCGGTAGCCACGCGAGGCGAGAAAGCGCACCGCCGCGATGCGGACGTCGCGGTCGCTGTCGTCGATCGCCCGCTCCAGCAGTCGCAGCGCGGAGGGGCTGGCGATGGCGGTGAGCGCCTCGACCACGGCCAGCTTGAGCGCGCGATCGCCCGACGCGAGCAGCGGCTCCATCCCGTCCGGCGCGCCGGGCAGCTTGAGGCGCCCGGCGAGCCTTACCATCTCCAGCTGCGTGGCGCTGTCCTCGCTGCCCAGAGCCTTGAGCACCTCGCCGGCATTCGCCTGCGCGAGCCGGGCGGCGGCCGCCTGCACGAGATCCTTCACCCGCTCGTTGTGGAGCTTGCCGATCCAGCCCATGAGCGTCGGCAGCGCTTCCGGGCTGAGCTCCTGGAACAGCTCGGCGAGGTCCTCCTCGGTGGGATGCATCGCCGCCTCGTCGAGCGATTGCAGCAGCTGTGACAGGGCGTCCCGCTGTGACAGGCGGCTGGGCAGCCCCTCGAGCGTCTTGCGGTGCTCGGGGATGATCTCGCGGGCGCGCTGCAGGATGGCCCGCGTTTCGCGGAGAATGTAGGCCACGGAGCGGAAGTCGCCTGCGCCCAGCAGATAGGGGATGAAGTTCTCGACGATCGAAATCAGCTCGGCGCGGACGGTCCCGTATGTCTGCAGCTCGAGCAAGTCGAACAGCATCGACAGGACGTTGCGACGCAGGTCCTGCGAGTACTCGCGATCGACATCCTTCTTGAGGTATTCGACCTCGCCGTCTTCCAGGAAATAGAGCGTGGTATCGAAGTCGTCGATCGACACCAGCCCCTCGCGCTTGGGCGGTGCTTCCTCCTGCACGCGGTGCTGGATCTGGGTGGGCGGCGCCGACGGGATCGTCTCGCCCTTCTCGATCGGTACCGCGTTCTCCGTGGCGAGCTCGCGGAAGGTGTACGCCACGAACTGGAAGTCCTGCGCCCACAACAGCGTGAGCAGGTCGTCCGGGGCGTCGGCCTGGAGGTTGCGCGCCTGCTGCAGCACGCCCAGGAACCGCACGATCTCCGTCTCTTCCACCCCCGGCCGGAAGGTGAGGGAGCGGACGCCGTCTTTGAACAGCGTCCAGGCAATGCTCTCGTTGCGCTGGTCCTGGCTGTAGACGACGTTGTCCTCCCAGCGCAGCTCCGTCTCCCCGATGTCGAACACGAGGTCGTCCGTCGCCTGCCAGATCTGGCGGAACGCCGCGCGGATGTTGTCGACCGCACGCTGGTACACGGGATTGTTCGGCAGATAGAGCTGCGTGGCCCTGATCCCCTTGGACAGGACCTGCATCAGCTCTTCGACCTGCTGCGGCGGCAGCGCCAGCTCGGGTACGGGCGCGTTCGTCAGAGAGTGGCTCCCGTCAGTTCCGCGACCATGGCGACGTCCTTGTCGCCCCGGCCGCTCAGGTTCAGCACGACGAGGTCGCCCGCACGAAACCTCCCCCGGCGACCCAGCACCCACGCGACGGCATGGGCGCTTTCGAGCGCCGGCACGATGCCCTCGAGGCGCGACAGCGCCGCGAATGCCTCCAGCGCCTGCCGATCCGTCACTGCCTCATACAATACGCGGCCGCTGTCCTTCAGGTAAGCGTGTTCGGGTCCGACACCGGGGTAATCGAGGCCCGCCGACACGCTGTGCGCCGGTTGCACCTGGCCGTCGGCGTTCTGCAACAGGTAGCTGAGGCTGCCGTGAAACACGCCGGGCCGTCCGCGCCCGAGCGACGCGGCGTGACGAGCGGTGTCGACGCCCTCCCCGGCGGCCTCGACGCCCACGAGCGCCACGTCCCGGTCGTCCAGGAAGGCGGTGAAGATGCCCATCGCGTTCGAGCCGCCACCCACGCACGCGACCACCGTGCCCGGCAGGCGACCCCAGCGCTCCAGCACCTGGGCCCGCGCCTCGCGACCGATCACGGACTGAAAGTCGCGCACGATGCGTGGGAACGGATCGGGCCCGACCACCGAGCCGATGATGTAGTGCGTGGTGGTGACGTTGGTGACCCAGTCGCGCAACGCTTCGTTGGTCGCGTCCTTCAGGGTGCGGGTGCCGGACGTCACGGGCACCACGCGCGCCCCCATCAGCTCCATACGGTACACGTTGAGCCGCTGGCGCCGCATGTCCTCTTCGCCCATGTACACGACACAGTCGAGCCCGAAGCGCGCACACACGGTCGCGGTCGCCACGCCGTGCTGGCCGGCACCCGTCTCCGCGATGATGCGCCGCTTCTGCATCCGCCGGGCGAGCAGCGCCTGCCCGAGCGTGTTGTTGATCTTGTGCGCGCCCGTGTGGTTGAGGTCTTCCCGCTTGAGCGCGATCACCACCCCCTGCCCCACCGCGGCGGCGAGCCGCGGCACCTCGGTGAGCGGCGTGGGGCGGCCGACGTAGTCCTTGAGCAGCCCCTCGAGCTCCGCCCAGAAACTCGGGTCCTGCCGGGCCGTTTCGTACACGCGCTCCAGCTCCTCGAGCGCGGCCATGAGCGTCTCGGGGACGTAGCGGCCGCCGTAGGGGCCGAAGCGGCCGGGGGCGCGCGGGCCGGCGTCAGATGCCATGCGAGCCTCCGGTTCGCGAGCCAACGGAACGCGGAACGCGGAATGCGGAACGCGGAACAGCAGATCCGTGGTCGATTCCCGGAGCAGCCTCCGCGACTCGACGCGGGCACGATCTGTTCCGCGTTCCGCGTTCCGCGTTTCGCGTTTCAGTGTTCCGCATTCCGCACTCCGCACTCCGCATTGGCATCACCGTCCCCTCCCCTGTCTCCGTACGCCCGTCAGCTCCCGCACCGCCGCTTCCGGATCGGCGGTCCGAGCGACCGACGTTCCCACCAGCACCAGGTCCGCGCCGGCGGACGCCATGCGCTCCACGTCGTCCCGGGTCTCGATGCCGCTCTCGGCGATCGCCGGCACGCCAGCGGGAACGTCCCGGCTGTTCACGCCCACCGCCGCCGGCTCGACGCCGAGCGCGAGATCGAGCTCGGCTTCCGAGTGAGCTTCCACCAACACGCCCACCCCGAGCCCGCGGGCGGCAGCCGCCAGCGCGCGCAGTCGCTCCGGCGCGAGGGCCCGCACGATCAAGAGCACCGCGCTCGCCCCCGCCGCCCGCGCCTCGTACAGCTGCAGCTCGTCGAGAATGAAGTCCTTGCGGAGCACCGGGACGCGCACGCAGCGCGCGACGTGAGACAGGTCGTCGAGCGTTCCGCCGAAGTGCCGCTGGTCGGTCAGCACCGAGATCGCCACCGCTCCTCCCCGCTCGTACGCCCCCGCGTGCGTCGCCGGATCCAAGTCCTCGCGGATCGCGCCCGCCGAGGGCGAGCGCCGCTTGACCTCGGCGATCACACCGACCACGCGCCCCACGAGCGCGGGCGCGAAGCGGCGCGGCTCGGGCGCCTCGGCGGCGCGGCGCTCGAGCTCACGCGCCCGCGGGCGCAGGCCCGCGATGCGCTCCCGCGTGGCGGAGAGAATGGCGTCGAGACGGCTTTCCGGCATGCTTGCGTTCGGTCGATTTTCGGGTAGATTAGGCTTCGGTTTCCGTTCGGGAGAAAGTGTGCCGCTCACCCGCCGTCAGCGCGAGATTCTCGACTTCATCTCCGGGCAGATCACAGCCCAGGGGTACGCACCGAGCTTCGAGGAGATCGCGCAGCGTTTCAACTTCCGCTCGCTCGCCACGGTGCACGAGCACCTCACCAACCTCGAGCGCAAGGGGTACATCCGCCGCGCTCACAACGAGAGTCGCGGCATCGAAGTCGTACCGCCGCGCGGTCAGACCGGCGCCAGCGAGCTGCCGCTGTACGGACTGGTCGCGGCCGGAGAGCCGATCGAGGCCGTGAGCGGCAGCGACACCATCGCCGTCCCCGATGAGCTGGTACCCCGCCGCGGCCGCAGCTACGTGCTGAAGGTGCGGGGTCAGTCGATGATCGACGAGCACATCAAGGATGGCGACTTCATCGTGGTGCACGAGCGCAACCAGGCCGACAACGGCCAGACCGTAGTCGCACTGGTGCAGGGCTCGAGCGCCACCGTCAAGCGCTTCTATCGCGAGCCGGGAGGGTGGATCCGGCTCGAGCCGGCGAATCCCGCCATGACGCCGCTGCGTCTCAACGAGCGCGACGTCACGGTTCAGGGAGTGGTCGTGGGCGTCATCCGGAGGTATTAGTGCCGTTCCAACTTGGTGCCGGGCGACACTGGTCACTCCGTCAGCCGCGCTCAGTTGGAACGGCACCAGTCGCGCGGCGCAGGCGGTCCAGCGCTTCGCGACCCTTCCCCGCGCGCACCACCTCGCGTGCCCGTGTGACCCCGTCGGCGTACGAGTCGGCGAGGCCCGCGACGTAGATCGCGGCGCCCGCGTTCAGGAGTAGCGCGGCGAGACCGGCGACGTCGTGCCGGCCGTCGCCCAGCAGGCCCTCGATCCGCGCCGCGTTGGCCGCGGGTGCCGCTCCGGCGAGCGGTGCCACGTCGGCCACCGCGAGGCCGTAACGCTCGGGATCGAGCTCCCACTTCGTGACGTCCCCCGCCTTCACCTCCCACACGTCGCTCATGCCGTGCGGCGCGATCTCGTCCATTCCGATGCGGCCGTGCACGACTAGTGCGTGGTCGGTGCCCAGGCGTGCCAGCGCGGCGGCGACGAGGGGCGCGCGGTCCGGCTCGGCCACGCCCACGACCTGGCGCCGCACCCCGGCGGGGTTGGCGAGCGGGCCCAGCAGGTTCATCACGGACCCGACGGCGAGCTCGCGCCGCACCGGACCGGCGTACTTCATGGCGGGATGAAAGTTGGGCGCGAACAGGAACGTGAGGCACGCCTCGCGCAATACGCGCGCCGCGTCCGCCGCTTCCAGGGCGATCCGCACGCCCAGGGCTTCCAGGACGTCGGCCGACCCGCACTGCGATGTAAAGGAGCGATTGCCATGCTTGGCGACCGACGCACCGGCCCCCGCCGCGACGAACGCCGCGGCGGTCGAGATGTTGAAGGTGGACACGGCCCCGCCTCCGGTGCCGCACGTGTCCACGAGGTGGGCGCCGTGCGCCTCGACCCGCACCATGGCCTGGCGCAGCGCCCGCGCGGCGCCCGCAATCTCCTCGGCGGTCTCGCCCTTCACGCGCAGGCCGATGAGCAGGGCGGCGATCTGCACGGGGGTCGCCTCCCCCCGCATCACCGCGCCGAACACGTCGGTCGCGTGCTGCTCGCTCAGCGACTGGCGGGTGGCGAGGGCGGCGATCGCGCGGTGCAGCGGCGAGGGTGCGGTCTGAGACGACGGGGGCACCGGGGGGCTCGGGGTTTCGGGCCTGCAAAGCTACCCCGAAAAATCGCGTTTTGTCAAATGCCACAACGGGTTGCGTGGCTTGATTGGCCCTTCGTTTCGCCCTATCTTTCGGCCGTGACGAGCCGGCCCTACCTCGCCGTGGCGCAGTACGACGGGGCGCAGTTCGCGGGCTGGCAGCGGCAGCCGGATGGCCGGACGGTACAGGCGGAATTCGAGGCGGTGCTGGAGAAGCTGATGGGCCGGCGCACCCCGGCGACCGGCGCCGGCCGAACCGACACGGGCGTGCACGCGCTGGGTCAGGGAGTCGGATTCCTCGCGGGCGAGCGCTGGGCGGCCGACACGGCCGGGTTGCTGCGGGCGCTCAATGCCCTGCTGCCGCGCGACATCTGGGTGGAGCGGCTGCACGCCATGCGGCCCGGATTCCACGCGCGCAACAGCGCGCTGGCCCGGCGCTACCGCTACGTGATCGGCACCGACCAGGCGGCGCGCTCGCCGTTTCGGCGGCCGTACGAGTGGGCGCTGGGGTGCCCGCTCGAGGTCACGCTGCTGGGGCGTGCGGCGGAGCTGCTGGTGGGGGAGCACGATTTCCGCGGCCTCGCGGCGACCGGTGCGCGCTCGGCCCGACCTCACTACCGCAGCCGCGTGGCGCTCGCCGAGTGGGCGCCGCGGACTGACGGAGCGGGGGTGACGTTCACGATCGAGGCCGACCGGTTCCTGCATCGCATGGTGCGCTTTCTCGTGGGCGCCATGGTCGACATCGCGCTGTGCCGGCGCCCGCTCGACGACCTTCCCCGTTTGCTCGCGGCCCCTGATAACCAGGGGGCGAGCCCGCCGGCGCCGCCGCAGGGACTCTATCTCGAGGCGGTGCGTTATCCCGCTGACCTCTACGCCGGGGGGGGGCCTGAGCCATGAAGTTCTTCCTCGATACCGCGAGTCTCAAGGACATCAGCTGGGCGGCCCAGGCGGGCTTGATCGACGGGATCACGACGAACCCGTCGTTGCTTGCCAAACAGGCCGGCGACCTGGACCCGCGGGACGTCCTGAAAGAGATCTGCTCGCTCGTCGAGGGTCCCGTGTCCGCCGAAGTCGTCGCGGTCGACACCGACGGGATGGTGCGCGAGGGCAAGCAGCTGGCCAAGATCGCGGACAACATCGTCGTCAAGATCCCGATGCTCGAGGCGGGGATGGTGGCGGTGCGGCGGCTCGCCGGCGAAGGGATCAAGACCAACGTCACGCTCTGCTTCTCGAGCGTCCAGTGCCTCGTCGCCGCCAAGGCGGGCGCGACCTATGTGAGCCCGTTCATCGGCCGGCTCGACGACGTGGGTCAGGAGGGGATGGATGTGATCCGCGAGGCGCGCGCCATCTTCGACAACTACCAGATGGCGACCCAGATTCTGGCGGCCTCGATTCGTCATCCGCGCCACGTCGTGGAAGCGGCCATGATCGGCGCGGACGCGGCCACGCTGCCCCCGGACGTCCTGAAAAAGCTGCTGCTCCACCCGCTCACCGACCGCGGCCTGGAGCAGTTCCTCGCGGACTGGAACAAGCTCGCGGCGCGCGCGAAGGCGCCGGTTTGACGTACAGCTCGCCCCTCTCCCAGCGCTACGCCTCCCCGGCGATGCAGGCCCTGTGGGGAGAGCGGCGCCGAATCGGGCTGTGGCGACGGCTCTGGCTCGCCTTGATGGAGGTCGAGCGCGAGCTGGGGCTCGACATCCCCGAGCGGGCGCTCATCGAGCTGCGCGCGCACCTGGACGACGCCGACCTGGACCGCGCGGCCGAGCACGAGAAGCGCGTGCGGCACGACGTCATGGCTCACATCCATCACCTCGGCGAGCAGGCGCCCGCCGCGCGGGCGTTCCTGCACCTCGGCGCGACCAGCGCGTACGTCACCGACAACACCGACCTGATCCTGATACGGGAGGGCCTGCAGCTGCTGCTGGGCCGCCTCGCGGCGGTGCTGGTGGCGCTCGCCAAGCTGGCGCGTCGCGCGCGCGCCGTGCCCTGCTTGGCCTACACCCACTTCCAGCCGGCGCAGCTCACCACCGTCGGCAAGCGCGTCACCCTGTGGATGCAGGAGTTTCTGCTCGACGCCGAGGAGCTGCTGCACCGGCTCGACGCGCTGCAATTCCGCGGCGTGAAGGGGACCACGGGAACGCAGGCGAGCTTTCTCGAGCTGTTCGACGGCGACGACGAGAAGGTGCGCGAGCTCGATGCCCGGGTGGCCCTGAAGATGGGCTTCGCCCGGGTGTTCCCCGTCACGGGGCAGACCTACACCCGCAAGCTCGACGCCCAGGTGCTCGCGGCGTTGTCGGGTGTGGCGCAGTCGGCCGCCAAGCTCGCCACCGACGTGCGTCTGCTGCAGCACGAAGGCGAGATCCTCGAGCCGTTCGAGAGCGATCAGGTGGGCTCGTCGGCCATGGCCTACAAGCGCAATCCGATGCGCGCCGAGCGGATCACCGGCCTGGCGCGCTTCGTGATCGAGCTCGAGGGGAACGCCTGGCACACGGCGTCCGAGCAGTGGCTCGAGCGCACGCTCGACGACAGCGCCAACCGGCGCCTGGTGCTGCCCGAGGCGTTTCTGGCGAGCGACGCGATTCTCGTGCTCGCCACCAACGTGGCCGCGGGCCTGGAGGTGCGTGAGGCCGTGATCGCACGACACGTGGCCGCCCAGCTCCCGTTCTTCGCCACCGAGCGCCTGCTCATGCGCGGCGTGAAGGCGGGAGGCGACCGCCAGCGGCTGCACGAAGTGATCCGCACGCACAGCCTGGCGGTGGCGCAGGCGATGGCGGAGCAAGGACTCGCAAACGACCTGCTCGAGCGTCTGGCGCGCGACCCCGCGTTCCGGACGCTGCACGTCGCACTGGCCCCAACCGAGCTCGATCCGGCGGCGTACGTGGGCCGGGCGCCGCGCCAGGTGGACGATTTCCTCGAGCGGGTCCTGCCCGGGGTGCTGCACCGCATCGAGGCGGTGGCCCCCGCCGTCGCAACAGCCGAGGTGAACGTATGACCGCTCCGCTGGTCGCGAGCGCCCTGCCCCTGCCGCTCGTGCGGCGCGGGAAAGTGCGCGAGGTGTACGAGATCGACGCCGATACGCTGCTGCTCGTCGCGAGCGACCGCGTGAGCGCGTTCGACGTGGTGCTGCGGGAGCCGGTGCCGCACAAGGGCGCGGTGCTCACGCAGCTCAGCGCGTTCTGGTTCGAGCGACTGGCGTCGGTGATCTCGAGTCACTTCCTGTCCGCCGATGCCGAAGAGATAATCGCGCGCGTGCCTGCCCTCGAGTCTTTCCGCCCTGCCCTGACGGGCAGGGCGATGCTGGTCCGTCGCACAACGCCCGTGCCGTTCGAGTGCGTGGTGCGCGGCTACCTCTCGGGTTCCGCCTGGGCGGAATACCAGAAGGCCGGGACGCTCGCGGGCGAGCCGCTCCCGGCCGGATTGGTCGAGAGCGCGCGGCTCGACCCCCCAATTTTTTCTCCCGCCACCAAGGCCGACGTGGGCCACGACGAGAACGTCACGGTCGCGCACGTGGCCCAGGTGCTGGGCCGCCGCCAGGCCGAGCAGCTGCAGCAGGCCAGCCTCGCCTTGTACGAGGCGGGCCGGCAGCACGCCGCCCGGCGTGGCATCATCATCGCCGATACGAAATTCGAGTTCGGCACTACGCCGGACGGGCGGCTCCTCGTGATCGACGAGATCCTGACCCCGGACTCGTCGCGTTTCTGGCCCGCCGACCGCTATCAGCCCGGCCGCGGCCAGCCGAGCTTCGACAAGCAGCCGCTGCGGGACTACCTCGCGGG
>WNGP01008735.1_pt1 | contig 13599 bp, 10 predicted proteins | sample 5407671 | NCBI WGS metagenome assembly WNGP01 (sample SAMN13153381, study PRJNA577476) | soil metagenome | isolation source: 40 cm soil or saprolite under Garry oak tree replicate 2 | place: USA:California | collected 2016-06-15 | reverse complement strand
ACCCGATGCATTGGCTTACCCGCTATCGGCTGTTGATCCTGGGGGCGATCTGCGCTTTTTGGACTGGGCTGATTTTGCTTGGCCATTTCTTCTCGGCCACGCCGTTTGTCTCGGTACCGTGGCGTGGAGAACAAAGCTTTGAAGATTTGCTCCGGACAGAGGGCCGAAAAACTCCAACGCGTCACGATTTCGTTTTTCTCGGCATCGACCAAAGCACGTTGCAATTGCCGCCGATGACCGCAGAGGAAATCGCCAGCAACCGGGCGTTTCAGTTGCTGACCGAGCGGCCATACCCGTGGTCGCGTGAAGTGTGGGCGCTCTTGCTCGATCGGTTGTTCGGTGCCGGCGCGCGGCTTGTCATGTTCGATATGATTTTCAGTCCGCCTAACGATGGCGATCCGGCGTTTCATGACGCACTCAATCATTACCACGACAAAGTCGTGCTCGGCGCCAATTTCGATATGCAAAACGCGGCGCAGGCTGTTACGCCAAACAATACACTGATTCCGCCGCCACAACTTCTCGACGACCGCGTTGGCTTCGTGAATTTCTGGCCCGATCCGATCGATGGAAAAATCCGCGCGGCGAATTATCGCGTGACGGATCGGGAACTAGCTGGCCTCCCGCCCCATCCGAGCGAAGAAATCTTCGAATCTCTTTCTGCGCGGGCCCTAACGAAGATAGGTCACGGAAGCGATGTGCCGCATGATTTTGGCGGCCATCTAATTCGTTTTTCGGCGCTGGACGCATTCGAACCGCGACCACTCTACGAAGTTTTCGATCCGAAATTTTGGCACGCCAATTATGCCGACGGCACTTTCTTTAAGAACAAGATCGTGATAGTCGGATCGTCTGCTCAGGTACAGCACGACGTTTTCGACACGCCGATGAGTCCGGCGACATCGGGACCTTCGCTTCATTTACAGGCCATGGCCGCGGCGCTTGGCCACGAATTTTTGCAGCCTACGCCAGCGAAGACCGGCCTTGCGCTTGTGGGTGCAGCGGGTCTGATTGCGTGGTCCCTGATCGCCTTTCTGCGACGCCCGTTACTTTGCCTTGGCGCGCTCGTTGCAATTACCGTCGCGTATCTTGGCGGGGCGCGATTCCTTTACGATAAGATGGGGCTGCTGCTGCTTACGGTGCCGGTCCTCTCCGCTCTGATATTAAGCGGATTATTGTCGCTCGGCTTTGAATACGCTTTGGAACGTATTGAAAAGGTGCGGACGCGCCGGACGCTCGAACGATATGTCTCAAAAAATCTAGTAAAGGAAATTCTGGAAAATCCGGACAGCTACTATAGCACGCTTCGCGGTGTGCGTGTGCCGGTCACGATCCTGTTCTCGGATTTAATCGGTTTTACCACGTTGTCCGAAAAAGCCGATCCTGAGGCATTGGTCGCACAATTGAACGAATATCTCACCCGCATGACCTCAGTGGTCTTCAGCAACGGCGGCACCCTCGACAAATTCATCGGTGACGCAATCATGGCCGTGTGGGGAAACGTGCGCAGCTTTGGCGTGGCGCAGGACGCCAAAAATTGCGTGCGCGCGGCGATGGCGATGCGGCGTGAGTTGCGCCAACTCAATGAAAAATGGCGCGAGGAAGGGCGAATGGGACTTGGCATGGGCATCGGCATCAATCAAGGCGAAGTGATCGTTGGCAATATTGGCTCACAGGAGCGCATGGATCCAACTGTCATTGGCGATTCCGTCAACCTGGCGTCGCGACTCGAAGGTCTCACCCGAATTTACGGCGTCGATATTTTGGTCGGCGTGACGGCGGCCGAGTTGGTGCGCGACGAGTTTCATCTGCGCTCGATTGCGCGGGTGCAGGTAAAGGGAAAAACCAAGCCGGTGGATGTCTTCACTCCGATCGGCGCGCGAAATGAAGATGTCGATCTACAACTTCTAAAGTGGCTCGAGTCCTACGAGGAGGGACTGGAGAAGTTCCGGGCACGTGATTTTACGCAGGCAAAAATCTTGTTCTCGCGGTTCCTTGAGTTCTATCCGGACGATCTCCTGGCGCAAACGTATCTGGCACGCGCTCTCGAATATGAACAGCAACCGCCAGACGAAGCCTGGGACGCGGTCGAGGTATTTAAGAAGAAATAGTTCACCGAGAATTCGGTTCTGCTTTCAGTAGCCAAACTCTGTAACGCAGATTACAGGATTCGCGTGACGAAGAAAGCGCCGCAGAATCTTCATTTTCTCGGTATTTGCGGAACGGCCATGGGTTCGGTAGCGGCGGCGCTGGGCGAGCGCGGCTTCAGGGTTACCGGCTCGGATGAAAATGTTTATCCACCGATGTCGATCTTTTTGCAAAAGAAAGGCATCGCGCTCACAGAAGGTTATCGCGCTGAAAATATCCCAGCCAACGTCGATGTCGTGGTGATCGGCAACGCGATCAAGCGCGGCAATCCCGAGGTGGAGGCCGTGCTCAATCGCAAGTTATTTTATCTTTCGTTGCCGGAAGTCTTGAAAAATTATTTTCTGCGGGTCCGTCATAATCTTGTCGTCACTGGCACGCACGGCAAAACAACCACGACCGCGCTGCTGGCTTGGATCATGGAAAAGGCGGGACGCAAACCCGGTTATGTCATTGGCGGACTTCCGAAAAATCTCGGACAAGGTGCACGGCTGAATGATTCGAAATTTTTTGTCGTCGAAGGCGACGAGTACGACACCGCTTTCTTCGATAAGCGCTCGAAGTTCATTCATTACCTGCCGGAATTGGTGATCGTAAACAACATCGAGTTTGATCATGCGGACATTTTCAACAATCTCGACGAAATCAAGCTCAGCTTTCGGCGGTTGCTTAACATCGTTCCTCAAAACGGCATGGTCGTGGTGAATGGCGACGACGCTAATTGCGTGCAGGTGGCGAAAGATTGTCTCGCGCAAATGATTGAGGTCGGCTTTTCGAAGAATTGCGCACAGCGAATTCGCGGCGTGGCCTACTCGTCCCGTGGCGCAAGGTTCAAACTTGGCGAGGAAACTTTCGAAGTTCCGCTCATCGGCGAATTCAATGTGCGCAACGCGGCGATGGCGGCGACAGCCGCGCGATTTTATGAGGTTCCAAAAACAAAAATCGACAACGCATTAAAAAGTTTTTCCGGCATTGCGCGGCGGCAGGAACTCCGTGGCGAGGCGCGTGGAGTGAAAGTGATCGACGATTTCGGCCATCATCCGACGGCAATCGCATATACGCTGCAAGCACTCCGCCATCGTTATCGTGGCCACCGCATTTGGGCCATCTTCGAGCCCCGCACCAACACGACGCGGCGTGCCGTTTTTCAACAGCGGCTTCCCGACGCATTGAAAGTGGCGGATGGCGTTTTTATTTCGCAGGTTGCCAGGCTGGAGCAAATCCCGGAAAAGGAGCGATTAAATCCCGAGTCGGTTGTAACTGCGATCGCCAAAGCTGGCCGCCCCGCGTTTTATGAGGAGAATGCGGATGCAATTGTTGATCGAATTGTGCCAATGCTCCGAAGGCAAGATATCGTAGCGGTGTTCAGCAATGGTGGATTCGATAATATTCACAAGAAGTTGCTGAAGAGGTTACAAGGTTAAAAAAGTTACGACGTTACAAAGGACCCTCTTGTCCGGACCTATTTAACCTTGTAACGCTTGTAATATTTTTAACGAATTACTGCGGCGGCGCAGCTGCCGAGGTGTGATCGTGCACGATGCGCCAGCCGTCGGCCGTTTTGCGAAAGATCAAAGTGAAGCGACCGTGTGGCCGATCTTGCGTCCGTTTTAATTTCCAGTGACCCAGGACGACTGCTGCATCGGCGCTAACCGGCGTAATCTTCAGATCGGAAAAAGTGAGCACGCCCATTTTCGCGCGATCGGAATATTTCTTTAAGTAGCGCTCACGCACGTTTTCCCAACCCCGTCTCACCGTGTCTTCTGAAACAAAGGTTGTCGATCCTGAACGCGCGTATCCGTTCATGAAGCCGTCAATATCCCCGCGGTTCCAGGCTTCCTGTTGCGCGCGAAGCACGGCCCGAATTTCGGTGATTGCGCTGGCATTTTTTTGCTGTTCACCTGGCGCCACCGCAGCGGTTGCGCTGAGAACGTTAACTGCGAGAAGGCATGCAACTTGAATTTTCAAACTTGCGAAAATCTTTCTTGATTCAATTCGTTTGGAATCAAAATAAGCAGTAGTATTTTTACGCATTCACAGCGCTGCGTTGTGAAACAACATCGCAGCGGTTGCAAGATCGGCCATTTCTTATAGAATACACTCCGCCGCGTCCAGTTCGAACAACCGGATTTTCGTTTGGATCGGCGAAGTAGTTTGACCTGCGATCCTGAATTTATTAGCGTCGTCCTCCATCATAAATAACATCGTGTATCGATTTTTCTGCAACGCGGCGCTCATGCTTGCAGCAGTGACGACTTTTTCAGGTCAGGTGGTGTCTGATCCCGCCACGCCAGTTCCTCCTGCCGCAGGAAAGACCGCGCCACTGGATCGGACTGTGCCTACCGGCGCAAGCGATCCGGGAGTGACATTGCAATTTCCCAACAGCGATGTAGCCGACGTCTTGCGTTTTTATGAGCAGCTCACCGGTAAGAAGCTGGTAATGGACAATTTTGTCCAGGGCAAGGTGAACATTTTTATTGCCAAGGCCGTATCGCACGATGAGGCAATCAAAATCATCGAGATGAGTATGGCGTTAAACGGGATTTCTTTAATCCCGGCCGCGCCCGATATTGTCGAAGTTGTCGGGGCCGGACAAAATCCGCGAAAGGCAGTAGTGCCAATTATTTCTGACCTAGCGGACATCCCGGCGGGCAATCCTGTGATCAGCTTCTTGTTCAAGCTTCAGTACGCGGATCCGCAGGAGCTTCAACAAGTGTTGATGGCATATTTCCAGGGAAGTTCAGGCTCGATTAACATTCTGGCCTTGCCGAAATCGTCGAGCCTCTTGGTGACGCAGAATGCGGACGTCGTTCGCCAGCTCGCCAGCGTGATTGCACAAGTTGACGTGGCTCCAGCAGAGGTCGTGAGCGAGTTCATCAAGCTTGACCGCGCCGACGCGGCCAAAGTTGTCGACATGCTTAAAGAAATTTTCGAGAAGGGCACCCAAACCTCGACCCAGCCTGGCATCCGTTCTGTGCGGGTACCTCCAAATGTGCCGCAACCGATGCCGGTTGAAAATGAGACTGGCGCCATGGCTGGCTTATCTGAAGAAGCAGTCGTGGTGGGCAAAATCAAACTCACGGCCGACGCCCGCACCAACCGGATTCATGTTGTCACGCGGTTCCAGTTTTGGTTCAGGCGTTGACGGAACCAGGCGCGACAGCTCAGCCCGGCGCGGAAGGTGGAGGTGCAACTCCGGCGCCGCAAGCCCCGCCGCTGCGGGCGACGTCGGCAACTGTCGCTAATCCTTATACAGGCGGCATCTCGAGCACTTCGACTACTTCCAGCGGAAGCTCGCTGAATATTTCCGAGGAACTCTCCACGCAACCCGTGGATACCATGCCCAAAGCGGTGACGGTCGGCAACTCCAAGCTCATCGCGGATCAGCGCGCGAACACGATTATCGTCCTTGGTAACCGCGAGGTCGTGGTGAAGGTAGAAAAGATTCTGGATGAAATGGACGTGAAAGCGCCGCAAGTGGCACTGAGCACCGTTATTGGCCAGTTGTCGCTGAACAACAACGAGGAATTCGGCGTCGATTATTTCGCAAAATATCGAAACAAATTGGTGGGAATTTCACGCAATACCAATGCGCCAATTCCGGTGCCTTCTGTCGCTCCGTCCGCTTCACCCATCATTGGCAACGGAATTGTCGATCCGGCCAATCTGATCAACTTCAGTCAAATTATTCAGAATGTAGCTGGCGGGACGAATATTTATGTCGCAGCTGGTAACTATCTTGCCACGATTGTCCATCTGCTTGAGTCCACCGGACGGTTCAAAACGATTTCTCGGCCGACGGTTTTCACGAGCAACAACAAAAAGGCCATTATCGCGTCAGGCACGGAGATTCCGATTCCGGTAAATACCCTGACAAACGCGACCACTACGACTAACGTAGCTGCAGTCGCATCGAGCATCGAATACAAGAAGGTCGCATTGCAGCTTGAGGTCGTGCCACTAATTAATTCCGAGAAGGAGATATCGCTCGACATTTTACAGAAGCTCGACAGCCTCGGGACCAACACCATAATAGGCGGCAACGTAATCCCGAATATTAATACGCGGTACATCCGGACGAATGTTTCGGCGGCAAATGGATCAACCATTGTTCTTGGTGGGTTGATTGAAGAGATTAAGAACAAGAATTATACAGGCATTCCTTATCTCTCGCGCATCCCGTATGTCGGCGCGCTTTTTCGCAGCACTACGAACAGCAAAAGCCGCACGGAGCTGATCATTTTGATGCGTCCAGAGGTGACGCTGACGAAGCTCGATCTTTATCGGCTGCGCCAAAAATCGGAAGACAGAATGCATTTTGGACCCGAGCTCGATCAGGACGATTGCCCGGATTGCCCGAAAACGGGAGTCGAAAAACAATTAACTTTACCGCCGCCTGATCTGCCTGCAGCGAAAGATTTGTAGGAAGCTCAGCTTTTATGAAAGGGAAATTACTCGTGCTCGCGCTTGCCATCGAGCTCGGTGCAATTGCGGCGCAGGCGCAGGACTGTGCGTTTTTTCGTGGCACCGATCCGTTGGCCCAACGAGACGAATGGGGCCTGCTGCATCAGGGACGTACGGTGAACTCCACCGACTTCGCGCCACGATATCGTTGGCGTTTTGAGTATTATTTTAAGGCTCCGGAGCAATTGATTGTGCAGCCGGGTTATGTAGGCGCAATGCAGACCGCGTTGCGCCGGCTCGGTTACTACTGCGGCCCGATCGACGGCGTATTTTCTCCGGAAGTAGCCAGTGCGATCGCGCGTCTTCAAAAGAATTATTCATTGCGCGTCACGGGCACATTTACCGATCCCGTGCGATGGGCACTGCATTTGCCTTGAACTGCCTGTGAGCTCGGTCGCCAGCCAATCGCTGATTAATTTACTCCTCGAAAGCGGTGTACCATCGCGCGAGGAAGCTGCACAACTCGCATTGAATCTAAACGGTGGCTCGTGGGTAGGCCAGGTGCTCGATTCCGGCAAAGTGGACGAGCAACGCTTCCTCGGCGCGATCGGGAATTTTTTCCGCGTGCCAGTTATCTCAATCGACGCCAAGAAGATCGATCGCACGACATTGTCGATCTTGCCGAGCCGTTTCGTTTTTCAACACCAAATTCTGCCCATCGAGGCGAAGGAAAATTCCGTCGTCCTCGCGACTTACGATCTGTTTAATTCAGTGGGCCGTCAGCTTGCTTCGCAGCTCTTGAAGAAGCCGGCGGAATGGGTGCTCGTGCCTCGTGCGCAACTCCTGCGCGCAATTAAGACCCTCTACGGCATCGGCGCGGAAACTTTTGATGAAATTTTGAAGACGAACCGCGCCTTCGAGGTGTTGCAGGACGCGGAGACAAGCACCGACTTGAATGCAGACGACCCAGAAGCGTCCGTCGTTAAATTCGTAAACCAGATTATTCGCGAGGCCATCATCGAACGTGCAACCGACATTCATGTCGAGCCGCTGGAAAACGATTTGCGCATTCGCTATCGGATCGATGGGATTTTGCATGAAGTGGCTGTTCCGCCGCAATTGCGCGTGCTGCAAGCAGCCATCATCTCGCGTCTGAAAGTGATGGCGCACATGGACATCGCCGAGCGGCGTCTGCCGCAGGATGGCCGCATGAATTTGCACGGGAATAATCAAGAGATCGACGTTCGTGTTTCGACTATCCCAACGGTAAACGGCGAATCGATTAGTTTACGGTTGCTCAGCCGCGGTGGACAACAATTCAACTTCGATCGTCTCGATCTGGGCAAGAAACAGGAACAGGTCATTCGCAATCTGCTTGCTCATGCCAACGGAATCATTTTGCTCACCGGTCCGACCGGCTGCGGAAAATCGACATCGTTGTATTGCTTCTTGAGCAGCATTAATTCGGTGCAGCGCCGCATCATCACCATCGAAGAACCGGTCGAGTATCGAATCCCGGGCGTGTCGCAAATTGACGTAAAACCAGAGATCGATCTTACGTTCGCGAAAGGTTTGCGTCACATTTTGCGACAAGACCCGAACGTCGTCATGGTGGGCGAAATTCGCGATATCGAAACGGCAGATATCGCGATTCGCGCGGCGATGACCGGTCACCTCGTCTTCAGCACGCTGCACACAAATGACGCGGTCGGCGGCATCACCCGCTTGCTCGACATGGATGTGGAGCCGTTTCTGCTCGCTTCGGTGGTAAAGTCGTTCATCGCGCAACGACGCGTGCGCACGATCTGTCCAGATTGCGTGCAACGGGTAGACTACCCACATGAGTATCTCGTCGAAATCGGTTTCCCTGTGAAAGAACTCGGTACCCGTTTTCGTCGCGGCAGCGGCTGCGATCAATGCCGGCAGACCGGCTATCAGGGCCGCGCGGCCATTTACGAGATTTGCCTGGTGACGGAGCCTTTAAGAAAACTGATCATGCAGAAACGCGACGGCGGCGAGCTCAAGCAATGCGCCATTGCTGAAGGTATGGAAACTTTGCGGCAGGATGGCTGGCGACGTGTTGCCCAAGGCAAAACGACTATCGAAGAAGTTGTGCGCGTTACGCAAACTGATGAGGTCATGGCCGAAACGACGGAGGAGGCGGAACCGGTCGTAGCTGCGGAGTCGGCATAAGATCGACAATTCCCACGTCATTTGATGCCGCGCAATTCGCGAATTGCTTCCGCATAATCTTTAGAGTGGAAAATTGAAGTTCCGGCAACAAGGGCATTCGCTCCGTTTTGGATGGACAGTCGCGCGGTATCGGCGTTAATACCGCCATCGACCTCGATGTCGAGCTTGGCGCCGGTTTTCGTTTTCCAATCGCGCGCTCTCTTAACTTTTTCCATCATCTCAGGCCGAAATGATTGACCGCCAAAACCAGGATGGACGGTCATGACGAGCAAGATATCGATGTTGTCAAGAAACGGCGCGACCGCTTCAAATGACGTCGCGGGATTTAATGTAAGGCCAGGGCGGCAACCGGCATCGCGAATTGCGCTTAAAGTTCTTCCGACGTTGTGTTTTGCTTCTCGCTCGACATGAACGGTGATTGAGTTGGCCCCTGCCTTGATAAAGCGTGGCGCGTAATGATCGGCGTGCTCGATCATGAGATGCACATCGAGCGGCAGTTTCGTATTTTTTCGGACAAGATCGACAATCGCCGGGCCGAAGGAAATATTATCGACGAAATGGCCGTCCATGATGTCGCAGTGGATCCAGTCGGCACCGGCTTTCTCGACGTCCCGGATTTCATCGGCTAATCGCGAGAAATCGGCTGCGAGGATGGAAGGAGCAATGATGATCTTCTGCACGGAGTGATGGAATAATGGAGTAATGGCGCAATGGCAACATTTGCAACGCTACACATAATATGAGCTTGACGGCGCGGAGTGGCGTTTCATGTTACGGCGTTTCAGCCGGGCGAATCGCGCTCGCGGGAAGGTCCTGCGAAGATCGACGATGTAGACGCGCTTCCTTCGGACTGGAAAGTGCTTCTAATCAATAATTCATGTTCAACGGACTTTTCGGCTGGTTATCCAGCGACATCGGGATCGACCTCGGCACGGCGAACACCCTTGTTTACGTAAAGGATCAGGGGATTGTTCTGCGCGAGCCATCAGTGGTAGCCGTGCAAGCCGGCACGAACAAAGTGCTGGCGGTCGGTGACGAAGCGAAGCGCATGCTCGGCCGCACACCCGCGAACATCGTTGCGGTGCGGCCGCTCAAAGACGGCGTGATTGCGGACTTCGAAGTGACGGAGGCGATGCTGCGACATTTCATTACCAAAGTGCACAACCGCCGGGTCCGCGCGAGACCGCGCGTGGTCATTGCAGTTCCGTCCGGGATTACTGAGGTTGAAAAGCGCGCAGTCCGTGAATCGGCGACGCATGCGGGCGCGCGAGAAGTTTATTTGATCGAAGAGCCGATGGCGGCGGCAATTGGGGTAGGGCTTCCCGTACAGGATCCTGCCGGCAACATGATTATCGACATTGGCGGTGGCACGACAGAGGTCGCCCTTATTTCGTTGTCGGGAATTGTCTTTAGCCGCAGCGTCCGGGTGGCAGGGGATGAGCTCGATGAAGCGATCGTGCAGTACATGAAGCGTGCATACAATTTGATGGTGGGTGAGCGCACGGCCGAGGAGATCAAAATTAAGATCGGCTCGGCGTATCCCAGCGAAAAGGAAACGAGCGTTGAAGTGAAAGGGCGTGATCTGGTCGCAGGGTTGCCCAAGACGCTTATGATTACTTCGCAGGAAGTGCGGGAAGCATTGCTTGAGCCGATCTCGACAATCGTCGATTCAGTCCGTATCACGCTCGAGCGCTGTCCCCCTGAGCTTTCGGCGGACTTGGTCGATCGTGGACTCGTGCTGGCAGGCGGCGGCGCATTGCTCCGTGGGTTCGACAAGCTCTTGAGCGAGGAAACTGGTTTGCCTGTCCATGTTGCGGAAGATCCGCTCAGCGCGGTGGCGGAGGGAACTGGCAAATGCCTCAATGAACTTAAATTTTTACGTCAAGTGGCTTCGGCAGATCGCCAGTGGCGATAATATCAATGTTGGATTGCGGATTTTCGATTGCCGCGGCGGATTGTACAATCCGCGATGCGCGATCCGCGATCCGCGATCGACATGAGTCGTTTGAACATCATCGCGCTGCTGATTTTTGGCGCCATTCTTGGGTATTTTCTTAGCTTCGGCGCGGAGAGCACACGCAAGTTTAAGGCCGGAGTTTATCAGTTGCTTGCGCCATTTTTGACCAGTGGCTCGGGACTGCAAAAGCAGATCACATCCGTCCGCACCGGTTTGAAGTCGCTCGAGCAATTAGAGCGCGAAAATGCTGCCTTACAGGTGGAAAACCGAGCGCTGAGAGCGACCAACCAGGGTTTGCGCGATGTCGAGCATGAAGTCAATCGTTTGCGCCATGCGCTCAATTATCGAGAGCGCTCCGTCTTTAAATTGATAGCTGCCGAAGTTTTAACGCGCGATTCGTCCACTTGGTGGCGCACCGTTACGATCAACCGCGGGAAGCAAGACGGCATCGAAACCGACATGCCTGTGGTAACCGATGAAGGCCTGGTGGGAAAAACAACGACCGTAAGCGACAGCATCTCGGTCGTCCTTTTGGTTTCGGATGAAAACTGCAAAATCGCTGCTTCGGTGGAGGGGAGCCGTGAACAAGGGATCGTCTCTGGCGAACGTGTGACCGCGGGGTTGAATCCACTTTTGAATCTGAATTTTCTATCGAAACAAGCTGACCTAAAGCCCGGGCCAAAAGTGTACACGTCAGGCGTGGGTGGCGTTTTTCCCTCCGGTTTGCTGGTCGGCGTCGTCAAGAGTTTTCGGGTGCGGGAGTTAGATGGACAGGCTAAGGTCGCGCCAGCGGTCGATCTCTCGCATCTAGAGGATGTGTTCGTGGTAACTGGCCGAAAATGATATTCTTTTTTCTTCTGCTGGTACTTGTTTTGATTGCGCAGATTGCAGAATTTTTCATCCCGGCGCTGCCCTGGCTCTACAACGCCCACATCTACATTGTGCCTGTGATCGTTTTTTATGGGGCAATGGCGTTGCCGTTTCCGCTCATGCTAGCCCTCGCCTTGTACGCTGGCCTTCTGCTCGATGCGCTTACCGTGCACGTGATTGGTGGGAAAGTTGAAATTTCAACCGGATCGTCGATACTGCTTTACGCTGTGCTGGCGGGAATCATGCATGGCCTGAAACCGCTCTTCGTCCGTGGCCGCTGGGAAGTGCATTGCATTCTGAGCGGCCTCTGCACATCGTCAATAATTCTTGCCCAATATTTAATGATCACGTTCCGGCGCGGCTCTCTTGTTTTTACCCGTGAAATTTGGTGGCAAATCGGCGGGCCTGGCCTGGTCGCCATGGCTATCGCGCCGATCCTGTTTTGGTTCCTACAATGGCTCGGACGGATTACCGCCTACCCATATCTCCCCGAAAGGAGCCGTTTCGAATGAGCCGACGCGGCATCAATTCCCGTTTGCGGATTCAATTTCTTGCACTGCTCATGCTGATGGGCATGGGTACCCTTGGCCTCAGGCTTTGGTGGATACAAGTGGCGCATGGCGCCGAATGGACTGCTCAACTTCGCGGCAGTTCTCAAGCAACGGTCCGGATTCCATCCGTGCGTGGCGAGATAAAGGACCGAAACGGACTGACCCTTGTTCAAAACCGGGCGAGTTATGCGGTAGATTTTTATCTACCGGAAATGGTCAAGGGCTATCGCGAACGCTTCGGTTCCCCTCCCTTAACCGAATATCGAGCGACTATCAACGGAATGCCGAAAGACCAAAAAGAGCCAGATATTATTAAGATCGTTAACAGTGGCATCATCCCCCGCCTCAACGATCTCGATCTTGCCCGCGATTACAATGCCGGCAAGCTCCAGAGACACTATCGCAACGACACCGAAGTTCCGTTTTCCTACATTAAAGACATCGATTTTCCGACGATGGCGAAATTTTCCGAGCACGATGTCGGATTACCCGGGGTAGATATTGCGATCAAGCCAGTGCGCTCCTACGTTTACGGTGCGCTCGCCGCGCACCTCCTGGGTTACGTCGGTGCGCCTGACGATATCAATCGAGAGGACGCAAAGAAATTCACATTTTATCAAGGTGACGTGGAAGGGAAATCGAACATCGAGAAATCGATGGATGAATATTTGCGTGGTAAACCCGGGGTGCGTTACCTGCGACGCAACGCGAAGGGGACGATCGATGGGGTGTTGCGCGAAGATCCGCCAAAACAGGGAGCGAATGTTTTTCTCACGCTCGATGCGCGGATTCAGGCGATCGCCGAAGAGGCATTGCGAGCAGTGGGTCGCGGCGCCGCTGTAGTTGTCGATCCAAATAACGGCAACGTCCTGGCGATGGCTTCGGCTCCGTCATTTGACCCGAACACATTCATTCCAAGTATCAAAGCCAAAGACTGGAAGGCGCTGCAAAAAGATGAAGCTGATCCGCTGGTGAATCGAGCCATCAGTGCCTTGCCGCCTGGATCGACATTTAAACTCATCACAGCGCTTGCCGGATTGCGAAAGAATCTCGCGAACGCCCGCTACAGTTGTGGAGGCGGTGTGAGTTACGGCGACCACTTTTTCCAGTGCTGGGTTGCAGAAAAACATTACACCCACGGCACACTCGGATTAATGGACGCAATTAAGGTTTCGTGTGATTCCTTCTTCTATCAGTACGCCAACGCCGCCGGTATTCAGTCGATTGATACAGTCGGAAAAATGTTGGGTCTGGGCGAAGAGTCGGGCATTCATTTATCGGGCGAACAGACAGGCAATTTACCAGGGCCGGAATGGATGCAAATTCATCACCCGCAAGAGAGATGGTCGCAAGCGCAAACGGCCAACGTTTCAATCGGACAGGGCTACACGCTGGTTTCGCCGCTCCAGTTGGCGATGGCGTATACGGCAGCTGCTAACGGCGGAATCTGTTACTATCCGCGCTTTGTCGACAAAGTTT
>WNGP01003263.1_pt1 | contig 13607 bp, 7 predicted proteins | sample 5407671 | NCBI WGS metagenome assembly WNGP01 (sample SAMN13153381, study PRJNA577476) | soil metagenome | isolation source: 40 cm soil or saprolite under Garry oak tree replicate 2 | place: USA:California | collected 2016-06-15 | reverse complement strand
GGGTCTGGATGTGTGCAAACATTCCCAGGAAGTGCGCCGGCGCATTGGCTACATGCCCGAAAACAATCCGCTGCACTACGAGATGCGAGTGCGGGAATACCTCAAATTTCGCTCGCGGCTCAAAGGGCTGAGCCGGAGACGTTCGCGCGAGCGATTGGAGGTGGTGCTGGAACAATGCGGCCTGACCGAGGTGAGCCGCCGGATCATCGGCCAGCTTTCCAAGGGCTTTCGTCAACGGGTTGGTCTTGCCGATGCCTTGGTGCACGAACCGGAACTGATCATCCTGGACGAACCCACCATCGGCCTGGATCCGCAGCAAATCCGCTCCGTACGCCAGTTGATCAAAGGCCTGGGCCAGGCCCACACTGTGCTGCTGTCCACCCATATTCTTCCCGAAGCCGAAATGACCTGCAACCGGATGGTGATAATGTACGAGGGGAAGATCCTGGCGGCGGATACGCCGGAAAACCTACAGCGGCTCATGAGCTCCAACAACAAGGTCATCGCCGAGATCGCCGCGCCCCAGGCGGCGCTGCAGGAATGCTGGGCGCAGATGCCCGAAGTTGAGCAGTTCGACCTGTCGCCGAGCCAAGGCGAGTATTACCGTTGCGCGCTAACGCCAAGGGACGGCCTGGATCTGCGGCCAATAATTTTCGCGCTGGTGCGGGACCGGGGCTGGTCGCTACGGGAGCTGACTAGTAACCGACACTCCCTGGAAGACATTTACGTGGCCGTGACCCGGCCCGAGGAGGAGGAAGAGGGTTGATGCAGGTCTATCTGAGTTTGGCCCGGCGGGAGTTGGCCGGTTATTTCATCTCGCTAACAGGCTACATAGTTATCGGCGCAGCCATGTTCCTGCTGGGCCTCAGTTTCGTGGTGCTGCTGGTGAAGCTCCAACAGGAGCCAACTCCCATGCCGATCACAGAATTGTTTTACATCACGCCATTTTTCTGGCTGGTCCTGCTGCTGGCCACGCCGGTCATCACCATGCGCCTATTCGCGCTGGAGAAATTCTCCGGGACCTTTGAAACGCTGATGACCGCTCCGGTAAGTGATGTTCAGGTGGTGCTGGCCAAATTTACGGCGGCGTTGGTGTTTTACGCTCTGATGTGGCTGCCGCTGCTGGGCTGCTTGTGGGTGGTGGGGCATTACTCAAACGAGTCGTCTGCCTTCGACGCCGGCGCAGTGGGCACGACGTTTCTGGGCATTTTGCTGCTGGGCTGCCTGTTTATTTCGGTTGGTTGCTGCGCTTCGGCCTTAACGCGCAGCCAGGTCATCGCGGCGATGATTAGTCTGATGTTCGGCGTAAGTTTGTTTCTACTGGGTGTCCTGGCTGACCAACTCCCCTCACAGGCCACCTGGCAGGCGCAAGCCCTGGCCTGCTTCGCTTTGTTCGAGCAGATGCACGATTTTGCGCGCGGCGTGGTGGACACCCGGCCAGTCGTTCTTTTTGTTACCTTGAGCGGGTTCTTTCTGTTTTTGACTTTGCGGGTCGTCGAAAGCCGCCGCTGGAGCTAACATGGCGACCGGGCCTAATTCCAAACCGAGCTTCTCATCCTATCGCAAGTGGACCATGGGCCTGCGGGTTTTCTTCATCGTTCTCCTGGTGTTGTCGGTGGTGGTGATGGTCAATTACATCAGCCACGATTTTTTCCTGCGCCTGCACTTGAGCACCCGCACCAGGAACCAACTGTCGCCATTGACGGTCAAATTGCTGCAGTCGCTCACCAACCGGGTCCGGGTGGTAATCTATTACAACAAGAACGAGGGTCTCTACAGCACGGTGTCCTCGCTGCTTGACGAATACAAACTGGTCAATCCGAAGTTCTCGGTTGAAACCGTAGATTATCTGCGCGACCCAGGTGGCGCGCAGAAGGTCAAAGCCGACTACAAACTGGCCTCCGCCGTTGACAAAAATCTCGTCATCTTCGAGTGCGATGGAAAAGTACTGGTTGTGGATGGCAAAGCTCTGGCCAACTGGACGCTCGAGCAGGTCCCAAACGAGAAGGAACTGGAATTCCGCAACAAACCCGTCGCCTTCGCGGGCGAGAAGATGTTCACTTCGGCCCTTCTGGCGGTGACCAATCCCAAGCCGCTCAACGCGTATTTTCTTCAAGGCCACGGCGAACACCGCCTGGACGGCGGCGACCCGGTTTCCGGTTACCTCAAATTCCAAGCTGTCCTGCAGCAGAACTATATTCGGGTCCAGCCAACTTCACTTCTGGGAACCAATCCGGTGCCCTTGGATTGCAACCTGCTGATTGTCGCTGGCCCCACCACCGCCATTCCGGCGCTGGAACTGGTGAAGATTCAACAATACTTGAACCAGGGCGGCAGATTGTTCGCCCTTTTCAACGCTCAATCGCTCAAGAAAGAAACCGGCCTGGAGGCGATTTTGGCTAAGTGGGGAGTCGCCGTCGGTAGCGTCATAATCAAGGACCCAGATCATAGCCCAAACCAGAAAGGTTCGGACCTGGTAGTCAGCGCCTTCAGCAAGCACCCGCTGGTCAACCCTCTTCTGGGCTCAGGGCTCTACCTCATCCGGCCCCGGCCAGTGGGCAAACTGAGTTCTCGATCACCGGCGGCCGATGCCCCGCATATCGAACCGGTGGCTTTTTCAGGTGAAAAGGCCTCCATCGAAGATGATCCATCCCCAACGCCACATCAGTTCTCTTTCATCGTCGCGGTGGAAAAGGGCGCCGTTAAGGGCGTCGTCACCGAACGCGGCGCCACGCGGATGGTTGTGGCGGGCGACTCTTTCTTTCTCGATGACGGCAACATTGATTTATTGGCCAACCGCGATTTCGTCGGCTATGCCGTCAATTGGTTGCTTGACCGCACGCAATTGCTTGAAGAACTGGGTCCCAGGCCGATCACTGAATACAGGCTGGTGATGACCAAATCACAGTTGCAGACCGCGCAGTGGATTTTACTGGCCGGCATGCCGGGAGCAGTGTTGTTGTTCGGCGGACTGGTGTGGCTCCGTCGCAGGAAATGAAGACCGGAGGTCGGAGGTCGGAGATCGGAGATCGGGCCTTCCGACCTCCGACCTCCGACCTCCGAGCTTAGGCTTTCATGAATCCAAAAAACACCTGGCGCTGGCTGCTCGTGGCCGCGGTGCTGTTTGCGTTTATTCTCTTTGTCGAACGGCACTTGCGCAAGCCTGCCATCGGCCCAATCAAACTCTTGCCCAGGCTCAACCTGGCCGCCGTCACCAGCGTCCAGATCCGGCCCAAAGGTCAGCCGGAAATTCGCGTGGAGCGTACCAACGGCTTCTGGCAGATGACCCAGCCGCTCCGCTATCCCGCTCAAGCTGCCGCCGTCGAGGGTCTTCTTTCCACCCTTGAGCGGCTCGTGCCCGCCACCTCCATTACCCGCGGCGAGCTCAAAGGCCGGCCAAGAGCCGACGAGGAGTATGGCTTCGTGGATCCGCAGGCGTCCATTCTCATCGAGCAAGGGACGGATCACATTCAGCTCCTGATCGGCATTAGGACCGCCCCTGGCGACCAGGTATTTCTGCAAGTCGTCGGCCTGGAAGGCTTCTATGTTGTGGACGCCGAGTTGCTGAAATTCATCCCCAGCACCGTCAACGACTGGCGCGAGAACACGTTGATTAGTTTGAAAGATCTTGTTTTCGATCATCTGGCTGTGACCAACGGCGCCAAAATCTTCGAATTGCGGCGCGATTCGACGAATGGCCCCTGGCGTATGATGCTGCCCTTCCCGGCGCGCGCCGCCTCTGTCAGGATCGCGGACGCCCTCGAAAAACTGCAGGACCTCCGCATCCATCAGTTCGTCAACGATGATCCGAAAGCGGATTTGGAATCCATCGGCCTGCAACCGCCTGAGCTGGAAGTGGCCTTCAGCCAGGGCACCAACGCCGTCGCGTTGCTCCAATTCGGCAAGAGCTGCACCAACGCTCCTAACCTCGTGTATGCCCGGCGGCTTGGCCTCAATACCATCGTCACCGTTGCCACCAACCTGCTGGCGCCTTGGCGCGCCCCGATTAACGACTTCCGCGACCCGCATCTAGTCGCACTGGCCGACCCGGTCGAAGCCATTGACGTGCGCGGCCAAGACATCTTCTCCGTCCAACGGCAACCCAACAATACCTGGCGTGTCCTGCCGCAAAATTTTCCAGCCGATTCAGTGTTGGTAAAAGAATTGCTCTCTGCATTGAGTGCAATGGAAGTTCAATTCGTCAAAGACGTCGTGACGGAGCCGGACTTGCCCGCTTACGGCCTGGCCTCACCGACGCGCCTATACGTTTTGACATCAGCCCCACCCGATCCGGCTGCGAGCGCCACCAACCGCGTCATCGCCGAATTGTATTTCGGGGCGAACCAGGACGATAAGGTCTTTGCGCGGCGCAGCGACGAGAGTTTTGTCTATGCCGTCAAGCGCGCCGACCTTGAGAGGTTGCCCTCCGCCAGTTGGCAATTGCGCGAACGCCAGATTTGGACCTTGTCTGAAAACGACATTGATCGAGTCACCATCCGCCAGCAAAGCAAAGTGCGCCAAATCATCCGCAACGCCCAGTACAAATGGTCGCTCGCGCCCGGCTCGCAGGGGGTAATCGACAATTTCCCCGTGGAGGAGACGGTGCGTGGACTCTGCCACCTGGCCGCCGCCGTCTGGGTCGCGCACGGCGCGCAAAACCGCGCCAAGTACGGCTTCGCCGACAACGGTCATCAGATTACGCTGGAATTGAAAAGCGGCGACAACGTGGCCGTCGAGTTCGGCGGCGAAGCACCCTCCACCTTTCGCTATGCGGCGGTTGCGCTGGAAGGCGAGCCTTGGATTTTCGAGTTTCCACCGTTGCTTTACCGGGACCTGCTGCTCTACCTGTCCGTCCCCGCTAGCCCGTAATGGTGAAACCCAAAACTTTCAAATCTCAAATCTCCATTCTGCACTCCCCACATATGCATGAAGAGTGTAGAGTGCAGAGTGCAGAATGAGGATTGGAGAGTCCAGAGTTTTAATGAAGAGTGGAGCATTCTGCATTCTTCATTCTCATTCTGCATTCTGCATTCTGCGCTCTTAATTTGAATACGCGTCCCAAGAGCCGCTTCTGGCGGATTTGCCGGATTTATTTCCGGCGCCTGCGCATTACTGTGTGGCTGCTGATTCTGGCTCTGCTGGGCGCGCTGGTGTACCTGAATCAAATCGGCCTGCCCAATCTGGTCAAGAAACCGTTGCTGGAAAGGCTCCGCGCCAGCGGTATCGACCTGCAGTTTTCGCGCCTGCGCCTAAGCTGGTCTCATGGGATCCTCGCCGAAGACGTCCGGTTCGGGCGCTCGAACGACCCGCTGAGCCCCAAACTCACGCTCGCAGAAGTCCAAGTCGGACTCAATCACCGGGCGCTGGCCAAACTCCGAATCCGAATCGATTCGCTGCTGCTGCGGCAAGGCCGGCTGGTCTGCCCGATCGAGGAAACAAACCGGCCGCTTCGGCGATTGTCCGTGGAGGACATCCAGACCGACCTTCGCCTGCTGCCTAATGACGAGTGGGCGCTGGACAATTTCAGAGCTGCTTTTGCTGGGGCCAAAGTCCAACTAGCCGGGACCATTTCCAACGCCTCAGCCCTGCGCGAATGGAGACTCTTCCAGGCCAACCAGCAGGCGCCTGCGGCGGTGTGGCAGGACCGTGTCCGCAAGCTCGCCGACACGTTGGATAGCATACATTTCTCCGCCCCTCCGGAATTGAGGCTTGATTTCCACGGCGACGCCCGCGATCCGCAGAGTTTCGATGTGCTCCTGGCGCTGAGCGCCCCGGGCGCCGACACACCGTGGGGCTTGGTGACGAGGGGCCGCGCTACGGTTCGGCTCACCCCCGCAACCAATAACGCCTTGTCGCAGGCGCGGTTGAGACTGACGGCGGAAGCTGCGCAAACGCGGTGGGCCGCGACGACAAATTTGCAGCTAATCGCTCACGTCGCTTGGGTTGAGGCGCAGAGCAACTTAGTGAGGGGCGATCTGGCACTTTCGGCGAGGCAGGTTCAAACCGAGTGGGGTCGCGCCACCAACGTCCAGTTCACCGCGCATTGGGTCCACGCGCTGACTAACGCAGTTCCGCTCAGCGGCCAGGGTGAGGTCCAGTGTGAGACAGCCGAATGCGAGTGGGGGAGCGCCACCAACATTCGACTCGCGGCCCATCTGCAATCGGTCGCCGCCAGTTCCCCTCTCCCTACCCTCTCCCATCCGATGGGAGAGGGCCAGGGAGAGGGCACTAACTGGGCCTGGTGGACCAACATCGAACCCTATCTTTTGGATTGGCAATGCCGCTTGTCCGACCTGCGCTCGTCCAAGCTCCAAGCAGAGGCTGTCGCCTGCGACGGAAGCTGGCGCGCGCCCGAACTGCAGATTGCCAACCTTCACGCCGGGCTTTACCAGGGAAACCTGGATGGATCCGCCGGGTTGGACGTGGCCACACGCGTGCTTAACGGCGTTCTCGCTTCCGATTTCGATCCGCACAAGGCCTCGCCGCTCCTTACCCAGGCCGCCCAGCATTGGCTGGCCCAGTTTTCATGGGAACAACCGCCTCATCTGAAGGCTGAGATCTCACTGGTTTTGCCTCAGTGGACCAACCGTCATCCGGACTGGCGCGCTGAGGTGCAGCCTACCCTCCGGTTGCAGGGTGAATTCAAAACCGATCGCGGCGCCTATCGCGATGTGCCGGTCATCGCAGCTCACTCGCATTTCGGCTACTCCAATTTGTTCTGGCGCCTGCCTGATTTGGCGGTCACGCGGCCCGAAGGCGCCATTCAAGCCGCTTATGATGCCGATGACCGCACCAAGGATTACTATTGGCGCATTCACAGCGCGATTGATGCCAGCAGCTTGCGCCCCTTGCTGGAGCCAACCCAGCAAAGCGGCCTGGATTACTTCAGCTTCAGCCAACCGCCGGTCATTGATGCCGAAATCCGCGGCCGGTGGCACGACCCTGAGCGCACCACGGTAAAGGGGCGAGTGGCCCTGACAAATTTCACGTTCCGCGGCGAATCCGCCAGCGGGTTCCAAACCGCGGTTGAATACACCAACCTCTACTTACGCCTCAGTGACGCGCACCTCCAGCGCGGCACTCAGCACCTGAGCGCGGCGGGCCTGGAAGTGGATTTCATCTCGCAAAAGATTTACCTCACCAACGGGATCAGCACGGCGGAACCCGAGGTCGTTGCGCGCGCCATAGGCCCGAAGGTCGAGCGCGCGATCGAGCCCTATCATTTCGAGCAGCCCCCCACCGTTCGCGTCCAGGGCATCATTCCCATCCACGATGAGGAAGACGCCAACTTGCGATTTGAAATCGAGGGCGGCCCATTTCATTGGTGGAAATTCAACGTCCCGCGCATCGCCGGCAAGGTCCATTGGCTGGGCCAGCAGTTGACCTTGACCGACATCCGCGCTGGGTTTTACGGAGGAGATGCGACCGGTTCCGCTGCATTGGATTTCTCTCCCGAGCAGGGAACGGGGTACCGTTTTGAGATAAGCACCACCAACACCCAGCTTCAATGGCTCATGGCCGATTTGTCACCTCTCCCGCTGGCCCCCTCTCCATTGAATGGAGAGGGGGAAAGGGGGAGAGGTCTCGAAGGCTCGCTGAGCGGCAGTCTGGTCATCACCAGCGCCAACTCGGAAGATTGGCGAACCATCGAAGGGCACGCCGACGTTGACCTGCGCGACGGCCTGATCTGGTCCATCCCGATTTTCGGCATCTTTTCGCCCGTGCTCGACAGCGTTGCTCCGGGTTTGGGCAGCAGCCGGGCCAGCGCCGGCACTGGCACCTTCATCATCACCAACGGCGTCCTCTGGTCCGACGATTTGGAAATCAGCTCCCCGGCGATGCGCTTGGACTATCGAGGCATCGTGGACCTTCAGGGCCAGGTCAACGCCCGCGTCGAAGCCCAACTGCTACGCGATGTCTGGGGAGTCGGCCCGATCATCAGTTCCTTATTTTGGCCGGTGACAAAATTGTTCGAGTACAAAGTCACTGGCTCGCTGAGCCAACCCAAGTCCGAGCCGGTTTTCTTCATCCCGAAAATTGTGCAGTTGCCATTCCACCCGTTCCGCACCTTGAAGGGACTTTTCCCTGAAGATTCAACGTCCACCGGCACTAATGCGCCGCCTGTCTTGGACAAGACTCCTTGAGGTCACACTCCCGAGAACGGCGATCCAAGCATGAGGAAAGGAAACTCCAAGCTTCAATCCCCAAGCTTCAGGGAAACTCCAAGGTTCAAGTTTCAACCCCGAAAGCTTTCGGGGTTGTGGCTTGTGGCTTCCCTGGTCCTTGGTGTTTGGTGTTTGGAGCTTATCTGATTTATGTGATCCTTCCGGCGTTTCTTGCTCAAGACTGCTTGACCACTGGCTGGATGGCTTTCATGTTCGACGCATGAAGAAAGGAAGAGGGCAGAGGGCAGAGAGCAGAGAGCAGAAAGAGGCGCGTGCTGCGGCAACCTTCTCTCTTCCCTCTTCGCTCTTCCCCCTGCTTGAGTTGCTGCTCATCACGGCTTTGCTGAGTGCCCCGGCTTTCGCTGGAAGCTTCGGCGCGGCGAGCGGGCGTGGCGCTGAACCGGAGCGATCGGTCGTCCAAATCTTTACTTTCACACAATCGCCAATCTGGGATGCGCCCTGGCGGTTTGAGGCGGTGCAGCGAGTGGGTGGCTCTGGATTTGTCATCAAAGGCAAACGGATCATGACCAATGCGCACGTGGTGAGCTGGGGCCGGCAGATCATCGTGCGCCGATACCAGGATCCGCACCCCTATCTGGCCGAGGTTGAATACGTCGGGCACGACTGCGACCTGGCGGTGCTCACGGTCAAAGACGAGCGGTTTTTCGAGGATCTTGAACCGCTGGAGTTCGGTGAGCTGCCGAAAGTGCGCTCGACGGTGGTAACGTATGGTTATCCTGCGGGTGGCGAAGAGATTTCCTACACGCGCGGCGTAGTTTCGCGCATCGAGTTGGAGCGGTATGCGCACATCTGGATCCGCCAATTTCTCAGCGTCCAGACCGACGCAGCGATCAACCCGGGCAATAGCGGCGGACCGGTGATCCAGGACGACCGGGTGGCAGGGGTTGCCTTCCAAGGCGTTCCCGGATTGCAGAACGTCGGTTTTTTCATCCCCACGCCGGTGATCGAGCACTTTTTGAAAGACATCGCCGACCAGCGTTATGACGGTTTCCCGCAAGCGGGTGTGCGTCTTGCGCCATTGCAAAACCCCGCTTACCGGAGCTTTCTCAGGCTGCTGGACAACAACCTCGGGGCGCGAGTTGATAGCCTGCTGCCTATCCCCAGCACCGAGGAAGTGCTCAAGCAGGACGACGTGATTCTGAGGATCGGCCAGTTCCCGGTTGCCAACGACGGCACGATCCTTTACGAGGGGAACCGGGTCTCGGCCGCGCTGGCTTTTCAATTCGCACAAAGTGGTGAGAGGGTGCCGATGCAACTCTGGCGCGACGGCCAACAGCAGGAGGTCTGGTTGCCGGTTGAGGTTTATGAAAAGGACCGCGCCGGAGGCTACCAGTACGGCGCCCTGCCGCGGTATTTGGTGTATGGCGGGCTGGTCTTGACGCCGCTGAGTTTCGATTATCTGCGAAGGCGGGGAGGCCACGCCAGCGATCCCGGCAATCGCGAGATGTACTATGAGCTCTTTTACCGCCCGAACGAAAGCCCGGCCACTGCGCGCCGGGAGCCGATCGTTCTGGCCTCGGTCCTCGCCGATGCGGTCAACGCCAATTTTGGCGTGCGCGGGCACGCGTTGGTGGACCGGATCAACGGGATGAGGATCGAGCAACTGGAAGATGCAGTTTGTGCCCTGGAAAGGAACACCAACGCTCAGGATGTGATTGAGTTTCTACCCGGCCACCGATTCGAATGCCTGACGCATGAGGAGGTCGCGAAGGCAAACTCAAGAATCCTCAAGACCTACACCATTCCCAAGGACCGACGATTATGAGGTGGATAGCATTGTGCGGAGGGTCAGGGAGAGGCAGAGCGCCGAAGAATGAAAAACTCCAAACTCCAAGCACCAGGGAAGTCACAAGCCTCAAACTGCAAGCGCGGCCGCATTTGAAGCTTGGAGCTTGGAGTTTCCCTGAAGCTTGGTGCTTGAGCGTTGGAGTTTTTCCTTTCGTGTGTACGCGCGACCCACTCAAAAGAGCCAGGAACAGCCTCTTCTTCCTGATTATGATCCTGCTTGCGACCGCAGGGCTGGCCGGGGCGTCGGAGGAAAAGCGCAACGCTCCATCGGCGTGGGCGCGTTCGATTGTGACACTCGATGTCGCGCGCAAGCACTACGACTATTACCAGCCGTGGAGCACACCCATGCGGCAGGCCCAGAAAATCGGCACTGTGATTGGAGACCGGCAAATTCTCACGACGGCGGAGGACCTGTTCGAGCGCACGCTGGTGCGCCTGCAAAAGGGAGGCCGCGGCCGATGGTGGATCGGGGAAGTGGCCTGGATCGATTATCATGCAAACCTGGCCCTGGTAACAACGGCCGAGGCGGACTTTTGGAGTGAACTCAAGCCCGTCGCCCTGGATCGGGCGACCCCCTCGAACGGGCGGCTCCAAATCCTTCGTTGGCAGGAAGGGAACTTCGAGACCCGCGGTGCTGAGTTCACGCGCTACGCAGTTCGTGAGGGCCAACTGAGCCCGGTCACCCATGTGGTCCTCGAAGCAGCCTCTGAAATCCAAAATGCCGGACGGGGCGAACCGGTCATCGCCAACTCGCGCCTCGTTGGCATCGTCAGGGCGCAGGAGGGCCGCAACTGCATTGTGATACCGGTTTCGTTCATCGAGGCGATCCTGGACGCCCGCAAGAAGGGAGAGTACCGCGGCCTGGGCTACTTTCATTTCTATTGGCAGCGGGCTGAGAATCCGGCGTCGCTGGAATTCTTGAAGCTGGCTGGCAGGCCGCGCGGGGTGATTGTGGTCAACGTTCCGGACCGAGCGGATGGATATGAGCCGGCGCTGAAGCCGCGCGACATTATTCTGAAGATTGACGGCTTTGACCTGGATATCCAGGGAGACTACAACGACCCTGAGTTCGGCCATCTGATGCTGGAGAATCTGTCCACGCGGCGGAAATGGGCCGGCGATAACGTGAGCCTGCAGCTCTGGCGTGAGGGCAAACCGCTGGAGGTCACCTACCGTCTGCCCAAGTTCGAATATACGAATTCACTGGTGCCGTACGCGACGTACGATGCGGCCCCGGAATACCTTATCGTTGGCGGGCTGGTCTTCCAGCCGTTGACTGACTCCTTTCTTCAAAGTTGGGGACCTGAATGGAAGCAACAGGCGCCGTTCCGACTGAACTACTACAACGACGAGCCGCCCACAAAAGATCGGCCCGCACTGGTCTTGCTCTCACAAGTCCTGCCCGACGGCTACAATATCGGCTATCAGGAGCAGCATGGCCTGGTTGTGGACAAAGTGAACGGCCAACGGGTCAACCGTCTGACCGAACTGCGCGACGCCCTGCTAAAGCCGACTCATGGCTTCCACGTAATCGAGTTTGTGCCGGGTGATTCCCTGCAGCGCGCGGTCCTTGCAGCAGGCGACGCGGAGCGGGAAGCAACGCAGCGTGTGCTCGAACGATTCGGGATCGCCGAGAGCTGCCGCTTGGCGGCCGAGACAGGCAGGTAAGTATTGAGTTCGCTGGCCACCCAGGGTATTCCTCAGTCATGCGCCAGTCATTATTTTGGCTGTCCCTCGTCGTTTTGCTCTTGGTGGCCGAAACGGCACATGCGGCGAGCGGGCGGGTGATTAAAGTACTGCCTCATTATTTGGATCTCAAGGGCCACCACACCCTTTCGCCTGGGCTTTACGAACGCGATGCCTACCAGGCCCACCTGCGCCAGCATCCGGAGCAGCGTTCAGGCATCCGTTTCGATGTGCAGTGGAGAACCAGCGGGGCGGTTTGGGAGCCGCTCCAAGTCCGGGTTGAGCTGCGCGGCATCGCCCACGGCGACCTGCCGAAGCAGCTTGTGCTCGAAGAACCCGTAGAACCCGGGGGCTGGTTGAGCCGTTGGGTTGGCATCACGCTGAGCGGCGATGACTACAAGGATTTCGGCGAGGTGACCGCTTGGCGGGTGAGCTTGTGGGAAGGAGGCCAGCTCCTCGGCGAACAGAAGTCGTTTCTGTGGTGACCTTCCTAAGCAAAGCTTCAAACCCCAAGCTTAAGGGAAACTCCAAGCCTCAATTTTCAAACGCCCGCACTTGAAGCTTTGCGCTTGAAGCTTCCGTGCGGCTTGGAGTTTGGAATTTGAAGCTTTTCTTCGCAACTCATCCGCGCCTTTCCTGCGTGCGCAAGGCCTGCTCATAGCATTCCAAGGCTTCGCTAAAGCGTGCCATGCGATTAAACAGACCGCCCTTGTAAAGATAGGCAATGGTCATAGACCGATCTGCGGCGATCGCCCGGTCGTAGCATTCGATCGCCTCGTCCAACTTCCGCAGCCGTTCGAGCACGGTCCCCTTTTTCACGAGGGCTTCGGTGTGGTTGGGGGCCAGGGCCAGAGCTTCGTCGAAGCAGGCCAAAGCTGCTTCGGCCTTGTCCAGGTTGAGCAGCGACTCGCCTTTGCCGAGCAACGAAGTGATTCTTCCCGCGTCCGTGACCACAGCCGCCTCCTCTGGTGGCGCGGTTCCTTCCACGCTCGCCCCCGATGGGATATGGGATATGGCATATGGGATATGGGAGCCCGGGCTTCCATCTTCCATCTTCCCTCCTCCATCTTCCCTCCCGGACGCTTCACTCCACTGCGGCCCAGCCGTGTGCTCCAATTCGAGGAGGCGTTTTTCCAGTCGCTCAACCGCGTCGAGTAACCGCAAGTTGGATTGCTCCGCCGGGCTCGCCGCCACCAGGCCCCTCTCGCCTGAGTCCAGCGCAGGCAGCGCAGGCCCGACCCTGATCGCCGTGCCTGCGGGCAAGGCCCCCGCAATCTCCGCCAGCCGATTCAGCGTGCGCCAGTGCGAATAAGCCATGAGCAGGATGGTCAAGAGGCCGGCCCCCGCCAAGGTCACGGCGACGACGAGCATCAGGCGATTGGAGCTTTGCAGCACTTCCAACTCCTGTGCCCGCTGGGACGCTAGTGATTGCTCGATGGCTTGCAGCCGGCTGGCCAGCGCTTCAGCGTTGCGGGTAGAGGCGGCCTCGGCTTCCAGGCGATCGTGCTCGATGGCCAGCCGGGTAACACGAAGCTGTTCCTGAAGCTGCAAGTAGGCCCGCAACGTCTCCTGCGCGTTGGTTTCTTCGGTTTGGCCCGTCCCGCCTTCGCTCGGAGCTCCGGCGCGGCCAGTTTGGTTTGTCGCGCCGTAGCTTCCAGCGTAGGCGGGCGCGGCGGCTAATGAATTACTCTCCGCAGCGATAGACGCCAAGCCAGAACAGGCCTGAACAAACGTCAACAGGCTCACTGCGAAACTATTGAGTCGTTTCATTTCTGAAACTGGGCTTGGCTCATGCTGAACTAACTTCGGAGAGTGCGGAAAAATTCCGGCGATGTCAAGTCTTGACATGCGTTGACAGGCCAGGCAGTGGCACTTAGTTTGCCGCGCATGTCCGGGTTGCCGTTCGAGTTGCTGCTGGCGCTGCGGTATCTGCGGCCCAAAAGGACG
>WNGP01005210.1_pt1 | contig 13613 bp, 18 predicted proteins | sample 5407671 | NCBI WGS metagenome assembly WNGP01 (sample SAMN13153381, study PRJNA577476) | soil metagenome | isolation source: 40 cm soil or saprolite under Garry oak tree replicate 2 | place: USA:California | collected 2016-06-15 | reverse complement strand
GCGATCGAGGGAGGCCTGACCTGGAGTCTGGGCCGGGAGACTTCAAGTGTGGAGGATGTAGGCAGCTTTTATGCTGGCGCGCACGCCGTAGCTCGGTTTGCTGACACCATCCCCGTCTTCGGTCCCTGCCTCGGCATCTCCGCCCGTGCTCTGATCAAGCTCAATCAGAAGTTCGACGGCTTCATGTGGGACCGCCTGCATGCAGGGATGAAACTCTCCATCTTCGCGGAGAAGTATCAGCAATTGTTGGAGAATAATGCTAAGGCAATGACGAAGGATCCTAAGGTCAAGAAGATGGCGAGGCGTGAGGCTGCGACGATCTCCGCACAGTATACGAACGCAATCTTCGGCGGGCTGAACTGGCGCAGAGCAGCGGAGTCCGTACAGAACAGGCTGCTCCGCGATGTCACGTCTAAGGCCTTTCAACCCTTCTCCCGTCGCATCGCCCAGGTGGCGCTGTTCGCTCCGGACTGGTTGGTGTCTACTGCCACGCCGTGGTTCGTCTCCGCTTTTGGTAAAGGCACTGGCATCAAAGGCCTGCTCAATGCCCAGACCCTGACTGACTTGCATCGTCAGTACCTTGTCCGCTCCGGCCTCTATTATCTCGTCATCGGTGACGCTATCAACCATGCGATGTCAGGCCATCACATCTGGGACAACAAGAACCCTCTCCAGCTTGACATGGACGAGAGGAATGAGCGGCATATAATCTGGAACAAGCACTTCATGGAGATCCCACACGCAGTGCAGAATCCATCAAAGCAGGCCCTCGGTAAGTTGAGCTATACTGTAAAGGAGGCGATGAATCAACTCTTCGGGACTGAGTACCTAGCGCCAGGCCTGGACAAGCGGACAGGACAGATCACTGCAGGCCCTCAAATGCAGGAAGGCCGCCTAGCTCACGCAGTTCGGGGCCTTCGCCCGATCGCTGTGCAGCAGGGATTCGAAGGCGGAGCCGAAGCAGGATGGATGGGGTTCATGGGCCTGCCTGTTACGGGGAAGACCAGGGAACAAAGACAGCAGGCCGCGCGTGAGCGCTGGCGGAAACGGATGCGTCAGCATCTTGACGAATTACAACAGAGATGAAAATCCTGATCATCGATCCCGCCTGTGCTGGGCTCAACTTCGCCCTTCGCTGCCAGTGGGCGGATCACGACGTGAAGATCTTCATTCCTCGCCTCTCTGAAGGAGAGCTGTGCTTCGACGTGGGGGACGGGCTGGTGTCCAAGGTCGAGGCGTGGCAGCCTCATATGGACTGGGCAGAGCTGGTCGTGGTGACAGGGAATGACAAATATGCAACGGAGCTGGAGACCTATTTCCAACGAGGCTATCCGATCGTGGGGACGAATAAGGAGTCGGCTGCTCTGGAGCTGGATCGCGTGGTGGGGCAGGAAGCCCTCGATGACTGCGGCATCGCAACACTTGATTACGAGGAGTTCTCCTCCTATGACAAAGCGATCGAATTCCTGCGCAAGGCGCGCAAGGCCTACGTCTCCAAGCCTTGGGGCGGAGCCATCGACAAATCCCTCAGCTACGTTCCTCCTGGAGAGGATGAAGCTGAAGCTCGAGCGAATCTCATCTGCCGGCTTGAGCGCTGGAGAGAGGAAGGCGTTAAAGGTTCTTTCATCCTCCAGGAGCGGATTGACGGAGCAGAAATGGCCGCCGGTACCTGGTTTGGACCTGGAGGCTTTAGTCGATGGATTAATGAAACTTGGGAAGAGAAGCGGTTCATGAACGACGGGTATGGGCCGAATACGGGGGAGATGGGAACGGTTCTGAGATATACAAAGAAATCTAAGCTCTTCGAGGAAGTCGTCCGGCCGCTGGAGGGGAAGCTCCACGAGCTAGGCTTTGTGGGTAATGTAGACGTTGCCTGCATGATCGACCGCTCCGGCATCCCCTGGCCGATGGAATTTACCATGCGCTTTGGCTGGCCAGCCTTCAACCTCATGCTCTCCCTGCACAAGGGCGATCCGGCTGAGTGGCTCATCGCGCTGCTTGAAGGTCGTGACGTGTTGGAGTGTTCGACCAATCTGAGCTGTGGCGTCCTCATGTCCCTGGGCGACTACCCTTGGGGACAGTGGACGCACGACCGTACCGTCGGCTGGCCTATTCGGGGCGTTTCTGCGGAGGTGATTAACAATGTCGCTCTCAGTTGTGTCAAGATGGGTTACGCGCCTACAGCTTTTGGGGGCAAGATTGAGAATGTGGAGTGTCTCGTTACTGCGGGTGAGTATGTCTTGGTGGCAATGGGGCAAGGAAAGAGTGTCGAGGCTGCTCGGCAAGCCGCCTACAAAATCGTAGATCAGATCTCCTGGCCACCTCACCAAAATGTGAGGACCGACATCGGCTGCCGGATGGAGAAGGGGCTGAAGGAGCTACATCGACATGGCTACGCGGTGGACGTGACGTATGGGGACTAACAATCCCCAGAGCGAAGCCGATTCCCTAATTTTAGGGGACTGGAATGCCCAGTGTTTTAGGTGTGGTAGCAAGTTCAAAGCCAGTACTATGACCAAGAACTGGCAAGGTTTCTATACTTGTCAGAGATGTTGGGAGCCGAGACATCCGCAGGATTTCGCTACTGGCATCAAAGAGGTAACCACTCCCCCTTGGACCCAGCCTCCAAACGATGCGTTTACTGTCTTCTGCGGCCCTAATGATCGCTCAGCTATTCCAGGCTACATGATCCCGGGCTGTGTGATCCCTGGTTTTATCGACCCTGCGTGGGTGGGTAATTTCACTCCGCTCGGTGAGATTTATCCCTATATTTGGCTCAATGACGTGGCTGCTGCCACCTGGGGCGCGATAGGAACTGGACGAGGAGGAACGCCACCAGTTACTCACTCAGACGTACTCACGAATCTAGGCCTCGGCACTGCGCCTGTTGGTGGGGATCCTACTGGAGTAGCTGACAGCACGGCTGCCTTGCAAGCAGCTATTACTGCAGCTGGAGTCGGCGGTATCGTGACAATTCCGCCCGGCGCAAAGTTTTATATTGCATCAAGCGTCACGATGCTGGCGAATCAGACCCTTCAGGGTTCGACGCCAATGGTGGGGAATAAGCGCTATACGCAGATTGACATTCCCAGTTTACCAGGGCTGCGTCTCTCTAACACGGCTACGATTAATCTTGCTCCAGGCTGTACGATCTGTGATCTGGCTATTGTCAACCAGAATCTCGTAACAGCCTATCCTTTCGCCACCTACACCGATGCACTCAATGCGATCGCCGCCTACGCAGGCACTGCCATAAAGGGTGATGGCAGTGGTGTGCTAGTCGGAGCAGAGGATTGTTACTTACATAACCTGAAGATCCTTGGCTTCGCTCAGGCGATCTACACCACCTATTGTGACCGCTTAAACGTCGCCTGGTGCCAAATTGACTGCACCGCTGGGATTTGGAGTGACTTCTCCTACGACGACGCCAGGATCCACGACGTTCATTGCTGGCCGTTTGTGACTTATGGCTATAGCTTCTCGACCCAGCACCTGGTGTATTTCCGTAGCGGTTCGGCGTTCAAAGTTACTGGCCATTTTGATGGAGGGAGCTTTTGGACTTGCTTCTCCTATGGCTGGCAGACGGCCTTCGACATCCAGTGCGGTTCAATGGTCTATATGGTAGGCTGTTCGTGTGAAGGAGGAGGTCAGTCCTTCATTGCTGGTCAGTATGGATTCTCCTTTACCGGCACTACAGATCACGCTCACATGGTAGGCTGTCATGTGGATACCTGTGACACGGGAATCTACGTGAACACCTCCACGATTAAGCTCGCTATTACAGGCGGTACTGAGATCTACGCCAACAACATCGGCCTACAAGTGCTGGCCGCGGTGGAGGTACGGTGTACAGGGAACTTGTTTGTTAGCCCTTCAAACACTAGTCAGGGCGGGTTCCCGTTGAACTTCCCCAATGGACAGGCCCAGATCTGGATTAACGGTCAGGGCGGGTCGTCGACGATCAGCGATAATTTCATCTACGGCGGGAACGGAGCCACTCCAACGACTTATGGAGTTCAGCTTACTGGAACCAGCAACGCATTTTCTATCATTAACAACACAATTATCTTCTGTACAGTGGCTGTGCAGGTTGATAGCGGAGTGACCTCTGCACTTAATGTTGAGAACAATATCTTAATCAGTAACACAGCTGACTACGTATTTAGCTCCTTGATAGCACAGTACAAGGCTAATATTCTGAGCAACCAGACTGCTTCTGGCAATCCTCTGGGTAACCAGCGGAGCGTGCTGGGCACAGGGCCGAGTGATTCATACTACACCTTCGGCACAGGCAATGGCGCGCGGCGGGAGACTTACTACGCAAGGGGCTCCGCTGCTGCTCCCACGATTAGCATCAATGGAGACGTGACTGGTTCGTGGAGTATGTATGGCTATGATGGGGCGGCATTCTTCCGTACAGCCGAGATTCGCTCACAGGTGGGGGGAGTTCCAGGGTTGAATAACATGCCTGGAAGTCTTATATTTAGTACCGTCCCTGCTGGAGGTACGACGCTGACAGACGTCTACATCATGCGGCCGAACGGGAACTTGGTACCACTGGCCGATAATGCCTACAGTGCTGGAGAGCTAGCGAACAGGTTTGCGAGTATATTCTCCGTCCTCTTCAAAGGCCCTGGTGGAGCTACGCCTATTTTCAGCTCTACCGCAAACATCACCACCGGTGCTGGTGCGGGGGCAGGCACCCTTACCAACGCGCCAGCAGCAGGAAATCCAACAAAGTGGATTCCTATTGATGATAACGGAACTACGAGGTACATCCCAGCATGGTAACGAGAATCGTTAGACTAGTGATAATGCTATCAACCCTGGCTGCGTTGCTCCCTGTATTCTTGTTGCTCAGCGCTTTCGCTCAGCTTCGTTGGGGACCAGATCCTCAAGCCGATCCGTGGGAGGGGTGATGACAGTTTCTGACTGGGCCAGCGTTATTGGAGTGCTGGTTGGTGTTACGAGCTTGATCGCTTCCTGTGTTGGCTGGTTCCTACGGATGATCTTTAGCGCGGTGAAGGGGCTAAAGGATGACGTGGCGAAGCTACAGGAGTCTCTCCCTGGTGTCTACATGCGCAGAGATGAGATGCAGAAACTAGAAGATAGGATCTCTTCTGAGATTCGGGGCGTGGCTCACACCCTAGAGCGCCACATGGAGAATAGCACCCAGCTGTGGGTGAACAGTCAGCGGGATCCCGCTCCTCCGGAGAAGCGAGGTGATTGAGGATGATGATAGGGCGGATACCTATGCTAAGGTATTCCAGATCGGAACAGCGCAGGTGTCGATCGATTACTACGCTAACGAACCTAGACCTGGTCCTGCGTGGATCTTCACTGTCCAGCGTGGGGGAGTGAAGAGGATTTACAAATATACGCTTAGGCCTCAACACGAAGAAGAAATACAGAGTTGTACAACGGACGAGTTGAGGGCTCGTTTCTTGCTTCGTCATGTTAGGGCGGCAGAGCCTGTGAAAACGATCAAGCTAGGGGGTAATGATGAACCTTCGGGACCAGTTGATAAGAGATGAAGGCAAGCGATACATTCCTTACAAGGACTCGCGAGGGTTTTGGACTGTTGGAGTGGGACACAAACTCTCCGGACCGCCAGCCTCACTCGAACCTGTCACGGACCGTCAGATCAACATCTGGCTTGACGACGACATTAAATCAGTAACCGACAGCCTCAGCAGCTTTGCATGGTTCCAATCTCTGGATACGGTACGTCAGGGCGTCTTCCAGAACATGGCGTTCAACCTAGGCGTAAGTGGACTGCTGCATTTTGTTCACGTGATAGCGGCAGCAGTGGAGGAGGACTGGAGTACAACAGTGATGGAGATGAAGGAGTCGCTCTGGGCGAAGGAAGTGGGGATTCGGGCCGACAGGTTGATGGAACAGATGATGACAGGAGGTTGGGTATGAAAGCTTGGATGGACAAGGCGTGGCTCCATCTTCGTGGAGCGGTGCGGTCGTGGACGATCTGGTTTAATGGGATAGTGGCAGCGGGACTAGCAGGGCTGCCAGGACTACAGGATGCGTTTCCCCAGCTTCAGTCCTATCTACCTGCGGTTAAATATCAGTATTTGATGGGGCTGATTATCATGGGGAATCTAGCATTGAGGTTCAAGACCAAGACCTCCCTCGCCGAGAAGGCTCCACCTGCCGTTCCGGCCCCGTGATGTTCAAGGCATATTTATGGCTCGGCGAAGCGGTGTTGGGCGCTGTGCTCGTAGTGAGTGCCTTCTTCTACGGTGAGCACATCCAGGCCACAGCTGATGACGTCGCCACACTTCGCCAAACGGTCGCGGAGCAAAAAGCCACGATCTCCAAACTTGAGGACAATCAGCACCGGCTCGATGCGGCGGAGGCGACGATTGAGAGGACGCGACATGACCTACAAGCTGCGTTGGCTGTTTCTACTGCTTTTGCTGCTCGCGCTGTTGCTGCTGACCAGCGGATGCGTCAGCTCCAAGCCTCCCTTACCATCCCTGGTCGTACCGGGACCAGTGCTGGCGACCTTTCCCTATGCCAGGCCCGCCTCTCGTCCACAGCCGACTTACTTGGACGACTTCGACAAGCTGGACGAGAGTATGCAGCAGCAGCTCAAGACGCTGCTTCAGAAAGAAACGCCTGTGAAGCCTGGGCCGGAGCCGTCACCGACGAGATGAAGGCGGGACAATAGGGGGAGTGCCACAGGTCCATCGCTTGCGCGAGTCCTGGTGCATCCCGAGACGCTTCATCTCGTCGGGAGTTCGGCAGCGTCGGAGCGAGTTGGGCGAAGGCTTACGGCTCCCTGTGGCGTGTAGGTCAAATGCGGCCGCGTCATGGAAGGACTGGCCGCATCCGGCGCAGGTGGTCATATTGGTAGAGGTTTGTTCGCCGCTACTTGGGCAACCTGTCGTTGTGCTCTCTCATACATCACCCCCTCCACAAACCACTTGAACGCCTCCGGCCTCTCCATGTGCCAGGCGATCACATGTTCCTGATGCGTCATGTCCGCTAGCGTGCAGATCTGATCAAACGCCTTGGCTAATCCTTCTTCAAAAGCCCTCGCGCCTCCATACACCTCTCGCTGTTCCGACATTTGTAGACTCCTTCCCGAAATAGAGCTTTGTGAATCTTCACTGTGGTGCGATGTACTCCTAGCCTAGCTGCGATCATGCTAGTTTGTTTATAGCGAGAAAAAAAGGCATAGACACAACAGTAGTGTAGTCCCTCCTCACAGACAAGGCGGGTGAATAAAGTTCGCTCTTTCATCGACGCCGCCCGAAATAACGTGTTCACGTTTCCCCACGGAAACGTGTTCATGTTTGCACCCCCTGCACCACCCCCACCGGAGGTCCCTCTACAGCGCCTGGCCCGCAATACCTCAGCACTCTTCCCTGTCCGTTCAGTTCGAGCCTGATCTTCCCGGAGTGGATCACGCCCATCAGGATCTGTTCGAATTCGCCGAAGTTGGGGAACTGGTGATGGATCTCTCGGTAAGCGTCTTCGTAGTAGCATGTCACTCGTCGCTTGACGAACTCCACCAGTCTGTCCGCTCCGGCTGAGTCTTCCGTTTTGCCTATCAACGCGAACACCTTCTCCAGATCTGGCTCCACGTTGATCAGCATTTGGTTGGCGTCTTCGAAATCCTCTCGCTCCAGGATCATTGTATCGCGTCGGGAGGCGGCCAGGACCATGGCCAGCTTACAGAGATGGGTCTGTTTACGACTCAGATAGTTGCGCAAGATCGGGGAGCTGCACTCTGGATACACTCTGTGCCACAGATCCTCATACCACGCCTTCTCCCAATCCCTTGCCTGCGGCATCGCACCGAAAGGGCCGACCAAGTTGAGACTGATATGCTCCAGATCATGCACCAGCGCCCTCCTTATCGTGTCAAAATCATCCTCTGTTGCTTCCTGGCTCGGATCATAAATCAGCCTCTCCTTCTCTTCTCGGTACACAAATATACACCGCGAAGTGAAACCGCCCCCAACAGCCAACCGCGGCATATTCTCTGCTATTGCGGGAGGAGTAGTGCAACCCAGAAGGGTTATCCATGGCGCTTCGACGAGATCCTTCCCGCTCATCTTGGTGCTCTTGTCGAAGCGCTTGCGACCATCCCACAAAGTGATGAACAGATTCACCATATCGCGGTCTTGCATGTTCAATAACAATCCAAGCTCGCTTGATACTAAGGTGAGTGCCGACATCGGGTAGTATTCTTCCTTGTAGAGGAAGCTTTCGCAGCTCGCCGCAAAAGCTGTGACGAGCGACTGCCATGTAATCGAATCTGGACCGAAATTGATTCCAGGAATCTCCCGCAACATGTCCAGCGCCAAATCGGCCGTAGAAGATTTGCTGACCACACCAGGAGGGGCTACCAGTATCACAAAGAAAGACGGATACCATTTGAATGTTCGCCTGTCTAGCCATACCTTTCTCCGGAGCGCTCCTGCGACGGCACACACGCCAGACCAAAAGTGCATTATACCTGGAGCCTCAGTGACTGAGGCCCAATCAACGTACGTCCTTAACCAATCGTCTAGCAGTCTCACCTGCAATCGCCCCACGAGATCCTTGATGTCTTGATTCCTGTAGGAATTACAAGGGGATCTTCGTAGGGGATTGTGATACGAGACAATTCCTGAAGCTTAGCAACGCTTGCGTCGTGACGATGGGAGGGAAACTGCCCACCCAGAGAATCATGCACTTGAAGCAGGACTTCAATCTCCGGTGCCTGTTCCGCGATGTTCATCCACGCTCGGTTAATAGAGCACCCAACCGTCGATTGTGGGACCCAGGCTAATAGTTCAGGAAGTAATCCGTCAAGACGATCGAACAAGTACCATCTATAACCGAACCTGTTCTCAATATAGTGATACTTTCTAGCAAATTCTTCCGTCCGTCGGTGCCAAGCTTCAATTCCAGGGTGAGCACCAAGCCAGATCTTTTGGGCTCGGTCAACCGCCGCAACAGTCTCTCCCAATTTAGGCGCGAGACCACGAGGTTGAGCCCCGTAATTTGTAGCGTGACAGAATCGCTTGGCGAATTCACGTGGTCCTCTCAGTCTCTCTCGATAATCCCAATAACACCTCGGCCCGCATATACAACTTTCATCCTTTGCATGTCTTTCGACGAGCTCTTCCAACGGGGGTGGCTCGCGTCCAGCCAGAACGAAGGCGTTGAGTAGATGCAGATCCGTGCCCATCCGAAGAGCGGCCTTGAGATACGCATCACCTGCCTCCCAGACCACGACCTGTAAATCAGCTCGGTCCAAATCCAGGTCGAAGAATGTGAAACCAGGATCCGGTCCGAACATGCTGCGGATATTTGGGAGGGTAAGCTTGGTTCCCCGCTTCTCCGCCTTACTGATAGACATACTCTTATCGGATGGTATGTTCTGGAGATTTGTTCCAGAGCCGAACGCATTCTCAGACGAAGAAAGTCGGTATGAATAGGGAGCTGACTTTCCACTGGTGGAACCTCCTATGTTGTAAGAGCAGCGCATCCGCCCATCAATGTCGAGGGACTTGGTGAGGATCTCCATGAACTTGCCCAGCGTGCGTAGATCAGCGACGGCGTCGGTGATGGGCTTGAGTAAGGGCTCTCGTTCACCGATCTTGGTGAGGGCTTCGTCATCACAGGTGACGTGGGCGGGCGCGTTCTTCGTCGCTCGGGTCATGATCCTGGGCTGATTGAGATCGTCGTAGAAGAGCTTCACCATCTGTGGGTGAGAGGCGATGTTCAGGTCGTGACCAAGGACGTAGAGGAGCATGGATTGGCCACTGGAGATGACCTCCTGCGTCTCCAGGATGAGCTTGTCCCTTTGCTCTGTCCTGACCCGGATGCCTCGAAGCATGGCCTTGAGGACGGGGTAGAAGAGACGCTGCTGGAACTCATGCACCTGCGTGAGGCCGAGCTTCTCCACCGAGCGAAGCTCCGATTCGCCTACCTCCCTAGTGTAGACGCAATCCTCTAGATTGTAAACCCAGAGTTGATCCTCTCCCATCTTCGGGTCCCAATTCTTGCCTTCGTCTTTCCAGTAGACGTAATGCCGCGCATACATCGAGGCCTGGAAATGAAGGGTCTTCGGGAGCTGACAGAACAGCGTGTGCTGGCTGATCATCGTATCCTGGACGCCGTTCGGGATGAAGTGCCAGTGACGATAGGTGTACTGGGCATCGTAAAGGCCGTTCTGCCATCGGACCTTCACTTTAGGATGAGTGAGCAGCCGGTATAGCATCCAGATAATGTAGGCTTCTTCATCGAGCCCCCAGTATCCGTCCAGTCGCTCGACGCACATAAAGGGTATAGACATTCCTTCGAGGAGGCTCCAGGACAGCCCAGCACAGGCAATGTGCCCGGCTCTGGTTTCGAGGTCGAAGTCGAGCCAGAGATCTTCGGATTCGGCTCGATTAACAAGAAGTTGTAACGCTTGCACAACCTGATCGAAGGTCGGCCGGACGATGAATCTCCATTCTGGTTTGTCATATTGCCTACTCTCCGCTTCTCGACGTGCGCGACGCAGGTCGCTGATCAGGATGGCTCGCTGGTCCCATTGCCGCATCACGGCAGCGGGGTGGATAGTAGGCAGCACCTTTGGGCTGTCCGCTCCGTCCATCTGGAGGTGAGAGCCTCGCCACTTCATAATGCCCTTACGTCCTGTGAGCCCCCAGAGGGGGTAGCCTCCACACGCGACGATCAGGTTCGGCTTAACAGCGGCGATCTCGCGGCTGAGCTGCTCCACGCCTGCGAGGAAGATGGGCGCCACGCGGGTGTCGCGATAGGGGACGAAGTCCGACGGACACTCCTTCTTCCGCCAGTACTTCACCTTCTTATCAAACACCCACGCGGCCAGTTCATTCTCGGGAGGCCGAGCGTTCACGAGGTTCGAGACGAAGATCTCTGAGCGCATAAGCTGCGCCTCGTGAAGCATGCGATTTAACTCTTGCCCGCTCGCCCCAACGAATGGGACGCCCTTCCGTTCTTCTTCCTGTCCCCAGGCCTCGCCGACCAGCATCACTTTGGCAGGTATAGGCCCGTCTCCGGATCGAAGGTGCATGACAGATCTTTCTCATCAAATATTGAATGTTCGTTGTAGGCTCGGTCCCAATATGCTTTTACGCCTGGCCACAGAGCTGCTGCTGTTGGATAGGAACCGTAGGCTATAGCGCCGCCTTCTGTCTTGATTTCTGCAAGGCCAAAGCCTGTTAGCTCTTCCGGTACGCACGCCAACCCCAGCTCGTCTACACGTGCGATCCCTCGCAAGGGCATCAGCAACCCAGGCGTCGTAATGATGGCCGGAGCGACTCCGAGAGCGAGGATGCCCTTCAGGAATCCACGTCGTTCCATTAGTGTCTATATCCCCACGTCACCGTGGCTGTGATAGCAAACGCGCTCAGCCAATAGCACACATCCGCCGGCCTGCGATGCAGGGCCCACCACAGGGCGTTCAGCACGTAGAGCGTCATGATGACATAGTTAAACAACCGCGGCGTCCCGAAGAGCCAGTTCACTTCGTCCCCTCTTCATCCTTCCGCTGTCTCTCGTAAATAGTCAAGGTCACTGTCGTGCTGACGTAGTCATTCGCTTGCACCTTGGTCAGCACCGCCACCTCGCGCAGCCAGACCTGGTCCGATTCGAGACTATCGGCAATTTTACGCAGAGCTTTAGCTGATTCCCTAACATCGATGTCCCGCTTGAGGCCGCCATGTAGATGCTTCGCGAAATCGTAAGCTTTGAGATTACTCAACAGCTTGGTAGTGTCTGTCTTCACTTCAGGCACAGGCAGGGGCTTCTTCATTCGGCGGGCCTATCCCATTTCATAGTCTTACTATCTAGATCCCGCTCGTACACGAGCCAGTCGATGCCAAGCTCCGCAGCCATCAGCTTTTCGATCAGCGTGGCGAACCTGTGCTCATCGTGGTAGGGCGCTGTCACGTCGTCGCCAGGCTCTCCGTCGCCAACGTAGTTCACGTCGAACCTGTCCACGTCCGCTTCGCTGATCCCTCGCTTGCGACAGAGCCAGGCTTCCACCAGTTCATGGAGAAGGATGAGGAATTCGTAGTCTGGATTGTCGAGGATTGATGCACGAATCTGGAGAAAACCGTCGCGTTCGAACCAGTCGCCCAGAGTGTCGTAACGCTGCTTCTTGTGTGCAAGTGTACGGAGTTCGATCAGCATTTTGACTCCTTTGCTTTCTTCTCCCGTTCTCGCGCCCAGTACCAGGTCTGAAACTCCGCAAAAGGGCAGACTCGGCAACAGCTGCACTTAGGCACGTGATAGCCGTAGGAGGTCAGGGGGTGGTGATAGAAGAAATCCGCCGTCGCTGGCGGAGGTGGTCCGATTCGCTTCTTCATTTCAGCTCCTCGAATTGCTTCTGCGTCTCAGCCAGCTTTTTCTGCACTCTTCGCAGCATCTCGTCGTGCATCTCTTCCAGAAGCTTATCCATTCCCTCTACATAGTGATCATAACCATCTTCGTAGAATATCCTAACCGTTGACCACGGTCGAGCATCTCGCGCTTTCAGCATATCAACAGCGCCCTGAAGGACCTTGATTTCGTGGCGCAGCTGCTTCGCTCGTTCGAACAGTTCTTCTCTCATTTCAGCCCCATCATCCTTTTGAGTGCCGTTCCGTACTGGGCCGGATCCTTTTCCACAGCCGTAGCAAGAAGCTTAAGCCCATGAGCCGCAGGGAGGATGGTGCCAGTTCCAGCAAACGGATCAAGCACACGATCACTCGGGAGACAACTACGAGCAAGTAGATCTGCAAATAACGCAACAGGCTTTTGCGCAGCATGGCCGAGGTTGTCATCTGGAGGATAGGTGAGGACATCGCCCGCAAGGCGGGTGCATGGACGTGCGCCCTTCACAGCGTAGAGGATCAACTCGTACTTGCGCTGCGGCCCCTGTTGCGGCCAGGGAGCCCGCATGCCGAGAGGCTTGAACCAGATCAGCGGCGTTCGAAATGGCTTCCACCCTACTCGGGCCAGAACGTCTTTGAGCCAGCAAAACCAGTCCACGTCACAGAACATGTACAGGTGGGCGTCGGGCTGAGCGACGAGGAAGGAGAGTTCGGCGAAACGGGTGAAGAGGGTGGAAGCTTCTGCTGGGTCGTCCTCATAGCCGTGGGGGAGGGTTGACATCCCGCCACTGTCACCATACTCGTCAGCCCCCACACCGTAGGGCGGATCGGTGAGAATACAGGCGAACTGGTTCGGCGCCGCCTCGCTGAGCCACTTGATGGCCTCCTTCTGCAGCAAGGTGTGCGAGTGCCGCCCGTAGGTCGGTCCCATCTGCTCGGCCATGAGGGCGCTTCGGGCTGCGACCTCCTTGCGTTGGATCAGCTTGAAGGCGGTCCGGAGCCCGCCAGCGGAGACGACGTCGGGATCTGTGAGATAGCGCGAGACGACCAACTCCATCCGGGCTGTGTCCTGCGCACGATGGACGTCGCTCTCGGTTGCTATGGCGAGTGGGTCGAGATAGCGCTCGATGCCGATGTCTTTGGATGTAGGCTCCGGCCGGCCCTCGGCTTGGGCCTGGAGACTGCGCAGCTTGGCCAGTAAGGTTGTGGCCTCGGCCTTTTCCTGCCACGTCAGGTCCGTGCGAATGCAGTTTTCAT
>WNGP01003258.1_pt1 | contig 13615 bp, 7 predicted proteins | sample 5407671 | NCBI WGS metagenome assembly WNGP01 (sample SAMN13153381, study PRJNA577476) | soil metagenome | isolation source: 40 cm soil or saprolite under Garry oak tree replicate 2 | place: USA:California | collected 2016-06-15 | reverse complement strand
CCACCAACTGGGGAACGACTGTGGATCCATCTCACCCCACTCTGCCTAAACCGCTTTAGTAAAGCGGTTTAAGGCCGAACCTATACCGAATCTGCGGCACTGTCAAGTCGGGAGTACGGCCGCTACCCTTCCCGTGCCGTGGATGCTCGCTCTACTCTAGAGGCGGGTTCCTGGTCGGCGCCTCAGTGCTCTACGCGAGGTGCAGGCATGCATTGCCGAGGGCATCGGCGTGCGCAGCTACATCTACTGGTGCTGATGGACAACTTCGAGTGGGCGCTCGGGTACAGACCCACGTTCGGGCTCATTGCACTGGACAGTTCGACGCTTGCATGGCGTCCGAGGCCGAGCGCATGCCGACTGGGCGAGGTGACGCGCACGCTCCCTCACTAATCCGGGGCGCGCGCAAGACGATGGAAATTGTTGGTCGGCGGAATGGTCAGCATGCGGCCGTCGTCGCTGCGCACGAGTTGCCATTTGCCCTCGTGAACCATCCAGTGGTGCCGGTGGCACAAAAGAATCAGGTTGTCGAGGTCGGTCGACCCGCCATTTATCCAGTGCACGAGGTGGTGCGCCGCGCTGCGTTTCGCGTGCCGCTCGCAACCCGGCCACCTGCAGTGCCCATCGCGGGCGTTGAGCGCCCTCCGGGCCGGCCCGGACACGGTGCGCTTGGCGCGCCCGACGTCGATCACGGTCGACTCCGAGCTGAGCAAGACTCGCGTCACAGCGCAGTCGCACGCGAATCGTTCCACCGTCTTGGCTGAGATCGGCAGGGAGAACTCCATTTCCGCAGCCGGCGCACCGCCCAGGCCGAGCAGAGTTTCCACCGAGCTCGTGACCTGGATCTGCGGCACCTGCATGCTCCCCTCCGCCAGCTCGACAAGTGCATCGGCCAGACGGCGATCGGGCTTGCGGGTGTCGTCGTCGCCGGTCGCGCGTGCAAGCGGCTCGAGTGCAGTGCGCAGCGCCGCTCCACCCACGGAGTCGAGGACCCCGCTGAGCAGATACGAGCCGTCCTCCCACATGCTCAGCGAGAGGCTGCGATTCTCGACCTGGTCCGCCTGTTCGGCCGCGTAGCCCTCGGGGTCGGCCGAGTGGCGGAAGTGACGGCAGGTGTGGAAGAACTTACCCGGCGAGCTCTCGCGCGCCTGCTCGAGGAGCCGGCTCTCTTGAAAACGACCCGGGACCGCATTCGCTGTGCGAGCCATGCAGACGAGATGGGCGAAACCGATCTCGCCACCCTTCATTGCCTCGACGCTCTCAGGCAGCTGCTCCAGGTTTTTGCCCACAGCCACCGAAGCACCTGCGGTGATGCTGGTCATGTGGCAGTTGTGGCGGATCCAGTCGATGGGACTGGTCGAGCCCTGCTCGTCGTACTCGTCGGTGCGGGCAAACTCGGCGGCGGTCTGCGCGAAGTCCAGCTCCAGGCTGTCGATGGCGTACCGCAGGGCGATGAGCTTGTAGCCAAGCTGCTCTCCCGGCACACCACCCCCACACCCCACTGTCATGAAGCAATTATACGAACGTTTGTTTGGCGGTGTCCAGTTAAGAAGCGAACCAATTTGGAACGGAAATTAGGGCCCCACCCGGGCCCTTGCGCGGCCGACCTCCTCGCACAGCGGGGAGGCAAGTTCTCCCAAGCAGCCTTTGCCGACTACAGGCCCAACCCCAACTCCTTCCTCCCAGTCCCCTTCTTGGCTAGAAAGAACGAGCTCCCCACCCGGCGCTTACGCGCCGACCTCCCGCAGAGCGGGGAGGCAAGTTCTCCCAAGCAACCTTTGCCGACTACAGGCCCAACCCCAACTCCTTCTTCCCAGGCCTTTCTTGCCTAGCAAAAACGAGGTCCTCACGCGGCGCTGACGCGCCGACCTCCCCGCAGAGCGGGGAGGCAAGTTCTCCCAAGCAACCTTTGCCGACTACAGGCCCAACCCCAACTCCTTCTTCCAGTCCGTCTCCCCTTTCTCTAGCGCGAGGCCTTCGGGGTTTCGGTGATGGGACGCAGCAGCGCGGGGTCGACCTTCGGGCGCCGGTCGAAGGTCAGCAGGCCGTTCTGCTCCTCTTCGATGTCGGTCAGCTGCGTGTAGCAGAAACCCTCCACCGGTCCGGGCTGCATGAGCGCCTCCACCATCTCTCGGTACGTCTCGAGCAGCTGCTGAGCGCCGGATGCCTTCGTGTAGCCGAAGGCTCCGCCCTCAAGCGCGACGCCGCCGAACTCGCTGACGACGACCGGCTCGCCGCGGTAGCCGTAGCCAGGCAGGTACGGCGGCTGCTCGCGGTCGCCCGGTTGGAGCGCCGAGTCGAGGTTCGCGTAGCGCCTCCGCAAGGTGTCCGCCGGCGAGTAGTCGTGCAGCGTGCACAGGTCGCTCGTCGCGTGCTGCCAGCCGTCGTTTGACATCACCAGCCGCTCTCCGTCGAGATCGCGCGTGAGCGCGTAGAGCCTCATCAGATAGTCCGCCAACGCGCCCGGCGCAAGGTCTTTGAGGCCCATCGTCTCGTTGACCGGAACCCACGCCACGATCGATGGATGATCGCGATCTCTCAGGACCCGCTGCCGCCATTCGGCCTCGAGCCTCGCCTCCGCCTCGGGCGAGCTCTCGTGAAAGTTCGGCATCTCGCCCCAGACCAGGAAGCCGAGCGTGTCGGCCCAGTACGTCCACCTTGGGTCCTCGATCTTCTGGTGCTTGCGGGCGCCGTTGAACCCCATCGCCTTGGCCAGCTCGATGTCGCGGCGGAGGTCGTCGTCGGTGGCGGCTGTGAGCAGCCCGCCGGGGAAATAGCCCTGGTCGAGGACCAGGCGCTGTACGTATGGCGCGCCGTTCAGGTAGAAGCGCCCGTCCTTCGCCTCCACCTTCCGAAGCCCGAAATAGGTCGATAGGCGGTCAGGCTCGGAGCTCACCTCCAGCCCGTAGAGGTGGGGATGCTCGGGGCTCCACGGTCGAACCTCCGTCAAGACGATTCTTCCGGTGTCTCCGTCGCCCGACCACCGCCCGGCGGGCCGGCCGTCGAGCGTGGCGACCACCTGCTTACGCCCACCACCCGGGATCTCGAAGTGGACCGCGCCCGCGTCGAGGTCGGGCTTGACCCGCATCGACTCGATGCCACCATGGTTCAGCGGCTCGAGCCACACCGTCTGCCAGATCCCGGTGGTCGGGGTGTAGAACCAGGGCGCGCCCATTCCCTCGGTTCGCTGCTTGCCGCGCGGGATCGAGCGGTCGCCGACCGGATCCTCGACCTTGACGACCAGCTCGTTGTCCTGTTCGCGGACGAACGGCGCGACGTCGACGGAGAACGGCGTGTGACCGCCCTCGTGGCGCGCCACCTCCTCCCCGTTGACCGACACGGTGGCCCGGTAGTCGACGGCGCCGAAATGGAGCATCAGGCGGGCTGAGCCGAAGGCGTCGAAACGACGGCGGTACCAGACGACATCGGTCTCGTCCCAGTCACCGACCCCCGACAGCCGAGACTGCGGAGCGAATGGAACGATGATGCGGCGATCGAATTTCCTCGCCGGCCCGGCGCCGAAATCCCACTCGCCGTTCAGGTTCAGCCAGTCCCGCCGCCGAAGCGACGGGCGGGGATATTCCGGTCGGGGAGGCGTTTTCAGGGACCTATGATGCGGGGGATGCATCCGCCGTTGGAGACCGCGTCCGGCCTGGCAGCCGTGCTTCGCGGCGTGGTCGCCGACATGCAGCACGCCTCAGGCGCCGACATCGTGTCCATCTTCCTTTACGAAGAGGCGAGCAGGAAGTACTACGCCCCGTTCGCCACCGGGCAGCCGCAGGAGAGCCTGCTCGACTCCCTCGCCGACATGAGCCAGCAGCTCGACCGCTACCTCGCCGACCAGCGCCAGGGCAAGGTCCCCGACGAGCTGGGCGTCCATCACTACGGGTCGACGGTCCTGCTGACCGTGACGCGCCAGAAGCTGGTCGCGCGCGATGCCCCGTCGGAGATCGACAGCACGTTCATCCGCCGCTACCAGGTCCAGGCCACCATCGGGCTGCCGCTGATGTTTGGAGATCGGCTTCTAGGCCTCGTCTACCTCAACTACCGCACTCGCGAGCGCGTGCCCGACGCGGCGCAGATCGAGGAGCTCGAGCGGCGCGCGAACGCCGCGGCGCGGGCGATCCAGTCGGTCCTGGCCGAGTCGGAGCGCTCCGCGCTCGAAGGCCTCGGCCGGCTGACGTCATTGCTCACCGCACCGATCGGCGACCCCAAGACCGACGCCAAAGAGCTCCGGCGCCTGCTCTCGATCGCACTCGCCGATCTCCTTCTCGCGAGCGACTTCGACGCTGCCGCGATCTATCAGTTCGCGTTCATGCGCACCAGCCTGGAGCTGGTCACCGCGCACGCGCCGGTGGCCGCGCCGCCCCGCATCGACCGGCACGACCAGGCCGCGGAGTGGGAATCGGTGCTCAGCAAAGCCGTGGCCGCGGGGACGGCCGCCGCTGAGCTGCATGTCGTCGCAACATATCCGCTCGGCGACTCGGGTGAGCCGCACGGCTACCTCGTCGTGCTCAGCCGCGATCCGCTCGCGACGGTGCGCAGGCCGCCCGCCACCGATGTTCTCCTCAAGGCCGCCGCCGACCTCGTCGGCGCATCGCTGGCAAGCCGCCTGCTCATCGCGGGCCTCGAGCACAGCAACCGGCTGCTCGGGGCGCTCGGAAACATGACCACAGCGATGCTTCGTCCGGGCGCCGGCAAGCAGGAGGTCCTCGATGCAGTCGCCGCGCACCTGACCGACGCCTCGGTGCCCGAGTTCGATTTCAATTTCGCGACCGTCTATCTGCTGGCTGAACGGGCGGACGGTACCACCGTCGTGCGCATGGCGGCCGGGGCGGCAACCGCTTCAACTATCACGGCCACTGAGATGACGGATGCCCCCGCACCGTCGCTTCGCGACAGATCTGCGCGCGTGGCGGGGAGCGCAGGACATGCAGCGCACAAGCGGGTACCCCGATGGGCTCTCGAGGAGGAGCGCGAGCTGGCCCCGGACGACGTCCTGATCTATGTCGCGCACAGCCGGCAGGCGGCGGTCGTGGGTGCGCTCGCGGCCGGGGTCGAGTCGGACCGCAGTGACGTCATCAGCGGCAGCATCCCGGAGTCGGCGACATGGACCGACATTCCGGTCGTCTGGAGCGACGGCACGACCATGGCGCACGTGGCCGCCATCCTCATCGGCGAGCCGAAAGGACCAGACGACCGCCGACCGCCCCGCGGAAAAGCTCCGTTCACCCTCTCAGGCGAGGTCTTCCAGAGCGGCGGGCACGCCGACCTGATCCGGATCTTCCTTCCGTTCGGCTCCGACCCCAGCCGGATCGCGATGGGAGTTCTGGAGGTCGGCTATCACCGTTCGTACGAGCGCCGGCCGGACTGGGGCCAGATCGAGGCGCTGCGCGCGGCGGCCGCACAGGTGGCCATGGCCGTGGAAACCGCGGGCCTCTACGAAGACACCCGACGGCACGGCGAGCAGCTCGAGCTGAGCGCTGACATCAGCCGCGCGATCGCGTCGTCGATCGACCTCGACCAGACGCTCCGCCTCGTCGCGCAGAACCTGGTCCGTCTGGTGGATGCGTCGATGTGCCAGATCGCCCTGTATGAGGAGGATCGCGAGGGCTGGTTCGGCGCCGCGGCCTCCGACCAGGAAGACCTGTGGCGGCGCCAGCACGGTGAGCGGTCGGAACCCTCATTCCTTTTCAATGTGCTCGACCACGGCGAGCCGCTGGTCATCGAGGACACGAGCGCGAGCAGCCTTGTGAGCCCCACCTACACCCGCGCGTTCGGGGTGCGTTCGCTGCTGGCGCTGCCACTCGTCGCGGACGGCCAGGCGATCGGCGCCGCGGTGCTGGGCGAGCGCGACCGCAGGCGCGAGTTCACCACCGAGGAGGTCCAGCAGGCACAAGGGCTGGCGCTGCAGGCCGCGGTTGCAATCAAGAATGCCCGACTGCACGCGCTGGCCGAGGAAGAGCGGCACCTGCAGAAGGACTTCGTGCTGATCGGATTCGGCCAGTGGGGCCAGAAGGCGTACCAGCACCTGCTGACCCTCAAGCAGTTCTTCAACTTCCGGACCCACGTCGTCGAGCAGGACTCGCCCGGCAGCCGGGAACGGGTCGGGGCCAAAGAAGAGGATGTGCGCGGCCACGGCGACGCGTTCTACTGGGACAGCCCCGGATCGCCCGCGCACGACCAGCTGGAGCGGGAGCTGGAGTCGAGCTCCTACGTCATTACTTATGTGGCCACGCCGGCGGCGACGCACCTGCCCACCGTCGCGCTGTACTACGACCTGAGCGACGTCATCCTCATCGAAAAGCCGTTGGGTGCGCCGCCCGAGGCGTACCGCGAGTTCCTCGATACCGCGCCGGGCGGGGTCGAGATAGTCGCGGCCGACCACTATTACTTCAAGCTCGAGGTCAGGCTGCTGCAGCTGCTGCTCACCGAAGAGAGGACTCTCCGCGATTTTCTGGAGAGCGTGGAGGAGATCCGCATCGAGATCCTCGAAGAGCAGCCGCTCACCGGCGCTGCCGCCGACATCGGCGTCATCGCCGACCTCATCCCGCACGCGTTCGCCATCATCTCGCTGCTCACGCCGATCGACCACATCCAGCTCGACGCGGAGTCGCCGCTCATGGTCGGTCGTCACGAGGGACTGCAGGGCCAGCGCGAGAGCTACGCGCGCATGACCGGCAGCTTCCCATCGCACGGCCGCTCGGTGCGGTTGGTCATCGACGTCGGCAAGGGTGCCGAGAACGCCAAGTGGATCAAGCTCAGCGGCGAGCGTCGCGCGGGCGGCCGCAGCCCGAGCTACAAGTTCGACTTCGGGAGGGGCGAAGCCATCGATGGCACGCAGGCGACGGTGCGCGCCGCAGTGCGACGGATCCGCGAGCCGGGCGTGCCCGACAGCGCGCACCTCAACATGCTCCGCCACGTCATCGACAAGCGACATCCGGCCGTGGGCATCCTGTCGATACGCGAGGCGATCAGGGCCAACCAGAGGGTCCGCGACCTCGAGGCGATGGCGGTCGACCTCCTGGCCCGCGGCCAGTGGACTGGCTACGCGGTCGGCACTCGCCCCGCCTTCACCGCCAACGGCCAGCCCTCACCGACGGGCGACCCCAATGCGCCGCGGGCACGCGCGCGCGCTTGACTGCATAGAGATCCACTGAGGCACTTCCGAGCGCCCTCAGGCGGGCTTGCGAAAGCTCTCGCCTAGGCGAGCCGCCTCATAAAGCGCCAGGTACCCATCGCCCATCTGCGTCGGGCCGAATCGCTCACCGGCTCGCACTGCGCAGCGGTGTAGGTCTATCTCGCCCAGACGACCGTAGGCCTCGATCAACCCGTCCACATCATCCGCGATCCAGCCGGTGATTCCAGGCTCGACGATCTCCGTCACGGCGCCGCGAGGAGTCGCCAGGACAGGGGTGCCGCTCACCATCGCCTCGACCATTGCAAGGCCGAACGGCTCCTCCCACTGGATCGGAAAGATCATCGCGCGCGCGGCGGCCAGCAGTTGCGCCTTCTCGTCGCCGAAGACGTTCTCGCGCCACTCGACGGCGCGGCCGAGATGCGGCCGGATCTCCCTTTCGAAGTATTCGACCGAATCCGCGTCGACCTTGCCAGCGAGCACGAGCCGCGCGCCAACCCTGCGCGCCACCTCGATCGAGATGTGCTGACCCTTCGTCGGGCTGATGCGTGCGAGCTGGACGACGTAGTCGCCCTTGTCCTCGTAGCGCAGGACCGGTTGGTAATCGAACGGGTTGATGGCGTTGTAAACCATCCCGCTCCAATCCACCTGCCCGCACTGCCCTTGCTGGTGATGGCTGATCGCTACCAGGCGGACAAGGTGGTCGACCTCGGCCAGAAAATCACAATCGGGTCCTGAGAGCTGGCCGTGCAGCGTCGCGACTGCCGCGGGATGACCCTGCAGGGCGGTGAGAAGAATACCGGTGATCCCCGAATGGTCATGGACGACGTCGAACGTATGGCGGCGCATGAGCTCGTGGACGCGGTACAGGAACAGGTTCTCTCGGGCCTCCTGATTTCCCGTACCAAGGTCGCTCGTCCAATCGCTCGGGGCGACAGCCACCACTTCGAACGGCCCACGCGAACCCTGCTGGCCAAAGACGGTGACCTCGTGGCCTCGGCGATGCAGCTCGCGCGCGAGGTCGTAGGCGACATGCTCGGTCCCGCCGTATCCGTGCGGCGGCACGGGGTACCACGGGCTCACGATCATCGCGATCCTCAGGGGACTCACATTCCTACAACACCGAGGTGGGAGCGTGGCACGTCTAGATGGATCAGTCCCGTACCAGGTCCATCCATGGTGGAGTACCGCGGACTACCTCAATTGACGCGGGTGCCTCGACATCCAGCGTGCACGAGCCATCCTCCTTGCGCTCGGCGTGCACGCGCACCTCGTGACCGCCGACGTGCAACCTGTGCAGCGTCAGCACCGGGCACCAGGGCGGCAGCATCGGATCCACGTACAGCTTGCCCGCCGGCACGTCGGGTTCCAAGCCAAGAAGGATCCGGACCATCTGCAGGACGGCCCCGGCCGACCAGGCCTGCGGCACGTTGGCCATCCGGTACGGAACCGGGACCGCGAACTCGGCCCGCCGCAGCCCGGCGAAGAGCTCGGGCATCTGGATGTCCTCGAAGCACATGACCGCCGTGAGCAGGCCGTCGATGATCTTCCAGGACTCTTCGATCAGCCCGTAACGCCGCAGGCCGGCAGCGGCCATGACGCTGTCGTGCGGCCAGACCGAACCGCGCTGGTAGGAGTGCGGGTCGTACGACGGATGGTCTTCGGAAAGAGTCCGCACCCCCCAGCCGCTGAACATGTCCGGGCGCATGAGCCGCTCGCCGGCGAGGCGGCCGTGAGCCGGATCGAGGATGCCCATCCACAGGCAGTGGCCTGGGTTCGACACGGCAGTCCGGACCGGCTTCTTGTTGCCGTCGAGCGCGAACGCGAGCTCGCCGCGATCCTCGAGCCAGAAGCTCTCATGGAAGCGCCGGCGCAGCTCCATCGCCTCCGCGACCAGCCGGTGCGCGCGGTCGCGGTCGCCCCACGCCTCGAAAAGCGGGGCGATGTGCAGCTTGGCCGCGTATACATAGGCCTGCATCTCGCAGGTGCCGATCGGCAGCTCCGGAAAAATTCCGTTCTCATCGAGGACACCGTCGTGCGCGTCGCGCCAGGCCTGGTTGCGATATCCGTTGGGCGCGCGCGGCGCGTATTCCTGGAAGCCGTCGCCGTCGCGATCGCCGTAGCGGTCGATCCAGTCGAGGCACCGCTCCGCCGTGGCCTTGAACGCCGACAGCTCGTTGGCATCGCCAACCCACCTGTGATGCTCGGCGAGGAGAAGGAGGTACAGCGGCGTCGCATCCGCGGTGCCGTAGTAGGGGCGGTGAGGAATGATCCCGAAGTGCGCCCACTCGCCGACGCGCAGCTCGTGCGGAATCTTCCCCGGCTCGGCGTCGCGCACCGGGTCGTCGACGTCGGATTGCCAGCGAGCCAGGTTGTCGAGGGTGCCGATGGCGGCCTGCGGCTGCGCGATCATCGCCTGCATCGACGCGATCGCGGAGTCGCGCCCGAAGAGGGCCATGAACCACGGAAGCCCGGCCGCCGGCATCCAGTGCTGTGAGGACGAGTCGTGCTCGTGGAGGCGAAGCGCGGACAGATCTTCGATCGCGCGCTCGTAAGCGAACTGCAGTCGTATGTCCGCGGGTTCGATGCGAGAGACCGACCTCTGCCAGCGCAGCGCGTGTTGCTGGTGCTCGTCGTCAACCTCGCCGTTGAGCGGGCAGGTCTTCGCCAGCTTGGGGTGCTCCTTGTCGTCCGTGAGGAGGTCGTACTGCAAGCACAGGCACCATTCGTCGCCCGGCTTGAGGTCGACGGGAAACCGCAGGTAGCCGTTCGCGTACGTGATGCCGGCGCGGTCGGTCAGGGTCCGGACCAGGCAGCGGCGGACGAAATCGGCGTTCGTGTAGCGCATCTCGAGGCGGTTGGGCGCGATCCAGATGGACTGCAGGTCCGCGCGGCGCTGCCACTGCTTCTGGCGGACCTCGAAGAGGTCAGCGAAATCGCTCTCGAGGGCGATCTCGAGGAGCAGCGAAAGCGGCGTCCGGCCGTACGTGCGCAGGACCAGGTCTTCGTGGAGGCGGTGGAAGCCGAGCAGGCGATCGACCGTGACCGCGACGCGGGCGCCCCGCATGTCGCTCGTCGCGCTGTCGATGTCGTCGGCGATGAGGTGCCAGCGCGCATGCCGGAACGACAGTCGGGCCGATGCCACCGACTGCGGCCGGCGGCCGTTCAACCGCAGCTCGTGCCGCGAGATGAACCGGGTGTCCGCGGCGTAGAGGCCGGTGTCGCGCGCCTCGAGCGGCACCGCGCCGTGCTGGTCGGTGACGAGAAATGTCGCGCCGTAGTTGATCTTGACCGTGGGGTTCGGGTGGACCGCCGAGATCAGCGTCCGCCAGGGGGTGCGTCCGACAGCCTCCGGGTCGCCTTCGTTCTCCGAAGGGACGCCTCTGGTCAGCACGTTCCAACGTTAGGCCAGCGTTCGGCCGGACCGCAATGCGAAGTTGCAAGTCGCCCGACCATAGGGTTGAATTGAGGGGTCGCAGCTTCCTTTTAGTCCTTGTGGGGGTGGCTATTGGGGGTTCTGCTCACGTTCCACCAGTCATATCAGCCGGTGGGAGACAGCCTGCTGCTGTCGGCCGTGGTGGCCGGCCTGCCGCTGTACGTCCTTTTCGTGATGCTGGCCGTGCTTCGCCTGCCGGCGTGGATCTGCGCCATCACGGCCATGCTCACCGCCTTCGTGCTCGGGTGGCTGGTTTGGGGGATGCCGTTCGGCGTCTCCGTCGGCACCGCCACCGAGGGCATGGCGTTCGGGCTGTGGCCGATCAGCTGGATCGTGTTGAACGCTGTCTTCTTCCATAACCTGACCGTCGCGAGTGGCGACTTCGACGTCATCAAGCGATCGCTGACGCGCCTCACCCAGGACCGCCGCCTGCAAACCCTGCTGATCGCGTTCAGCTTCGGCGCGCTTCTCGAGGGGATCGCCGGCTTCGGGGCGCCGGTCGCAATCACCGCGTCGATCCTCGCCAGCCTCGGCTTCGAGCCGGTGACGGGGGCAGTGTTGGCTCTGCTCGCCAATACGGCGCCGGTTGCGTTCGGCTCCATCGGCATCCCTGTGGTGACGCTCGGCGGCCTCGTGGCGCCGATCCTCCACAAGGACACCACCGCGACCACGCTTGCTTTGTCGGCGATGGTCGGCCGGCAGCTGCCGCTGTTCTCGATTCTCATCCCGGCCTACCTGATCGTGGTGTTGGCCGGATGGAAGCGCATGCGCGAGATCCTGCCCGCGGTCCTGGTCTGTGGCGTCTCGTTCGCCGTCGTGCAGTTCCTGGTCTCCAACTTCGTGGGCCCCGAGCTCACCGACATCATCGCGGCGCTCGTCTCCATGGGCTGCCTTGCGATTTTGCTTCGGTTCTGGAAGCCTGCTCAGATCTACCGGTTCGCGACGGAGCCGGCGGCGGCGGTGGCGCCGCGCCGTGTTACGGGCGGGTCGGAACGGCCCGGACGCCCGGTGGAGGCCGACCTTCCGGGCGTTGCCGCTGAGAGGGGTCGCGGAGGTGACGATGTCGCGGACCCGCCGCAACGGATGTGGTGGGCCTATGGCATGTACGTCGTTCTCGTCGTGGTCATCCTCATCGGCCAGATGGGCAACCTCCCGTGGTGGTCGGGCCACCCGCCCAACGACCCCAAGACCGCGCTGCACACACCGTGGAACATCACCGCCGACTTCAAATGCGGTAGTCCGGGGTTCACTTTGTGCAAGCTGCCCTGGATCGGCCCGGACCCGGCCAAGGACCGCCAAGCGTTCAAGTTCCCCGACTGGAACGTCTTGTGGCCCGGCACTTACGAGATCGTGAAGGGTCAGCCGGTATCCGTGATCTACCGGGAGAAGCCGATCGTCTCGAAGTCCACCGCGTACCCGCTGGCCTTCGACTGGAACTTCCTTGCCGCGGCCGGCTCGCTGGTGTTGTACGCGGGGGTCGTCGCGTTCCTGTTGATGCGAGCGCGGCGTCTTCGCGTCAATTTCGTGACCGTCTACGGCAAGACCCTGCGCCAGCTGGCGCTGCCCATCGTCACGATCGCGTTCATCCTCGCGATCGCGCAGCTCATGAACTACTCGGGCATGACCTCGTCGCTTGCCCTCGCTTTCGCGAAGACGGGATTCATATTCCCGTTCGTCGCCGCCTTCCTCGGCTGGCTGGGGGTGTTCCTCACCGGTAGCGACACGTCGTCGAACACGTTGTTCGGAGCGCTCCAGGCCCAGACCGCCCAGCAGCTGGGCAACGTCAGCCCGATCCTCACCGCCGGCACCAACTCTTCCGGCGGCGTGATGGGCAAGATGATCAGCCCCCAGAACCTGTCGGTGGGGGCGGCGGGGGTGAACAAGGTCGGCGCGGAGGGGGAGATCTTCGCTCGGGTGATCCGCTACAGCATCATCCTCACCGCCCTCGTCGGAGTCGTGGCCATGATCGAGGCCTACGCATTGCCGTTCATCATTCCGTCGCCTTAGCGGTTTCGAAAAAGGCTGGGAAGAGGGAGTTAGGGCGGGGCCCGGAGTCTGGGTCTGTGCACGGAGACGTGACCTCCCCGGTTTCGGGGAGGTCGGCGCGGAGCGCCGGGTGGGTCAGCCTTTTTCCCCTTCGAATAACTCCTGCGTTTACTTGACATACAAACAAACGTTCGTATAATGTAAGCCATGGTAAGTGGGGAGGGGGTACTTGCACCCGAGACCGGCGCCGAGATGCTCGAGGAGCTCATCCGCCGCCGGCTGAGGATTGACCAGGACGAAGTCGAGTTCTCCCTCCTGGCCGCGAGGTTCGCCCAGACCAACGAGTACAACGAGCAGGGCTTCAACAGCCCTATCGCTTGCATCAAAGCCACCTGCCACATGCGCAGCGGTGCCGCCGCCGACCGGGTCTGTGTCGGCGAGGAGCTGGCACGGCTCGGCCAGAGCGCAGCGGCACTTGCCGACGGCGAGATCGGGTTTCCTCACCTTGCGCTGATGGCGCGGACCTCAGTCGCGAGCGGCGAGAAATTCGACGAGGCCAGGCTCTTGCGCCACGCGCAAGGAGAGCGTGGTCAAGTTCGAGCACACCTGCCTGCACGCCAGGCATGCCGCCGACCCCGAGGGCGTCGTCGATGAGGAGAAGCAGGGGGTGGAGGCGCGAAGCCTCACCTTCAGCACCGCCGAAGACGGCTGCGTCCTGGTCAAGGCGATCCTCGACAAGGTCGGCGGCGCGACATTGCGCACAGCCCTTGAGCCGCTGGCCGAGCGCGATGGCAAAGACGACCATCGCGACTACCCACGCCGGCTTGCCGACGCCCTGGTCGATCTGTCCATGAACGCGCTCGACAAGCCGAATCTCCAGGTCACCACTTCGCTCGAGACGCTTCTCGGTCTCACCGGGGCGCCGGCGGCGGAGATGGAGTTCTCGCTGCCGATCTCGGCCAAGGCCGTCGAACGGCTGAGATGTGACTGCAGCATCACCCGCATCCTGCTCGGCTCCGACTCTGCGGTCATCGATGTTGGGCGCTCCAAGCGGACAG
>WNGP01003255.1_pt1 | contig 13621 bp, 9 predicted proteins | sample 5407671 | NCBI WGS metagenome assembly WNGP01 (sample SAMN13153381, study PRJNA577476) | soil metagenome | isolation source: 40 cm soil or saprolite under Garry oak tree replicate 2 | place: USA:California | collected 2016-06-15 | reverse complement strand
ACGGCACAGCCACCTGCCCCACAGCCACGGATGCCAGGGGGGTCGTGACCCTCTCCGAAGCCTTGACGAACATTGGCCCCCTCGCTTTTGACTTACAGCCTTATCCCCTGACAGGTGCGCAGGGAAGGCTGAATCTGACGCAAACCTTTACCCTTGATCCAGATGAGCTAGCCAGTATCACACCGCTGACCGGCCATGTGATAGTGTTGCACGGTGCGTTCAACCAGGGGCAGTATGACCGATTCCTTCCTGCGGCCTGTGGCCTCATCCAAGCTGCTTAGCTATGAGTAATAAGGTCTGGCGACCACCGAAGATGATCGGTAGCGCCAGCGTGTCTGGTGTAAAACTTTATTGTTACGTCTACACTTGACAAGATGAAAGGGGATGTACATAAGCACTTCCATTGTGCTTCACGTATCTCCCCTTTTATCCGAAATGGGAATGACTTTATTCACATGGGAACGGCTTTATTTATCTCCCACAAATGTTGTAGAAGGGTAATAAAGTCGTTCCCAAATAGGACACCTTTCACGCTTGAATACATGAGATTTACGTAAATTTAAGTTGTTCTCAAATCTGCTTGTGGGACCCTTGAACGGGTATTACGGGCAAAATAAAGTTGTTCCCTGAACCATGTTTATTTCTGCTATTTGTAGCAATTTGCTCTCATGAGACGGCTGGACAGATTATTCTCGATGAGCCTATTTTGAGAACAGATGACCCAGGTAGCCAGCACAGCTGATAAAACTTCTCTAGCGCATTCTCTGTAGATACAGTATACTTCTTCTTAAAGGACAGAAGAAATGAGGCCGTTTGTGTGAAGGTACGTGATGTCATCAAACGTATGAAGCTGATGGTTGGTATCTTGCGCGGATACGTGGAGATCATAGACATTATAAGCACCCTACAAAGATGCGAATAGTAACGGTCTCTGGGCATCCTGGAAAGGACATGCCTGTTGGAACATTGCTTAGTGTCTTGAAACAAGCCCACATAGAGAAAGAGGATTGAGATGGCAAGAATCTTGGTCATCATCGAAAAAGGCGAAAACTCGTATGGTGCGTATTCTCCTGATGTGCCAGGCTGCGTTGCTGTTGGAGATACGAGAGAAGAAGTAGAGCAGATCATGAAAGAAGCCTTACAAGAACATCTTCAGATGATGCTTGAAGAAAATCTGCCTCTCCCTCAGTCTCAGACCGAGGCAGAATATATGGACATTCCGCTTTCAGCATAAAAAGCCTTGTGAGCTTCCCCCACTTTTGTGGAGGAGTGAAATCTGGTGTATGACTTTATTTGATGGCTAGTGCTATCCTCTTTAAATGGGACAACTTAATTCCACACATACGATAGTATTATTGTTGCTGACATGACTAAATACCAGCGACTTTCAACCAAATCTTCTTAATACCAGATGAAAAGGAGAGGCACATAAATACTTCCGTAGTACGTCATGTGTCTCCCTTTTCATCCAAATTGGGACCGACTTTATTTAACTTCTACAAAATTGTGTAGACGCGGAATTAAGTTGTCCTCTCTTGTGGAATTAAGTGGTGCCTCGAAGTTGATAGTCCCGCACTCATGTTCAAGTCATTAAACTCTTCATTAGACCCGTATTGTCTCCTGAAAACTTCTGATTTATGGATTTAAGTTGTCCCTTCAGTAAAAATTTGATCATAGATAGAAAGCATTCCGCTACCCCCTCTCTTTTTTGAACGGATGACATAAGTAGCCAGCACACCCATTTAATTTCGCGATTTACATCCAGCGATTCACTTTATTCTCTCATCCTCCACTATACACGGGTAATGTTCCACGGGTTAAATAATCTTGGACTTGAAAGGGTAAATCATATATAAAATGCAGATTAATAGGGTTTGGACTCCAAAGAGAATAATATTTAAGAACCACCAACTAAGTATATTACTTGAGTAAAAATTATTGATAAAGTTCGGAGTGAGAACAATAAACGAGAGCACTAGGGCTGCCCAATAATCTACTGGCAGCCCAAAGAGCCATACTACGTGCCAGGGGACGTTTTGTTTCTTAAATTTTGCGAGTGAATAATATGGATTAAGCACAAACCAAAGAAAGTCCCACACCAAAATAAAAAGAAAATATAGAGCAAGTGTTTTTGTCCAATTGAATAAGGTGAAAGGCAAGCCATCAGCATAAGGTAGGTAAAAGATCAGTATTACGAAGATATGCATAGCCAAGTGATAACCAGTTAATCTTTTTTTGAACATTAGACGGGAGTATAGTTTTACATACCATGTATGCAGGGGAGGTTTCCAGGTTGGGAGATTCTTTGCCCATCCATCTTTTCCCTCTATCTGGATTTCCAAAATGGCGAGAACTAGTGCCATGATAAAAATATACGTGTTTGTGAGAATGAGCATCATTTTGAGGGCATTTCCTAACTCAACAACTAGGTTAACTGGTTCCAGATTTATGCAAAATTTTTCAGGATATCGGAATTTGCATTTTTTGATCTCCCATTGTAAGAGCAGCATCTTCGTATAATGCTGCAAAGTGTTCTAGAAGTAGACGATGGATAAAAATATAGCCACCCCCTACTCTACGTAAAAAAATATGCTCAACAGCAAAATCCAGAAAACGAGGATAGTTTAAAGGTGCGTAATTTGCCTGCCAGAGACAAACACGTAGAAATGTGTGCAAGATACATGCGATTCCTCCATTTCGCACCCAGAAGAGAAATCCAATAGCTAATCCATAGATCAATCCTAATAGCAATCCAACATGAAAACCTGAGCCAACAATCTGTGGTAACCCTATGCCTATTCCCGTCATCAATCCAGTGGTTAACCCTAAAATAATACTATTATGAAAAGAACTACGTATACCTTGATTAGGTGTAATAATGTTTTGCTTACTTACTAAATCATGCGATAAACCACTTATGAGCGCAAAAGTCATCACCAAACATACTGCCATACTGAGCCCGATGGAGATATGGAGGAACCAATTGTTATATAATGCTCCTAAGATCGCTCCGTAAATGAGTCCTATGAGCAGCCCAAAAACGAAATTTCTACCTAAGTTGCGTCGAAAATTCTTCCATGACCAAGTAACTATCTCAGCAGGGTGTATTTTAATGTTGAGCTTTCCCAGCAATGCAAAATAAACTGTAATGAATGTGAAATTGATTAATCCGAAGACTAATCCAGTAAACAAAGCTCCTTGATAGATTGCACGATCTGGCAGACTTTCATAGAAGACATTATTAGCTGTACCTAGCCACCCAACAAGAATTCCATTCAGCAGTCCGAAAATTAGCCCATAGACCGGTCTAAATCCGAGAAATGTGATGAGCTTTTGACTTCTACTCTCCCCAAAAAGGATACTCACATTCTCTGATTGGTTTATTGTATCATGGTTGCCTAACATTTCAAAAATGATGCCGTTGAGTAGTACAAACATACACAAATTTAGAAATCCTATGAGAAACCCACAACCTAACCCAAGGAGTAGTTTCGGACCATTTATTGGATTCAGCATGAAGAATAAGCCGAAAACAAATGCCATACTTAAACCACAAATCAGTCCCGCAATAATACTGGGATAGATTCGATAAGAAAACTTCTTTGGCAGCCAATCTAGCTGTATCCTCTCTAAGTAAAATTCAGTCTGTTTATGTATAACCAACTGTCGTGCTAACCATCCTAACCAATGTAAACTCTGTTTTTGTGAGTAATGTGGTCCTGATTGTCGGATTGAAAGCATGCGCTGAACATAAGTATCGAGGATACGCTGCCTTCGTGTTGCCAGTGAATCCGTCTCTGAAAAATTTTCAACCGGTATTCCAGCATAGGTCAGTGAAATAATGCTCAGCATTAGTGGAGTTGTGGCAAGTTCTTGCAAAACCTTATCTTCATAGAAGATATTACGTACATCAGCTAGCTTCTCTCCTGCACTCGATAGATAATCTTCGATCTGCTCTAGCGTGAGAGGCTGTACAACGACAGCACTTTGTAGCAGTATACGTGTCTCCAACGTCAAATATTCGAGGCTTCTACTGCAAACAACAATGGGGACTAGACCATGCTCCAGCCGATAAGCGTTGATGGCTTCTATGCATGCTATACGATAGGTAGCATTAACCTCATCCAAACCATCAAAGAGAAATAAAAGTTGTTCAGTATCTACCAACGATTGTCCAAGTGAGCGAGGAACTTGATATCTAATATTGAGCTCTTCAACGAGCCAAATACCTAAATTCTGTTGCTTGATAGCCCATGAGGACAAGTTGAATATCACTGGAATTGCATGTGTATCATCTTTTTGAGCACGATTCAAGAGATCACGAGCTAACTCGAGAAGCAAAGTTGTTTTGCCGGAACCAGGTTCACCAAGTATTAGCAGTTCACCGTTTGCGTCATCATAGACCTGTGTAATACGAGTACCGGGAGCTAGTGGGCGAGCGGGTTGGTTTGGCTGCTGAAAAACGAGTCGCCAAGGATTCGCCACTGCCTCGGATTGTTCATGAAGCCCAAGTGTGATTAGCGCACTACCATACAGCGATTGCTCCAATACGCCGTTGATCCAGAATGCTCGTACTTTCGCTAATAACCGCTGACGATTCTTTTGACTGGGTGGAAGTGCAAGCTGATTAGTAATCGCTGGCAATTGTCTCGGTTGGGAACGATAAGCAAGATAAGTACCAAGTGTTAAGATAAGAGCAATGAAAAGTCCAACCGCTGTTTGCCATGGATGGGCAAATAGCGGTCGTATAATGAACCATGAACGCGGGTCAGGGTTTTTGAATCCATTGGTGCCAGTAGTCGCATAAGAGACGATGACTGATACAATAAAACCTCCAACAATCACGGTACTCCATAGCCACCAGATGAGCTTCCACATCCAAGCAGCGATAGCAATGGTGCGAACCTTTAATGTGCGGTGTGGATGAATAGAAGCTTGAGGTGGTGGAAAATGAGTCATCTGGAGTTTCCTTTCACTCCATTACTCTTAATACAATGTGATGTTGAGTGATAATGAATTGCTTCTTTATACAATCATAATGATGGAAAAGGTTCAGTGAAACGAGCGTATTTTTCAAGATTCTCACCCGCGACTAACGTTTCATGTGGTTCTACTCGGCTCTCTGATTTGTTTCTATTTTATTAATATTATACTCTTAAGTTGACGGTTCGTCTAATAAGGCCTAATACATACACCGACTCTGTTGCCGAATTGAGAAAGAAGCTCATCCTCATGCTATCGCCTTCTCTAAAGCAGCGAAGTGCGATTGGCGTGTCTTGCTCGGGGGTGGCTGCGTTGTCCTGGCTACTTAGTACGTCCGTTCCCAAAATGGACGTGTTTCCCTTGATGCTCTCTACTTTTTCGTATGTCTACGGTATTCGTATCGGAGGAATGAGGAAGTTTTTCGTCCTCGATTCCTCACATGAAGCACTATCCTCTTTTTATTACTCTCCTTGGAGGGTCGGAAGTATTCTGGGAGTAGAATCGGCGAGGAAGCCGCAGTATATGTAGAAAGCCCGGTCATCTCGCTGATACTGGCCAGGGATATGCCCTCTTTGGGTACCAGAGGAGGCCAGTGCAGACGATCAGACCGGTGCATGTCCGACACAAAGGGGGGCCGAAGGCAGGTGCAGGCAGCACTCACGCTGGGGAGTGTGTGAGGAGGGTTAGAGGCTAGAGTCCCGGCGCTCCAGGCGGTTAGGCCAACTTGCCGAGCTTGGGCGTGAGCAGGGCGGCATTGATGGCACGAGCGCGTGCTAACGCCTTGAGGTTGATAAGAATGTAGGTCAAGGTGTTGAGCCGACGCACCGCGTCGCCTTGACGCACTTTGGGTCGTTCGATGCCGCGTGCCTTGGCTTGACTGTTGATGCGTTCGGCACTGGTGCGTTGCCGATACACCGCGCGGTAGAGCGGTGAGGAACGATCGAGCATGGCGCGCATCAAGCCGCCCTTCTCGATATTGATATCTTTGACGCAGCCTTTGTCTTTCTGGAATTGTTCGTGCGCGCAGGTTTGGCCGGTGCGCTGGGGAAAGAGCAGCGGGCAGCGGTATCGCTGGGCGTGATAGCCTTTGGTGTGCAGGAAGCGGTAGGTGGGATGCATGCGTAAGCCGATGGGACACAACGGCACGCCATCGCGGTCGCGTGGCACGTCCTCGTGGCCATGGGTATTGAGGGGAATAGCGGCAATGCCCTCCCGATGGGCACAGGTCTGGTAGACATACCAGGCATCGTAAGCGGCATCAGCCGTCACATGCAGGGGAAAGCGCCCCAGCACCGCCACGGCTTGGATGAAGAGGGGGAGGTAATAGCTGACATCACTTTCGTTGAAGGGTTGGGTGAACTCGGCCAGCACGACATCGCCATAGCCTGGGATGGTCGCACTGACGATGCCGGAGCCGTAGCCCCACAGGTACTCTTTGCGCTCCTTAGTCCCACGGGATGCGCAACGAGCTGCTAACGGGTAGCAAGTAAGAATAAAAATGTGCCTCTTTGAGAGGGAAAAACAACCCATTCCTTCAAGGAGGTACATATGACCAGTATCGCCGATGGATCGGTAATCATCCAGACCTCTGCCGAGTGCGTTCCCTCGCCCCCCTCCTGGTTTGGCGAAGTGGTACTGATGGCGGCGCATCTGCGCAAGCACGGAGTCCTGACTAAGATCAATGAGCGGGTGCGTTTTGCGCGGCGGCGCTTCGGACGCTACGAGGTGATCGATTTTCTGGTGGTCCTCTTCGGGTACGCCATCAGCGGGGAACGCACCCTGGAGGCCTTCTACGAGCGGCTCCAGCCCTTTGCCGTCCCTTTCATGGCCTTGTTTGAGCGGGACCAGTTGCCCGCCCGTTCCACGCTCTCGCGCTTTTTGGCGGCGTTGACACCGGAACCCGTCGAAGCTCTCCGTACCCTCTTTCTCGAGGATCTGCTCAGCCGTCCACTCTCGACCGACTCCACCGAGAAGCAAACTGGAGGCCTGGTGGATCGCGCGGGGACTACCTGGGTCGTCTTTGATCTCGATGGCACGCGCGAGGCGGCTCGACAGCGCGCCTTGCCCCAGACGGAAGACCTGCCTGCGCCCTTTCGCCGGTTGGATGACGTCTGTGCCCCTGGCTACACCGGGCGCAAGCGTGGGCAAGTGGTGCGTTTGGTGGAGTAGATTTCTGTACGCAAGGAAAGGCCCCTGAGAGGGCCTCCAGCCAATCAAAAACGACATCTGTGTTGTACAGATGTCGTTTTTCACCCGATGGATCTCCAATGGTCACACACCTGGAGGGAAGTCGCCGAACCGTCCTTGCTCCTCCCGCTGCATCTGCGCACGCATCTGCATCACAAAGGTTCGGTACGGCTCCAGGACCGCCAGTTTCGCTTCCAGTTCCGCGATTCTCGTCTCTTGTTGTAGCCTGGCCTCGACGAGAGCGGACTGATTTTGCTGCGTTTCCAGAAGCTGTTGTTGAGCTGAGCGCAGGCGCGCAACCAGTTGCGGCTTTTTGTAACTGAGCAACGGATCGTGAGAGGAGGGTGTAACCTCTTCATCAGCACGCAGTTTCCGCTTGCTCTGTCTTTTTGCAGCCACGAGATGGGTACTGTTCGCCCGGAACAGCGCCAGCGCCTCTGGATTGCGATGGATCGCGGCGTAGCGCAAGCCGCACTCATCGTAGATCGTCTGAACTGAGATCTCCTGCTTTTTCGCTTTCAGCGCGTTGATCGCGTTTCGTAGCCGCTCAACGGTGGCCAGTCGGCGCGCTGCGGTGGACTGTTTGATCCCGGCAAGTTGCGCCTCTGAGTAGGTACGAGGCAAACGTGGAGGTCGGCGTTTAATCTTCGTTTTCATCATTGGTCTCCGTGTTTCGGTAGGGGGAGGGAAGCACTTTGAAGGCGGGAATATAGTGGCCTGCGGCTTCCTCTTCAAGCTGAAGACGCATGACGTTGATCATGTCATCGAGCAACTGGACTTTGATGCGTGCCTGGCGGGCATCGATCGCATTGCCTTGTGCCTCACAAAGGGCTGCTTGCTTTGCGTAGGACTCGCGCCAGATGAGAGCCGCTCCCAATTTTTCTGGGTCTTCGACATGGTAGCCACACCCCAGGCAGTGCGCTCGGTCATTCCCCCGTGGACACAGCCCCGGACAACCGCAGTGCCCAAAGGCCGTTGGATGTAAGGCATGCCAGATCTCGTACACGGCTTGCAAATCAGCGTTCTTCTGCTCCAGATCCCGAACAGTCGGGACCATCTGCAACAACAGGTGATCCAGTTCCTCTTGCTCCTCCAAATCGGCTCGAATGGCAGCAAACCGCTGCTCCTCCGTCTGAAGAGTGTAATATTCCGAGACTTCGGAAAGCCCCGGCGTTCTGCCGGTCAGTTCCCGGAGACGATGGTGCAAATAGAAGTGGGCAATCACTTCCGGCGGCACATGACGGTAATGTCTGGCATGAGTAGCCATCACATGACGAAGCACGTGAACTGAAACATGGATGGGCTTGCCCTGGGCCGTCGCGAGATCGAGCCCATGCAAGATGAAGCGCAGGAGTGCTTGCACATCGCGGGTGTTCAGTGCCCCAACTGCTCCGTCAGCAGATGCGTCCCATTGGAAAAGATAGCGTTCCGGTTTAAGATGCTCATACTTGGTATTGCTCCGTGTGGGAGAGACCATGGGAATTTCCCCATGTGCTTGTACAAGCTGTGCCTTCACCTCTCCTAGAAGCCGGATGGCCTCTTTCGAGAGAGGGAACAACTGGCGTTCCTCATCCGATTTTGCTCCTTTGGGTAGCAATAGTTGGAAGTGCAGTTTGACTGGCCTGAGGAGTGGCTTGCCATCTTCTGCGAATTGGGAGCGCCCGTCATGTCCGAGCACTGGCACCTCTTCCATACGAACGATCCGGCGTTCTTTGTTGAAGCTGATTTGGAGCAGTTCATTCACTCGGCTGCCATTCGAGAGGGCAATGGTCGTGAGCGCCGCTCCCATCACAATGCCTCGATAGAGACTTTCGGGTTCGAAAATGAGCTCTTCTCCTCGTTGTGTCGCGTGCGAAAACCAGGGGTCTCCTGGACTGAGGAGACCTGGTCGCCCGCACTCGACGCCATTGGAAAATCCGAGTTGGCGTGCATAGTGCCAGCGTGCTTGGTATCCTTCCAGATGGAGGTTCTCGGCATCAAAGCGTTGGAAAAGATGCCGCTCAATGAGATCGCCAAACCACAAACAGTTGGCTGCCGGGCCGTCGAATTGGACAAAAAAGGCGTTGCGTTCAGGGGTATATGCCTCTTTGCCGTGTTTGGCACGATTCACCCGATGTTTTTCATAGCGGTCAGGATGATGCAACACCCACGTCGATTTGTTCCACAAGATGAGGGGCATGGTCACCTGGCGTCCCACGATTTGGAGTTCGGCAACCGTCAGAGCATCCCGGTTCACTTCAGGAATCACATCAATATGCTCAAAGTGGTAGGGCAGCGTGACCTCTCCCGCTTCGACTTTGCGGCGTGCGCAACGAATGGCAGCCAGCATGCGTTCCGCGAGCTGTTTGCGCAAACGGACCAGTTGCCGCAAGACGGGATAGAGCGGAGTAAGCACATCTGTTTCTGACTTCCGTTTCGCTTTTTGAACTGCATCGACCTGTCGATACGGAAAATACCTCTCTCTCAAGTCCAGAGGTGGCGGCGGCAGCAGATAGCGCTGCATGCGTTGTCGCTGGCCTGGCTCAAGCAGATGAAGATAGCGTGGCAGATGGCCAGTGGCGAGGGCAGCATATCCATTCACCAGTGAGTGTCCTCTCGTGGACTTCTGTTGTCGTTCGGCCCATGCATACCAGATCTGCTCCTGTCTCAGGTCGGAAAGGGTGTGAACCTGGCCAGTCGCGCGAAGTTCTCGCAGCAGCTGGTTCACCTGTCTTAGCGCCGTTTGTTGTGACACCTGGTCAATCCCTCTCATGGAAGCAGCAGCCACCGCGAGAACGGCGGCATCAGGGCTGTCTTTGATCGTCATGAGACAATACCGCATGATATTGGGTGAAAGCTGTGTCCAATTGATCCCTGGCGCATCGTGGAGTTCTTTAGGCAGCCAGTTCAAAAAAGCTGCATGTTGTACCTGAGGGTCCCAATACACAAAATTGTGCTTCCCTTGTCGTTGAGGTGCCCGTTTTCTCTGCGGCGTCGATGTGGCTGATCCAGACTCCGTCGTCTGAGCGCGAGGCTCATCCGGCGTCGTGAGCCGTGACTGCATAGTCTCTCCATCCTTCCTACTCTTCGTACCAATCCAATTCATCCTGGTCGTTCGGCTCATGAGCGCTTTGTTGTGATGATTCTCCATCTGGTCCTGGAGTGAGCTGGGAAGAGCGCTGTTGCGGCTGAGATGCGATGTGAGTATGCGTCACACTCTGTTCTTGCACTTCTTCATCCACTAAGAGGCCCTGGAGAGCCTGACGTTTGTTCATCGTCTTCACGTACGTGCTCATGGTCTCTGGACTCCGCCAGCCCATGAGGTGCTGAAAGCCTTCCAGCAGGGCTGCTTCCGTTGCGGCATCGCCCGAAGCCTCTTTCCGCAATGTGGTGATGGCACGTGTGGTCCGCAAATGGCGCAGATCGTGAGGGGTAAATTCCACTTGCTCTTGCTTGTGAAATTGGCGCTGAGCGGGCAGAAAGAGCCTGTTCCAGTGATGATAGAAAGCAGTGCGCGTGTAGGGTTTTCCGGTCCGTGTTAGAAACAAGGGATCACCGTCGTCGAGCTCTTCGAGCCGCTTGTGGCCTTGTGGATCATATTTGGCGCGTTCCGTCCGAATGTACGAGAGCAAATGCCGCTCCAGACTGGTCGTAAAGTAGATGGTCTTTTCTTCCCGCCCATGGCTGCCTTTGTTTTTCACGAGCGCCCGGCCAGCATGTTGGGCAGCTCTGTAGCCCCCAGCGGTCATCTCGATGATTTCACTGATGCGCGCACCCGTTTGTCGCACGAGCAGCAAGATCACCTGATCTCGCTGAAAGGTGGCGTGTTGGATCATGAAATCCACCGTTTTGCGCATACGCTCCTGTATGGCGTCTGGCTCCAAGACGACTTGCGGCTCCCAAACCTTCCCGCGCCGCTGGCGAAACTGATTGGTGGGGAACGCGCGGTTGGTTTCCGCTCGTGTTTCACTGCGAATCCCGGCGTGATCGGGAGCACCAGCATTCTTAATCTGGCGCAGGTGCTCTTGTTTGAGTTGAAGCAGCCGTTCGGAGCGCAGGGGATTGCGATACGCGTAATAGCCAGCGCTGATGAGCGTATCATACACGCTGGTCAGCGCGCCCAGGAGCACTCCGAGCGAACTTTTCGAGAGCGGCGAGGCTCCGGTCGTCTGGACGCACCACCCATCTTCACGGTGGCCGTCCGAGCCGACCTGGCACCCCACATCATCGCGGAGAAACTCGACGAGGAAGGCGAGCAGCCGATCAGGCTCGGCATTCCAGGCATAGCCACGGCGTAATAAGAAACTCGCCCAGGGTAAAGCCATATCGAGGTATGTATCAGGCGTTCTTCCAGGGTCTCCCGCTTTTTTGCGCCGATACCACTCACAGAGGAAAAACACCGGGGAACCAGTCGAATCAACAATCAGCAGAGAATACAGACTCCCTGGCGGAGCTGCCAGCTTTTTGAGACCACTCAGAGCCATGAAACGGCCCTGCTTTCGTCCTTTCGCACGCATCGTCATCATCTCCCTTCCCACACACTCATGCGTAGCGGAATGATAGCATACCGGAGAGATCCTGTCCAGCCTCTTGCTCACAATGGTGCTACACGTATGTACGGTTTCTTCTCAACGTGTCGGCCATTGAGCTTCAAAGGCTGATCTGAGAGACGCAAACGTTGATGAGAGTATCTACTTTATCTAACAGATCGCACGCGGACTGTCATCAGTCAAGCCCACAGCTTCCAATGGCTCGGTTCGTTTGGGAATCGAGGGAACGGTCGCTACCGCACGGAGTTGCGCCAGGCTCTTGCGGCGATCACACGCTACCTCACCGCGTACCAACTTCCGCCAGCGCGCACCCTGCTGCGGCTCGACGGGCAATATGGCAGCGGGACAGTGCTGGCAGATCTAGCTGGCTTCGCCTATGTGACCCGCGGCAAAGAGTACAGCGTGCTCGATCATCCGCTCGTCCAGGCACGTCTGCACCTGCCTGCCGATCAGTTCCAGCAGCGGACAGCAAAGTCAGATCGTGCGCAGCCTCTACGACTGTCCAGACATACCGGTGGGGTCTGAGGGCGTGCGGTGTCGCGTGGTTGTGGCCACCCATCCAGCCAGCAAAAAGAAGAGCCCGGTTGGCGTCACGCGTGCGGGCGTTGTCTACGAACTGTTCTTCACCGCGCTGCCACAGCAGGGGTTTACCGCTTCCGATGTCGTCGAACTGTATCTGCATCGCGGCGCCATACGCGCCTCAGCTTTCAGATGAAGACGACGAACAGGATCCCGATCGCTGGTGCTCTCACTCGGCCTGGGGACAGGAATGCTGGCAACTGGTGTCGCAATGGGTCTGGAACCTGCGCCTGGAACTGGGGCATCAGCTGGAGCCGACGTCTCTGCGCCTCACCGAGTTCGCTCCTGCCATCCCACCACAGGGCGAACAGGCGACCGCCTCCACCTCACCCACTCCCGCATCTGGATACGGTCCACCCGCCACTGCCACCGCCTGGAAAACCCACGACTTGCGCAACGAGATCGACTGGTAGCCAAACTCTCGACTTCTGGAACCAAATAGTCAGAAAGAGTGTATACTTCTGTGGAGGTATCTCGTCGGAAAGACGAAACGAGTGAAAGGAGCGGAGTCCGATGAGGCACAGAAAAACGACCTCCTCATCCTTGCGATGTTCGTTCTGTCACAAACCGAAGGACCTGGTCGAGCAATTACTGGCAGGACCTGGGGGTGTTTACATCTGCAACACCTGCGTGGATTGCTGTCAACAGATCATGCAGAAAGAGCGAGAGAAGCAGCCAATTCCTCCTCGCTCCTAAACGGCGCGTGATCGTGTTCCCCTACCCCACCGTCAGACCAAGCTGGGCAGCGAAGGCTTGAGGGATGCCGAATAACTTGATCGTGACCCGTCCAGAAGTTTCTGGACGCGCATTACGAGCCAGCCGCTCTGCCCACGCAAGCCGAGTGTGCGCACGCTCGGCACGGGAAAGAGGCGCAGGCGTGACCGCGAGGAGAGCCGGGCTGGGGGGTTCGACCTCGACTGTGACGCGTTGACGGCGCACCAGCTGGATGCAGGCCCGCCGGTGGACCCGACGACTCCAGTCACGCCAGAGTAGGGGCTCAGAACCAACGGCTAAGGGATGCAACAGGATGCTGACCTGGCGAGGCTTCTTGGTGATGCTGCCCTGCCACTGACACTGCTCGCGCTAGCTTCGCAGGGGCGGCAATTGCGAATACTGGCCGCATAAACGACGCGCAAGGTTCCGTCAGCTTCTCGACGCTGCTCCTGGGCAGAAAGCTTCTGTCCAGCTGGACACCGGAGCGTCCCATCGGGCTGAAGAGGAAAATCTTGCCCCGAGAAGCGGCCCGTTTTCCCACGGAATGCGCAACGAGACATGCACTCGGCTGAAATGGCTTGCGAACCTGCTTCATAACTGCCCTGGTTTTTTGTGAGAGGCTTTCCCTG
>WNGP01008652.1_pt1 | contig 13625 bp, 16 predicted proteins | sample 5407671 | NCBI WGS metagenome assembly WNGP01 (sample SAMN13153381, study PRJNA577476) | soil metagenome | isolation source: 40 cm soil or saprolite under Garry oak tree replicate 2 | place: USA:California | collected 2016-06-15 | reverse complement strand
TTCGTCTACGGCCGGACCCGCACCGTGCACATGGACCCCACCTCTCCTCGCGCCAAGCAGGTGCGTCTGCCTATCGCGGAATGGAAAATCCGGGTCAACGATGTCTATCCAGCCTACGTCTCCTGGGAGGTGTTCGAACAGATCCAAGCCATGCTGCTGGACAACTACGCCGAGTACGACCGCAACAAGACGCGCGGGGTGCCGCGTCTAGGAGCAGCCCTCTTGCATGGCATCGTCTGCTGTGGGGAGTGTGGGCACAAGATGGTGGTGCAGTACAAAGGGGGCACCCGCTATCTCTGCAACTTCCTGCGCCAGCAATATCACGTGCCGGTGTGCCAGAATATCCCAGCTGATGCCGTCGATCCACAGATCGTCGAGGCCTTCTTCCAGGCCCTCTCGCCGGTCGAGCTCGATGTGTATGCCCGGGCAGTCGCGGCTGAGCAGGCGACCGATGAGCAGGTAGCCCACGTCCACCAGCAACACCTGCAGCGTCTGCACTACGAGGCAGCCCTGACCCAGCGCCAGTTTCTGCGTGTCGATCCTGATAATCGCCTGGTGGCTGCCGAGTTGGAACGGCGCTGGGAGATGGCACTGGCTGAGCTGAAGCAAGCAGAGGAGGTCCACGCATCACGTTCGACCCCCTCAGCTTCCCTGCTACCACTGAGCGACGACCTGCAAGCGGCCTTCCAAGCGGTTGGGCAGTATCTGCCCATGCTCTGGCACCAGGGAGTCATCTCTCAGCGGCACAAGAAGGCCCTTTTGCGCTCTCTCATTGAGACGGTGGTCATGCAGCGTCCCAGCCCGGAATTCGTGCAGGCACGCATCGTCTGGCGCGGCGGCGAGACGACGGAGCTGATGATCCCGGTTCCGGTGGGCTCGCTGAAAGATCTGGCAGGAGCACAAGCGATGGAGCAGATCATTCTGCAGCGCAGTGCGCAAGGAGCCACTGATGAGCTCCTTGCCCAGGAACTCACGGCGCAGGGCTACCGCTCGCCGATGCATCCGTACGTGTTGCCGAGTACCGTCAGAAGCATTCGCCTGAGACATCGGCAATTTCTCGTGCGTCATCAATCCCATCCACGCCGCGTGGCAGGCTCACTCACGCTCACGCAGCTGGCCAGAGAACTTGACATTACCCCCCACTGGATTTATGATCGGATCAACAACGGCAGCATTCTGATCATGAAGGACGCCAAGACCCGCTTGTATCTGTTTCCCGATGATCCTGCCACCCGGGAGCAGTTCAAACAGCTTCTGGCAGGTGCGGTCAAGACGATTCGTTTTTGAGAGGAGTATCAAGATGCATGATCAAAACAGGCTTTGATGTCTCCTTCTATGAACCAGTGCGTGCCTTTCCACGTATGTTGGATTTGGCTCAAAGCGGTGTGACATCCACGTCCAGGGCGAAATCCATGAGAGAGGTCACTGAACTGTGGTTCGTAGTATGCTTCCAGTAAGCTACGGATCACTTCTTGCAGCAACTTGTCCGAAAAGCTCGGCAGACCCGAAGCACACTACCCCCATCATCCCCCCGAGTTTCAGGATGGGTGACCGTCACGCATCCCCATCATCCCCTGTCTGGTCAGCAGGTCGAAATCATCCGTGTTCGTCGTGGTCCAGATCCCGACCTGATCATTCGACACGTCGATGGCTATCATGGGGCCATTGCCGCCAGTTGGACGACGTACGCGTCTGCACCAGATGCATTTCCATTTGAGGAGCCAGCGTTGCTTGATCTGGAAGGGCTCTGCCAACTCGCTCGTTGTGTTGAGCAGCTTCAGGAGCGGAGCCATCCCTCTCTGGAGGATCGGCTATGATAGAGCTATCTACGTACGTCTCCGTTCTGAAGGAGGGATGCATCCTGGATTTCCTAGCAGCCGATCAGCGTGTCTCGCCGGCACAGGTTTGGGCGCATCTCTCGCCCGATCTTCAACGGCCTATTGTCCAACTCTTCGCACAACTAGCAACTCATGTCGTGCTTGCCCAAGGGACGCCTGATGAACAGGCGAGTAAGGAGAGAGCTGATGACTACTTATCCAGCATTGAGCAAGATCCAGCTTGACCATCTGGATCGCGATGCGCTGATCTATGTACGCCAATCCTCTTTGATGCAAGTGCGCGACAACACGGCCAGTACCATGCGCCAATACGACCTGGTGCAACGTGCTCTCAGCCTGGGATGGACACGAGAGCACATTCATGTCATTGATCAGGATCAAGCTCACTCTGGCTCCTCGACCATTGGGCGGGATGGGTTTCAGTCGCTGGTGGCTGAAGTGGGGCTCAAGCACTGCGGAGCGATCTTGAGTCTGGAAGTCTGGCGCCTCGCTCGCTCCTGTAGCGACTGGTATCACCTTTTGGAGATCTGCGCTCTCGACTTTCACCCTCGTCATTGACGAAGAGGGCATCTACGATCCTGGGTGCTACAATGATCGTCTCTTGCTTGGCTTCAAGGGGACCATGAGTGAGGCCGAACTTCATTGGTTACGGCAACGCTTGCTGGGTGGAAAACTGACGAAAGCCGAGCAAGGAGAACTGCGCTTTCGCCTGCCAGTCGGCTTGGTGTATGATCTCACCGGAAAGGTCGTGTTGGATCCTGACAAAGAAGTCCAGGCCGCGGTGCGCTTGGTCTTTGCGCTCTTTGAGCAGTACGGGTCAGCCCTGGCGGTGGTCAAACACTTTACCGCCCACCACCTTCGTTTCCCAGATCGGCTCTGGAAGCGAACGCGAGATCGGAGAACTGGTCTGGGAACCATTGCGGTGTGGGCGCGTCCTCTCTCTGTTGCACAACCCGTTCTACGCCGGTGCCTATGTCTATGGACGAACCAAAACCCGTCGGCACGCCCTTCCCGGCGAGGAGCCGCGTATCAAAGGACGGACACGTCAGGTGAAGCGTGAAGACTGGCCGATTGTCCTGCCGGATGCTCATCCCGGCTACATCACCTGGGAGCAGTTTCGGCACTATCAACAAGTCCTCGATGACAATCGTACGTGGCGGCCACAGGAGCGACGCGGGGTTGTACGTGAAGGCGCAGCGCTGCTCCAAGGGATTGTGCTGTGTGGAACATGCGGACGTCGCATGAACGTCCGCTACCTGGCTGATGGCACTATCCCCAGCTACGAGTGCCGGCAGGCCCACGCTCAACTGGCCGAGAGGACCTGTCAAACCATGCGTGGCGATGGTATTGACCAGGCGGTGGCGACCTGTTTCTTAGAAGCGATCCAGCCTGCTCAGCTAGCTGTTTCTCTCTCCACGCTTGATCAACTGGAGGCGCGTGCCAGGCAGATCGATCGGCAGTGGCACCTGCGACTGGAACGAGGGCAGTATGAAGCAGACCTGGCCCGGCACAGCTCACGTGGCAGTCGATCCAGACAATCGCCTGGTGGCTCGCAGCCTGGAACGGGACTGGAATGAGAAATTGCTGGAGGCGGAGCGGTTACAGCGGGAGTATGCGGCTCTGCCCAAACCAACGGCTCTGCTCATCACGCCCCAAGAAAGACAACGCATCCTGGCCCAGAATGTCCCTGCGGTCTGGCAGGCATCGACGACAAGCCAAGCCGAGCGCAAACAGAGGCTCGGCTACCTCATCAAAGATGTGACACTCACCAAACGCGAACAGGTGATTGAGGTGCGTATCCGTTGGCAAACGGAGGCGCTGACGGATCTGACCGTCCCTCGACCCAAGCGAGCGGCTGATGCACGTCGCACCGATCCTCAGATCGTGGCTCGGGTGCGTGAACTGGCTCCCACCCATACTGCGACGCACATTGCCCTGCTGCTCAATGAAGAAGGGTTGTGTGCAGGGCTGGGTGGCAGTTTCACGGCGAGTAAGGTCGAATGGATTCGGGCGGCCTACGACATTCCCCTTGATTGTCCCGAAGGGCCTGGCTTCTGTCCCAGTGGGCAACGAGGCGATGGACGGTACTCAGCCCTGGCTGCGGCAGAACTGCTGAATGTGAATGTCTCGACCATTGCTGACTGGTGCAACTCCGGACGGCTAGAGAGTGTTCGAGCAGGCACGCATGGGCCTCGCTGGATTACGCTGACACCGGAGAGCATCGCCGAGCTGCGCAAGCCAGTTCAGCGCCACTGGAAACGACGGCGCTCTCGTCAACGCACGTAAAATATGCTACAGTAGAACCAGCGTGGGTCGGCTGATCCGATCCACACTGCAAGACAATCCCGAACGCTTCCCGTAAGGAGGGCAGTATGAACGAACCATCGGCAACCCTAAAGGTCTTTGTCCTCCTTTCTTCTTTGGAATATGGACACGTCGCACTGGCGTCCATCGATGTCGTTCATCACGAACATCGTTGATGAGCCGTTCGATTTTTGCTAATGACATCGCGTCCACAGTTTCACCGGTTGCTCCTTGCGTCATGGCCCCCTTGTTTTTGTACAAACGAGCATAGGCACGCAAGTAGAGATCCGGGTTGTAGAGCATGCGATAGACATCTTCCAATGGCAATCCTCGTTTGCCACGTTCTCGGATGATTGTGAAGACAGTTTCGGCGCTTCTCATCACGAGTACCTCCCTGCGCTTTTCAATCGGAACTCCCTGTCGCCCTTCGCCATGTTCTCAGCTCTCCTGAGATCGGACTACTACGGCGACTCCGTTATCATAGACCTCTCGGTCCTTAGACAATCCCATGTTCCGTGAGCAATCTACGTGTCGAGCGTCCTTTAGGTAGTCTACTCATCCTTTGAGCTTATCCCGTTGATAGCTCTGCTTCTCCCAGAGGTGTCCCTATCGACTTTTCTAACAGAGACAGGAGAGAGTGCCGGTTTCAGACGCTTTCCGGCAGGTTGGCTTCTAAACCCAGTCAGGATTAGACTTCGAGCAGTCTAGCTCTTACCATGGGATGCAGGTCTTGCCGCCCATTTCCTCTTTACGCCTAGAAGAGCTGCGGCGTTACCAACATGCTGTTTTCCCGTTCCACCTTTCGATGTCAGGTAGGTTGGTTGACCTTAGAAACCTCCTCTGGGTTTCATGTGCCGATTGCATCGGCGATAGATTGCCACGTGACATGGCGCACGAAGTCAAAGCCTGGATCGGTCAATTCTAACCCCAAGCTGTATTTCCAATCAATACGCTCACGCACGGCGTTGGCGGCTTGTCGGTCGGTGAGATTCTCCGCATATTGCAGCACCGTGACCACCGCCAGTCGCCAGGGTGCATAGGCGGGCTGCTCTTCCACCGGGTAGCGCACCTCAAACTGCTCGTCCTGATACAATTCTCCGCAAGCCGCGTCACGCTCCCAACTCTCGTGGATACATCGACATGGTTCTCCTCCTTACCTCTGCTCTCTTTGGTGACTTTTTCCTGCATTGTACCATTCCAGTATTTCTTGCATTCGCCAACAAAGTCTTTCACGGGTAGGTTTTTTGGAGAAAGGAGAGAACAAGGAGGAGGAAAGAGCGACAAGACGTGATTTTCTGATACGATAGAACAAAGTAGGTATCTGATCGCATCAGGAGAAAATCATGTCTTGTCCAGAAGCATTATCACAATGGGAAACGCAGGTGTCAACACACCTGCCACATCTGAGCCGACCACAGGCCCGGGTGTTAGCTTTGTGGAGTTATGGGATGGTGCTAGCGAAATCGTGTGGCATCACCAGCTTGGTAGCCATCCTGGCACCGCTACTCAAGCAGTCCGAGTCGACCGTGAGACAGCGCTTACGCGAATGGTGTTACCCCATCAAGCACAAAAAAGGGACGCATCGCCAAGCCTTGGAGGTGAGGAGTTGTTTTGCGCCCCTGTTGGGCTGGGTCTTGAGTTGGTGGGATGCGGGCGAGCCTCGCCCTGGCTATGGACGCCAGTACGCTCTCCGATCGCTTCACGGTGCTGGCGATCAGCGTGCTCTACCGCGGCTGTGCCATCCCGGTGGCCTGGAAGATCGTGCGCAGCAATGAGCCCGGCTCGTGGGAGCCGTACTGGACGGAGCTCTTGAGCCATTTGGCCCCGGCGGCGCCCCCCGACTGGATGGTGATCGTGTTGGCCGATCGCGGCTTGTATGCCAAGTGGTTGTACGAGCAGATTGTGAGCCTGAAGTGGCATCCCTTCTTGCGCATCAACCGGACGGGCAAAGTGCGCCCGGTGGGGGAAAGCGGCTTTCGCTGGCTCTCGAGCGTGGTGCCGCAGGTGGGGACAATGTGGAGTGGGGCGGTGGACTGTTTCGCGGAGGCGACCTGCCGGTTGCCCTGCACGAGGCTTTCGCGCTGGGACGAGCCATACACGGAGGCATGGCTCATTGTCACCGATTTGGCGCCAGAGGCAGCCAATATTGTGTGGTACAGTATGCGCAACTGGATCGAATGTGGGTTCAAAGATACCAAACGCGGGGGCTGGCAGTGGCATCAAACCAAGATGAAGGATCCTGAGCGAGCGGCGCGCTTGTGGGTGGCTATTGCGGTGGCAACCTTATGGGTAGTGAGCGTGGGAGGGCAGGCCGAGGCGACCCAGACGTGTAGCGGGCTGGAGGCCTTGCCCGAGCAGCATATTGCCAGACGCACCACCACCAAGCGATCGCGGCTGCGGCTGTCGAGTTGTTTTGGGCAAGGCCTGCGGCTCATCTTGGTCGCCTTGCTCCAGCACGAGGTCTGTCCGGTAGGGCGTTTCCTGGCGCAGCCCTGGCCCAGCGAACTGACCCCACGCAAGAAACCCAACGGGAAAGGCAAAGAGAAGAAGAAAAAGAGTCGGGGGCAGAAGCAACGCTGGCGACAGTCTCGTCGAGCTTCCAAGGCGGCTGCATGAAAAACCTACCCGTGAAAGCACCACCCCAGCCCCTACGAATTTGACGAGCTACTCCAATAAAAGCTACCTGTATAAGCCAGAGAAGGGGAGGCTGGAGTGTATGGAAGGGTGACAGGTTTAAAGTGTATGATTATGAGGGATGCGTGGCGAAAAGGGAGGAAAAATAGTGAACATGTATCTGGATAAACCCTTACTTTATTACCTTGATGAACTTGCTTCGGCGAAATCTACACCGGGAGGCGGCTCTGCATCTGCACTGAGCGGTGCGATGGGGGCTGCACTCGCCAGTATGGTTGCTCGCCTGACGCTTGGGAAGGCTGATTACGTTGAGGTACAGCCCGAAATCGAAGCTCTTTTGCAAGAGACAGAGAAACTGCGCGGACGCTTTCAGGAGCTTATGCAGGAGGATATAGAGGCCTATGGGAGGCTCTCGGCCTCATTTAAGATGCCTCGCGGCACGCCGGAGGAGGTGGACGCGCGCAGCAAATCCATACAGGAGCAGCTGGTTGAGGCGGCGCTTGTGCCACTAGAGATGGCCGAATGTGCCTCTGCACTGGTGAAGTGCTGTCACCGTATAGCCGAAATTGGTAATGCGAAAGTACTGAGTGATGTAGCTACTGGAGCGCTCCTGGCCTCGAGTGCCGGGGCTGGCGCGGCATGGATAGTACGTGCCAACCTGCTTTCAATGAAGGACCAGGAACTCGTAGAGATATTGAGTAGTCGTCTTAGTACCGCTCTCGATGATATCACTGCATACGGCCAGCAGATAACAGGCATCGTAGGGAGAAGAGCATGACGGCGCACATTCTTGATGGGCGAGCCATGGGCGCGGAGATCAAAGCGGAACTGCGGGACGATGTTCGTCGTTACATCGAGGTGACAGGAAGGGCGCCCGGCCTTGTCATTGTGCGCTTAGGTGGCGATGCTGCTTCGGGCGTATATAGCAAAGTTATATTGCGTGTTGCTGAAGAGGTCGGTATCAAAGCCAGTTTAGAGCAATTACCTACCCTTACTTCAGCAGATGAACTGCGCTCGCTGTTGGTGCTCTTGAATAACGACGAGTCAGTGCAGGGGATCATTGTGCAGATGCCGTTACCTGCCCACCTATCACAAAAGATGGTTGCCGATACAGTGTCTGCGAGCAAAGATATTGATGGGATCAGTCCTCGTAGTGCTGGGAACCTCTTTCTTGGCTTGCCAAGCTTCTTGCCCTCAACGGCGGCAGCGGTAATGGAAATTCTTGAACGTACACGAACGGTACTTGCGGGCAAACGGGTGGTTATCCTGGGACGGAGCAACGTCGTGGGGAAGCCTCTCTCAATGATGTTATTGCAGAAGAACGCCACTGTTACCGTTTGTCACTCACGTACTGTTGATCTCCCAAAGTTTACGCGGCAAGCCGATGTATTGATTACGGCAATTGGCAAGGCTCAATCGATCAATGCCGATATGGTGCGTCCTGGAGCAGTGGTGATTGACGTTGGTATCAATACGACGCCGGAGGGGGGAATAGTGGGCGATGTCGATTTTGCATCGGTACGCGAAGTCGCTGGCTCACTCACCCCAACACCCGGAGGCGTTGGACCACTTACAAATGTGCTCCTGCTCAAGCAGTGTATGCAGGCAGCCTGGAGTATGTTAGATATTGAGATGCCTGACCACCATTCGGCAGGAAGATACCAGTGATCGGTTCTTTCCCACTTACGCTTTCCCACTTCGTCTTCGGCGGGCAGCAGCGGCCTTTTGACGACGCTCACGCTGATGTTGGACGCTGATTTTTTTTTGCCTGGATGACGTTATGTCATCGGCGCTGGTTGACTCAGATGTTTGACTACCAACGTTGTTGCGAGAGGGTTGAGAAATAGACTTCTGGCTGGTACGACGGGAATTGACAATGGCCTGGCGGATGACGAAACCGGCAAGTACTGCAGAGGATAGAAGCGTGATCAGATAGAATGGGACGACTATACTTTTCAAACCACTGGGGAGGGTACGGTTGTTGATATTGATACTCATCAAGAAGACAAATGAGAGAAGCAGGTACTCAAGGCCTGTTAAGACGTTGATCTGTTGATACCAGGCTATCTTTTGTCCTCGTGCCTGTGCTGTGCGCAGGCGCCTGAGACCTGTGAAGATGTTGTAACATCCCAGGAGGATAAAAACGATGGTAAAAATCGTGAGAAATTGTGGACTATTCATTTTTTTCTGATTCCTTTTCTCTCTTTGTATAGAGTAGTCGAAGGAGTACACCTAATGCCAGACACACAAGAGGCCCTGTAATCAGATTGAGGGTGAATGTAAGCGGGTTCAGGATATTCAGCGTGCGTATCGGGATCGCGACGACCGGGTTTTGTAATAGTCCTTGCAATCCTCTGACAATCCAGAGATCAGCAGGCAGCACTAAGAGGAGACCAAGGAGGATTTCCAGCGAAAGATAGATTGGCCAGCGTACTTGTGGAGATCTATCAGGGTTACCAGGCTTTTGATTTCTCATGGTCAGTAGCAGCAAGGCCAGCGCGGCACCATTGAAGATAAATGGTTCCAGAGCTTGTATATCAAACATCGTCGTGTTCCCAAGCAAGAGGGGGAAGCGCCAGAGTTGCCATAAGAAAAAAACTATCATATTTGGAGCGCTGAGGTTCATTGAGATAGGAACTTGCCAGGGAAGTAATGCACTGAGCAAGCGCAGCGTTGGATAAGGACCAGGGAAAAAGTGATTGATGCTGAGCATATAATCGAAAGCAGCAGAGAAAATGTAACCGGCGACGGTGGGGGCTAGAGCAAGCAACACTACCGAAATGAAGTAACCAGCGATTGTGCGCTGTTGCGAATCTGTGCCCGGTAATGGGGATGGCTGAACTTTTGTATCGTTTTCTTTTACTTCTCTGGTAGATGAAGCCTGGGATGTTTCCTTCTTTTTGCTGACGGGAGAGGGTCGTAGAGGTGCAAATGCCAGGTGACCCAGGGTTGCTCCGATGACGCTGAAGAGCATAGAGAATAGCGCTATCAATCCCCACGTGGTGAAAAAGCCTGATGCCTGATCGCTCGCGAGGCTCAGAGTATTGATAACGTTGGGATAGGAGATGGCGGCGATAAACTGAAAAAGCGCCAGGAAAAGACCTCCCAGTGCAGCTTCAAATAAGCCTGGACGCTGTGAAGTGCGAAGTTTACGAATAGCGGTAACGAGTAATCCGCAGCCCGTTGCGCTCAGAACGGGGGCGGATGCGATTGAAGTTGATGGTTGTGGATTGAGGCGTGCTAAAAGTGCGAAGAGCGCAGCAATGATAATTACCACGCCGATAGCGAACCAGTCAAAGCCTGGTTTTTCCGCGTTCACCCCTGACGAGGGAGTAGATGTAGATGCTGTCTGTCGATTTGCCTGTATTGCATCAACTGGTTGCTCAGCTGGCTGTTGATGCTCTGACGTAACTTCTGTATGATCTTGCCCTTGCATGTGTCTTTGCTGCTCCTTTTGTAGTCCACATGACGGATACTAGCATAATAGCGAGTGGGCGGCAAGTGGGTAAGGATTCGTATATCTTTTTCACCCTAAGGGGTGGAAAAAGGTTGCAGCATGCGATGGATTTTGAGCAAAATGTGTCCGATTTTGCGACAGATTTTTTTGGGAGTTCAGGAAGAGGAGAGGGTGATGCGTGGGAAGTGGTATGGTGTTGATGAAGAGATGATTGTGGAGTGTCATGGGTGGCCCTCTCTGTTGAGTGTGCTTGTGTCGATGAGATGACGAATGGGGTGAGCGTGATTTCCCATGTACCCATTCTTTTGCGGGGAGGAGAATGTGGTCACATGAAGCGGTGGGTGATGCTCCAGGGCCAGAGCAGGCCGTCGAAGGCGGGCGACCATCAAGGCAAGAAAAGCCGCACCCCAGCGCCCTTCATCCACCCTTGTCCTCACGGAATCCTGGGCCTGTGGTTTAGGTTGATGCCTATTATCGCCGATTATGAGGTTTCACAAAATCATCCGGATAGTGGAACATCCACGCAGGGCCGATCAATCGGCGATGTGCGCGATCAATCGGCACCTAGGGGTGTCCGGATTATTTTGTGAATCTGCATTATCGGCGATGTGCGCGATCAATCGGCACCTACGGATGACCTAATTCATTGGTTAAAGAGCGCTATGGGCTGACGCGGGTACCTGAAACAAAATACAGGATTTGCCTGATAGAATTCGCATCTTTGTACCCTTGACTATTCATAAAAAAACGCTAAAATCTCTAGTGAACTACTTACATTTTTGAAGATTTATGAGGTTCGCGTGCATATCATCGTTGTCGGCGTTGATCATACTTCTGCGCCTATAGCATTTCGTGAACGGCTAGCATGTTCACCACGTCAGGTATCCCAGGTACTCAGGATTTCACAGCAAGTAGTGCAGGAGGGCATTTTGCTCTCGACCTGCAACCGTATAGAACTCTATGGCGTTTGTTCAGAATCAAGTGAGGGAGTGGCGAGCCTGCTGCAAGTGTTAAGCGAAGCGCGTGACGTGGCGTTATCGGAGCTACAATCGTATTGCTATAGCTTTGTTGACGAGCAGGCGGTGTCACATCTCTTTGGTGTCACAAGTGGTTTGTATTCGCTGGTACCAGGCGAACCACAGATTCAAGGTCAGGTAGCAGATGCCCTGGAAGTTGCGCAAGGCGGCGGCTATGCGGGACCAATTACATCAGCGCTCTTTCGTGCTGCCCTGACAACGGGTAAGCGCGCACGAAGTGAGACTGGCATCAGTCGCAATGCTACTTCAATCAGCCATGTCGCTGTGCAGTTGGCGCGACAAGTATTCCCCAAACTCAATAAGGCATGCGTTCTCCTGGTAGGATCAGGAAAGATGAGTGAGTTAGCCGCCCGTAACCTGTGTGATAATGGTGCGCAGCAGCTTGTCATCATGAACAGGACGCAATCGCATGCTATTGACCTCGCGCAACGCTTCGGCGCTCTCCATCGCACCTTCCCAGAACTTCCTGAAGCGTTGGTAGAGGCAGATGTCGTTATCAGTTCTACGACCGCTCCCCGGGCCATTATCACGCATGAGCTTATGTGTCAGGTAATGAACAGGCGGAGTGGCCGTTCGCTGCTCTTGATCGACATCGCTCTTCCGCGGGATGTTGACCCTGACGTCGCCACTATACCAGGAGTTCACCTCTATAACCTGGATGATCTCCAAGCAAGTGTGAGCAAAGGTATCCACCTGCGGATGCAGGAAGTAGCGCACGTGCAGTCAATTATTGCTGAGGAGGCCAGCGCCTATGAACGATGGTTGCGGTCACTCAGCGTGGTCGATACGATCAGCGACTTACGCCAATATGCTGATATACTGCGCCAGCAGGAACTCGTACGCGCCATGCGGCAACTCTCCCCTTCACTGTCTGAACGAGAGGAAGCGGCGGTGCGAGAACTGACTACCCGGCTGGTGAATAAACTGCTCCATACGCCGATGTTACGACTCAAAGATGCGGCGGTACAAGGTCAGGGTCATCTCTACGCTGAGGCGATACGCTACTTGTTTGATTTGGAAGGGAAGGCTAATGAAGCGTCTTACGATAGGAACGAGGGCCAGCAAACTGGCTATGATACAGACACACCAGGTGATCGAGCGATTACAACGGTACTGGCCGAACTTGCAGATAACCATTGAGCAGATTCACACTGTGGGTGACCAAATGAAGGATGCCCCATTATCCAAAATAGGTGGAGATGGGGTGTTTGTCACAGAGATTGAGCGCGCACTGCATGAGAAACGTATTGACCTGGCAGTACATAGTTTGAAGGATTTACCGACGACACAGCCAGAAGGTGTACGGCTGATAATTCCAGGCCCTCGTGAAGATGTGCGAGACGTGTTTGTCTCAAATGGGAACCTGCGACCTGTCCTAGCAGAACAATTTGCGGGAGAGCATACAAAAGAAATATACTATCAGCAGGAATTACGAATTGGTACAGGTAGTTTGAGGCGCATGGCACAAATACGCGCCCGATTTCCTGGCGCACAACTTTTGCCGATACGGGGAAATGTCGACACGCGTTTACGCAAGCTCGAAGCACATGAGTATGATGCTATAGTGCTGGCCGCGGCGGGTCTGTATAGACTGGATATGGTGGAGCGGCTGACTGGCCGCGTTGTCTACCTCCCTATCGATATAGTGATGCCCGCGCCGGGGCAGGGGGCACTGGCAATAGAGATGCGCGATGAACCTGAGATGCTCGAGCTTCTCTTACCCCTCAATGATGTGGTTACGCAAGCCGCAACCAGCGCTGAACGCATGTTTATGCGGCGGCTAGGGGCAGGCTGCTTTCTTCCTGTCGCAGCCTATGGAGAGGTTGTGGGTGAGACTTTGATGCTACGAGGGTTAGTCATCAGCCTTGATGGACAACGCCAGGTGCGGGTGCAGCAAAGCATACGCTGGACAACAGAGGACGCGCTAGAAGAGGCTGAATTGTTGGGAATAAAAGTGGCAGAGCAAGCCCTGGAGCAGGGGGCTCGCGAGATTATTGACTCGTTGCTCTCCACGGGCGAACAGGAGCGTCTCCATGCCTGAAAAGGACCCTCTACTTGAGCGACAACAGCTTTATGCAGATTCCCTGGAAAGAGGCAACAAGGCTGATGGCGGTCTGTACACAATGGGACAGACAAATGTACAGCGAGGGATACTCCAGGGCAAACGTATCCTGGTTACGCGTACCCGCGAACAGGCCGGAGTGCTCAGCGAACGCTTGCTGGCGTTAGGGGCCATGCCCGTAGAATTTCCGACGATTCGTATCGTGCCGCCGCACAATTGGGCTTCACTCGATTGGGCGCTCGGGAGACTTTTCCCAACTGCTATGGAGAATGATGACCAGCGTGATTGTCCCT
>WNGP01004363.1_pt1 | contig 13627 bp, 12 predicted proteins | sample 5407671 | NCBI WGS metagenome assembly WNGP01 (sample SAMN13153381, study PRJNA577476) | soil metagenome | isolation source: 40 cm soil or saprolite under Garry oak tree replicate 2 | place: USA:California | collected 2016-06-15 | reverse complement strand
ACGCATGTCCTTTTTCAGACGGACGCTGTTCTCGAGGCATTATTTTCTCTGGCAGGTTGTGGTGGCTACTTGGTCTCTCTGTTCTCAAAGAGGCCTTTGAGCCGCAACGAGCAGCACGAACCACACGCCGTCTTGTTTCGTGCGAGACTCCATCATCCTCAGCCACGTTTCGCAGAGGTTCCTTCTTTTCAAGAACACGGTGCAGCACCGTCTGTATGGATGACCCACATCGTCAGACGATGTGGGTCATCCATACACAGTCGGCCATGCTGAAGCGGGGAGACCATCTGCCGGGTTTCTCGGCCCTGGCCCCCGATGTTGTATAAGAGAAGAAGTGCTTCTCTGAGCTTGTTCATCTTCAGCGAGAAGGTCTTGGAGCTTGTGAGACAGTTTTCCGGAAGGGGCAAGGAAGAGGGAAAAAATTGGTGACAGAGGAGCCGAATCCCGTCGGTTCCGGTCGGTTCCGCGTTCATTCCCAAGACTCCTCTCGAGTCTTGGGAATGTCTTTTTCCTCTTTATAACGAGAGGTAGGGCCTGGCGGCCTTTCCCCCGTTCCAAAGCGAGCGGGCCTCTTTCGAAGCACTCGACTTTGCGTCCTCGCCCCTGTGATCTCTTTTCAACCCGAGAGCGATCTCGCTCCCCAGCGCGGCACACCCCGGTGCATGGCAACCCCACTCTGCTGGAGTACACCAACCCCTTGCTCCAGGCGCTTTCCGCTTTCAAGGTCTGCTCACCTCGGGAGCGCGCCTTTGGGACCTTGAGCCTGTCCGTTCCCTTCCACAACGGCATTGGGCTCCTCTGGCGCCTGCGCCCTCTGTCCGGCGTGCTGGCCTTCTCGCACCCCTTGCGCGAGCAGCATGCCTCTCGTTGCTGGGACTGGCATCTCCCCTGCTCCTGCCGCGCAAACGGGATCCATCAAGCACCCCATGCCGATGGTTTCCAACGCATGCCCGAAGGAGCCAACACAGAGGGAAGCTCCCAGCATGGCTGAGTCTGAACACATCCACACATTTCCTCAAGCCACCTGAGAGTTTTTGCTCGCTCCGAGCGTATTTCTCTCAATGGCTTAGACGCGGAGGTGAGCCAGGCTCATGGCCTGCACTGCCTCCTCTTTGTTGCGACGGCCTCGAAGCCGAGAGGGAAAGAAAGAAGTGGAGGCTCCTGATGAACCCACGTTCAGTGCCGGTAGTGGTGGTCCTAAGTCTGTGCTTGCTGGCTGGCTGTGGCCCATCCCCAGCGACGACAACTGGCAGTTCCTCACCCACCCCAACCCCGACGACTCTCCCACAGGCAACCTCGGGGCCAGAGCTTTCGCCCACACGGGATCGGGATCCGTTTCAAGTGCATTTTCTCCAGCATTATCAGTTGATCCCCTATCCAGCCGAGCCAGGCCAAACAAACCTGTGCTATACGCTGCAAGACGATCCGAGCGCTTCTTCCCTTGGGAAGATCTGGTTTGCTGGCACGGACATCCTCTACCTGCTGCCTTCTGGCAGCAGGTGTGGCCCCGCTGAGCGCAAAGGGGCATTGAAGTTAGCCAATGGAGACACCATTACCATTCACGCGACGGGAAGGTATTGTGTTCCCGCCTATGCGGTGCAGTTCACCTTTACTGTTACCGGCGGGACTGGCAAGTATCGGCATGCTGCTGGCGGAGGAACCATCGCGGTTGGCCCAGCCAGGAATACCCCTCCCACTGCCGACGAATTTTGGAGCGGCACCATTCACCAATCCTGACAGCTTCTAAGAGGCTGGCGAGACGAGAAAGGGTGGGTGAGCAGGGCACTGTATTGGCTCCTTAGGATATCCGTTCCAAAACAAGCAGGGAAAGAGTTTTGTGGAAAACCTTGCCCGTGATGTGGAGAAGGAGGAAAAGATCGCAGTGGTGGAGATCATCAGCACATTGGTATGGAACGGATATCCTAAGGAGCCGGGACAGGGCTTTGGCAAGAAAGCTCGTTCAAGGAGGTGCAAAACGTCACATGCGAGAACAGATGTCCCAAGTAGCCAGCACAGGGGCAAGATCACTGTTCTTCTTTTTAAATTGTACAAAGCCCAGGAAACCTTCTAAGAACCAGGAAAAGATTATCGCCACCCAAACATGCTAGTCGCCCTAAGCGCGCTTGAACAAGAACCAAAGAAGAAGCAAGACAGCGAGCTCAAACCATGCTATAATTCTGCAAGAAGAAACCATCATGCTCCTCTTCCCACCGCATCTTCTGCTACCAAACATGAGAGAAGACTGGCAACACAAGGAGGATAGGCAGCCGCTATGTCAGAGACGATGTTCGGGAAACCTTCTGCCCCAGGGCCTTTTGCCTTGTTTCACCGCCCGCTTGCACGGAAACGAGCCCAGGAGCACCTTCTGTTGCAATCGACGATCTTGCGCAATATCAGTGAGAGCGTGATCGTCACTGATCTACAACAGCACATCATCTACTGGAACGAGGGAGCCACTTCCCTCTTTGGATATTCCGCCGAAGAAATGCTGGGCAACACCCCAGCCCTCTTATATCCTGAAGCGCAGCAGCAGCTCTTACTCTCGGACATAGAACACATTCTCCAAGGCAAGGATTATCAGGGCGCATGGAAGGGGCGGCGCAAAGACGGAACAGCCATCTGGATTGATGTGAAGACGACCGTGCTGCGTAATCCCAAGGGTCAAGCCATCGGGTTCATTGGGATCGCAAAGGATATCACCGAGCGGAAACGCGCAGAGGAAGCCTCCCTTTGGCTTGCTGCCATTGTCGAATCCTGCGATGATGCCATCATTGGCAAAACCCGTGAGGGCATCATCACCAGCTGGAATAGAGCGGCAGAACGGATGTATGGGTATACAGCTGCGGAAGCCGTGGGTCAGCCAATCACTCTGCTCTTTCCACCAGATCGACAAGATGAGTTTGCCTCCATCATGGAACGGATTACACGGGGAGAACGCATCGACCACTTTGAAACGACGCGCGTCAGAAAGAATGGGTCCATGCTGTCGGTCTCCGTCACGGTTTCTCCTATTCATGAGAGCGAAGGCCAGATTATCGGCGCTTCTGCCGTCGCACGAGACATCACCGAGCAAAAGCGGTTGGAAGCAGAAGTCAGGCAGGCAAAGCAACAACTCGAGGTGATTTTCCAACATATCGCTGACGGGATCACGGTGCAGGAGAGAAGTGGGACGGTCATCTATGTCAACGATGCGGGAGCACAACTCTCTGGTTTCTCCTCGGCGCAAGAAATGCTGTCGTTCGAGAGGGAGACATTACGAGCGCACATTTTGGAGCGCATGGAATTGAAAGACGAGTTTGGGCAACCCGTCTCCTTCGCAGATCTGCCGGCAACGAAAGTCTTACACGGGCAGAGCTATGCGGAAACGCTGATCAACTATCGGCATAGGCTCACCGGCCGCTCATTCTGGTCAGTAGTGAAGGCCAGTCCCATTGTTGATGAAACCGGGCAGGTGCAATTGGTTGTGAATATCTTTAGCGATGTCACCGCACGCATGGAGCTGGAACAACGCAAAGACGAGTTTCTCGGCATGGCCAGCCATGAACTGAAAACCCCGATCACCTCCTTGAAGGGCTACACTCAACTGCTGAAAAGGCGGCTTGAGAAGCAAGGAGTAGCAGAGCCGGTGGCGATGCTGGACAGGATGGAGAGACAACTCACGAGGTTGACTCAGCTTATTGCTGATCTCTTGGACGTGTCCAAAATCCAGGCAGGCCACTTAGACTACGCCGAAGAGCCGATTGACATCGATGCCTTCGTCCACGACATGGTTGACACGATGCAACAACTCAGTCCGACGCACACCATTACCATCCAGGGAACATCGCACGCACACATCATAGGCGATAGGGATCGGCTCGAACAGGTGTTCACCAACCTGATCAGCAATGCCGTCAAATATTCTCCCCAGGCCAGCCGCGTTGATATTTCCATGACCGCATCCGATGGCATGGTGACAGTGAGCATACGAGATTATGGCATTGGTATTCCACGGGAACATCAGCAGAAAATTTTTGAGCGCTTCTACCGTATCTCAGATGTTCACGATAAAACATTCCCGGGACTAGGAATGGGATTATATATCTCCGCTGAGATCGTGAAGCGGCATGGCGGCAGGCTCTGGGTGGAAAGCGCCGAAAGCGAAGGAACCACCTTTTTCATGTCTCTTCCTATCGCTTAAATCTTCTTCCCTGTCGCACTCTCTCACAGCCTCGTAAAATACGGTTCTCGGTTGCCCTGGTTCCTTCGCCCATCCGTTCTCAAGAGTGCATTGCCTCACCAGGAATCTGACTTTGCGTGCTTCAAGAAACACCTGTGCTGGCTACCATAGGACATCCGTTCAGAAAAATCGAGAACAGGCTAACCTCTGCTCAATGAACTCGTTGGCAGCTCCTTGGGCAACCAGGCAAGGAGAAGGCGTCTTCGCCTTGTTCGTGGGAGAAAAAGAGGGCGAGACGCACAAAAACAAGCAATACTCCTGAGATAGCTCCTGTCATGTGCTGTCAAGTCTTTCTCACTGACAACTACCCCTGTGCTGGCTCCTTGGCACATCCGTTCTGAGAAAACGACGAGTTTTTCGAACGGATGTGCCAAGGAGCCAGCACAAAGGAAGGAGATCTTTCTCGGTCTCGAAGGGCTTGTTTTTGAACGGATGATCCAAGTAGCCAATACAGGGGTTGTACCCAAAAGGAACCTGTGCCTTTGAGGCTAAAAAAGAGGAGTTCCTGGCACACGAGCCTGCACCCTCTTTGCATGCAGAAGGCCCCAGGGTGCCCTCGAGACATCCTGGGGCCTTCGAGGCCAGTTTAGTGCAAGATAGCACTGAGTAACGAAGAGAGGAGAATGACTACAACTATGACACCACCCAGGAGGACCAACAAACCATGCCAGGCATAGCGCGCAGCTTCAGCATCAACTCCGCTTCCCTTCGTATAGGGCTCAACCCCGCTCTCATCTTCGACGAGCGTCTGAGAGCGACGTGCCCTGGCGTATCCCCTTGGACCGAAAACTCCTTGCTTATAGAGAGAGAGGCTGAGGCATACACCACACACGATCAAGAAACTGAGGAACCCAAAGGTCCAGAGAAACGGTAGCATACTTCACCTTCCTTTTTTGTTGAAGGCCATGTGTAGAGCTCTCTCAGGGGAATACGGCACTCTCCTTGAGCTGGACCTCTCACACCCTCCAGCCCACATGTAGGCTACGGGCGCCTTCGTAATGTAACACGTATCAGAGGAAGGAATGGGAGACAGAGATCTGCCTCCAGGGAACTCGCATGGCAGCCACATGCTTCCCTGTCCACGAGTGAAAGACGTTGCTCTGAGGTAAGAAGAGGAAAGAATCCTGGGGGAAGGAAGCTGCAAGAAACAAGGGCTTATCCTTCCGCAGCCCCTGAAGGCTCTGAGGGAGAGCCGAGGGTGTGATAGTGGGTTTCCAGTGCTCGCAGCAACTCATGGAAGGCCTGAACTAGGTGGTGGTTGCGCAGCCGATAATAGATCACTGTGCCCTCCTTACGAGCACTGACCAGGTGTAGGTTCAGCAAATGGTGCAGATGCTCCGAAGTCGTTGATCGGGCCAGCCCTACCTGCTGAGCGATCTCCCCGCTTCATGTCTCGCTCTCATCACGGGCGAGTTGTGTCCAGCGTTTCAGTCCCGATCACGCGCAAAGGGGACGCTTTCCTTTCGTATCCATGCCTGTGAATAGACCAGGTCAAGCGACACATCACCTAAGGCTGGGAGACAAGGCGTTCAATGGCTTCGAGCAGGGTAGTGAGCTCAAATGGCTTCTGCAACAGCAAGAGCTGACGTGCTCTGACTTCCTTTTGGATCCGTGCCGCTTGGGCGCTGACTATGAGCACGGGGAGGTGTTTCAATGATTTGACGGCATGAATGGTATCGTAGAACTCGAGACCATTCATATCAGGAAGGCCATAATCCAGGAGAAGCACATCCGGTTGCACTGTTGGCAGCATCTTCAATGCCTGAAACCCATCAGAGGCGAGCACGGCCCGATAGGGTGTTTCCTGCTCGATCGTTTGAACAAGAAGCGCCCCAATGGTCTCGTCGTCCTCAACGATGAAAATCGTTTTGACCGCGATGGGCTCTTTTTGGGCAGAATTGTCGGTATCCATTGTCTACCACTCTCGATATATCGTTCATGACCGAAAGATTGCCACCTAAAGAGACACGTTTTATCTGGCAACAACAGAGACATCCTGTGAGCGAGCCTGATGCATTTTTTGAAGGCATATCATGAGCTCGAGGGAAGTTGAGATTTCTGGACCGAGGTCAGTAGACTCAATCAGGAGGGACTGCATCGTCTTCACAGCAAGCCATTTTGCTATCATGTTTCTCTTGTCTTGCGTAACTGACGGGAGTGCGATGATCTGCAAGACGACCAGCGTGACAGGCAGACAAGAACACCCGCTCATTCTCTCTCACCTCTCTCTCCTTTCCTTCTCCTGGCCGCTTGTTCACGAACGGATATTCGAAGGAGCTGGCACACCCAAAACAGGGAAAAGGAGCGTCATCTTGGCTCCATCAGTCCGTCTCTTTTCTTCCCGCATTGGAGGAACGCAGCCTTAGGAAAGGCTCTCGATCCTCTCCATGACCACCTGAGTCGCTCGCAAGGAACCACTCTTGCCTTTCTTCCCCTCCACGACAATCTCCACGCCTTCCGGCAAGTGTTGAACCGCAGGAGGGGGAACATGCTGACCTGTACGTTGCAGAACCATCGACTTGTCGGTGACGCGCACAGCAATCGGTGAGGTATCCTCCATTGTCGGATGGTGTCTGGTGCCGGCGATAATAAAGGTGTTCGGCTTATCCGCCTGTGGACCAACGCCAGTGACTGTCACTTTCGTGCCCTGTTGCAAAAGCATATGGACGCGTTCTGGAGGTGCTGGTTGTGCCTGGGCAACCGGTTCGTTTTGCTGCTGGACTCCTGAAGGCGGGTGCGCTTGAGCAGTCCAATGTTCAAACAAGGTTCCATGATAGGTGCGAGGGATTGCCATGTGCAGGGCAGCCGGTTCAGCATCGAAGCGATACTCGACCAGCGGCTGTTCAGCGCTGGTCGCCTGTGCAAGCGCATCCTTTTCAGACGTGCTCAGGTAATCATCGAGTTCCACGACACATCCGTCTAGGTGCAAGCCGATAGAAGCTGGAACACGAACCGAGAAGTGTGCACCATGAAAGTATTCGGTAGCAGCGCTGGCAGCCCTGTGCTTCACGAGGAGCGAAACGACCTCTTCTACCGTCTGAAAGACGTCGCCCGCTGGAATCACAGCCACGTCGAGGTTCCCATCATCGACGTAGGCCTGAGGAGTCACTTCCGCGAAACCGGCATAGAGGCGGGTGTTTCCAAAGATCACTTGCCAGGCCTCACCTTGCCAGAGCAGGGTTTCACTCCCGTCATCAGCGATGGCCCGTAGTTCAAGAGGGAACGGGCGCTGCTCAGGGAGGTCCTTGACGGCGGAAACCCCATAAGCCAGGCGGCCAATGCGATACTTGAGGGATTTCGAGACATGAGCGATGAGTGAGGAATCGAGCCCAAGGCCGGCCATGAGCAAAAAGCGATGTTGAGTCCCGAGGGCCTTTTTCGCCTGGTTCTTTCGGGCCTTCTGGCCTGCTTTCTGGTCCGCGAGTGGGTACTGCCCAGGGCTGTGCGCCGCATGGGGAAATACCAGCCCATTCACCCCGACATATCCAAGGTCGACCTTATGGGCCTCGCTGTTGACGAGTGCAAGTGCAGCGTGAACCGGATCCAGAGGTTCTTCAATCTCGGTTGCCCATTCGTTGGCCGTCCCCCCAGGAAGGACGGCCACCATACTCTTCCCTTGGACATTCATGATTCCATTGACCACCTGGTTGAGCGTGCCATCGCCACCATAGGCGATGACCACGTCATAGCCCTGTTGAGCTGCCTGCTCGGCCAATTTTAGGCTCTCCCCGCCAAACTCTTTCAAGACCAGATCGGTTTTCCACCCCGCCGCCGCTAAGACAGCAACCATTTCAGGCACATGTGGGACGTTCTCCCCGTCCCGAAGATCAATGACGAGACAGGCTTTCTTCCTACGCATCAAGGTCCTCCTTCTACAAATCAATAGGGGTGTGAATTACTCTTGCTGCCCGCTACATCCTGATGTATAACAGCGCAGGAGCTTCCCTGCAAAGGCATCCCCTATTTACCTGCCATTTACACTAAGAAATGGATAAACTCCAGTCGGGGCGAGAGGATTTGAACTTCGGAGGGTGCCTTTTTCTCTCTACTCATAGGTTGGTTTGTGGGCCTGTTGAGCGGGGTTTGTGTGGTTTTCGTCTATTTTTGTCTACTAGTGTTGATGAGAGTTGAGCGGTTTTGCTCCCTGTTTTGCTCTCAGTTTATGGAGAGTGTTTTGGCGGTTCTGGCTCTTGTTGCGTCTGATTGACTGTCTATGGCTTTCCAGGGAAAACATTTTTCCGAAGTTATAAGCAAAACATTTAGCAGGGATTGAGTGCATTCTAAGCATTCACGGTCCATCTTTTGATCAATAGCAAGCTATTCATGACAATGCCTGTAAAATACGGGTAGGAAATGGCTCTGTTGCATTTTCCGTGATGGGGGCAATGGGGCGTTTTTCTCTTGAGTCTCAAACGTCTGAGGAGAGCGAAATCTGTTGCCTGTCCTTCATGCTCTCTGGTATACTGGTGACCCAGCAGCCCCTCTTATGAGGGGGAGTGACACGTGGCTGAACGGATCATCGCCAATCCATCATCGCCTGGCGTCAGATAAGAAACAGACGTTGCCTGGCAGGGAGCATTCCATGCAGTTACCAGCGGAGCAGACCGCGCGCTTTTACCGGATCTGGTTGGCGTTGCTGCGCTACGTCAACGAAGAGCGGCACCTGGTTCCTGCCTTTTCCGCCAGCGAAAAGGATGCGCCTCTTGCGCTCTCCGACGAAATGCAAGTGCGCAACGCCTTGTGGGCCGACGACGCGCTGCGTGAACGGTTCATCGCTCTCAATCCGGCAGGCCTGCCAGCCTCTGATCTCGCAGTGGTAGCCAGTTGGCAGTATCGGCGTGCTGGCTCCTTCTCCATCGTGCGTGCCCTCAAAACCTACACGGTCTTTCTCTCCGAAGAGGAACCCCAACGAGCCTACGGAGTACTCGGACTGTCTCACCCCATTGAGGAGATGCTCCCATTGCCTCTGCCCACCTACGTGCAGACGGTGTTGCTGCCCTTTGAGGGCCAGATTATCTACGATGGGCTGTTGCAGTCGTACGCGGTCGTCCTGGGTCCAGGCATCCGTGCCCGCTTGAACGAGGAGTACCGCAACGCCCGCGAGCGTGAAGGCATCATCACCACCCTTGGGCCTGCCGCTCTTTCGGCTCAGCCGCAGGAGATGCGCGCTGCGGTGCTTGCACGCAACGCCAGGATCTTGCAGGCTTTCCGCCGCGACTTGAGCCGCAAGGGATTGCGTTCCAAGACCGTGGAGCAGCATGTGGGCACGATTGAAGACTTCGCCGGCACCCGTCTGCTGCAGGACGATCCCCCGCGCGGACTGTCCGACATGCAACTTGCCGATATGCAGTGGTATCTGCGCATCAGCAGGCAGAGGGCAGCTCTCACGAGCTTCAAGCGCTTTGTCCGTTTCCTCATGGAAACGGGGCGCATGGACTACGAGCACGCAGAAGTCCTGCGCGAGTGGCTCAAGCAGACCACTGGAGAGCTGGATACAGACCGGTGAGACAGACGTGCAGTTACGCCGCATACAGGACACGCCTGCGCAGCAGATCAAAGGTGGCGCGTCCATACATTTGCCTGTGCTGGCTCCTTTGGACATCTGTTGGTGAACAAGGAAGGAAAACGCGACGCGTGTACTCATCACGACAGATGAGACAACGGAGATTCGTGCTGGACATGCTCGTTCGGAGCAGCACGAATGACGCGGCGGATCGTCTCGTGTGACACATGAGACTCATCTGCAACCTGGCGCAGCGGCTCCTTCTTCTCAAGCACACGACGCAACACCGTCGGCCATGCTGAAGAGGGTATCCCATCTGCCGGGTTTCATGGTCCTGGCCTCCGATGCTTGATCACAGCAGGAGGGCTTCCCTCAGCTGGTTCCTCTTCAGAAAGCAGGTGCTGAACCTTTTGAGACAGTGTGCCCGACGGGGCAAGCAAGAGGGAAAAAATTGGTGACAGAGGACTCGAAACCTGTATGGATTCCCATCATCATCACGCCGTTATCCAGGCCACATCGTCGCCTATCAAGCAACCAGTCTTTCAATTGATGAGCTTATAAGGAGATTTTCAGGTAATACATGCATTTCTCTATTACATTTTATAAAGAGAGATGAACAAGAAATGCCAGTATATTACTCATATGCTGTTTCAAGCGTTCTTGTTTATTTTTCCGCCGTCTTCTGCCCTTCGTTTCGTGCTTTTTCCTTCCTCTTTGGTGGCTAGCGTCTTTTCACCCAGGAACTCTTGCGCTACACTTTCGGAAAACCGACAGAGCGAGAGGAGGTTGCCATATGGAAACCGAAGCCCAATTGATCATGCAGCGAGCCAGCTTGCGCTGGCTCGCACAGCAGCATCCCACCTGGACACAACAAGAGCTGGCTATGACTCTGGGCAAATCCCTGGCCTGGGTCAAGAAATGGCTGAAGCGCTTACGTGAAGCTAAGCCCACGGATGTGATGGTCTTACATGCTCGCTCTCGCGAACGCCTCACCCCACCGGCCTCCATCGCGAGACCTCCGGCGGGAGTGCAGCGCATTCTGGAGATTCGTGAGAGCCCGCCAGAGAACCTGCAGCGGGTTCCCGGACCAGAGGCCATCTTGTACTATGTGCATCGCGACCTCGAGTTGCGGAAGGCAGGTGTGCGCCTGCCACGCTCGCAGACCACCATCTGGAAGATCCTGCGTCTGTTCGGCTGCATTGCGCAGGATCATCGTCGTCAACCCAAACCCTTGGAACGCAAGCAACCGGGTGAGGAGATCCAACTTGACCTCAAAGACGCCACCACCGTGCCCGCCGATGCCGAGGGCAAACGAAAGCCGGGTGGTGGAAATGACCAATTTCGTGGATGCGGGCACCTCCATCTGGCTGAGCCGCAGCGTTGGGGGAGACTTCGACGCTCAAACGAGGCTCGGAAGTGGTGGCGCCGTTTTTCCGCGAGCATGGCCTGCCCGCCATGCTCACCTTTGACAATGATCCGCGCTTTGTGGGCAGCGCCAGTGGACGCGATTTCCCCTCCGCCCTGGTGCGGTTTCTGCTGTGTGTGGGCGTCGAGCCCAATGTGTGCCCGCCCCATCGTCCCGAGTCTCCACGCGTATGTCGAGCGATTTCATCGCACGCTTGGTGAGGAGTGCCTGCGCGTGCAATTGCCTCAGACGCTTGAGCAGGTGCAAGAGGCCACCGAGAACTTTCTGCATCATGACAATGATGAGCGGCCCAATCAGGCGCGTTCGTGTGGCAATCAACCTCCTTGCGTAGCATGTCCTCCCTTTCCCACGTTACCTGCGGTGCCAGAGACGATTGATGCGGACCGCTGGCTCGAGCGGCTCAATGGGCAGGTCTTCGTGCGCAAGGTGCAGTCGGATGCCAGCCTGACGATCAACCATGAGCGGTACGACGTGCCACGAGAACTGGCGGGGAAACTGCTGGCATGCTTTATCAATGCGCCGGAGAAGCAATTCGACATCTGGCAAGCAGGCTTGCGCGTCAAGTCGGTGCCGATCAAAGGGCTCTATAGGACCCAGGGCCGCCTGTGGGCGTAAGCCAGCAGGAAAGCCCGCGTGGGAAAAGGATGAGACGGCAGCATCAGGAGCAGGAAACTCGTGATGAGACGTCTGTGTGCTCTCCGTGCACCCCCGTGATGCTGGAAAAGAGAGGACATACGATTTCAATCAGAATACATGAGAATATGCCTGTTTTCCTCTATCAATATGTATTTTCATCTCATCATATATCATAGTAGTTACTACCTGAAAATCTCCTCATAAGCTCATCAATTGAAAGACTGGTTGCTTGATAGGCTACGATGTGGCCTGGATAACAGCGTGATGATGATGGTAATCCATACAGACGGGTTTCGAGTCCTCTGTCACCAATTTTTTTCCCTGTGCTGGCTACTTGGCACATCTGTTCGCAAAATCCATGCTTTTCTAAGAACGGATGTGCCAAGTAGCCAGCACAGAGGATCGTCTGGTCTAAGAACTTGTTTATCAATTGCTAATGCTCGTTGATAAAGTGGTTCAGCCTGGATATGCGTGCCCTGAGCACAATAGAGATCGGCTAAGCTGGCAAGGCAAAGAGATACATCAGGATGGTTAGGTCCGACTATCTTCTCATATATTTTTAAAGCATCATGATAGTGTGGCTCTGCCTGAGTATAGGCACCTTGAGCAAAGTAGAGCCTAGCTAGGCCATAAAGAACCCAGGCGACATGAGGATTGTCTGAACCCATAGTCTGCCTGGCGATTCTCAAGGCCTGCTGGTAGCGCAATTCTGCTTGAGTATACTTTCCCTCAATAGTATAAACCCTTGCTAATCCGGTAAGGGTCCAGATAAGATAGGGATGCTCTACACCGAGCGTTTTCTCACGAATAGCTAACCCTCGTTCAAAGAGTAATTCAGCCTGGGCATACTTGCCTTGGGCACTGTAAAGAGATGCCAGGCCATAGAGAGTTTGAGCCACATGAGGGTGTTCAGGACCCAGAGATTGCTCATCGATAGTTAAAGCACGCAAATAGAGCGGCTCAGCCTCTTTGTATTTGCCTAGCTGGCGATATACATCAGCTAAGCCTCCTAGTGTATGAGAGAGGTACTGCCCCACTCGGTGATGGATAATTCGGACTTCTCACCCACTCGCTTGACAGCATGGGAGACTCGCCTTATGCTTGCTTCTCAAGGAGTTCTCCCTTCTCCCCATTTCAAACAGCGAGGATCTTTATGGCCCTTCATGTGTTCGTGTTCCTGCTTGTGGTCTGTCTCCTCCTCTCTCTGGCAATGCTTTGGCGTCTTGACTGGTTCCCTCTTCGGCCTTCCTCCTCAAAAGGCGGGGCCACAGACGATTGCCCCGCCTGTCGTCTCGTCTCCACTGCCTCGTCGGGTGTGGAGCCAGCACCTGCTCCTGTGCGCCCCTGGCGCGAGGTCAAAAGCCGGCGGGGAGCACCTAAGCGAATACACACCGAGGGCTTCGCTTGTCCCAACCAGCAGTGCTCGTACTTCGGGATCACCGATGCCCACGTTCATGCCTTGGTTGGCGATGGCAAGCATGGCCGTGCCGAACGGATCCAGACCTTTCGAGGCCCTGCGTGCCATACCACGTTCACTGCCCGGCGCAACACTGCCCTGTACCGTTTGAAAACCCCTTCGAACCAGATCGCCATGGTGCTGACGGCGCTGGCCGAAGGGCTGGACCCTTCGGCTGCCGAACGGGTCTTCGGCTACCGACAAGCGACCATCACCACCTGGCTAGCTCGCGCTGGGGAACATGCACAGACCTTGCACGAACGCTTCTTTGGCCATCTCCAGCTCCCGCATCTGCAGCTGGATGAACTGCGCACCCGGCTGCGCTGCGCCAGACAGGTGCTCTGGCTCTGGCTGGCCATCGACCCCTGCACGAAGCTTCTGCCCGTG
>WNGP01008330.1_pt1 | contig 13632 bp, 22 predicted proteins | sample 5407671 | NCBI WGS metagenome assembly WNGP01 (sample SAMN13153381, study PRJNA577476) | soil metagenome | isolation source: 40 cm soil or saprolite under Garry oak tree replicate 2 | place: USA:California | collected 2016-06-15 | reverse complement strand
GCACCGCGGTGTCGAAGTAGTTGACGCCAGCGGCGATCGCCCGCGCGATGGTACGCTCCTGGTCGGCCGGATCGCCGTGTACCATCAATCCGCCGACTGCGCCGCAGCCGAAGCCCAGCACCGAGAGCTGCATTCCCGTGCGCCCAAAGACCCGCAATTGCATCGCTGTTCCTCCGACTGACCCGAGATTACGCAATGCGCGCAATTCGACCGAGGCTCCATTATAACTACAGCAATGAAAAAATTTCATCGAGCTGGTGGTAAGGTTGGGCTGTTCGCTGTTAGGCGTTTGTCGCCGCACCACTGTCATCGAATACTAACAGCTTTGACGATAGCATCGTCGTCGCTAAATATGGCCCTTGTAGTCTCTAAGCCCGCTTGGCCGCAAGAAATACAGCAGGCCCGGACGGAGCTCCAACCTTCAAGATGCGATCGCTCGCAATTTCGCGTCATCCTGGACGTCGGGCACACCGCGGAAGCGTTGGGTGCTATCAGCGCCAGGAATGTGCCGGAATACTATTTCAATTATCGGCTGGCCGCGCAAATTGAGCGGAGCTTGATTGAGGACGGCTTTGACAAAACCGTGCTGCTGGTTACAGGCGGCCCCGCAAGGCCGAGCTTGTTTGACCGCGTTGCCCGGGCGAACGGTTTATCGGCAAATCTCCTTGTTTCGATCCATCACGATTCCGTGCCGGACTCGCTACTCGAGAATTGGGAATTCGAGGGTAAGGAAAGCCACTTCAGCGACCGATTTAGCGGCCACTCGATTTTCGTCTCGTACGAGAATCCCCATCTAAACGGAAGCTTGCTGTTCGGCCGCCTGCTCGGGAAGGAATTGAAGGACAGAGGCTTGCAATATGCCCGTCAATACACGCAATCAATCATGGGCCGCCATCGGCACAAACTGGTCGATCCTGATGTGGGCGTCTACCGATACGACCAACTTGTAGTGCTTGGAGGGACACGAATGCCGGCTGTCTTGTTTGAGGCGGGATCGATTATCAATCGCGAGGAAGAGCTTCAAATGAACTCTGCTGAACGCCTTGACCTGATCAGCGCATCGCTAACAACAGCGGTCGAAATGTTCTGCAACCGTCGTCGTCCCAAAAGATTTCGCAGATAGTGGATGGGGGTTCCACTGATCACCAGCCGACTGGCCGCTTTGGGTCGATGCCGCGCAAAAGTCTTTTTGCATCGCTAAAGCACACCAAGCGCGTCCACTGGTAAGGTTTACCGGTTAGGTTAAGTCGCGATCCTGCTTGTGTTGATCCGGATCCCTTTTCATAGTCTCCTCGTTTTCAGAGAGAGTTGTCCATTGGCCAAGACCAGAATTTCGAGCACGGACCTTGTTTGGATTTTTCGAGAGAAGCTGTCTTCGTTCGAAGAATGCCCGCCCTCAATGGCGATTGCAATAATACCCAGCGATGCTGGCTGGACGGTCGTAACGAACCCGCGTGATCGAAACGGACGTCCTGACTGCGTCAAGCGGATCGAGCAAATTCAAAAGCAGCTTCGTGAGCTCTACGTCTTGGCAAAAGATTGAGACTCACTCTGTGCTCCCGCGATAACAGGGAGAGTGCCGGGTCGCTTTGGCTGGGATAAGGGAAAGTCGAAAGACCAGACCTGTCTTTGGGTCCGGCTCAGTCGTAGACGCGAAAACGCGTCGACGTTGGCGCAACATCGCGCATCAGATGTTATGGAACAGGCCGGTTAGTCCACGCCGTCACCATCGGAGAAGCCAAGATCGCGCAGGGCCAGGTTCTTTCGCCACCGATCCGACCGAACGGCCGCTCGATGCGACGAGATCTACCGCTTGCCGCTTGTAGTCGTCCGTAAACGACCGACGTTGACGTCCTTGCATCCGACACCTCCTGGCTCGCCGAGCCTGCTACAGGTGTCCATCAATTCGGAAGGAGGTTCAAGGACCTCTCTCAGAGCGACTAGCGCATTCTCGGAGCTATACTTTGGACAGCCGTCGCCGAACCGTCTTCACCGACGGAGGCGGCTTGCGGCACATCGCGCCAGGAAATCCTACCCAGGGCGTCTGTCCGCACCTGAGAACAAATGCTCTACCAGTAGATCAAACCCTTTTGAGCCCTTGCGACGGCGCCGTTTGCAAGTGCTGCGGCCGCCAGCCTTTGCTTTTCGGCGCAATGTATCGCCAGACTTTCGTAGAACTGCGCCTCCATGGACGGAACATTTTCCCCCTTGGTGCACACTGCATCAGCAGTCGTACTCACCAGGGCACTAACCTGACGTACAAGTAGATCATCCATTGATGGTTGCATAACCTTCTCCTGGTGCCACGCGAAAACTGGATCAACGCCGCTTGAAATCCTCTCGCGAAGAAAACGGCACAACATTGCAAAAAGGCGCTGCTACGCAACGAACGCGAAGAACTTTCGCGATAAGCCAGCTCCTAAAGGCAGGCTATCCGAAATGCCGATTAGACCCTGTGAACTGGTACACGCATCACGAAACACTCGACCGATCACATTCTCGGTCCGGCCAACTCGCTGCGCGGCGACCGTAATCTGTCTCGATTACGGGCTCCGAATGGTAGCGGCCTCAACACCGGTTCGGCATAAGTCATGTTGCCGCGCGATCAAAACGCGCGCGACGAAACGTAGCATTGCATTTTTTGTCGCAGAGGCACGTCCTTTTGACAGTGGGATTTTCTCGGTGCCAGGCGCGCTTTCGACAGTGGCCGGAGATGGAGGCCGGAGCATGCTTGAGCTTTGGAACAACTGGTACGAGACTCTGGCCTCGGTGGAGGCGCTTGCCACTGTCATCGTTATTGTCGTGGTGGCTGCTGGCCTTATTACGCTAGTGGAAGGCCGGCGGCGATAGGCGCGTCCGACAAAAGATCGATTTGGGGAGACGTCGGCAAACCGGTCATCCAGATGCCCTTATGCCAGGGGAACAAAATGATTGCTGCAAATGCAAGCTGGATAAAGAGAAATGCGCCTTCACGGGAATCACTCTGCATACTCGCGCTGTTGAGCATGCTGATCGCGGCCCCCGCATTCTTGATGATCCGCTTGCTGGAGCCCGAAATCGTCCTGCCTGCGTTCAGCATTCTGCTTTTCTCAGATGCAGCGATCGCCGCCCTCGCGGCCCGCATAAATTCGGAAAATGTAACGTTATGGGATATTGCCGGCGCATTCACCATGATGGGTTGTGCCGCGGCGATTCTTGGCGAACCGGATCAAGTGGCGCTGTTTTTCGAGCAACCGGTCGAACAACATCCCGACACGCCGCTGTAGGAGACGGTACCAAGCTGGGTCCCCCTGGCAGCCGGCGATGTCGGACCAGAGTTAAGTTGGAGCGGTCTCGTTTGGTATGCGGCACCGGATTGCGGCACGTATCGGTGAACCCAAACAGATACGAATTACCAAAACCCGCGCCGGGAGAGGGGCCGTTCCCCCGGCAACAGGGGGGTGTGCGCCGTGTTTGAATTTCTCGGCACGGATGTCCTGAACGTACTTTTGCAGGTCGTTCTGATCGACCTCGTGCTCGCTGGCGATAACGCCATCGTCATTGGTCTTGCTGCCGCTGGCCTTCCTCAGGCGCAACGAGGCAAGGCGATTCTGATCGGCATCGTCGCCGCGACGATGTTGCGCATTCTGTTTGCCGGGTTGACGACGCAAATTCTGCAGATTGTCGGCCTCCTGCTCGCGGGCGGGATTCTGCTGTTGTGGGTATGCTGGAAAATGTGGCGAGAGTTGCGCGCGCCTTCCGCCGTGCCTATGGAAGCGAAGGAGGCTGCTGGAGCAAGCGCAGCAACCAATGCCGAAGGCAAACCCCGCAAAACACTCGTCCAAGCGACTTGGCAGATTATTGTAGCTGACGTCTCCATGTCGCTCGACAACGTCTTGGCCGTCGCAGGGGCGGCACGCGAGCATCCAATGGTCATGATTTTCGGCCTGGCGCTTTCCATCGCGATGATGGGCGTGGCCGCCTCTCTCATTGCGCGCCTTCTGCAAAATCATCGATGGATTGCTTACGTCGGCCTAGCCGTCATTCTCTACGTCGCAGTCGAGATGATCCTTCGCGGAACATTGGATATCATGAAAGTTGCGTCGACATGACATCATTCGCGTCGATTTTGCCATGTCCGCGCTATGTCTGCTTTTCCCCCGATAGCGACCGGAGAGCGGACATCGCGGGACGTCTCAAATGTGCCAAAATCCGAAGAACTCAATATGAGCACATGTTTTCCGCTTTGCCCCCAACTCGGGCATTGCCCGATACAGTCGGCACTTCGCATTTGTGCCAACAGCGGAAGCGCTAGGGCTTGTGAAGGCGTAGAGCGCAACGATCCGATAACAGAGATGGTCGCCAAGAAGAACGTCGAGAAGAACGTCGAGAGCGGTCAAGCAGAGCTTCGCGATCCCGAGCAAATTTCAGCACGAGCGTTCAAAGAGCTTGGATGCGTAGGCGACCTCAGGTTGTCTAAGGCATTCCCGAGCCCATGAGTAACGGCAATCTAGCTGAACATCCGTTCAAAAAGGTCCTATGCAGTCTCCGGAACGACGCCTTTAGCGGGCTTTTTTGGCGGGGATTACCTTATCCTGTAAGCCGGGCGAGTTTTAATGTTGTTCCGTTGAAACGAAGTGATGTCTGCTCGCGTTTTCCGTTTTGGGGCAGAGTAAAAAGAAGAACCGCAAAGGAGGAGGGAGATATGAACGAGCTGAGAATGAACGTGGGGTTAACGAGAAAAGCTGTTGTGGCAACTGGCGTGGTTGCCAGCCTTCTGGCGTTCTCCACAGCGAGCGCCTCGGCTGCCATCGCATGTAGCGGGGACGTTTGCTGGCGTGTCCACGAGCGTTATGTATACCCGCCGTCGCCTACGATTGTCATCCATCCCGACTATTGGAGGCCGCCGACTGCGAGGATTGTCATTCGTCCGGAGGGCTGGCGTCCGGTCGAACGCTTCACGCGTGAATACGTAGTTCGTGACTATTACGGTTACGGCGACCCCGACTGGTAATCTATGCGAGAGGCCGCTTCCTCAGAGCGGCCCTCCCTGATTTTGGCCTTGCCGTTCTCTTTCCGGTTCCACAACCCCGCCCTTTCGGCAGGCCCCTTCGTCCTTTGAACGCGAACGTCCACGGGCTCCCCCACCTCTAGTGGGAGTGGCACGGTTTTGGTCTGACAGCGCAAATGGGTTACTTTTCCGAGTCGGGTCACACGCGGCTGTCCCAGGTTGGCTCAGTCTTGGTCCGCATTAGCTGAGAGAGGCGACGTAGCCGGAGATCGTTGCGTTCTTCTGGTCAGGCCACAAGCCGAAATATGCACCTGATCTATGCATGGGCTAAAGCGTTGCGCTTGACGCTCGGCAGCGACGTGATGACGTGCTTCTCAAAGGAGAAAATCTCTGGCTTGGTGTCGGGAAGCCGCCACGTCATTCGTCCTCGGATTGGGACTTCTCCCTCCCCGCGTGAACTAGGACAGAACCATGACGAATGAAACCCTCACCAAACGCGCCGAAGCCCAGGTCAGATCGGTGATCGAGTCTTGGGCGCAGGCCATGAGAGTCAAAGATGCCGCTGGAGTGGTCGCCCATCAGGCGCAGGACTTCGTTCAATTCGACTTGGCACCGCCGCTGCGAGTCGTCGGGGCTGACCCCAAGGGGCTGCAGGACTGGTTCGCCACGTGGCGAGGCCAGATCGGCTATGAGATCGGAGACCTGCACGTCACAGTTGGCGATGACGTCGCGTTCTGCCACGGCCTAATCCATCTGACAGGAAACCGCACCGACGGCTCGGAGTCGAATGTTTGGTTCCGCAACACGCTGTGCCTGCGCAAGGCCAGCGACACGTGGAAGATCGCCCATGGCCACGAGTCCGTCCCGATGTACATGGACGGAAGCTTCAAGGCGGCCATCGACCTTGAACCCTAGCGCATGATTCCAAAAAGTTAACCGACTTTTTGGACAAGATCATGCGTCAAAGAGCGAAAGCAATGAGCGGGGTGCGTGTCCCTCCCGGAAAACTTATTGGTGTACGCCGCGAAGACGCCAAGGCGTTGGCGAGAGCACAACTATGATGGCCAAGATGAAAAATCCAATCAATTCAAACATGCGCTTCCTCTGAGGTCCACCGCGGCCGCAGCTTGGTTTGGAAGGGACTGAGCGATCATCATAGTTACTGGTTACGTCGACAAGACAGCACACGCGGACAGGCTTTGCGCTAGCAATGGCCTGCTCCGCTTCTGGCCGAGTCAGTTGACCCAACTAGGACATGATCTCAGCCTACCAGTGTAGTGAGATGTGACGGCACTTCCAGCAAAGTAGCGAGTAAGGCAATGAACGGTGCACCGTCGTCTGGGACTCTAATCGCCATCCTGCCGTGTAATGACCTTGATGCCTCCGAGCGCTTTTACAACCGCCTCGGATTTATGCGTCGAGTTGAAGCCGGTGATCCAGATTATCGAATCCTCTCGAACAGCGCGGGAGGACATCTGCATTTGGCAAGGGCAGAGAACGGCTGGCTCGTACCAGGAAGAAATCCTTGCGCACTCTATCTTTATCTTGAAGACGTCGACGGTCTGGCCGCTGCGTTGCAGGACTTACGTTCGGGAAGACGCGAACCAGAGAACAAGCCGTGGGGAATGTATGAATTCGCAATTCCTGATCCGTATGAAACGCTGGTGCGCGTCGGTTGGCCGAGTCGCTTGCGCCAAGCACGCTGACGTTAGTCATGGTGGCAAGTCTATTGATGGCCACTTTTGCGGCATGCCGACGGGCACCGCGAGTGTCTGCTTGTCGGCGAAACTAGCCGGCCCACTGTCAAAACGACGAGATTGACCATAAGAGACATCGAGGGACCTCTCCCTTGGCACAAAGTCATGCATTGATAGGCTTGGCGTCAGGCGTGTTGTCGCGAGCACGAGGAGCCGATCATGGAAGACATGAAAGTCACAGCCACCGGGTACGACTTTCGGCCTGCACACGCTGCCATGCAGCGGTACGTTGATGGGAATCTTCTTTCTGGATTCTCTTCCGCAGTGCTCGTCGGTAGGGATTTGGCAGATGTGAAATGCATTGGATGGGCCGACAAGGAAGCGCAGATACCATTGCGGGTCGACCACATATTCCGCGTCTTTTCAAATACAAAGCTGATTACATCCTGTGCTGCACTTCTCCTTTTTGAAGAAGGCCACTTCCAACTGGATGATCCGATTGAGCAGTTTATTCCGCAGCTTGCGAATCGCCGCGTGCTGTATCGAGACGCGACGTCACTGGATCAAACCGAGCCTGCCGTTAGGTCGATCACCATTCGTCATCTGATGAGCCACAGTGCTGGGCTGAGCTATGGTCTTCTTGACCCGGGTACGTTGATTTTCAATGCCTACAACGAGCGAAAAGTCATCAATCCTGCCACCACGCTTGCGGAGATGATGGACGTGTTGGCTGACTTGCCGCTGATCTATCATCCTGGAACGTCATGGGAGTACTCAGTGGCCACTGACGTCTTGGCGCGTCTTGTCGAAGTGATCAGTGGCCAACGCTTCGATGCGTTCATTCAGTCGCGAATTCTAGCTCCGCTTGGCATGGTAGACACGGGGTTTGTGGTGTCGGATCGCAATCGTCTCGTCGCTTATTATGCCGGGGCCGACCTGATCGACCCGATGAAGCCGGGACTTACTCGCATAGACGACGCTCCATATCCAGGTGCTTATTTGCGTCCCTTCCCGAGGCAGAACGGCGGTGCCGGCCTGGTTTCGACGTTGCCGGATAAGGTGGCGTTAATTCGAAGCCTGCTTCCGGGTGGCCTGACCTTACTCAAGCCGGAGACTATTGAGCTGATGATGACCAACCAGTTGTCTGAGGGCGTGTGGCTGCGGTTTGCTGCTTTCGGAGAACTTCAAGGCAGGGGGCACGGGCTCGCGGGAGCGCTGATCCTGGAGCCTTCTGTGTTCGACCATCAGGACGCGAGAGGCGAGCTCTTTTGGGGCGGACGTGCAGGCACCCAATGGTGGATTTCGCCTAAAAAGAATACCGCAGGCTTGATCATGGCGCAGCGTGAGATGGGTCATCCATTTGTGGTCGAGTTCAAGCGGCACGCGTACGAAGCGGTGAAGCGCAAAAGCTGACAAAATTGGCTTTGCGCGCCCTGCATGAGTCCGCTTCTGTGCCTTCACATGAAGACGGCCCCTGAAAAGGTCTGCTCATGAGGGAAGACCGAAGTCATCGATCGTAGTCCAAAATGGCGCCTTTGACCTTGGCTGCGTGAAAACGCTCGTTTTTGCACGACCAAGACCCATAGCCGACATCCATTCAAGCAGTCCTCATGCTTGATCTTTTCCAGGGTCTCCACCTCGGATAACGTCTACTCATGCGGCTCACCAGTTCGATACAGCCTTATGATCCGAAGTGGCCGCAACAATATGCGAACGAAGAGGCGCGACTGAGACCTATCTTCGGGCCCGCATTTGAGATGCTGGGTTATCGACGCGGGAGCGATCTGTCCCTTGGCCACCATTTCTTCAAACGCGATGTTGATGGTATTCACACACACACACACAAGCTCCACATTTGCCGCGAAGGTCATGCGACAATCCCTAGAATGCTGAGATTTCGAGACCATCTGCGCCGGCATCCAGCGGATCGCTCGAGATACCAGGAATTGAAGTTCAAGTTGAAACGTGAGAACACTGATGGCATTCAGGAATACCTGACTGCCAAAGAACCGTTCATCCGCGCAATTCTCGCCAGCCTCGATTGAGTGCGACTCACTTCCCCGCCGCGAAATTTCCCGAGGCACAGCCACCCAAATTGAACGACGAATGTCCGCCTGTCGGGACATCGCGTCGTTCGTTGCGCCCGCGGAATTTGGTCGCCATCAGGCATCGCGGACATTGAGTAAGCCGCACCAATCAATCTCGATTTATGAGTACGCCCCCTGGCATCGGGCAATGTCTTTGCTGAAACGCCTTGCGCCGGAATGCGGAGCCGGACCGCCAAGGCCGCTTCGGCGCAGCCAATCGGATTTCACTGCAGAATAATTTTGCCTGCACAATCAACGTGATTTGCCCTGTCCAGTCCCCTTTCGCAAAAAATGATTCCCTTCTCGCCGCACCCAAATCACCTCTACAACTTCCCCGTCTCGTCCCTCACGACAGGCGTATTGCGATCGTCACGGACGCTTGGACTGGGCTTCGAACTGGTTGAGTCCCGGCGGCACGATCATCTGACCCCGAGCGGCAATACGCAGCGTTTTCAGTTCAGCCGTTTTCTGCGGAATTGATGGGGTCGTGGGCGTTGCAGCGCTCGACATGAGGCGCATTCCGCCTCGGTGGCGAATGGTAGAGTCGGAATGTGGCGCGGGGCGCACTTCAGGCTAATTGCACCGGTCCATGATCGTCGCAATGATCGCCGTGCGGATGGTGCAGGCGGCCGTCTACGAGATAGTCGACATGGTCACCATGCGGGACCTCTTCATGTCCGCAATTTGGACCGTGTGCGTGTGAGCAGTGGACTTGAGGCGTGCATTTCACGGGATTTGTTGCGGTGACCGCAAGGACATGTTCGTCCACGTGATCCTCGTGCATATGATGGAGATGGCCGTCGTGAAGATAATCCACATGGCCGTCATGGCGAATCGCGGTGTGCCCGCAATTCGGGCCGTGCTTATGAGTGTGGTTGGCATGGTGTTTCTCGGTACATGTGGCCATTGGCAATGCTCCTTGCGAGCGCGCGGTTGCCCATCGATGCCCCATCATTCCAGCCGGTAGTGAAATAGTTGCGGAAGCCAGTGGTTCCCAAGGCGCTCAGGTTCCCAAGGCGCTCACAAGCTCATTGATCTCGGATATGTAATGTTATAACGTTACACATCCTCGAAAGACTCGGACGTCGCCAGCTTGGCGCCGTCAGGCCCCGACTGGTGCACATGGCTGCTTTTTTCTTCCCAAGGAAAACGTCGAACCACCGAAAGAACGCAGTGCTTGAATTGAAGGAGCATGAAACTGTCGTCAGCGTCAGCGAACGCGATTGCGGCGATCCCGGTTGCGGCGGCGCCCGAACCATCGTGCTCATCATGCATCCGAGACGGCCAACCGAGGCCGTCAAAATCGACAAGCCGCTCGAGCAGATCACTCAGACAGACCTTTCCGAAGCGCTTGTGCTATTGGCCGCACAAACCGATCTGCCCGAGCCTCCATCGAAGCCGAAATGACCATGCTGCGCCGGCGCATCGACGTTGGCCGGCCATACAATTTCAACATCAGCGAAAGGACAATCCCATGCAGGCGGCTCCGAACCAGACTCCCGTCACGGTAATCACCGGTTATCTCGGTTCTGGAAAGACCACGCTGCTCAACCGGATTCTTACGGAGGCGCACGGCAAGCGTTATGCCGTCATTGTCAATGAATTCGGTGAGGTTGGAATTGACAATGATCTCATCGTCAACGCGGAAGAAGAAATTTTCGAAATGAACAACGGCTGCATCTGCTGTACGGTGCGTGGCGATCTCATACGAATTCTGGGCGGCCTGATGCGGCGCAGGGGCCGCATGGATGGTATCATCGTGGAAACGACTGGCCTCGCCGATCCCGCGCCCGTCGCGCAGACTTTTTTTGTGGATGAAGATGTCCGCCGCCGGACCAAGCTCGATGCCATTGTGACCGTGGTCGACGCCAAGCACCTTCTTGGTGAGATCGATCGCGCTCCGGAGGCGCAGGAGCAACTTGGTTTCGCCGACATCGTCCTACTCAACAAGACCGATCTGGTCACGGCTGACGACCTCGCCTCGGTCGAAGCGCGCATTCGCCGGATCAATCCCTATGCCGGCATTCATCGTACCGAACGCTGCAGCGTCGATCTCGCCAAGGTGCTTGGTCGTGACGCCTTCAATCTCGACCGCGTTCTCGAATTCGAGCCGGGATTTCTCACCGAAGAGCACGACCATGAACACGACGATGAAATCGGCAGCCTGTCCCTGATCGCCGACCGCCCGTTCGATCCCGAACGCTTTATTCCCTGGATTCAGAAGGTTACGCAGGATTTCGGGACGGACATCCTTCGCACGAAGGGCATCATTGCGATGAAGGATGACGACCAGCGCTTCGTGGTCCAGGGCGTGCATATGCTCCTCGAAGGCGCCTCGCAGCGCCTCTGGAAATCTGACGAAAGGCGCGATAGCCGACTTGTGTTCATCGGAAGAGGACTGCCCAAGGAGAAGCTCAAGCAAGAATTTGAGTCCTGTCGCGTCTGATCTCCGCCACGTTCGCAATTGGACCGGGCGTATCGCAATCTGACAGATGCGGATGAGCTGACGCAACTTACGAACGGAGTACCCACCTTACTGGTACAAAACATCGACCGCGCATCGTTGAGCTCTCTTTGATCTATAAGCGCTTGTGGGCCTTCGAGGATCGGATCGACAATGATTTTGGGTCTATCCAAGAAAGGCCAGAATGATAAGGCCGGGTTAGCAACATGCGCATTCGGGCGTCTTTCAATATGCTGGCTTTGCCCATCGTGGCTTTGGCTGCGACGGCCACCTTCGGCCAGGATAAGGGCAGTCTTGATCCGAAGCCGCTGCCGCCGCTGGCTAACCCCAATGATCCAAAGCTGGGAGCGAGAGAGCTTTTTGGTCGCAAAGCATCACCTGCACCGATGGCAACTCATTCAATCGGCTTCTATGCCAAGGGTTGTCTTGCCGGCGCGGAGGCACTTCCGATCAACGGCGAGACCTGGCAAGTCATGCGGCTGTCGCGCAATCGCAATTGGGCACATCCCGATATGGTCGCCTTGCTGGAGCGATTGTCCGTTAAAGCGCACGAGGTCGCGGGCTGGCCTGGATTGCTTGTTGGCGACATGTCGCAACCGCGCGGCGGACCAATGCTGACGGGGCATGCGAGTCATCAGATTGGACTTGATGCCGATATCTGGCTAACGCCGATGCCAAATCGGCAATTATCGTCCAACGAGCGCGAGGAAATGTCCGCGACCAATATGGTCCGCGCGGATCGGCTCGACATCGACCCCACGGCTTGGACGCCGAGCCACCTGCTGGTGATACGCGCAGCCGCTCAGGAGGCGCGGGTGGAGCGCATCTTCGTGAACGCAGCGATCAAGAAGGCGCTATGCCGGGAGGCCACGGGAGATCGCGGTTGGCTCGCAAGGGTTCGACCGATGTATGGTCATGATTATCACTTCCATGTCCGGATAACATGCCCCGCGACCGACAATGATTGCACGTCGCAGCCGCCGCCACTGGAAGGTGAGGGTTGTAGCGCTGCCGATCTCGCCTATTGGTTCAGCGATCCCGTCATTCACCCGAAGTCGTCAAGTGCGCCGCCAACGCCTAGACCGCCAATGACCCTCGCGCAGTTGCCGGCCGCCTGCCGTCAAATTCTGCTGGCGCCCTGACATTCCCGGCTGTTCTGAAATTGCGCAGGAGTAATTATGCGAGCTACACCGAAAGCAAGTTGGAACGGGATGCTGATCGACTGGGAAGGGGCCGGGCTCGAACGACGATTTGAAGTTCGAGTGCCGAACGTCCTGGAGGCGGGTAAATTCTATCGAGACGTTTTCGGAGCTGAGGAAACGTTCCGACAGGAAATGCACAACGGCACAGTGTTTCGACTTGGCTTCGCGATCGGACGTATCGGATTCGCTATCTCTTCGGAAGGGGATATTGAGCAGGAACGGCCTCTGCTCTCTTCAATCGCTGAGGAATTGGGATCCGCCTTTGTGGCGGTCATACTACGTGTTGAAGATCCGGATCGTATTGCTAGCGCCGCACGGCAGGCCGGCAGCGGACTTACAAGAGTTCATGAGTTGGACCTTATTACGGTCGTTACCGATCCCTTCGGTGGTTATTGGGCATTGGTCAAGCGGGAACCTGTCCCTGTCGCGAACCTATCCGGCTTGGCGGTCGATCGAGAATAGGACGATGATCGTGCGCAATGAGGGATCTTTGCAGTTCTCTGGCTAAAATGGTTGTCGATCCGATCCGGTCGCGGGTAACGCTTCAGCCAGAGATTCGATCTGTCCTGGCTTCGCAGCGAACTGCACCTCATTATTCGTCCACGGGTCGTCCGTCGCCCGCTCCACGATTATCACAGCGACCTTGGTTCCGTCCGTGTCTCAATCGAAGGCAGAGGTTCGCCACCGATCTTGGCCTCAAAACCACGCAACCGCTGATAGATCGAAATCAGCTCGACGATCGTGCTCCACGAGTTGACAAGATACTGAAACGAGGTTCTGACCTGCGTGAAGGCGTTCAGTATCTGGTTCATCGAACCGAGTGTGATCGTGCCGGCAACGATCGTTGGTCCGAGCAGGATGTAGGGAAAGATGACGTCTGCAAATAAACGATGCGGCCGATATTGAAGTACATGAAGTTCATGTACAGCCGGAAGTAGTTCCGGCGAATGGCACCGAACAGCTCGCTCACGGTCGGTGGATCGGCGCGGGCGGGATCATCCTCGCCAAGCACGAGCTCCTTGCGATAGGCCGCTTCGACCCGCTGGTTGAAAAACTCGATCCCGGGCAGCCGGATGCCGATCAGCGCCAGCGCGCAGGTTCCGAGCACCGACCAGATCACTGCAGCGAATACCAGCGGATAGGGGATCGAGCCGATGAACGGCAGCTCCGTGACATTGCTGGAGAGCCTCAC
>WNGP01006476.1_pt1 | contig 13632 bp, 9 predicted proteins | sample 5407671 | NCBI WGS metagenome assembly WNGP01 (sample SAMN13153381, study PRJNA577476) | soil metagenome | isolation source: 40 cm soil or saprolite under Garry oak tree replicate 2 | place: USA:California | collected 2016-06-15 | reverse complement strand
AGCAGATCGGCACATCGTGCAAATTTGGAATGCAGATGAAACCCAGATCTTTCAGACGATTAGGACCATTCCGAACACCCGCTTTGAACCACCCGATAAGACCATCTTTGAATTTGACGAGCGCTCGGGCGATTCGCCCATGGCTCTCAAAGTGTGGTTTTATCCGGGAGACAGCACCGGACAGGAATTCATCTATTCCCGTTATTCCTACAACCGCTAGGCGAAACTTGCTCCACAGTTGAATCGGGAAATTCTCGATTCGGCGCATCACTTGCGGCGGGGCTTCCACCCAAGGTGGGAGCCCCGCCGTTTTTCTGAGCCGCTCTAACGCTCTCACAGCAGTCGCCCCCCGATGGGAATCGAAGTGCGCCTGGATCCGCATTTGGCGGCGCTAAGTGGCAGGTACAAGACCTTCCGCTCGCCAAATCACCAAGGGTTTGCTATTCGATGTGGCGTAAAATAGTTCACCTGGAGACGGGCCGATGAGAGATGAGAGCACAAAACAGGCAGCGCAGGAATACCTGGCCGCAAAGCTCACCGAAGAAGATCAGATATACGAAGAGAAACATAATATGGCCATGGCTGTCGCGGGCTCTCCCCTGGTTTGGAAGGGTGTTAAAGATGCTATTTTCGAGAAATGCCGTGAGTGGAACGCCGTGACGCAAGAAGAGACTCTTACGTGCAAGGAAACTGCGATTGGAGATCTCCGAGTTTGGTGCTCAGCCAGATCGAAACAGATGACCGTGCACTACGATTCCAAGAAGCTTTTGATCACCGTGAAGAACGCCGGGCGGCTCGAACATGAAAAAGACGTGATACTTCACATCCAGGGATACCGAACAGGCTCTGATCGGGCCGATCGGAACGTTCATTTGGTTCGAACCGAACAGCCTGTAAACATCGATATGTTAATTGTGGGCGAGCTTCGCGTTCTGACCGGATTGAGCCGTCAAAGGGGCACATAGCGACAGAGACCCACCATACCTACCGCACGCCGCGCTCTCACCGACCAGCGGTTCACTACGCTGTTGCGCCGGGCGCGACCGAGCAGAGGTGTAAAGTAGCAGTCAATTTGGCTACAATACGCTCCACGGAACGAACCTCGGGAGCTAAGTGCCGTATCGGCGCGGTCGCCAAGGAGCAATCAACTCAGTGTCCAATCTACTGGCCACAAAGCCGCTCGACGCGCTGCTCGAAGAGGCGCGGCAAGAAGGCCAAGGCGGACTGCGGCGCGCTCTTGGCCCAGTAAATCTGGTTACGCTGGGCATCGGCGCGATTATCGGCGCTGGGATTTTCGTGCTCTCGGGAACGGTGGCGGCAAATTTCGCCGGCCCGGCGATTGTGCTTTCCTTTGTCCTGGCGGGGACAGGTTGTTTGTTTGCCGGACTGTGCTATGCGGAGTTCGCTTCGCTGATTCCGATCGCGGGATCGGCCTACACGTACGCGTACACGACGCTGGGTGAAATCGTCGCCTGGATTATCGGCTGGGACTTAATCTTGGAGTACGCGTTCGGCGCGGCGACGGTTGCCGCCGGATGGAGCGGCAATCTAAATGCCTTGCTCCAGAGCTGGAATGTTCATATTCCGCCGCAGCTCACGGCGACACCAGGGGCGCTCGTGGTGTTTTTCGATGGCCGGTGGTCCCCGCTTGCAACCGCCGGGCCGGCTTTGGCAGAAGCGGGTATCGATCCGGGCAGCCTGCCTCACGCGCGGGGCATATTGGACCTCCCGGCATGCCTGGTCATCGCCATCATCACGGCGATTCTGGTGATCGGAGTACGCGAATCGGCGAACTTCAATTCGGGAATCGTTTTTGTGAAAGTCGGAACTGTAATCACGTTCATCGCGGTGGTGGCAGCGTTTCTTTTGCGGCATCCAGGGGTCTCCGCGGCGAACTGGCACCCCTTCATTCCGCCGAATCTTGGAGCGTTCGGCCAGTTCGGCTGGTCGGGGATAGCGCGGGGCGCGGGAGTGATTTTCTTTGCCTACATCGGCTTCGACGCGGTCTCGACTGCGGCGCAGGAGGCTAAGAATCCGCAGCGCGACATGCCCATCGGCATTCTCGGATCGCTGGCCATTTGCACGGCCTTGTACCTGGCGCTGGGCTGGATGTTGACGGGCGTGGTGAACTACACGCAACTGAATACAGCGGCCCCAGTGGCCATGGGGATTCAGGCCACGGGAGTGCGCTGGGGCAGTCTGGTGGTGATGCTGGGGACGTTTGCGGGACTAACGACCACCATGCTGGTGATGCTGCTGGGGCAATCGCGGGTCTTCTATGCCATGTCGCGCGACGGCTTGCTACCCGAGTGGGCCGGACGCGTCCATCCGAGATTTCGCACTCCGTGGATTTCTTCGATTATTGTTGGCCTTGCCGTTGCGCTATTTGCGAGTGTGCTGCCGATCAACGTTTTGAGCCAGCTCACTTCCATCGGCACGCTGCTTGCTTTCGTGATCGTTTCTGGCGGCGTTTGGATTTTGCGGGTGCGCAGGCCGGATTTGCCGCGGGCGTTCAAGACGCCGCTCGTTCCGGTGGTGCCCATCTTGGGGATGGGAATCCCGCTGCTGTTGATGCTGAGCCTTCCGGGGAGCACCTGGCTGCGGCTGATTGTGTGGCTGATTCTTGGGATGGTCGTTTATTTCGGGTACGGGCGAACGCATAGCAAGCTGGCGCGTCAGCGCGCGACACGAGATGAAAGAAATTCAAAAGCAATTCCTTAGCGGCTAAAGCCCTAGTAGAACGCCGCTTTTGCCCTAGCCCATCGAAGCTGTCAGGTCGCGCCAAAGCACCCTCGAACCAATGGAGAGAAGAAGAAAACCGCAGGGCTGAAGGCCTGCGGCGCAACTTGAATTCTATTCGGAGGTGCCCAGAGGGAGAAAGTATTGGGTGCCTTTGACGGGTTCTTGGAGGCGGCGAAGCAGGAGCTGGAGGTCTGCGCTGCGCTCGACGAAGTCAATGTCGGAGGTGTTGATGACCAGGAGGTCGGAGGCAGCGTAGCGGAAGAAGAAGTGTTCATAGGCGCGGGCAACTTCCTCGACGTATTCGGGGGGGATATGGGATTCGTCGCGGGAGGCTTTCTTGGCGATGCGGGCGCGGAGGACTTCGGGCTTGGCTTGGAGGTAGATGACCAGATCGGGAGCCGGGATGTCCGCGGTGAGAGCTTCGTAGTAGCGCTCGTAGAGCTTGAGCTCGGCGTCGTCGAGATTGAGGTTGGCGAAGATGCGGTCCTTTTCCATCAGGAAATCGGAGAGCACTGGGCCAGGAGCGTCAACGGCGAGGGCTTCGCGGAGGCGCTTCTGACGCTCGATGAGGAAATACATCTGCGCGCGAAGAGCGCAGCCTGGCTTGGCTTTGTAGAAATCGGCGAGGAAGGGATTGTCCTCGCAATCGTAGATGCGGCGGGCGTGGAGGCGTTCGGCAAGGATGCGGGCGAGCGTGGTTTTGCCGACGCGCAAGGGGCCTTCAATGACGATGAAGCGAGGAGCCTCGAGACGGCGCTGCGGAACGCGAGCGCGCTTGGCTGCGGAGGAATTGTCGCCGGCCATCGTTTCGTGTGATCCAGGGTGACGGGCATCGATTATAGCAGAGTCGCGGCAAGAGTCATGGCGCACCGCGCGGCGTTTGCGAGGGCGGCACGGCAGGTCAAGAATGTAAGAATATTTCACTTTTATGGCCTAGTACTGCCGTTTGAAAAGAGGCAAACAAACGGGCTAGTGGGACGTACCAATTCAAATGTGACCAACGGGCCAGTGTGACGTGACTTTTTGACCAGTAAAGTGATCTCCTCGCGAGTGGGGACGGACTTGCAAGACCCACCGGTAATACTGAGGTGGCAAATGGTCATTGCAGCGCTTCTCCTGATCTGTTCCATCCCGCACATGGAACGATTCTCCCGCGGTTGCTTCCGACAGCGCGGCAAGAGATTCTGTGCTCGTCGCCTCCCTGCCGTCCGCGCCGGAACCCACGGTGAAAGCCGATCCGAAGCTGATCGCTCCGCATGTGGCGACACAGCCTTTTCTGCCGATGAAGCCGGTGTTTACTGGGCCCCGCGAAACGCCCCGACAAAGGAAGGTCTGGTATGGACTGGCGCTGGCGGGACACAGCGGCGCAGCCTTTGACGCCTGGACAACGCACCGGGCGGTCGTGGGCGGCTACGGCCAGGAGGCCAATCCGTTCCTGCGCCCCTTCGCAGACTCCAACGCCATTTATGCAGCTACGCAGGTGAGCCCGGCGGTGATGGACTACTTGGGCAAGCGGATGATGGTGAGCCAGCATGGCTGGGTACGGAAGATTTGGTGGCTGCCACAAACGGCGGGCTCGAGCATTTCATTCGTGTGCGGCGCGCACAACCTCGGTTTGGTGCGCTAAAGGTTCCCTCAATCCCACAGACCAGAAGCGTCCCGGGGAGCCTGCTCATCGGGACGCTTCTGTTTTAGAAAGCGCAGCCGCGCGCTCGCGCGTGCGATTGCTGGCTACTTGCCGACCACGACGATCACGAAGGAGCCCGGTTTCATTTTGCCGCGTCGCTCACCCGGAGCAGGTGGATCGAAGTCCGCGGCCGGGAGGAAGATGTTGTGGGTCTTGAGGTCTAGACCCATGGTGCGGGCGGACTTCTTCGTGGGTACATTCTCAACGACAGTGTACTTGTCCGGCGAATCCTCGTGGATGACCGTGAGGTTGCCATCGCCGCAGGAAGCGAACACGTAACCCGTCGAGGGCTCGAAAGCGCTGGCATCCGGGCCATCGCAGATAGCGGGTGTGGCTACGACCTTGCCGGTATCCGCGTTGACCACGGCCATCACTTTATCGTCGCAGACGGAAAACAGCCGCCGATTGGCGAGGTCCATGGAGAGACCGGAAGGCGATTTGCAAGGCGCAAGCGGCCAGTGGTGGAGTTCCTTGAGGCTCTGCGCATCAAGATAATGAAGCTCGGACGTATCTTCGTTGTTCACATAGACCGTGCCCTTGCCGTCGGCGACGGCGAATTCCGGTTTTCCACGCAGATCTATCGTGCCAGCCACCGTGCCATCCGCGGCGCTGATTGCGGTGGCGTTCTTGCCGCGGCCGTTGAAGGTGAAGACGCGTTTGCTGACGGAATCGTAGATGATGGCGTCGGGATTCGCATCTGTCTTGACGGTGCCGAGGGATTTCAGCGTCTGGAGGTCGAAGATGGTTACATCGTTCGAACGGCCATTGCTGGTGAAGCCGCGTCCGACTTCGGAAGCGACAGCGATGCCATGGACGCCTTGGGTGTCGGGGATGTCGCCAACGACGGCGTAGGTGTCCGCATCGAGAACGACGACGTGCGTGCCGCGCGAGATGTAGACGCGGCGGGCGGCACCGTCCACGTAGACGTAGTCCCAGCCGCCCTCGCCGCCGACCGGGACGGTCTTGATGACGTGATAGCCGCTCGCGGCCGGCGACGGTGTGGCCGCCGGTGAGAATGATCCAGCACAAAAGAGGATTGCCACTGGGAGTGAGCCGACGATTCGACGAAGCGTGAAACTCTTACGCATGATGTTTTCTCTCTCTGGCTTGATAGCCGTTGCTTTCTAGACTGCACGCGAGCATTACCTATAGAGCGACGAAGATAAATAGAGCATAAATCCCGGCCTCTTGGGGTGCGTCATCTCTTTGTCGCCGGGGCTACATCTTCGTTTTGTGCTGTTCGAACCAGCCTGCAATATACAGCATTTTGGCGATGTGGTGGCTGGGGCGGCGGCCGATGCCGTGGGGTTCTTCCGGAACGCGAACCAGGACGGTATCAATATTCAGGAGTTTGAGCGCCTCGTAGAACTGTTCGGCTTCGGAGATGGGTGTGCGGTAGTCGGCCTCGCCGGTCATGACTAATGTGGGCGTCTTGACTTTGGCGACGAGATTGGTGAGCGAGCGCTGCATGTAATTATCGGTGTTGTCCCAGGGAAGACCGGAGAACCAGTATTTGGCAATGAAGGGGATGTCGGAGGTGAGTGCGAAGCTGTACCAATTGATGACCGGGTAGAGCGAAGCCGCGGCCCGGAAACGATCGGTGTGCTCGATGGTCCAGCAGGTGAGAACGCCGCCGCCGCTGCCACCGGTGACAAAAAGATTGTTCGTGTCGATGTAGCCCTTGGCGATAACCGCGTCGACCCCGCTGTTCAGATCGTAAAAATCGTCGCCCGGATAGGCGTGATGAATGAGGTTTGAAAATTCTTCGCCATAGCTGGTGCTGCCGCGCGGATTGGTGTAAAGCACGACGTAGCCGCGGGAAGCCAGCACCTGTTTTTCGAGATCAAAACGGTCGCCATAGTCGGCGAAGGGGCCGCCGTGAATCTCCAGAACAAGAGGATACTTCTTGGCAGGATCAAAATCTGGAGGGTGGACGATCCAACCCTGGATCTTGCGCTTGTCCTTTGAGGAGTCGAAGGAGATCTCTTCGACGTGACCGGGCTTTTTCTGCGTGAGGAGTTCTTCATTGAGGGAAGTCAGGACTCTCATAGCGCCGTTGTTAAGGATGGCGACATCGCCGGGATTGTCTGGACGACCGTAAGTTAAGGCGATCATGCCCGTGCGGGCCAGCGAGAAGGTGCCGCTGCCGCCGGCCCCGGTTGTGGAGGCGAGGTGATCGGCAATTTTCTTGAAGGTTCCGTCGACGAGATAGAAGCCAACTTTGGAGTCGCCTTGATCGTCGTAGCGGAAGTAGATGCCCGTGCTGTCGGGCGCCCATTGCGGGTCCTGGACGTCGCGGTCGAGTTTAGCGGAGAGGGAGTGCGAGCCGCTGCCATCGCGGTTCATCAGGTAAAGCTCGGTGGTTTGATGGCCCTGGTAGCGATCATCGTAGCCGGTGTAAGCGATGAGTTTTCCGTTGGGAGAAACGGCGGGTGCATTATCCGGTCCTTTGCGATTGGTGAGCGGGCGCACAGAACCGTCGGAGACATTGAATTCGTAGACTTCGTCATCGAAGTATTCGTGATCGGATTCGGGATGGCGATTGACGGAAACGATCAAATACTTGCCATCGGGGGTCCAAGAGGCCCGCGAGGGACCGAATTCATTGCCGCCGTTGGGGAAGTCACCGTTCGTGACTTGCCGCGGCGTGCCACCTTCTGCGTTGACGACAAAAATCTGCATGTAGCCGGGCTTCAGATAGCCTAGGCCATTGAAACGATAGACCAAACGATCGTAGGCGGTGGGAGCATCGGCCCACTTCGCGCCAGAAGGCGGGGCGGGCAAATCGGCAATATGCGGACCTTTGCCGGGAACGAGAGATGAGAAGGAGAGCATTTTCCCATCGGGGGACCATGCGATGGCATCGGGGGCCTGCTCGAGATTAGTGATGCGCGCGGTCTGGCCGGTGTCCATCCATCGGACGTAGATCTGCTGTTTGCCGTCAGCATCGGAAAGGTATGCGAGTCGCAGGCCGTCCGGTGACCAGCGCGGAGAAGCGTCGCTGCGGTTGCCCGTGGTTAGCGGGCGATGGTCGGCTCCGTCGGTATTAATGATCCAGAGATTCGAGTAGCGCTTGTCGGTCATGGGATCGGCGAAGCGGCGCACGTAGGCGATTTTCTTTCCGTCGGGTGAGATCTGCGGGTCGGTCGGAAGCTGCAGTTGGAACTCGTCCATGGCGCTGAGTTTGTGAGCCGCAGTTTCTTGGGCCGCGATTATTGGCGGAAACATAGGCAAGAGAACAGCAAGAATTGTGAAACCCATCAAAAAGCGCGGCTTGAACTTCATGTTCGGGCCTCCTCGCAGACCGGAGTTAACACCGCAGACTAAATCCTGTCAAGGAAGGTCGCCGTGTGGCTACGGACTTGCACGACGGTCGCTAGATCGGCTGATAGACTATCTGTAGGTAAGAAGAACCGATGAAAGACTGATGACCCTTCTCGTGGGCGTTCCAAGATGGAAATACGTCTGGAGGTAAGCAGAACTAGATTTTCGAGCTGGTTGTCGTAGGCGGTATGTCCGCCGGGAGCGCATGTCCGGGGATCGGCGGCGCCTAAGTCCCGCGAAGTTAGCGACGCGCGCAGTCACACTGTCTCACGGCAGCTCCAAGCCGTCGCTGGGGATCGCCGGCAATGTGACCGCAAGTCTTGGTTCACGGATCTTGGCGAGCGAGCATGCCCAGTTGGCGTTCTTTGGAGGAGGGCAGAAGCTGGCGATTCCAGGAGAAAGACTGACGCCCTCAGTATGCGGGAACTTTGGCGTTAAGCGAGGGTTTAGTGGACGCTTCAAATCGTATCTCCATGGTTGTTGTGATGCTCATCTTCAGTCTTGCGGGATCGGCTGGGTATGCGCAGAACTTTACGGAGATCAAGCCCTCGCCTCAGCAAGTGGCCTGGCAAGATCTCGAGTTTGGTGTGCTCATCCACTTCGGCACAAACACCTTCTTGGATCGCGAGTGGGGAGACGGTACGGCCAGTCCCAAAGTATTTGCTCCCTCACAGTTTGATCCTGAGCAGTGGATGCGGGCCATCAAAGCCGCAGGTGCGAAGTATGTGGTCTTGGTAGCGAAGCACCACGATGGTTTCTGCCTATGGCCGACGGGGCAAACCGACTACAGCGTGAAGAGCAGCCCCTGGGAGAACGGGCAAGACGATGTGGTGCGGCGAGTGTCACAGGCGGCCCGAAAGTTCGATCTGAAATTCGGCGTTTATCTTTCTCCTTGGGACCGTCACGAGCCGTCATACAAGAATTCCGCCAAGTATGATGATTACTACATCGCGGAATTGTCCGAACTAACCGCCAACTATGGGGACCTGGTGGAATTCTGGCTGGACGGAGCTGGCAGTGAAGGCCACGTCTACAATTTCCCTCGCATTATCGATAATCTTCGCATCTCCCAGCCGAACACGCTGGTATTCGCCGACGCCGCTCTATTTGAATATGGAGATATCCGCTGGGCTGGGAATGAGGATGGAACTATTCCTTACGAAAACTGGAACGTACTCGACCGGCACGGATATCTTCGCTGGCGGCCGGTTGAAGCAGACACCCCGCTTCACAAGAACCACTGGTTCTGGCACCCCAACGATGAAGCCACACTCAAGTCCGTGGCGGAGCTGGTGTCAACCTATGAAGAAACCATCGGCCGAGGCGGCCAGTTGATGTTAGGCCTGTCTCCCGACCGGCGCGGGATGCTGCCCGATGCAGATGTGAATCGCCTAGAACAATTTGGGGCAGCCATTCGCAAACGCTACGGAAGAAATCTGATAGCCAAGGAGCATATTCGCGGCCAAGGGGCGATCGAGGCGGCGCTAGACGGCGATCCCGAGACGTTCTGGTCGGCGCCAACCGGCTCGCATCATGCCGTTCTCGAAGCCCATTTCGCCAAGCCAATAACATTTGACCACGCGTTGGTCATGGAATGGCTGAACGATGGGCAGCACGTGGAGCACTTCCGGATCGAGGCGTGGACTGGCAAGGATTGGAGCTCACTTGTTGAAGGTAACGCAATCGGTCACAAGCGAATCGACCATTTCGGACCCGTAACCGCTTCTCGTATCCGGCTGAACATCCTGGCCTCTTCCTCAGAAGCGTATATCAGAGAATTCCAGGTATTTAGCGCCGGAAGTGAGGTCCGCACGCACTAAGTGTCACGGATTAAAGTGCGCGGAGTTTCGCGTCAACGAGGCGAGGGTCTGAGGAACCTTTACGCCGAACTGCACACCTCGCGAATTCTGGAACGCAGGCCTGGCTTGCTTTTCCCCGGCACGGGAACCGGCCTTTGCGAATTTTCAAGTGGGCCATGGTGTTATCGTTTCGGTCACTTTGATTCTCGCCGCGACGACGGAACTTCAAGCAAGACACCGGCCATTTTCACCGGTCCCACCGCGGGAATAGTGGATACCAGTCGCGGCCTGGGAATTCCCTTCGGCGGCATTGGGCGGCTCTTCCGTTTTCGGCAAGCTTGAAAACGAACTGCTTGGCTTAAAAGGTGATAGTTCAGCTTACTGAAAGCGACGGCCAACTGGACTTCGGGTCGGCCGTTCGTCTACTGGCTCGATGCCATTCAGTTAACGCGGGTTTGCTGCGGCTTGTCGGGCACTCTGCTTAATCATTGCATCGTTCTGTTCGATGCTGCCCTTCACGAGCTCCGTCTTTACTTCCGATTTCTGTCCTGCCAATAGGTTTACTTCGGTCTCAAACGTCCGGTAGCCCGGCAATTCAATCTTAATGCGATGCTTGCCCGCCGCGATCAGCAGCGAATGAAACTTCCCGCCAAATTCGCCCACATGTCCTACATACCATTCGTCAAGAAACACGGCGGCTCGATTCGGCTGTACCGTCAGCTTCAACGTCGCAGTTGTCGATGGTGGCTGCCATCCCACGCTTTTTTGCATGGCCACGTGCACCGTTTGTTTTCGACCAGGTTCGACCACAATCTTGCGAACAAAGTCCTCAAGACCCGCCTGCCGGACGTTGATTTCGTGCTCTCCAGGCAGCAGCATCACTTTCTTGTCGCCTCTTAGCTCTTTCAGATAGCCTACATACTGTCCATCGATCCAGACCCCCGAGTCCCTCTCCACTCTGCTCGCGCCTGCAAACTGCACTTCCCCCATCACCCGATTGTCGGCATAACTGTTTGCCGCGGAGAGCAAGAGAATCAAGGCCACAACGGGGACAAACCTCCTCAGCCGGGACAGCGTCCCATCTACCATCGCTTCACTCTGTCGATTGAACATGCTTCCCCCCTTCACCAACCCCGGTAGCCAAAACGAATTGCATTTATCCAACCAACCGCAAATTCCAGAGAACGGCCCCAAATCTAAGAAACAGTTAGGTTTGCCACGACCTTCCAGGCGCTGTCTGTATTTGCTGGCTAGTACTAGACCGCAAAAATTACTCACCACCCGCCGTCCTCCACCTCTCCGGCTTGTTCTCCATGATGAACTCCTTAGATGGTGTCCCCAGGTATTCTCCAGACGCCTTTCGTTAATCGCGTGTTCCCGAACCCGGCCAGAAACACTAGAAACAACGGACACTTGACTTTCTCCGGCTTTCACAGGAGACTGCCACTCATCGGATTCTCGAAACGTGGCTTGTCTCACCCACCTTTGAGTCAGTATTCGAATGGCAAATCGCTTCGCGCCAAGCGTCTCTGTCCGAAGCGAGTGTGACTGATTGCCGGCGGGATCGAACCGGTCCCGGAACTCTACCCTCAGCCTAGGAGTTTGCATGATCCCGTTCGTCAAATCTATTTGTGCCCTTGCCGTGTTCACAGTCTTATCCGCCTTGCTCATGCCATCGGCGTCGGTGGCTCAGGTCGCGGGACAAAACGTCAACATGGTTTCCGGCACACAGTGGCCGACGGGCGACCCCTTCCTGCAGCGGCAGAACGAGCCATCCATGGCCGTCTCCACGCGCAATCCCATGCACATTCTGGCGGGCGCGAACGACTATCGAACAGTGGATCTCGAACTCGCGCTTAGCGGCGGCGCGGAAACCGGCGATTCCTGGCTCGGAGTGTTTAAGTCTTTCGACGGGGGATTGATTTGGCAAAGCACGGTGCTGCCAGGCTGCCCGCAGGCTGTACCGCAGTGTACGGACAGCGGCGCCCTTGAAGGGCGGTATCAGGCAGCATCGGATCCAGTTGTGCGCGCGGGCACAAACGGGATGTTCTATTACGCGGGCTTGGCGTTTGATCGACCGACGAGTTCGACCTCGGCGAGTTCCTTCAGTTCGATTTTCGTGGCACGCTACAACGACCTAAATAACAACGAAAACCTGGACCCCATCACTTATATCGATACCCATCTGGTGGCTACCGGGAACAGTTCGCAATTTCTCGATAAGCCCTCGCTGGCGGTCGACATCCCCCGCTCCGGGGCGGCCACCTGTTCGTTCACCGCAAGCGAACCGGGAGCGGGAGCAAACGGAGGAAATCTAGCGGTCCAGCAATCCTTCGCGGCTGGCAACGTGTACATTGCGTATACCGATTTTCTTGCGGCAACCAAGGCCAATTCTACGCCAACGCATTTGATGTTCAGCCGTTCGACGGATTGTGGGGTGACCTGGAGCGCGCCGGTGCAGATCAACACGGGCACCGCCACTAGCCAGGGCAGCGCCATCGCGGTGAACCCATTGAATGGAAATGTATACGCGACATGGCGGCAGTTTGCGTCAACCGGAGTGCCGGACGTCATCATGATCGCGCAATCCACGAATGGCGGAAGGAGTTTCACCGCGCCAGTACGAATCTCCACGTTTCAGCCGTTCGATCAGGGAACCACGGGCACATCGTTTCGGACAAATGCTTATCCCGCGATCACGACTGACTTTTTCGGGTTTGTTTACGTGGCCTTCTCCGCCCGGGGATTGACGGCAAGCGGTGATGCGCGCGTCGTCGCTGCCGGATCCATCGACGGCACACACTGGACACCGGCTATCATGGTCGACAATCCCCCACAAAATGCGCGGACGAACCCTTCGGGCCGCGGCCATCAAATTATGCCTGCAATTACGTTTGCCAATGGCAGGCTCACGCTGCTCTATTACGATCTCCGCCTCGATCATTACGAAAACGATTACACTCCAAGCACCAACAGCCCTGGTACCTATTCCGCGACGCTGACGCCCCAGGGCGAGCTTGCGCCGCCCAGTCCAATGCCCAGTAAGGTGTTCACCAACTACGTTGACGATGCCGGATTGACGTTGCGCCGACATACGATCGACCTGCGAGTACTCCAGCTGGGAATCTTTCCTACCGTTGTGCTTGGGCCGTCCGTGTCAGTCTCGCAGTACGCCTATGGGTGTTGCGTCAATCCGAACCTTCCCGATATCGAGCAATTCAAATTCAACGTGCCCAATTTGCCGCTCTTCGCGCAAGGCCAAGTGCCTTTCCTAGGCGATTACATCGAGGTCGTGCCTTCACCCATGTTTGTGCCGCACGGCAGCGGGTGGGCCTACAACTTCACACCGAGCGTAAATCCGCTTTTCCACGCTACATGGACCGACAATCGCGACGTCGTCCCGCCGGCCGACGGCAACTGGGGGAATTACACCCCGGCCGTTCCGTTGGGCACGCAGAGCATTTTACAGCCGGGCCAGACAGTTTCTGCATGCCGCCCCGGTCAGGAAGGGATGCGCAACCAGAACATCTATACCGCGCAGATCACTGGTGGGCTTATTGTGGGCGCTCCCGGCAACGCCAAGCCGCTGGGCACAACCACTTTCAATGGGAAGATCGTGCCGTTCCAGCGGGCCTTCGCGGTCGAAGCTCAGAACGTAACGAATCAGCCTCTCAATGTGCGCTTAACCATTGCCAATCAGCCGCCCGGCGGCGCGGCCTCGTTCCTGCAGTTCTCGCAGTTGACGACGCTGGACGTCACCATTCCCGCCTTCTCCTCAGTGTCCCGCAGCGTCTTCGTCACGTCCAGCAATCCTCAGGCCACCGTCACCGTGAACGTCACTCAAATCAACGCCATCGGCGGTTCCATAGTCACCAACGGCCTCAACTCTTCGGCGGTTCTCAACCCTGACATCACCAACCCCAGTATCACCAATCCGAGCATCACCAACCCGAGTATCACCAACCCCAGCATCACCAACTTGGAAGTCACCATTCCTAGCATCACGAATCCCAGTATCACCAATCCGAGCATCACCAACCCGAGCATCACCAACCCCAGCATCACGAATCCCAGTATCAC
>WNGP01003994.1_pt1 | contig 13633 bp, 15 predicted proteins | sample 5407671 | NCBI WGS metagenome assembly WNGP01 (sample SAMN13153381, study PRJNA577476) | soil metagenome | isolation source: 40 cm soil or saprolite under Garry oak tree replicate 2 | place: USA:California | collected 2016-06-15 | reverse complement strand
AAATGTCGATCAAGTATGTTTGCGGGGTTGATATCGGAAGCCAATCCTGCGCAGGCTGCATTCTGCGGTCCGATAAAAGCGTGGTGGCCAAAGCGATCCGGTTCGCCAATGCCAGGGAAGGATGGCAGGTCTGGGAGGAGTATCCTCTCCGCCCTGCCGATGAACTACACGATAGGGAGACATCCGTCAACCTGATCCGATCCCTTGCACATTGCGAATTGCCGCGCGTGCGCGACGCCACCATTGCATTATTCATCCTCCATCCAGAGCTCGCGCCGGCGGTGCTGGAGGTCCTGCAGTCCAGTGAACCGCAGGTACGAGAGCAGGTCGCGGTGTTGACGCTCGCCACGCTTTATCTGCAGCGGCTCTGGTCGGTTCGCCTGACGCTTGCCCTGGGGTATGCCCCGGCATTCCCCGAAGAACCTTTCGCCTTCCTCTGGGAACAGCATCATCTGCCCCCACCAGCCTGTGGAGATGGCGAGTGGGGACTGGTCGCCTTGCAAGAGGCTGAGCAGCGGCGGTCGGGGATGCCGCTCACCTTTCGTGGCGATTGGCAGAACCAGGTGGACCACCTCTTGCTCCAGGAAGAGGCCCGGCGGCCCGGGCAGCCAGTAGCAAAGATACCCACCAGCACCCCTGTGACACAGCAGTGCCAGGAAGAACACATGCCGGGGACAACGGTCACGAAACAACAGGTTGAGCAATTTTTACAGGAACTCGGGCGAGCTTTTCGTGGCCGGGGACGGATTTACCTGCTTGGGGGTGCAGCCCTCGTCCACGCCGGGGTCCGTTGTAGACCCACCCAGGATATCGGTCTTGTCGTGACTCGGGGCGACCTGTACCAGGCGGCCCGGAAGGTGGCACAAGTGATGAACATTACTCTCGAGTTCACCTCCCTGAGCCTGTGGATCCCACTTCCAAGTCAGTGGGAGATGATGTCGCGGTACGTCGGTCGTTATGGGAAGATCGACGTTTTTTACCTGGACTTTTATGCGGTAGCCCTGAGCAAGATGAATCGGGGCAACGACCGCGATATCAACGATGTCAAACTCCTGCTCCAGCAGGGGCTTCTCTCCCTGGCCGAGCTGGATACTGACTATGGGGAAGTCGTCGCGAACATGGGAAAAGGTCGCTACCCCCGCATGGACCCGCAGCAGTTTGCGAGGCGGTATCAGGCGATCCGAGCACAATTATGATTTCCGGTTGGTATCCCTGGCCAGCTAGCAGGAAGAGAAGCCAGGAGAAGAGCCACTGCAAGCAGAGGCAAGTTCGATATTCTCGCTTGGAATCGACCAAAGCCCTTCGCATGCAGATCAAGAAGAAAAGGACGCTCGCTTGAGTGTGGAACGGCTCTTCGGTTGTACCGGAGAGACTGCATCGCTCCTCTTTGGAAGGAGATTACTCTCCTACCCCTTGTTGGCAATCCCCACGATTACTTTGCCCACATTTCTGAATGTATGTACTTGCTGCTCCCCCTTGAAGCGCTTCAGGTGAATTTCCCCATCAACACTCTGAAATGACCGTTTACTTCCATCGATATACGTGATGGTGACGTCGTCGTAGGCTGAAAATACGCCTGCTCTTTGCATGTCAACTGAATGAATGCGAGCATAGGGGAAATTGTATCTGCGCCCATCAGTCCCTGTAAAGCGCAAATTGCTCTCTGGGATGACTCCATGGATCCACTCGTTCTGGGTTGTCGCAATGCGATCCCAGGTTGGGAGCCTGTGGAGCGCTTGCTGTATCCAGGGAGCAGGAGACTGCGCGAAAGCAGGATTGCTGTACTTCTCAAAAAATGTCGGCAGTTGAGAAATGTAGAGAATGCCCGCATCAAAATTGTAAATGGCGCTGATATCCGCCTTTTCTGAAAAACCCAGCACGGGATAAATGGGCAAATCCCGCAGTCGCGGATCGATAAGGTAGAGGTAGCGCTTGAGATCATCGATAAACCGTCGTGTTTTGAGGAAGGGATTGGGCATTTCTCTTCTGATCATCCCTTCCCTGTAATGCCCCATCTTCTCCTGGATCATTTTTGAGTAATCATACCCATCAAACACCATCTGCGGCACCAGCCGCTTAAAAATGAACCAGCCCTTCTCCACATAGATCATATGAGAGTGTGCTGGATAGTAGACCCTCCCGCGGAAGTTTTTGATCTCAACACAGTAGAGCGTTCCGCGCACATAGACAAGAAAGTCTGTCTCTAAATAGAGGCCTCGCTTGGTCGGATGGGGAATAATCGGGTTACGAATGTAGCATCCATTTGGTCCATCATCGATAATGTATTCGGCATACTGTTCCCCCAGCATTCCCCCTCGTTCCTGATCATCCAATTCCACATTTGCCATGGTATCAAAGGCTCTGACAAGACGGTGCATCATGGACATAGCTGTTCCCCTTATCTGGCTTTGCTCGTATCTTACCGCCATTAAGTGCTGCTGAAAGCACAGTTCGTTGGTAGGCGTGTTTCTCGTTTCATCGGAAAAAAGCGTCATGAAGTAATAATACGAGTTCCTCTGAAGATGAGTATAGCACAAGAGTTCGCATGAAGAGATATGGTATGAAGTACAATGGGACATTTGGATATGTACCGATACACATAACGCTATAGGAGTATCTCTGCAGGTTATTGGAGAATTTCTGTGGAGTTCATCTTACTTGGTTAATTCCGCTAAATATGTAAATCCCAAGATTCTCCGGCTCATGGCCGCTTTGGCGTCGGTGGCGAAGTCGAGAGCCGACGCAAGGGTGGCCGGAGTGGGAATCGTAAGCGCCTGTGTCATGCTATCTCCCCTTGCTGCCTTACAATGGGATCAGGATGCGCCTGAAGCACCTGCCCGGCGAACTGCAAAAGATCAGTGCAGAGTCCTAGAGCAAAGGCGACAGTCTCTCGCATTGGCATGCCTGTGCCATAGTGTGGAGCTGGGGCTGACCAGCGCCAGGCTCCAGTAATCATGGTCCGGAGCATTCCCGGTGTCAATCGGTCGTCGGGCCATGCAGTACTGAGCCGATTTTCGACCTCCTGAAGCCAGGAATCAAGAGATCGTCCCTCTCGCTGCTGCGGCAACCCCCACACAGCGCAGAGTATATGAGGAATCCCCTCGACGACTTGCCGACAATTGACCAACGCCTGCTCGTACTCACCGCTCCGGTAGCACTGAATCGCTCTGTCCAACAGGCGCATGCATTCAGACCAGTGTTGCGCGTCTCGCGGCAAACGTGGTTCAGGCAGCTCTACCAGCCGACGCGCCCCAGCACCTAAGTCGCGTAAGACGGTCAACCAGCATTCGCGTTCAATGCCGAGGTAGCCCGAACCAGCACTTTGTACCGGCACCACCACTTGACCTACTGAAGCCAGGCCCCCAAGCCAAACCGTCAAGTTCACCCGCTCCCCTTTACGCTCCTCCTCAATGGCCTCGATCTGCATATCAGTAAGAGGCACCTGGAGCCTATATTGGGGAGCTGGCCAGATGATCTGAGAGGGGATGAGCAGCCTGGCGGTAGAATCAGCTACATTGCCATAGCCAATCCAGCCTTCGAGCGAAAGCAAGCGCAGCGACGCGGAGGCTTCGTCCGGCGTAGGGAGCGTGTAGGGCAAGAAGAGCACTGGGCCAAAGGTGCCCCGGCCTCCTGCAACCGCAGCAGGATCGACCTCGACTTTGATTGCGGGGCCTTGCATATGATGATAAGTATCCCATGGTTTCAGGTACCACCGAGTGAACGGCATACGTAGTCAACTCCTGCCACCAATACGAGAGCCTGTGTGTCGCCCTGTACCAGCATGACATCTCAAACTAATAAGGCTTATTAGTTCTGTATGTTAGCAGCCCCAAAAATACGGTGTCAACACCTCAGCTAAAGGTCATAGAACAGAGATTCCACCCGCTGAGAAGCCCAGGAATGCCCCTGAAACGAAAAACACGTATCATTACCTCCACAATCGATTTGAACTTCCTGGCCCTCCTACGTCTTTCTCTCTAAGCCCCACGAATAACGCGTCAGGATGCGATTCTGGCGGTGTTTTTGGCCAGAGTGGTATCAGATGACGCGCAGGATATTTTTTTGCCAGGGGTTTGAAGCAAAGATTTTCAGACTGGGGACGATGTATTCAGCGGTGTGTAGTAACGCTGCTCGATAGACGCCAGCACCTCATCGAACTTCACAAAATCCGCGCTATCGGGGTCTCGCCCTCTCAGCACAAAGCAGTGGCTTTTGGGGTCAAAGAGCTGCTGATCATACCAGCTAGCTACGATGGGAACAATCTGTTCGTTTTGGATGGCAAAGCCACTGCGCTCGTAGCCCTCTTCGGTAGCGTGGCCAACAAAGGCAAAGATGACCTTGTAGCGTTTTTCGTCGGTGTTCTCAAAGATGATCCACCCCAGGCCAGGAGCAGCTGTTGGGTGCTCCCTATCCTGTGGAGGCAGATAATGGATCTCAGTTCTTGGCGTCTCCCGAAACAGTTGAAGCCTGTTTTTCGCACGAGCCCATGCCGCTGCCTCGTTTGGAGGCAACCCATAGACACCACGAAACCTTTTCACCCGCTTGTCTATCAACGTTTGCTGAAGGTCCTTAAGCCAGGGATCCTTTTCTTTCGACTCGTCCCACAGCCCTACAGGCGCGTAGATGTAGACACGTTCCCACTTGCCTTCTTGAAGCGCCAAGCGTCCTTGTCGGAAAACATCATCAGATTCCCTTACCAGCGCTACTTCCATTTTCCCAAGAGCCGTGTGCAGTTCCTCTCTCAGAGCAGTACGCAACTCCTCACGGGTCGTTGTCGGCTGTCTTCTGAGAGCCAGAATATCCCAGGCCACAGCGCCCAGAAGCAAAAGAAAACTCAAAGTTAAAAGCTTGATATTATCGACAAAAAGACCTGCAAAGGCACCGAGAGTAGCAACACCAATGGTGACATACAGGCTCACGTCTGCAAGCTCAAACCGGCCAAAGATTTTACGCTGATTCATGGCGCTCATCCTCCCATCATTGGGATTGCATCCTGGTTAACACACAACCATTACGCGCATTATAGCACAACCATATTACTAAACGCTCATGTACAGGAAATACTGGTATCGCCTTGAAAGGGGGAGATGAAACCAGCGAGACCCGCCATTTCATCCTGGCGATGCTGGGCAAGCTGTTCTGTAAGCCTGCTTGCTACTCTGCCCCAAACGGCCGCTTCGGCTCGCGCGGATGTTCTTTCTGGCGCGCGATCTGCATCTCCACCAGCTCCACCACATGTGCGTTCGGGTAGCACTGATTGTTCAGGCCATACCACACGACTTTGATAACCGACCTAGTGTCCTGATGGATCAGTCTCGCCACATACAGCGCATATTCCTGCGTGTAAGCCTGCACCGGCTTGATCCCTCTGCCCTCACCGGTTGGTGATAACTGCGGCATCTAAAGAGCAACGCTCCAGGATGAGCAAGAATAGCCCTCACCTGCTATGGGTAGTGCTAATAAATGGGTCAGATATCCAGTCGCCGAACTAACCACTCTTCGGACGCTTTTATAAACATCTGGTTCCAAGTAAGGAAGCTTGTGTGTATTGCTATAAAGCTGTTCATTGTATCGTCGGGTATCTTCTCGAAATCTTCTTGCGATTTTATGTCGAAGTTGCCCTTTTGGAGTAGTTCCTCAATGGAGGAGGAATCTGTATAGTTCGACATAAACGATGCAGGGAAAAGCTCGTCGAACGGAATATTGTGCTGTCCCGCCAGTTCTTTTACATTTTCCTGGAGCTTTTCTATGTGCTTTTTGAAGTCGTCGAATCCTGACAAGTTGGCAGACATAAGCGTTATTTTAGCCTCCTATCTCTCTGTCCCATCCTTGGGACATGACTAAACAAGCGTAATAAGAACAAACCCTTTATCAGTAAGTTGTTTCAGGATTTCATCAACCGGTATCAATGTCTCTATAATACCAGTTGTGGTAGGTTGCGGCGGGATGATAATAGGTGCTTGGCCGTGCTTGAAAGTTGAAGCGTACGTCACCCCGTTCTTGTTAGGAAAGGCAATGCGTACTTTTACTGGCATTCTTAAGGTATTTCCCATTCTAAATTCTACGGCATACCACTCGATATAAGGCTGAGCAAGAACATAGGGATTATTCTTTGGGTCTGAGGCTTCTCTTAAAGCTTGTTGTACCTCATCTAATGCGGGAAGTTTCAGGCTTACATTCCGCATAACTTCTTCAACCGAGGCAAGATCATGGCATGTGTAAAGAAGCATCATAAGATTTTCAGGACGTTGAAAATAGGCGATAAGGGAAGAGTTCATAGTTCGTGCTCTCTTGATCGTGTCGATCATCCCCTCGTAATCCTCATCATAACCGTACATCAGTGCTAAAGAAGCAGTGACGTGGCCATCTGGATCATCTTTGTACTGGAGAGCTTCTTCTAGCCACTGAATAGCTTCGCGTGTAGGAGGAGCAGGATGAGTTTGAGCAAGCTGCGTATAATACATCGGCGTCACAGGCCCTCCTAGACATCCGAGTACTTGTGGGGAAGTCCCTGGATGCAACTGAAAAGAGAAATACTCTTGAACCTCATTACTCATACTCAAGCCGAGTAAGCTGTGACCTTCAGGCAAATTTGGATACTTCTGTAAGACGTTCCCTGCCTGTTTCCAATTCCGAGCATCAAGAGCCTGACGAAAGTCTACTACTCCCATCATTTGTTGTTGTATCTGCTTTTCGGACTCAGCAGGCGACTTGAGTGCAGGAAACTCCGCAGGCAGGTCGGGAGTGGTCAGTTGGGAAATGTGTTCGGGCCGCAGCAAGTCTTTCAAGACATACTCGCCCAAGTCCTTCACATTCGTCCTCCCTGGCAAGCTGTCCCGAACTAGCTCGACGGTAGCTGCGGAGAGCAAAATCTGTCCGCCGAAACCTGTGGAGAGTATGCGGGCTAAGCGGTTGAGCGTCCGGCCGAAATAGTCATTATCGCGGTACTGGGCGATTCCGGTGTGCAGCGCCATGCGCACCCGTAGCGGACCCACCTCGCCCCACTCCTCTGCTGCTATGGCTCGCTGTCCGGCCAGAGCAGCGGACACAGCATCAGCAGGGTTAGCGAAGGCCGCATAGACCGCATCGCCCATCAACTTGAAGACATGGCCGCCATGAGCCGTCATCACCGAGCGCAACAACGCATCGTGACGAGCCAGGGCCTTTGGCATCGTGTCGGGGTGATGTTCCCAGAGCGTCGTGCTGCCCTCGATATCGGTAAAGAGAAAGGTGATTGGTCCGGTGGGCATGTCAGGCATGGATTGCCTCCTCATCCAGCATCCTGTGATGAGTCGTGCTCCGATTTTTCAACAGACTTCTCACTTTCACGAGGCACGCTCCTTGTTTCTTTTCCATAGGCGGCGTAATTCTGGTGATATATTGTAGACGCGGATGTTATCTTTGTTGCCCATCGTTTCGGTGATGTCGATGAGGCCCTCTCCTGCGAGTCGATGGAGGATCTGTTCAATAACCAGGGCGGGTTGTTGTAGGTGCGTGACCAGTGCTGTATTGGTTCTCATTTCCTCATTTTCAAGGAGAGTTTTGGCCATCTCTACCAGCTCTTGATACTTTGCTACGAAACGGCGCGCGTATCTCTCGAAGCCGAGCGTGCGGACCTTGAGGAGTCCGATGTGACCACCCCCTGCTTCTTTGAGCCCGAGGTAGCCTTTTCGCTGCAGTATTCGTAATGAATCAAAAAATTCTGCTGCTGGAATGTTCATAGCTTCGGCCTGGTGGACGAGATCTGGAGCAGTGACCCAATAGTGACCATTGGCGAGGGCTGTATCACAGAGGAGTTTCATCACCTGATTGTCGACTTCCTCGGCGTTAGGAAGAAACTTTGCCGTGGCGACAGCTTGAGCTGGTTGATACGGCGAAAGGGTCTCGCTCATTGGCTGCGTCGTCTCTCCCATAGGCGATGAGCCGTTATGGGAGATGAGTGGGATATCTGTCAATAAAGCTGCCTGTTCTAAGGCAAAGGCAAACTCTTGGATGGTAGGGAAGCGGTCGCTTGGCTCTTTGCTAAGGGCTCTCAGGACTACGGATTCAACGGTGGTTGAGAGTGCCGGAACTTGCCCACACAGGCCAGGTGGGGTGATGTTCAGGTGTTGGTTATAGAGTGCAAAGACCGGTCCGTGGAAAGGAGTCGTCCCACAGAGCCATTCATAGACCATGATTCCGAGTGCATACTGATCGCTGGCGGCACATGGCTTTCCGCGAAACTGTTCAGGGGCCATGTAGCAGGGGGTTCCTGCGGGATTTTGTGTCGCGAGCGAGATCATGCTCTGGATAAGTATGGCGAGACCAAAATCGCTGAGAACAGCTTCGTTCTCCTCGCCAAGAAGGATGTTTGCCGGTTTGACATCTTGATGAATGACATGTTGTTTATGGGCATACTGAAGGGCGAGAGCAATCTGCTTTGTGTAAGCAACGACTTGATCGAGAGGTAATCGCGTTCCCTGTGGATGGTGCGTACGCAAGCTCCCTCGTGGGAGGTAATCCATCACCAGGTACGGCGTCTGGTTTTGAATGCCGAAATCTATCACGTTGATGATGTGGCGATGTCTTAGATTTCCAACGATTTCTGCTTCGCGGCGGAATTGCTCCAGGTTTCCGCTATCTATGGATGCATGCACTATTTTGATGGCAGCCTGTCTTTGTTTCAGGTACATATGAGTGGCTAAGTATACTTCTGCAAACCCGCCCTTCCCTAATAATTGCTGGATGCGGTAGTTGCCCATCTGTTGATCTATGTAACTGGCCATGAAAGGCTCCTTCTTTCAGAAAGATTGTTCTATTATGGAGTTAGAGCGGCCACAAGTCAAGTGAAATGCATCACAGAAAAGGGTGTTTCCTGTTTCACCCGGCCACGCTTCACATGCAGCTTGAGGTGTGCCGCACCTCGCGCCTGGGGCAAATCCTCTATGCTTGCGATAGGCAAGCCACAACTCGGATTTTGGCAGTGCGATTGTTCGTCGATCATAGCCGTTTTCCTGTCGCAATCATGCAATCGCAGCTGGATAGACATGGAGACCTGCCCCGACCTGCTGTTATGATTGCTCTCCCTCTGTCGGCGACGCGTACTCTCGCTCATACACCGCCACCATTTCGCGCACGCGCTCCAGCGGGGCCAGGGCATCTTCCACTGGGCGGTGGCCGCCCGCCAAGGGAATCCAGGTGTAATCGCTGTAATAGGTACATTGTTTGATTCGAAGAGGCTGATGCCCACATTGTGGGTGAAGAGGTCGCTTGCCTCCATTTGTTGCCAAGGTTCCTTCAGAAAAAACTGACACAAGACGACAGGTATGATGCTCTAGACTTAAGGCAGGGAGAATCCTCGGTAGCGATCTCTTGCTAGGGGAAAACCATGCGAGCATTTCACTGCTACGAACAGCATCTGAATTGAACTGCCCAGCGTCATGCCTGCGCAGAAAGGACAAGGAGTCAAAAGATGTTACGAAAGATTGACTGCGTCATGATCCGCGTGGATGACGTTGAAGCAGCGGCAACGTACTATGCCAGGGTCTTTGGTCTACACCCACGCTGGAGCGGGGACGACGCGATTGGGCTGGGGTTCTCAGAGACCGACGCTGAAATAGGGCTTCACAACGATCTGGATATTCCTTCATCGATAGAAGTGCATTACCTGGTTGATGATGTTATCGACGCTGTTGCACGCCTCGCTGCGCAAGGATGCCATATCCTCGTTGCCCCTTTCGATATTACGATTGGGAAATGCGCCGTGATCAGCGATCCATTCGGCACCCGACTTTGCATTCTCGATATGACGAAGGGGGCGCGTCCGCTCAACCTTGCTGGATCAACGACCACGACCGACGCATCGGAGGGGATGCGTTAATCCCGTCTACACGGCATGAAGGGCTCGTTATAGGACGACGAAGAAAGTGACAGTATAGCAGTCTTGACGATATCTACCGGTTACTCGGCCCATGGCTGATCCAGAGTTTCTCACCAATCAGCATCTGGTCGATCGATGCCAAGAGTATGGTATAGGCTTGGAATGAGCGCGCGATACATGGGATGAAGGAAGAAGCCGAACATGGCGCTTGCAGAGCGAGACAGGTAGAAAGTGGCCTACCCGGTGCTCTCGCCAGGTGTTTTCTTCACTTGTGTATCAGGGTTTGTGGGTACCATAGGTGTAATGCGCGCCGCGTACATGTTGACCAGCTCACGCAGAACGGGATGGAAGCGAACCAGGAGTGTATACCACCACCGCACGAAGAGATGCCGGAGGTGACCGCGAAGATGTGGAGGCGCTTTAGACTGTTCACGTGTACTCATTGCACTGGCTAGATACCTCCGTTGACGAAAAGTAGGAGCTGCTCTCCGTGCTGCAGAGGCTTTGATGATCTCACACAGGACCGGATGGAAGTGGACTTGAGTGGTATACTTCCAGCGCTCCACAAAGGGACCACGAAACCATTGGAGGGGATAACGATACTCACCGGGGAAGTACGCCTCAGTGACTGGATGCCCATACGAGGAGTATACAGCATAGACTGAGAGCTCTGACGGTACATGGTCAGGCACAATGATCACATATGGCTTATTCCTGGCTATCGATACAAAGGGCATAGCCAAAGATGCTTCGACACCACTCTCGATTGGTGGGGGTATTTGCGCTTTTGCCCAACCACCAAACAACGTCAATTCCCGCCAGGGTGTAGTCATTGGTTCGCTCCTGTAATTGTTCGATGGTGATCGCGGCGAGTTGTACCTCATGTGCCACGCGCCATCCCGTCGGAAACGTGACCAGTAAGTCGGCAATGCGCTTGACCTCTGGGATCGGCACCTCATACTCGATCACGACATGGGTATACTCGGAAAACGCTTCCCGCAGGTGCGTCGCAAGAAATCGTTTTGCCTCACGATGTGCCGGACTCTCTGGGTGGCACTGATAGTCACTGGTACAGCGGGTAGTATGTGCGAAGTGATGTTGTCGCACCAGCCCTGCTTTGATAATCATAGGAGCATCGCACACCTGGCAAAGACAATCACCCGCCTTGAGCACTTCACGAGGGTATTCAATGGTAGTGATGTCGATACGCTCTCCTGTCTCTTTTCGCTTTGCGATAAATGCCATACCAGGTTCTCTCGTATTGAGCTATTTAATACACTTGAGTATACTCGTCGTGTTCTTCCAATTCAAGTCACCCACGGCCTCCAGGACGAACGGTGGGTAGCAGCAAGCAAGTACCAGCTGGTCGGGCAAGCGAGGAATATTGCTTGCATTGAAGATAACAGGTAGTGGGAGGAGGTTCGCAGCTACTCCTTCCGCCAACAAAGGGCATGAACAGCAATGGATTTCTAGGCCGAGTACCCTTCGTTGGCGATCTCACGCCATTTCGAGAGTTGCTTGTCTGGGACGAAAGTGAAGAGCAATAGCTGGTATAAGTGGCAAACTTGTTAGTTGCGCTGGCTACTCCGTCAGGTAGGAGACTGCAAAACTGTCTTTTACCACCTGTGCAGGCAACAGTCCTTGTGTTGCACTGGTTACTTCGTCAGGGAGAGAGCTATACGTGGCTGAAGCGAGACTCCCCCCTGATAGGGGATTGCAAATTTGTAGGGAACTGCAAGTAAGTACAAAATTGTAAGCAGCGTTGCGGTTAAATCCTCTGATTTTACAGAGCAGCAAGTTTTATCGTATCATAAACATTGCTGAATTGAAACATTTGTGCTATTCAGTGACTGCGCTAGGCGACGATGGAGGACAAATCATGAGCCAGCAAGAACCATTTGAAGAGTGGCGCTTTCTTACACCAGAGGAAGTGGCCGGGATAGAGGCAAGAAAGCAGGCGGCTATTCGGGCGGCGCAAGAGACACCGGGCACATGCACACAGCACTTGCGTCTATCCATCGACTTTCACATTACCATAGCCGGTACGCCGCCGGAGGAGGACGGGCTCAACCCGCCTGATCCAGTCTACCACGCTCGTCAGGCACGCTTGCTTGCAGCGGTCAAGAATCATCCGCAGGTGCTCACTCGTTGGATGCATGAGCTGATCGTCGGCCAGATGGACGCGCATGGGTGGTATGACTGGGACACCATGCTCATGGGCGGTGACATAGCCTTCAAAGACCTCCTTGCACCTGCTACTTCGAGGACGGCATTGATCTCTTCCGGGCAAGTTTCACGATCAAGGAAGAGCCAGCAGTGATTCGTGAGCGGGGGGAGGAAGCATGAGCACCCCATCACCAACACAGATCATTATTTTGCTGAACCCTAAGAACGAAGAGCATGCGCTCTACCTCATCGGTGAGTCCTTCACATCAACGACGTTCACAGTCGTCGATACCCAGGAGGAGCAAGTGACGTGGGGAACCGTCTTTGTGCTCACCCACAAGGAAAAACGTCTCACCCTGGCGCTCTCTGCACCAGTGACACCCACGCAGATTGAGGAGGTTGCCTCTCTCGTCACAACAGGGTTGATCCTGGGCTTCGTGGTGCGTGGTGAGATTGATTTGGGTGAGCGCGCGATTCATAACTTTGAGTGAGTTACAGTGGTTTGCACAGGGGTCACGAAAGATTGAAAGGGCGTGGATCAACGTGGATGGGGCAGCCTACGTCACTGTTGCAGTGGCCTGTGCAGGTCACAGGATTGAAACGGAGTGAAGCAATGTTACAAGAACCATTGAAGACGCCAGAAGAGCGTTTCAACGAAGAGGCGATACAACTGGTGGAAAGGCTTGTCGATGATTTCGCGCAACTGCTTACCCGCTACGAAAAGCCAGTTGAAGCGCAGAGCGAGCAGGAGAAAGGTGAAATTGCAGCCCGGATATCCGTTCTTCTAGAACACTTTTATGAGCCAGTAGACTACACCAATGACCTTACCGATGAGGAATACGAGTCACTCAATACACGGCTCGGCTTTGATGTCCGCGACAATGAGCGGCTTCGTCGGTGGTGGCAAGGGCATATCGATTCTGAGCGAGAGAAAACAAGGCGACTGGATGCACAGCGACGAGGAAATGAACCGACATGAGGCAGAAGTATGATCGAGTAAACCCGCCTGGTTATTGTCTTTCCCTGCCCACCGGCGCGAAGGCCACCCACGTGGTTCCGCTCTGGCCTCCGCTTCATAGCGCACCAGCGCGGCAAGGGCTGCATACTACCTCTTGTTCCGTTTAGGCGACTCTGTGGAGCTTGAACTATTTCTAGTGGTCCGTTTTTTGGCTTACATGCGTTTTTGCTGATTCGTCACCACGGGTCCGTGAAGGACACGAGGACGAAAGGGGAAGAATCCGATAACTAGGGCGAGTTGCTTAGCTTAAATCCTATCTTTCCACATGCAAGTTCCTTATCTGGACATGCTAGGTGAGGAGGTATGCTTCTCACAGGAGGTGTGGGACCATGTGTACTATCAATATGTCGCCTATGTTCGACTGAAAGGATGAGTCATGCTAGAAGGACTGTCATCCATTGACTGGAGCGAACTCTCACACGCTTATGGCGGCGCAGACGAGGTGCCACAGCTTAGGAGTCGTCAAAGAATAATAGTATCAATTTGAGCTATCCGAGGCCGGATGGTATAGTTCCAATCGCCATGGAAAGTAGCTGGCAAAATGGAAAGGGTCGCCATCTCTTCATCAGATACCTTGCGTCCGGCGGGAT
>WNGP01003249.1_pt1 | contig 13635 bp, 9 predicted proteins | sample 5407671 | NCBI WGS metagenome assembly WNGP01 (sample SAMN13153381, study PRJNA577476) | soil metagenome | isolation source: 40 cm soil or saprolite under Garry oak tree replicate 2 | place: USA:California | collected 2016-06-15 | reverse complement strand
GGAGTGGGAGTAGTCGAAGGAGGAGGCGGTGCGTTTTTCGCCGCCAACAATCCCTGTACGTATTGCAAACGCTGCACAGTGTCATAGTCGTTTGGGTTTAGTTTTAACGCAGCCTGGTAATCGGCGATGGCCTTCTCATACTGCTGCAAGGAAGTGTAAGTCGCGCCTCGCTTCACCAAGTGCTCGGCATCGTTCGGGTTTTTTTCGACCAACACTGTGTAGTCTGCCAAGGCCGCATCGTAGTTTTTCAGGTTTCGATTTGCCCAGGCGCGCCGATCATAATTTTGCGGATCATCCGGTTGCTTCTGAATTGCCGTGGTGAAGTCCACGACCGCCTTGTCCCATTGGTTGAGACCGATCTCGGCAAAACCGCGGAACTTGTAGGCGTACGCGTCGTCGGGCTTGAGTTCGATTGCTTTATCAAAATCTGGCAATGCTGCATCGAATTGATTTTGCATTACCGCAGTCATCCCGCGCTCGCGATAGGCCACTTCATCCTTTGGAGCGACTTCGATTGCCTTTGAGAAATCAGCAAAAGCCTCGGCGAGACGGGGAGGGTTGCCGGCACGATACGCAGTACCACGATTAGTGTAGCCACGTGGATCTTTCGGATTCGCTTCAATCGCTTTGGTGAACTCGGCAACGGCGCCGTCGAAGTTCTTTTGTTGAGCCAGCTCGATCCCACGCTGCATATGGTTTGCGCCACCCCCTGCCGGTTTCGCCGGTTTCCCCAACCCGACGTGACTCGCTGCAAAACAGAGAAGTGACGCAGTGGCAATGGTAATTGTTTGCTTGTTCAAGATGTGCATTCTCATTTCAGCTAACTTTTGAGCGATTTATGGTTGTACGCGAGCAAATTAACGTGCCGAACGCCTAAATGAACCAAACAAATTCGATGGCGGGAGTTGTCCATCGACATCGTCGCACAAGTCTGTCGGAAGGCTACGCTGCAGTCTTTGCCACGGTCCTTATTTGGTCTACGCCCTCCCTGTTCATGTATTATTTGAATCGCTATTACGATCCGTGGGCACAAAATTTTTATCGTTATCTTGTCGCCTGTCTCGCCATTGCACCGCTCCTGATTTACCGAGCTGGTCGCGGTGCGCTCCCGCTGTCGTGGCGGGCTGTAACGATATGTCTCGTCCCATGTCTCCCCAACGTAGTTCATCAAGTTACGCAGGTCGTTGCCCTGTTCTACATGGGTCCGGGCGTTTACACGATTTTCGCCCGGGCCTCGGTGATCTTCACTGCTTTACTCGCCCTCGCATTTTTTCCTGAGGAACGCCGGGTGATTCGCCAATGGCAGTTCCAAGTGGGCACGCTCCTCGGCTTAATTGGAGCCTTTGGCGTAATCTGGTTTCAACCCGGTCGCGAAACGGAACACATGAAACTGCCCGGATTATTCATCGCTTTCACGGCCACATTTTGTTGGGCGCTCTATGGTGTCCTGATTAAACGCCCTTCCATGCAGCTTGGCCCGACGCGCAGCTTTGGGCTGGTCAGCTTGATTACCTCGATCCTGTTACTTCCGCTTACATTCGCGTTTGGGAAAATTACCGCACCACTTCATGCCGGAGCGCAGGTAAACTTGGTTTTGATCGTCTCGGCTGTGACCTGCATTACGCTGGCGCACGTCTTGTACTACATCGCCATTCGTGAAATCGGCGTGGCGCTCGCGCAAACGCTTCAACTCCTTTGCCCGGCACTCGCTCTGGGCCTCTCGGCTTGGATTTATGGTGAACGACTGACTCAAGCTCAGCTTTGGAGCGCCGCCATTCTGCTCCTTGGTGCGTTCCTGGCCATGCGCGTGAAACCGGTCGCCACGACCGAAACTGCGGAGAATATTTGAGCGCTGGACACTCTGCGCGCGACTGCATATCCAGTATCGAGAATCCAGCATTCAGCATCCAATTTCATCCTGTGAATCTCAAAAAATATCTACGGACCCGCCAGAAAGAGATCGACCGCGCGCTGGATCGCTATTTGCCGAAGGCGAGTACCAAACCTGCTACGCTCCACAAGGCGATGCGGTACAGTCTTTTTGCCGGAGGCAAACGATTACGACCGATTCTGTGTCTCGCTTCGGCTCAAGCTTGTCGCGGAGACGCTAAGAATGCGCTTCCCCTCGCCTGTGCCGTCGAATGCATTCACACCTATTCGCTGGTGCACGATGATCTTCCGAGCATGGATAACGACGATTTCCGACGCGGCCGCCCCACGTGCCATAAAGTTTTCGGCGACGGCATCGCGGTGCTGGCTGGAGACGCACTGCTGACCATCGCATTTGAAATTGTCTCGACCGCTAAGCCCGCGCCGCGTTACGACATTTCAATTTTGCTCCGAGAAATTGCCGTCGCGGCCGGAAGCCAGAGACTGATTGCTGGTCAAGTGGCCGACCTCGAAGCAGAAGGCAAGAGAGTTAAGGGCGATCAATTACGATTTATCCACGAGAACAAAACCGCAGCCATGTTGAAAAGCTCGGTCCGGCTCGGCGCGATGAGCGCCAACGCAGACACCAGGAAACTTTCCGCTATCACACAGTTCGGGCAGCGGCTTGGTCTCGCTTTCCAGGTCATCGACGATATCCTCGACGTAACCCAAACTTCGGAAATATTGGGCAAAAGCGCGGGCAAAGATGTCGCGGCAAAAAAAGCGACTTATCCTGCGGTGATTGGTCTGGAGAAATCGCGTGCTGAAGCGAGGCGACTCACGCGTCAGGCGCACGATGCTCTGTCTGTATTTCGCGAAGGCGACGCTGAAGCGCTTCACGCGCTCGCAAACTACCTTCTCGAACGCGAGTATTAAGAATCTGTGGAGCACGGCTGACAGCCTCTAGTTGCCGGGAGCCCGGCCCGACAACATCTTTTGCACACGCAAGATGAAGTGACGCCATTCCCAGCCTCGACAAGCTACCGAGACCTGCAGGGTGGCAGCACGCGCTTCCCAAAACCAGCCGCGTGGAGAATTACACCAGCGCGAGGTTTGGATCGATTTCTTCGGTCACTTTGGATTCAAATCTCATCTGTGATCGTAACAACGCAGCAAACGCAATCATCGCCGCGTTATCCGTGCACAACCACGGCTCTGCATTTTTGAATTCCAATCCTTCGCGCACACATGCTTCGCCCAATTGTTTTCGCAATTCCTGATTGCAACTAACACCACCGCTTACCGTCACAAGACTGACGCGATATTTCTGCGCGGCCGCAATTGTCTTGCGTACGAGTACATCGATAACCGCCTCTTGAAAGGAAGCGCAGAGATCGCTAATCACGTCGTCCCGAGCGGAGTCGAGGGATCCCGTGGCGTTACCCACAGAGTTCTTCATCGCGGTTTCTCGACTTCGCTTCGCTTCGCTCGAAATGACAATCTTCGGCAGCAAATAGCGCACGGCGGTTTTCAACCCGCTAAAACTGAAGTTCTCCGAGTCGAGCATGCTGCGCGGCAAGTCAAAACGAGTTGGATCACCGCCGCGCGCGTGCTTTTCAATCTCCGGTCCGCCGGGATATCCCAATCCGAGCATCTTGGCGACTTTATCCAATGCTTCGCCGGCAGCATCATCGACAGTTCGGCCGATTACTTGATAATCGCCGAGATCACGCACGAAGATCAACATCGTGTGTCCGCCGCTAACGATAAGCGAAACATTCTGGCGGATTTGGTTTCCGTTCTCTACGCGTCCAAAGAAAGGCGAGAGCATATGTCCTTCGAGATGATTGATGGCAAGGTAAGGTTTGGCAAAACCAATCGCCAATCCTTTGGCAATCGACGCGCCGATCATGAGTGAACTCGCCAGACCCGGTCCACTGGTCGCGGCAAATGCATCGACTTCTGACAAACAAATGTTCGCTGAACTTGCAGCGCGATCGAGCAGCCGCGGTGCGTAGATAAGGTGGTTCCGCGACGCGATCTCGGGCACGATCCCACCATACTTTTCATGCGCGGCGATTTGTGACGCCACTTCGCTGGCAAGCAACTCCGACCGTGAGTCGCCGTTACGTCCACGTAAGATCGCAACGCCGGTTTCGTCACACGAGGTTTCTAATGCCAATATTGTCATGTCGAGCGGAGTCGAGACATCTCTCGAGGTTAAATTCCCCGGAGCATAAGAAACACAGTAGGAGATTCCTCGACTGCGTCCGGAATGACAACGATGCGGGTCGCGCGGCTATTTCTTTACCGCTTGGGCTTTCGGCGCATTCTCTTGCGCGTAAATCATAACGCCCTTGAGCGCATCAATCGCTCGTAACATCTGCGGGTCTCTGGCCTTGATAAGGCTTTTCTCATCCTCGGGTTTCATATTTCCCGCATTGCGCAGAGCAAAAAGGGAACGCTCCTGCTCAGGGGTCACCGCAACACGAATATTCGGCGTCACGCCATTACCCTGGATGACCTGTTTGCTCGGCGTGTAGTATTTCGCGGTCGTAAACCGCACTGCGGAGCCGTCCGGCAACTGCATGACATTCTGCACGGAACCTTTTCCAAAAGTTGTTTCGCCGACAAGCACCGCTCGATGCAAATCCTTCAGCGCCCCGGCAACGATTTCTGCTCCGCTTGCGCTGCCTTCGTTGATCAACACCACCATTGGAAAGTTCGCGCGTTCCTTTTTCGCCCCGGAAGTTGAATAATCGTGCTGTTGCGAAGCGACGCGGCCCTGCGTTGAGACGACTTTTGTGTTGGGCGGCAGGAACTGCGCGCAGACATCAACCGCGCTATTTAACAGCCCACCCGGATTGTTCCGCAAATCGAGAATGAGCGACTGCATCCCTTGCTTCTGCAGTTCATCGAGCGCTTTCGACAGTTCGTCGGCGGTCGGCTCGTTGAACTGCACCAAGCGGACATAACCAATCTTGAATGGGCCGGTCAGATCCGGGTCGACCAGTCTGGCTCCCTTGACACTTTGGATTTTAATCTCTGCTCGTTGCAGCGTGTATTCCTTAATTTCCTTGGTCGAGGGCCGCAGCAGCGTCAGCGTTATTTTTGCCCCAGAAGGTCCGCGCAAAACATTGATGGCGTCCTGGAGATCCATTCTTTCCGTTGAGATGCCGTTGATCCGCAAGATCTGGTCACCAGAGAGGATCCCAGCCTTGGCCGCAGGTGTGTCCTCCATCGCTGTAATCACGGTAGGCAGGCCGTTTTTCATTGAAACTTCGATCCCAAGACCGTTAAAACGACTGCGCGTGTCGTCCTGCATATCCCGGAAATCATCGGGATCCATGAACTGGCTATGCGGGTCCAGCGAGGAAAGCATCCCCTTCATTGCCGCGTTGATGAGATCGTGATAGCTGGTCCTGTTCTCATCCACGTAATCCTGACGAATCAATTCGAGCGCTTTTGCGAAAATTGAAATTTGCGCGTAGCCGTTATCCTCTTCACTCTTTGCCGGTGGCGCCTCCTGTGCGAAGGCAGAAAAAACACCCAGCAAGAGACAAGCCAACGTCGGCAAAATCATGAAGCGCCTCATACTTGGACCCCAACTTGAAAAACAGGCTCACCATCGCTCACGGGAAATTTTTGGCAACACCCAACGCAAACTGTTGTCTTAACTTGCGCGCCAATGAAAACGGTCTTTAGCGTTAACGCTTTCTCCTTCGTCCTTTTCCTCTCCGCGCTCTGTCTTTTTCGAGGTTTCGCTGCGGAAGCCGAAGACGGCGAGTATGAGGCCGTCGCCGAGGAATTCATTAAAGGTTATTTGAGCGCTCACCCCCTGGAGGGGACCGCTCTCGGTCTTCACGAGTACGACGGCAAAATCACCGATTACAGTCGCCTCGCGCTCGACGCCGAGCTTTCCCGGTTACGGCGCTTCGACGATCGGCTGAGCAAGTTCGACTCGGGCAAGCTGAGTCCCCGCCAATCCATCGATCTGCGAATCCTCCAGGCTGCCGTGAAGAAAGACCTCTTTGAAATGCAGGACATGTCAGTGTTCGAGCGAAATCCCATGGTTTATGCCCGTGCAGCAGACGTGAATGTCTATATCAAGAGGAATTTCGCGCCGCTCGAGGATCGCGTTCGCAGCTTGGCTGCGATCGAATCGCAAATCCCAAATATCCTCATCGCCGCGAGGACAAACCTCAATGACATCCTTCCAAAACCGTACGTTGAGCTCGCCATTCAGATCGCGAAAGGTTCCGCAGATTTCCTGAAAAAAGATCTCGTTGCCGCTATCGGCAACCTCAAAGACGAACAGCTTCGCGTCGCCTTTCACGAGGCCAACCGCAAAGCCGCAAATGCGCTCAACGATTATGCCGCGTGGCTGGAGCGGGAGAAACTTCCGAAAGCCTCCATGGATTTCGCGTTGGGCGAAGAAAAATTCAGGCGCTTCCTGGCCCAGACGGAGTTCGTCGATCTTCCTCCGCAAAAAGTCCTTGAGATCGGCCTGGAGCAATTGAAAGCGGAACAAACAGCGTTCGCCGAAGCGGCAAAAAAAATCGATCCGAACAAGTCTCCAATCGACGTTTTTAAGCAAATTCAAAGCGAACATCCCACGCCGCAAAATCTCATCCCGGATGTGGCCAAAGATCTGGACAAAATTCGCAAATACGTCTTGAGCCGTCGCTTGGTGGGCATCCCATCTGAGGTCCGGGCGAAGGTCAAAGAGACCCCGCAATACCTGCGCGCCACCTCTTTCGCGTCGATGGATACGCCGGGTCCGTTCGAGAAACGCGCCAATGCGGCCTATTACTACGTCACACCTACAGAGAACGACTGGCCAGAGAAACAAAAAGAGGAATGGCTCACCGCCTTTAATTATTACACTTCCGACGTTGTCTCAATTCACGAAGCTTACCCTGGTCATTATGTGCAGTTCCTCCACCTGAACGCATCGCCGGCGAGTAAAGTTGAAAAAATCTTCGGCAGCTATGCGTTCGTCGAAGGATGGGCGCATTACTGCGAAAAAATGATGCTCGACGAAGGCTACAGCAGTTCCACCAACTCGACCCCCAGCGAAGATGAGGTGAAACGCGCGGCCAAATATCGCATGGCACAGGCCGACGAAGCGCTGCTTCGTCTATGCAGATTATGTGTGTCGATCAAGATGCACACGCAGAAGATGTCGCTCGACGAGGCAACAAAATTCTTTCGGGAAAACTGTTATTACGAGGAAAAGCCGGCACGCCAGGAAGCAACGCGCGGCACCTTCGATCCCGGTTATCTCAATTATACCCTGGGCAAATTGCAGATTTTGAAATTACGCGACGATTACAAAGCGCAGCAGGGCGACGATTTCTCACTGCAAAAATTCCACAACGAGCTACTCGATCACGGTATGCCGCCCATTCGGCTCCTTCGCGAAATCATGCTCAAAGATCAGAGCAAATGGGACGAGGTGCTCTAAGTAAAAGTTAAAAAGTTAAAAGGTTAAGAGATTGCAAAGTTACAAAGTTCAGATGCGCTAACCAGTAGGCTTCCCTTGTGACTTTTTAACCACTTGAGTCTTTTAACTCTCTACCAGGGTATTTCCTTCCGATCGCGCAAGAATTTTCCCGTCAGCTTTTGCGGCGCATCAGCAGCGAGCCACACAATCGTGTCCGCACCTTCCTCCACGGAGCGGCTCGCGCCTTGGCCGCCCATATCCGTGCGCACCCAGCCGGGGCAGACTGAATTTACCGCAAACTTCGGCAACGCGGTAGCGAGCTGCGAGGTCACGGCGTTGAGCGCAGTTTTCGAGATGCAGTAGGCCGGCGACCAGCCATCAGCCCCGCCGGTCAGCTGCCCGCCGCCACTGGAGACATTGATCACACGCGGCACTTTGCTCTCTCTGAGCAAGGACACGAACGCGCGTGTTACACGCAACGCACCCAGCGTGTTTGTCTCCAGCGTCTTTCGCAATAGCTCGTCGCTGATCTCCAGAATAGCGTAGTCGCCGTCAACAATGATCCCTGCATTATTCACGAGCACATCCAGATGATCGGCCGCTTTGGCAAACTCACGCGCGGCAACAGTAACGCTCTGATTATCTGCGACATCGATCTCCAGAAAGATTGCCTTGCCGCCTTCCTCCGCGATCTTAGCTACCGCTTTTTGACCGGCGTCCCGGTTCCGGGCGCCGACGAAGACTTGAAATCCCTTTCCCGCGAGCTGACGCGCGACCTCGTAGCCAATCCCTTTGTTCGCTCCTGTGACTAATGCCGTCTTCATTTGTCGCGGTGCGATATCGCCTTAATCGGCGAGGCGGTCGTCATTCTCGCCTGGCAACAGGTCCTTGAGCATTGGTTGCGGATTAGAAGGTAATTCCTCAACGTCACGCAATTTTTTCGTGATAACGCGGGACCGAACATCGACATCCTCCATCTTGCGTGAGGCTTGATCGATTTTCTCTTTCACCGCCGATAATGCTTCACCGAATTTTCCAAACTCGGTTTTCACTGCCGCCAGCAGATTCCAGACCTCGCCTGAGCGTTTTTGAATCGCAAGCGTGCGAAAACCCATTTGCAGACTATTGAGCAACGCGGCCAACGTAGTCGGTCCAACGAAAGTCACGCGGCAATCGCGCTGCACGTTTTGAACCAGGCCCACACGGCGAATCGCTTCTGCGTAAAGTCCTTCGCTTGGCAAAAACAAGAGAGCAAAATCGGTCGTCTTTGGTGGATTAATGTATTTCTCGCAAATATCTTTCGCGCAGCGTTTCAACTGCGTCTCCAATGTTTTCATCGCCGCGTCCACCGCTATGGAATCGCCACTTTCCTGCGCCGTCGTCAAGCGCTCGTAATGTTCCATCGGAAATTTCGCGTCAATCGGTAACCAGACCGGTGCGCCGTTCTCATCACCGGGCAACCTAATTGCAAACTCAACACGCTCGTCGGTGTCATCGCGAGTCTTCATGTTTTTCGCAAACTGCTCGGGCGTCAGCATTTCCTCCAACAAAACGCCGAGCTGCCATTCACTCCAGCCGCCGCGCGTTTTCACGTTCGTGAGCACGCGTTGCAAGCCGCCTACGTCGCTTGCCAATTGCTGCATCGCGCCCAGGCCCTGATGCACCTGCTCAAGGCGGTCGCTCACCAATTTGAACGATTCGCCGAGGCGTTTTTCCAGCGTGCCCTGCAATTTTTCATCAACAGTGGCGCGCATTTTGTCGATTTGCTTTGAGTTGTCCTCCTGCAATTGCGTCAAGCGCAGATCGACAATTGATCGCACGCCTTCGAGGGACTTCGTCAGTTCTTCGCGCTGCGTTTTTGCGGCATTCGCGCCTTCTTCGCGACTACGTGACATCTCTTCGCGAAGCATCCGCTCGCTTCGCTCTTGCGCGCGTTCGAGTAACTCAAGTTTTCCGGCAAGCGCCACATCGCCAGCTCCGCCGCGCCATACCAGCAGCAAGATAATTACGACCAACAAGCCTCCTCCAAGCACGCCGATGACCAGATAAGCGATGTTCATTTTCTTAGCTTCAATCCTTCCCCTGCGATTAACCAATCAAGAGATTCCTCGACTTCGCTTGGAATGACAAGCGCGACTAGAACGACAGCTGCACGCCGCTATTCACAGCACAGGTAAGGCAAAGATTTCCGAGTCATAGGCGCAAATATCTCATCGTCCCTGGATATAGGACTAAAAACTTGACTTATACTTGACCCATTCCTGCAAGGCCCTGAGCAAGCCACTTGACCAATAACTTGACTTATGCTTGACTAATTGCGTGGGTTATAAGCCAGTTTACAACATAACACCAGTGCTACTCACGGAGGTCGAGCAGATCGCCGCGTTGCGCGAACGCATCCTGACTGCGACAATACAAGTGCCATGGATTCCGGCGTTGCAGAAGGACACGCGCATCCGCAACGCGCATTCTTCAACGGCCATTGAGGGCAATCCGCTGACGTTGGAGCAGGTGCGCGCAATCGAAGAGGGCCGGGAGATTCCGGCGACAGCACAGCGTCCCCGCCGGGAGGTGGCAAATTATTTCGCTGGATTGCGCTTCGTGGAAAAGAACGCCCAACGTCACGTTATCACGCACGCGGAGGTGTTGAAGTTGCACCGCATCATGGCCGGGGAAGTGATGGATCAGGGAATGGCCGGGCAGTACCGAACGATTCGCGTGCGCGTAGGCAGTTATGTGGCGCCGCCCCCGGACCGAGTGCGCCTGATGATGTCAGACCTGCTTGAGTGGTGGAACAAGGACGCGCCAAAAATTTCTCCAATCCTGAGCTCGGCCATCGTGCACCACCGGTTTGAAACCATTCACCCGTTTGCCGACGGTAACGGAAGGGCCGGTCGCATGCTCAGTCTATGGGAGCTTTATCGGCGGGGCTTCGACAATCATCATATTTTTTCGATCGACGAATTCTATTGGGAAGATCGTCCACGCTACTACGACGAGTTGGAAAAGGTACAGCAGCAAAACGGCGACCTAACAAACTGGATCGAGTACAGCGCGGCCGGATTGCGCCTGACGCTGGAGCGAGTCTGGAGCCGGCTTCAAAAACTGACGGCACGCTCAGGCAAGGCGAAGCTGGTGCTTCGTCCTAAACAGGAGCAACTGCTGCATCTTTTGCGGGAACGCAAGGCGCTGACGCCGCGTGAAATCTGGGATGGAATAGGCATATCGAAACAAGGCGCGCTCGATCTATTGCGACCACTGATCAAAGCCGGTTTGGTGCGCCGGATTGGAACAAAGAAGACGGGCCGTTATGTGTTGAGCTGAAAGCGAAACTCGCGAGCGAGAGGCTTGCGCCGTTCTAAAATCGCACTTTCACCCCCCCATACGCCGCGCGGCCAAGGGCGGGAAAGCCGAACACTTCCGAGTAATGTTCGTTCGCCAGATTATCAATCCGGCCGAAGATCGACAGGTGCGGATTCACTTCATACTCCGCTGCGATGTTCACGAAGCTGTAATCTTCGATGTCGAAGTTTGGGCCGCCGAAATTCAGTTCCTCGCGCGCGTTTACGAACTTGGCCTCGACCACAGTGCGCAGTTTTTTCCACCAAAGATACGAAGCTGAAACGTAAAGTTCGTTGCGCGGCCGCCGGGGCAGACGCGCACCTTGCAATTGCGCAATGTCTTTCGATGAAGTGTTTTCCGCCTCCAGATAAGTGTAGCTGACCGTGAACAGAAGGTTGGTGATCGGTTGCGCGCGTAATTCGGCTTCCAAGCCCTGAGTCTCGGCTGCGCCGAGGTTGAGCGTCTGAAAAAGTCCGTTCGATCCGATCGCGTTCGAGAGGTCGTTGTGAAAATAAGTCAGGCCGGCGGCAACCCGGCTCTGCCAGAGTTCCTGTCTGATACCGAAGTCCCAGACAAAATCGTGCTCCGGCTTTAATCCGAAATTATTTCCGAAGATTTTGTCCTGACTGCTTGGCGGACTGAATCCGGTTGCCACACTGGAGTGTAGGATTGTGTTTGTCCTGGCAATTTTATAACTCCCGGCGACGCGATACGTCCAGACACCGCCGAATTGATTGAAATGATCGAACCGACCGCCGGCGACGAAGATCAAGTTCTCGATCGGCGTCAGCGTCGCCTGCAAGAATCCTGCGATCTCTTCAGTGTGATCGCTCACGAACGTTGGTTGCGGTCCAAAGATTTGCAGAACAAACGGACGCTCTTGCCCTGCGTTGACGCGGCTGTAGAAAAAGCCGGACGTGAGCATGAGCCACGAGGTAGGTCGCAAATCGTTTTGATAATCGACTTGTGTCCGTTCAAAGAGCGCGCGTGTCGGCCCCACGAACCCATCCTCATTTGGATCGTTTATTTGTCGCTCGTGATCGTAACTGACAATCAATTTGTGTTGCCACCACTCGGTCGGCTTCCAATCGATGTGGGGGCCGATTAACCAACGCTCCGTGAGAAAGTGATCAATGGGACGTGGATCGAAGATGGTGTTTGGATTTCCAGTGTCGCTTACGGAATAAGTGAACAAGCTGCCGATCCGCAATTGTTCGTCAGGCGACCAGCCAACATCAGTAATTGCAGCAGTGTTGCGGTAATTATTATTTGGACGCGCGTTGTCGGTGTCGAAGCGACTGGCACCGACTGAATAATCGAAGTTGCCGATCTTGCCGTCGCTCTGGCCCCATTCGTGGAAAGTGTCGTACGATCCACCTTCGGCGGCGACCATTGCCCCGGGCGTTCCTGTGCCTTGTTTGGTAAAAACTTGAATGACGCCTGCGAGAGCCCGCGGCCCATACAAAGTGCTCTGCGGCCCGCGCACCACCTCGATTCTGTCGATATCGTCAATGGTCAGATCAGCGAAATTAAACGCGCCCTGGAGACCTTGATTGATCGGGATGCCATCGAGTAAGACCTGCGTGTGCTCGCTGCGCAATCCGCGAGTGAAAACTGACGTCAACTGGCCGGCTGTTCCGGTTTGAACAACGGAGAGCCCCGGTACTTCGCGGAGGGCATCGCTAACGCGCTCGATTTGTTTTTGCTCGAAATCTTCCGAGGTAATCACGCTCGCGCTGGCGGGCGATAGATCGAGCGGAATGTCGAAACGCGTTGCTGTAACGACAATCGGCTCAGCCTCCGTTTCGCTCGGTGAAGGAGTCGGAGTCGGCGACGCCTGCTGGCCAAAGCAGACAAGCGGCGCGAAGACGAGAAGCGCAGCAAATCGGATTGGGTAGCGCATCCGTCTCGGGTGCTGGCGGGCGCGTCCTACGCTCGCGAACTTTTCTTGTGCGACGCCACGGCGCGAGATTCTCGCGTTAGGACGAGACTGTTTCGGCGCGACGCCGAAAGTCCGAGCCGGACTGGCGCCTGCACGCGGGACGCGTGCGCTACCCGGAACGAACCAAACTGGACAATTTTGCATAACAAGTTACCTCCAACTCAACTCCGAGAGTTGGACTTGTTAGGCTCACATTGCTTCGACGGTCATCGAACCGCCGCGACAACAGGCCGGATTGCCCAGCTCTCATTCTTCTTTTTGCGAAGAAGTTTTTTCGGTCTGCGTTGTAGCCGGGATCGTTGATCCCGGCGGCCGCGAGTCTGAACCAGACTGGCGTTCTGATCGCGGCTACAGCCGAATGAGGTGGACCGGACAAATATTCTGGCTCCTGGCTTTATTCCGGCAGCCGCCGGAATCACCTTCTTCCCGCCTTCACCGTTCTTCTGTGGCGGCAGCCCTGTCGGCTGCACAACCAAAGAGCCGCAGGCGGCACGCCTGCCACTACAACGATTGGCCCATTGGGAAGTCGTATCCAGTTACAGCAGCGCAACTGCTCCCGATTCTCACGGGATTTCTTGCGCCGATCCACTTTTCCAAGCTCGCAAAGAACTGGATCCAGAAGTAGCGGCTTGCGCTTAGCCTTGCAAGAATTATTTAATCAACCCAGCAACAACCGTTTCTTGTGTCATCAACTGACTCTCGCTCTAACTTCATTGTCACCGGCGGCGCCGGTTTCATCGGCGCAAACCTCACACTGGCTTTGCAGGAAAGATTCCCGGACGCGCGTATTACGGTGATTGACGATTTTCGCTCCGGTAATTTCAAGAATCTAGCCGGTTACCGTGGAGACGTCGTTGCGCAGAACCTGGCGACGCTCGACTGGCACGAGCAGTTCGGCGACGGAACGTTCGACACGATCTTTCATCTCGCGTCGATCACCGATACGACCAATCACGACCAGTTCGAGCAAGTGCACGACAACGTGGAAAGTTTCCGACGGATCCTAAATTTTGCGCGGCCGACCAAGACACGAATC
>WNGP01003248.1_pt1 | contig 13636 bp, 9 predicted proteins | sample 5407671 | NCBI WGS metagenome assembly WNGP01 (sample SAMN13153381, study PRJNA577476) | soil metagenome | isolation source: 40 cm soil or saprolite under Garry oak tree replicate 2 | place: USA:California | collected 2016-06-15 | reverse complement strand
ATGATCACATTTTCCTTGAGACCTACCAGGTGATCGGTCTGAGCCTCAATCGCCGCCTCTGTCAGCACGCGCGTCGTTTCCTGGAAGGAAGCGGCGGCCAGGAAGCTATCGGTATTGAGGGACGCCTTAGTAACGCCCAGCAGCACGGTTTGTGCTGTTGCCGGCTCGCCACCTTCGGCCAGGACACGGGCATTGGTGTCTGCATAGACGAAACGATCGATCAGATCATTAGGTAACATCTCGGTATCACCCGGCTCATCAACCTTGACGCGCCGAAGCATCTGACGAATGATGACCTCGATGTGTTTATCATTGATGTACACGCCGGTATTCCGATATACCCTCTGGACCTCTTTGACAAGGTACATCTGGACAGTGTCACGACCCGAGATGCGCAGGACATCTTGAGGATCACGCTGACCCGAAGTGATCGGTGTAGCGGCCTGGATCTTCTGACCAGGGCTTACTACAATGTTGCGCGCGGCGGGAATGGAGTAGGAGCGTTCTTCGCGCTCCTCGAAGCGAATAGAGAGCAGGCCATCTGGACTGATGAGCGCTTCTCCTTCCGTGCGCGCCTGCACTGGAATAGGTTCGCGGCCATTCTCGGGGGGCATCAATGCGAGAACCTGATCTTTTTGAACTTTATCTCCGTTGCTGACCAGCAGTTCACTACCCGGGGGCAGTTGATACTCGTCAAAGAAGACATTGATCGAGACCACACGCACAGTGCGGGCGCCCGTGTTTTCATCTTTTACGATTTCCACTACGCCATCGATCTCACTGATTTCTGCCTTGTCCTTTGGCACACGCGCTTCGAACAGCTCTTCCACGCGAGGCAAACCCTGCGTGATGTCACCCTGCGCGCCCGCAATACCACCCGTGTGGAAGGTACGCATGGTCAACTGCGTGCCCGGTTCACCAATCGACTGAGCCGCGATGATGCCCACTGCGGTACCCAGTCGTACCATAGTATTGGCGGCCAGGTCTCGCCCGTAGCACTTGCGGCATACGCCACGGTGGGCAAGACAGCCTAGCACAGAGCGCACGCGCACAGCCTTGACTCCAGCATTGACAACCTGGTCAACCATATCGTCGGTCAGTTCTTCGCCACCCTCGATATGCTCGAAGCCAGGAATCGGCTCTACCAGCACGCGCCCAATCAGACGCTGGCGCATATCTGGCAGCATCATATCCCTGCTATCTTCTTCTGTAATCAGCATACCCTCGGTAGTACCACAATCCTCTTCTGTTACAATCACGTCTTGTGCCACGTCGATCAAGCGACGGGTCAGGTAGCCCGACTCAGCGGTACGCAAGGCAGTGTCGGCCAGGCCCTTACGGGCACCGTGGCTGCTGATGAAGTACTCCAGCACCGAGAGGCCTTCGCGGAAGTTACCCCGAATCGGGATATCAATGATCTTGCCTGAAGGGCTCGCCATCAAACCACGCATACCTGACAACTGGGTGATCTGCTGGAATTTGGCCTTCGTCGCACCAGATTTTGCGATGGTGTAGATCGATCCATACGGGTCAAGGGTCATCTCAACCATCCTGGTTATGTTGTCTCTGACCTCATTCCATATATCAATGGTCTGCTGATACTTTTCATGATCGGTGATCAGACCTTCGCGGTACTGTTCTTCCAGTTCAATGATCTTAGCATCAGCTCTTGCCAGTTCCTCCTGCTTGCCTGTTGGCACCTTTACATCGCTAATCGCGATAGTGACACCGCATTTAGTAGCATAGAAGAATCCCAGGCGCTTAATTTCATCGGCCAGTTCCACCGTCTTGGCGCGTCCATATTCTTTGAAGCAATCAGCGATTACCTGCTTGAGGTTCTCCTTCTTCATCGCGTAGTTCTTGAAGCGGAGTCGCTCTGGCAGGGCTTCATTGAAGATGATTCGCCCGACGGTCGTTTCCACCAGTTTTTTACCTGCTCGCATTATCGGCGGTGCTGGTGGTGGCGCGTCATACACCTCTACATCACCCAGGCGGACCTTAATGCGCGCCTGCAGGTCGGCTACGCCCTGTTCATAGGCCAGCATGGCCTCTGTCGGGTCAGTGAAGGTGCGTCCTTCGCCCTTCTTGTCAGGCCGGTCCTGGGTCAGGTAGAAGCAACCCAGCACCATCTCCTGGCTGGCGCCGATGGATGGCTCACCCTTGGCCGGATCGAGCAGGTTGCGTGTTGACATCATGAACTGCCGTGCTTCATCCTGCGCCTTGTCCGACAGGGGGACATGGACGGCCATCTGGTCGCCATCGAAGTCGGCGTTGAAAGCCGAGCACACCAGCGGGTGCAGTTGAATGGCGCTGCCTTCGACCAGTACAGCTTCGAAGGCCTGAATACCCAGGCGGTGGAGAGTTGGCGCGCGGTTGAGCAAGACCGGGTGGTCTTTGATCACCTCTTCGAGCACATCCCACACCTCGGGCTTCACGCGTTCTACGAAGCGTTTTGCGCTCTTGATGTTGTGAGCGAAGTTCTGCTCCACGAGTTTACGCATCACAAAGGGTTTGAACAGTTCCAGCGCCATGCGCTTTGGTAAACCGCACTGGTGCAGCTTCAAGTCTGGGCCTACCACGATTACGGAACGGCCAGAATAGTCCACGCGCTTGCCGAGGAGGTTCTGGCGGAAGCGTCCCTGCTTGCCTTTGAGCATGTCTGAGAGGCTCTTCAACTTGTGGTTACCCGAACCAGCCACGGCACGACCCCGCCGGCCGTTGTCAATCAATGCGTCACAGGCCTCCTGCAGCATACGCTTTTCGTTACGAATAATAATCTCTGGCGCTCCTAACTCCAGTAAGCGCTTGAGGCGGTTATTGCGGTTGATCACCCTGCGATAGAGATCATTCAAATCCGAGGTTGCGAAGCGACCTCCATCTAATTGCACCATTGGACGTAGGTCGGGAGGCAACACAGGCAAGACTGTGAGAATCATCCACTCGGGCGAGGTGTTTGATTTACGGAAAGCCTCAACCACCTTCAGGCGTTTTGTGGCCTTCTTGCGGCGCTGGCCGACTGTTGAACTGATTTCGTGGCGCAGGTCTGCGGACAATTTGTCCAGGTCCAGGTCAGCAATCAACTCACGTACTGCCTCGGCGCCCATTCCCGCGCGGAATACGGAACCAAAAGCGTCTTTCAGCTCGCGGTAACGGTTCTCCTGCAGCAGGTCCATCTTCTTCAACCCCTCCAGGTCACGCCTGTGTTGCTCCAGGCGCTGGCGCTCGGTTACACGGCTCTGTTCTAGCTGTGTCTGTACCTGGCCAATCTGTCCCTCGTAGTTGACACGCAACTTTTCTGCTTCGTGTTCGCTTTGCTGCTCTGCTGCTTCAATATCGCGCCGTGCATTTTCGGCGATATCGTTGCGGCAGGTCTCGCTGACGCGTTCCAGCAGTTCTATTTGCCTGGGCGTCACCGTATCGCCCTGCTTGACAAGCAACTGGCCGGTTGGCTCAAAGACCACGTCGTCTTCTGCCTCCTGGCCCACCAGCTTACGCAAGCTATCCAGAGTCGCGCTCTCTGCGTGCCGTGCGGCTTCGAGGTCGCGCTCGCGCTGGGCTTCCAGTTCTGCGCGGTCAAGCGCGCTGCGGCTGCGTGCATCTTGCATTTCGCTGTCGCGCTTGTCTCTCAGGCTATCGACTCGTTCGACAGCTTGCCCATCCAGGTTTTGTTCCAGTTGAACAAGCTCTTCATCAAGCCTCATCAGCTCACGATGGCGTATCTCTTCGTCGACATGCGTGATTACATATAACGCAAAGTAGAGGATACGCTCCAGATTGCGCGGCGACAGGTCGAGCAGCAAGCCAATGCGACTAGGTGTACCTTTAAAGTACCAGATGTGGCTGACGGGTGATGCCAGCTCTATGTGTCCCATGCGCTCGCGCCGGACCTTTGAGCGGGCCACCTCCACACCGCACTTGTCGCATACGATGCCCTTAAAGCGCACGCGCTTATATTTTCCGCAGTAGCACTCCCAGTCCTTCATCGGTCCGAAGATGCGCTCACAGAATAACCCGTCTTTCTCTGGCTTTAATGTACGGTAATTGATCGTCTCCGGTTTCGTCACCTCACCATAGCTCCAGCCGCGAATCTGCTCTGGGCTGGCGAGGCTGATACGGATGGCGTTGAAATCATTGACTTCGAGCATTATTGATCTCCTTCGAAACCGGATAGATTAATGCCCAACTCCGGCATTACATCGTTAGATGTATCTTCAACGAACTGAATCTTCTGTTCATCCTCGTTGAGGACTTCCACATTAATGCCCAGGCTCTGCAGCTCCTTCACCAATACTTTGAAAGACTCAGGTACGCCAGGCTCCATAATGTTCTCACCCTTCACAATCGCCTCGTAGGTTTTCACGCGGCCCACTACGTCATCTGATTTGACCGTTAAGATCTCTTGCAGGATATTGGCCGCGCCGTAGGCTTCAAGCGCCCACACTTCCATTTCGCCGAAGCGCTGTCCGCCAAATTGCGCCTTGCCGCCCAACGGCTGCTGCGTAATCAGGCTATATGGGCCGGTTGAGCGAGCATGCACCTTGTCTTCCACCAGGTGAGCGAGCTTGAGCATATAGGTATAACCGACGGTGATGGGCTGGTCAAACGGCTCACCTGTGCGGCCATCGAAGAGCTGTACTTTGCCGGTGTCCGGCAGGCCAGCGCGGCGCAGTAGCTCCTCAATATCTTCCTCGGTGGCTCCATCGAAGACCGGGGTGGCAATTTTGAAGCCTAATGCTTCGGCAGCCCAACCCAGGTGAGTCTCCATAATCTGTCCGATATTCATGCGGTGCGGCACACCCAATGGATTGAGAATGATGTCCACCGATGTACCATCAGGCAGGAATGGCATATCCTCAATCGGCAGCACGCGCGAGATGACTCCTTTGTTCCCGTGACGTCCCGCCATTTTGTCGCCAGCCCCTATTTTACGCTTCTGTGCAATACTGACGCGTACTAATTGATTGACACCTGGCGGCAGTTCATCACCGGCCTCGCGTGAGAAGACTTTCACCTCGACCACCTTGCCGCGCTCACCGTGTGGCACGCGCAAGGATGTATCCTTCACCTCGCGCGCCTTCTCGCCAAAGATGGCGCGCAGCAGTTTTTCTTCAGCTGTCAGTTCTGTCTCGCCCTTAGGAGTAATTTTACCGACCAGGATATCCTGGGGTCCCACTTCGGCGCCCACATAGATGATGCCGCGCTCATCAAGATTGCGCAGGCCTTCTTCACCGACATTGGGAATGTCCCGTGTAATCTCCTCGGGTCCGAGCTTCGTGTCGCGGGCATCAATCTCATATTTCTCAATGTGGATTGACGTGAACAGGTCTTCGCGTACAATGCGCTCACTGATCAAGATGGCATCCTCGTAGTTGCCACCTTCCCAGCTCATGAAAGCTACCAGAATATTCTGGCCAAGCGCCAGCTCCCCATTTTCCGTGGATGAGCCGTCAGCGATGACCTGTCCGGCCATTACTCGATCGCCTTTATGCACAAGCGGCCGCTGGTTAATGCACGTTCCAGCATTGGAGCGCACGAACTTGCGCAGGCGATATGTATACAACTCACCAGCGTTGTTTATGATCTCGATCTGCCGGGCGGTAGCGCTCACTACCTCACCATCGACCTGGCTGACCGCTACCTGGCCTGAGTCAATTGCCACCTGGTGCTCAATGCCTGTGCCACAGATCGGCGACTGCGGACGCAGCAATGGTACTGCCTGGCGCTGCATATTAGCTCCCATCAGTGCGCGGTTCACGTCATCGTGTTCCAGGAAGGGGATCAGCGCCGTCGCCACGCTCACTGTCTGGCGCGGGGATACGTCCATATAATCCATGACATCCGCGCTCTCCATCACGAAATCGCCCTGGTAGCGCGCGAGTACGCGCTCTTCAGAGAATTCGCTGTTTCCTGTTAGCTTTGCGTTCGCCTGTGCGATATAGAAATTTTCCTCATCATCGGCGGTGCGATAGTCTACTTCATCGGTTACAAAAGGCTTGATGTGGACTTCTGCACTGCCTAATGCCTTGGATAAGCGCGTGAAGAGAGCTTCATTGACGCGCACCCTGGCCCGCGCCGGAATAATCACTGCGCCTTTCGCATCCTTGACTTCTTCACGCTCCCGTCCGATCACGCCACGGAATTCGCGGCCTACTAAACGCGGGTCATTGGCAGGCAACTTTCTATAGACTTTGCGATAGGGAGTCTCCACGAAGCCATATGGATTGATCTGACCATATGTTGCCAGGTTACCGATCAAGCCAATGTTGGGACCTTCAGGGGTCTCAATTGGGCAAATGCGGCCATAGTGCGAACGGTGCACGTCGCGCACCTCGAAGCCCGCTCGTTCACGCGATAGTCCACCAGGTCCCAGGGCCGAGAGACGACGCTTATGCCCGATCTCAGCCAGGGCATTTGTCTGATCCATGAACTGCGATAGCTGGCTGCCGCCGAAAAATTCCTTCATGGCTGCTACGACAGGGCGTATATTAATGAGCGCGTTGGGCGTCGCCTGTCCAGGCTCCTGAATACTCATGCGCTCTTTCACCACACGCTCCATACGCAGCAGGCCAACGCGGAATTGCGTCTGGATCAACTCACCCACACAGCGCACGCGCCGGTTGCCCAGGTGGTCAATATCGTCTTTGCGCCCATGCCCGTTGTTCAACTGCACCAGGCGGCGGATAATCTGCACCAGATCATTCAGTGTCAGGGTGCGATGGGTTTGAGGGACCGAGAGATCCAGTTTTCGATTCAGTTTATAGCGCCCGACACTACCCAGGTCATAACGCCGGGGATTGAAGAACAGGCTTTTGACCAGCGAACGGGCATTATCAATAGTTGCCGGGTCGCCGGGCCGCATTTTCTTATAGAGTTCGAGCAAAGCCTCCTCTTCACGCTTCACCGGGTCGCGGTCAAGAGTTGCCTGGATGTAGTGAATATTTGGATCCTCATCGACCTCGCGGAATGCGTCCAGGATGCCCTGGTCGGTCGAGAGATCGAATGAAGGGGAATAAGGTTGATCCTTCGCCAAGCTTGCAAGAGCACGCAGTAGCGTAGTCACCGGCAGTTTGCGTTTGCGATCGATTTTGACGGTTAAAAGGTTCTTATTGCTCGTCTCAAACTCCAACCAGGCGCCTCTAGCAGGGATGAGCTTGGCAGCGAACAAGCGCCGGCCTGTTGTTGCATCTTCATCGGCGGTGAAGTAGACGCCGGGTGAACGTACTAACTGGCTGACGACCACGCGCTCCGCGCCGTTAATAATAAAGGTACCCTCTTTGGTCATCAGCGGGAAATCACCCATGAAAATTTCTTTCTCGATGATCTCGCCAGTCTCTTTATTTGTCAGCCGTGCATTGACATGCAGCGGGGCTGCATAGGTTGCATCGCGGTCCCGGCACTCATCTTCGCTGTACTTTGGCTTGCCAAAGGGTTCTGGCGGGACAATGAATTCAAGACTCAGGTTTTTACCGGTGAAGTCCTCGATGGGAGAGATTTCTGCAAAAAGTTCCCGCAGCCCTTCTTGTTTGAACCATTCAAACGAGTCAAGCTGAATCTGGATTAGACCGGGCATCGGCCGTATGTCGGGGATACGCGCAAACGAGACACGTTCGGGGGACATAATAGCCTTTGTGCTTACTGCCATGTGTAGTGTTCTCCTCTCACTGCAGGATGGGAGCTTACCAGGATGCTGCCAGCAGGGGGCGCATTCGGCGAGGCTGCTCACATTCACAGAGGAAACCAGAGAGATACGTCTGGTCGCATCTCTCTTAAAAAACGGAACAAACGATTATTGCCACCTTTTTGGGCTAGAGACTCTCTAAGGGTTTGTGATGAGAAACGTTCTGCGACAAGAAAAGTAACCGCTTATTGCTTTCACAAGCGGTTACTCCTATTAAATCTCCATGCTCTCAAATCAGCCTGGGTAAAGTATTGCTCTTTGTCCAAGGTTGAGCCGTATGTAAATTGTTTTTGAGTCATCCACATACCACACATCTGCATATTCCCATCGAACCCTGCGAGACGAGTGTCTTCTCAAAGAAAAAGGAGACGCCAAAGCACGCTACACCCTTTTCCCTGCCCTTTAGCAATACGTTCTGAACATATACTACCTAGTTTCGTTATTCTAAAAGCAGCGTATGACCTTTCATGTCCTTGAATGGGACTTGATCAGTGTGGCAGGTTAAGACTACCTCGTGAACGTATCACGTGCCCTGCAAATGGGATGCGTTTTACGCGGGCTGGGGAATGATGTATCGTCAAGTGTATCGCTTATTCTGTCTGTACCTGTTAGATATGTTACGAGTTATGTATTGCACTATTACCAATGGTTTACATACTCCGACAGGTGTAGTATACAACTTCAACTGGGAGATGTCAATAGTTTTTTCTGTTTCTTTCAAAGCTGTCTCGATTTCTTCATCCAGGCCGGGATTCCATAACCCCTGTGTATCGATCCAACGTTTACGCAGGAGATGGAGCAAATGGCGCTGGTCGTCTGACTCGAATAGGTCCAGGCTGATCATCGACTCGGGTTTGTCAGGGGCGATAATAACAAGTTCAAAGCCATCAACGGTAAGGGTTGTCTGGCCCGCGAGCTGATATGTCTGCAATGAGCCAATTGCACGGCAGAAGGAGAGACAGCCGATGCAGCCGATCACACAAACTGTAGTGGCACCTATAGTAACTGCTAAACCTGCTATACTCAGAACAATGGCTGCTGCCGTACCCAGAATAACGAGGGCGGGGTGAGGCAGGTGTAATGTCCAGCCGATCAGCATGGTGGGAACGAGCCCAATTAATGCAGCAAGGAAACAGGCAAGAGCCGTACATACTATGCGGAAGATATTTACCAGGTTTTCATGCGAGAGGTCGCGGATGCTTAAGGTAGTACTGGCCACCAGTGTTAACATGCTGCGACGATATCCGATATGCAGCACTGCCAGGAAGCGCGCCACCAGTACACATCCGCCGGATGAAACGAAGGTGACGCAGCAGCACAGGGCCAGCAGCGCATCTTGCCACTTTAAATAGGGGGTAAAGGTGTGTGAATACGCCGGCAAGATCCATGCACCCAGCAGCGCGGACACGAAGGCACAGATCAGAAATCCATTGAAAAGAAGCCAGCCAAGTGCACCGGTTCGCGTGTATGATTCACGGTTGAGACGAAATAGATAAGTATCTATCGCGGTCTGTATCACTATCCTTAATGTACGGCGCAGAAGTTTCTACATTACATTAATAGCAAGGCAGAAAGCGCCGCCCCCTTTCGCATTCTTGACTAGCTGAAAGGCCAGGGGAATTTGCCGTTCCCCATAACATATCTATTAGACGAATTACCCCCTACAAGAAGTTACAGAGATGCTATTTATCTCTCAGTTCTCATCGAGGAAGGTGATAACTTTGAGGGTGTATCTCCTGGTTCCTGAGATCATCGAAGAGGATGGTCTGGAGATAACGTTCGGCAGCGCTGCAAAAGATGGTAACGATCACTTTCCCCTGGTTTTGTTCCTTACGCGCTTCCTGGAGCGCAGCCCAGGCCACGGCGCCGCTGCTGATGCCTACTGATAGTCCTTCTTTGGCCATGAGGCGGATGGCAGTGTCTACAGCATCATGATCAGTTACTGAAATGACGCGGTCGATCAAATCTACCCTAAGTGTGTCAGGCAAAAAACCTGCGCCCAATCCTTCAATACGATGTGGGCCAGGTCGACCGCCGGATAAAACTGCACAAGAGGCCGGTTCAACGGCAACGACTTCGATAGAGGGTTTACGCGCTCGCAGGCCTTCCGCAACGCCCGTCAAGGTGCCACCAGTTCCGACACCAATTACAACTACGTCCACTGCGCCACCGGTATCTTCCCAGATTTCCACGGCGGTACCTTCACGATGAGCGCGCGGGTTGGCCTGATTATAGAATTGCTGTGGGAACCAGGCATTGGGAAGAGTGGTACGGAGTTCGATTACTTTGTTGATGGCTCCGCGCATGCCCTGGCTGCCAGGGGTGAGGGTGACCTCTGCGCCGAAGCGCCGTAAGAGGAGACGGCGCTCTATGTTGATGGTATCGGGCATGGTCAGGATGCAGCGATATCCACGTGTGGCAGCGACCCAGGCCAGGGAAATACCCATATTGCCACTGGTGGGTTCGGTGATGACCCCGCCGGAGCGCAAGAGTCCTTGAGCCTCGGCGTCACGGATCATTTGCAAGGCAACGCGATCCTTGCTACTCCCTCCGGGGCTAAACATCTCCAGCTTGGCCAGGATAGTGGCACGGGTATCTGATGTTACACGTTTTAACTCTAGCAGGGGTGTACGACCGACCAGGTCTGTCACATCCATTGCCCAGGGGGCCATATGTTCATCAGCCTTCCTCATCCTCTGGTAACAAGGCCTGGATCATAACAAGGAGTTCCTTGGTGTTGAATGGTTTGCGTAGAAGGAGCCCGGTTTGCAGGCCCATACGATGGAGTTCCCAATCATGGCTGCCGGTGATGACAATGATGGGTGTATTTTTCGTATTGCTGTGTCCACGAAGCATTTTGTAGAGGGACGCGCCGTCCAGGTTCGGAAGGCCCACATCCAGTAGGATCAGGCGGGCTCCTAAATTGGGTAGATGAGCTATTGCATCTTGTCCATCAGAGAAGATGCGTAGACACCAGCGGCCATCTTCTTGCAGGATATCCCGAAATAAGTCTGCGATGTTTGGATCATCTTCTACTAAAGCGATCAATTTCTCGTTTGGATATGTTTTTCGTTGATCAAAGACCACTTGCTACCACCCTATCTAATGATTTACTTACCTCCTCTCGTCTCCTACCTCTCAGCATCCAGTTCATAACTCGATTCACCTATTGGGGAAAAAGGCAAAGGCGGGACACCCGCGCCCGGCAGGAGCTGCGCCCCTGCACCCCTTCTTCCTCTTCGTTCACCTGTTGGGGAAAAAGGGGAGGGCAGGGGCTGCGCCCCTGTCCCCTCATTCTCCCTCCTCAGAATGGTTTATTAAATATAATACATAGTTTCCATGCTGCCGGTGCGATGACGTTGTGCCAGTTCTTCAATTGTAGTGGTACTGAGCACCTGTTGAGTCATCTCGTCGATTTTCTGCCAGACTTCGCGCAAGGCACACCCTGGCGAGAGCTTACAGAAATCGGGATTGGGTAGGCATTCCATAGGTGGCACATAACCCTCCAGCGCCTGCATTACCTGGGCCATAGTGATCTGAGCGGGCGGCTTGGCGAGCATATGCCCACCCTTGGGGCCACGTATGCTTTTCACGAGACCTTCTTTACGCAAAGCCATGAGGATCTGATCAAGATATTGCTCAGGAATGTACTGCCGGCTTGCGATGTCTGCACTTTCAATTGGTCCCTGCCCATAGTATGCTGCCATATCGAGCATAGCTCTCAGGCCATAATCGCCCTTCATTGTCAGTTTCATAGCCAGGGTACCTCTCCAGGGCTTGCGATGGACGGAACTACATATATCCATCCAGTGGTAGGATATATCAGTTGCGAATAGCTGTCAATGGGGAATTTTCTGAATCCTTACTGCCCAGAAACAACGTTATATAGTTATAATAGAGTAAGCAGATAACTTTGAGGATAGTTATGCCGGATTTCCAAAGGGTAGCAGAACTGAGCGACATACCAGAAGCGGGCGATCTCATGTTTGTAGAAGTCGATGGCGAGCCTGTGTGCCTGGCAAATGCAAGTGGTGATATCTGCGCTTTTACAGATTCCTGCACACATATTGGCGGTCCACTCAGCGAGGGCGAGCTTGATGGTGATATAATCACCTGTCCCTTACACGGAGCACAATTCAATGTACATACAGGCAAGGTAGTACGTGGCCCTGCACGCCAGGATATTGAAACCTATATAGTGAAGATAGAGGGCAACGATATTCTGCTCAGCCTGCCAGATTGAAACTTGATATTTGTTCAAGCAGCCTCTACAATGGGCAAGTGAAAAGTACGTTACTACAAGAGGAGTAAAGCGTATGGAAGGTAGATCACACCTGCTGGTCGGGCTGACGGCAGGGGTTGTCCTGGATAGTTTTGTACACCTGACGGGCGATCCATTGACGATGGCGAAGACTGTCACCCTGGCAGTTCTGGTGAAGAAGGCAATATATTATTTGATGGTAGGTTTTGGCGCACTACTACCCGATATTGATAATGCGCGCAGTACTTTGGGCAACAAACTTGGCTGGGTCAGTAAGGAGATCCAGCACATTGCCGGCCACCGCACGCTTTTTCACAGCATTTTAGGACTAGTGCTGGGCTCACTGCTAGCGATTGGCCTGCAACAAGTGGTCATCTATCTCCTGGCCTCACGAGGCTTTGTTACCCCGGCTCTCTATATACGCGCATCATACCTGGTCTTTTTTGCCGTCCTGTTTGGCTGCATTATGCATATCGCTGCCGACGCGCTGACCGAAGGCGGGGTACCGCTGTTGTGGCCGAATCATAAACGTTTCGGTTTCCCACCGAATCCTAACTGGCGTTTTCGTACAGGAACCTGGCCAGAGTTTGCAATCGTCTGGGGATTTATGATCCTGGTCGGTGTGGGCATCTGGCAGACATATATTGTAATTTGACACAGCTATGGAATTACCTGAGGCTCGGATAAAACAACAGCAGATAAGAACTTTGTTACCGCCAGAGGTGGAGCAGCTCCCAGAGACTGCTGAGAATGACGTGAAGCTTCAGCGCCGACTCTCTCTAACGGTGGGGAAGGAGCTTTTCTCTGCGCTGAGGCGATTTGATACTCGCACGCAGCTATGGATAGCCTGGATGCTGCTGATTTTGTTTATGCTCGTCTATACCCTGGAGATGAGCTACCAAGCAGTACTCCGCTACGAGACATTCAAGGCGACGGCGTTCGATCTTGGCAATATGGACCAGGTCCTCTGGAATACGATCCACGGCCGGTTGTTTCAATTTACCAATCAAGCAATTGATTGGTATGGACCTCCAACGCGACTGGCCGTTCATTTTGAGCCGATCATCTTGCCGCTTTCCCTTCTTTATGCCTTTGGAGCAGACCCGAGGATTCTACTGGTGTTCCAGACGATAACACTGGCATTGGGGGCAGTACCGGTCTTCCTCCTCACACGCAAGTATCTTCCCGAGTGGCCTTTGCTAGCCACCATTATGGCGCTGGCCTATCTACTTGCTCCTGCACTACTGGGGCTGAATATCTTCGATTTCCATCCACTTAGCCTGGCGACGCCCCTGTTGCTCTATGCGATACTTGCTCTCACATACAAGCGCTATGGATGGTTCCTGGTCGCCTGTATTCTCGCCGCTGCCTGCAAAGAGGATGTGCCGCTTGATATCGCCATGTTAGGCATACTGGTTATCTGGCGATACAAGTCGCCCCGTTTAGGGATCACATTGATTATTGGTGGATTACTCTGGAGTTTTCTGGCCTTTTTCGTAATTATTCCGCACTTTTTTCCTGGAGCGCAGCACAACAATTTCATATACCGTTACGACTCGCTGGGAAGTTCCCCTGGAGAGCTGATTCTGAATCTGCTATTCCACCCGTGGCTGTTGTTCACAACATTTGTCACGTCTGGCCGCATTTTCTATCTTGCCAGTCTCCTGCGCAGCACCGGTTTTCTTGCTCTGCTGGCC
>WNGP01003535.1_pt1 | contig 13637 bp, 8 predicted proteins | sample 5407671 | NCBI WGS metagenome assembly WNGP01 (sample SAMN13153381, study PRJNA577476) | soil metagenome | isolation source: 40 cm soil or saprolite under Garry oak tree replicate 2 | place: USA:California | collected 2016-06-15 | reverse complement strand
AGGCGGCGCTCGCTTCCTTGACCCGCGAGATGGCACACGACTTCGGGGCGCTGGGCATCCGCGTCAACGCCATTGCGCCCGGCGAGATCGATACCGCGATCCTGTCCCCCGGAACCGAGAAGATCGTCGCGCAGATTCCGCTGCATCGGCTCGGCACGCCGGACGAGGTCGCGAAGATCATTTACGTGCTGTGCACCGAGACTTCCTCGTATGTGAACGGGGCCGAGATTCATATCAACGGCGGCCAGCACGTGTGATCCGCTGGCACCTCTCGGCGGCACGCCGGAAGGCTCCAGGCTGGTGCGTGGGACGTGGGAAAAATCTCGGCGCCGCCCGCTGCGGCCAGACCGGAAGCCGCGAGACCGGAAGCGACGCCCCTCCAGGCGAAGTAGCTTCGGTTTGCGCCGGCTGCTCTACGAAATCGCCTGCTCGGCGATCTTGGCGTGCGCCTCGGGATCGGGTGCGACGGGAGCGTAGGCGGGATTGCGGGCGGCGCTCTGGTAGCGGACCCGCTCTGGTAGCGGACCGCGGCGGCAACCGCCGAGATGCCGATTTCTCCGTAGTGTTCCTGGAGATCGGCGCGGTCATGGCGGGGCGTCGGCGGCGGACGTTCTGGGTTCATTGCTTTCCTCCGGTACTTGTAGTTGCGCCCCGATTGTCCGGCGGGCTTGATGGGCGCCGACTGGGGCGGAAATAGGCAGGAAAAAAGCCGCATTCTGGGATTTATCTCGGTGTTTCGGTGGTCTGCGTTTCGAGGCCGCCCATGGCGGATGATAGGAAGAACAAGGTAAAGCGTTCTTTACCAACGATGTGCCAACTTGCGTGCGAGGATAGCGCCCCGGGGGTGAGGCTTTCCTGCAACAGTTCTTGACGCGATGCGGACGAACTCGCCGGGGATCTGGTATGGCGACTTGGTTTCGGCTAACACAGCCCACCGAAAGGTCGCCATGATCTCGGTCAAAAGGGGGACACGGAAAACGATGATCGGACGTGGGGTCGCTTTCGTTCTATTGGGCGTGGTCGGCTTGGCCCTCGGCGGGTGCGTGGAATCCACGCTGGCGCCGGCTTCGGATGCCAATCTGAAGCCGAGGGACCGGCAATTGCTGGCCAATGCGCCCTATGCCCAGGCGGCGATTCCCGAAACATATCAGCGCCATATCGTCGGCTATCACCGCAGGGAGGCGGCCGGTACGGTCGTCATCGATTCCGACAATCGGTTCCTCTACTACGTGCTGCCGCAAGGCAAGGCGATCCGCTACGGGGTCACCGTCGGCGAGGAGGCGCTGGCGTGGTCGGGCGTGGCCAAGATCGGCCGCATGGAGGAATGGCCGTCATGGACGCCGACCTCCGAGATCAAGCACCGCCTCGCCAATATTCCGGATTTCGTCGCCCCCGGGCCGCATAATCCGATGGGTGCGCGGGCGCTGTATCTCTTTGAGGGCAGCAGGGACACGCTCTACCGGATCCACGGCACCAACCAGCCGGAATATATCGGCCACGCCATCTCTTCGGGCTGCATCCGCATGACCAACGAGGACGTGATCGACCTGTTTAATCGGGTGAAGATCGGCGCGCCGGTGGTCGTGCTTGCGGTGGGGCACGGAGATTCCCCGCTCACCCCCGAAAGCCCGCGCGTCGCCTATCACGGCAGCCCCAACAGCTGAGCCGGGGACCCGCGGCGCCGAGCAAGCGGGCCGGGTGCCGGTTCAGGCTGCGAGCAGCCGCTCGCTCTGCGCCCAATCGAGCGTCTGATCGAGGGCCCGGGCCAGCCGATCGAACAGCTCGTCGATCTCCTGCGTCGTGATGACGAGCGGCGGACAGATCGACACCACGTCGCCTGCGACCGCGCGAACGATCAGCCCGTTGTCCTCGGCAAAGCGCACGCAACGTGCGCCGACGCCGCACTCGCGGTCGAACGATCGCTTGGTCCGCTTGTCCGCAACCAGCTCGACCCCGCCGATCAGCCCGATTCCGCGCGCCTCTCCGACCAGGGGATGCGCGCCGAGCCCGTGAAGCCGGGCCTGGAATTGCGGGGCTTTTGCCGCGGCTTGCTCGATCACGCGATCGCGTGCGTAGATCTCCAGGGTCTTGAGCGCCACGGCCGCGGCGACCGGATGCCCCGAATAGGTGAAGCCGTGGCCGAACGTGCCGATCTTCCGGCTTTCGGTCAGCAGCGCCTCGTACATGGGTTCGGGTACCAGCACGGCGGCGATCGGCGCGTATCCGGAGGATAATGCCTTGGCTACCGAGATGCCGTCCGGCCGAAACCCGAGCGCCTGCGATCCGAACGGGGTCCCCAGGCGGCCGAACCCGCAGATCACCTCGTCGGCAATCATGTAGACGTCGTGTTTGGCGCAGACCGCCGCGATCCCTTGGAAATAGGTCTGCGGCGGGACGATCACCCCGCCCGCCCCCATGACCGGCTCGGCAATGAATGCCGCCACGGTTTCCGGGCCCTCGCGGGTGATCAGCTGATCGAGCTCGCCCGCCAGCCTGGCGGCGAATTCCTCCTCGCTCTCGCCATCGGCGGCGAAGCGGTAGTGATGCGGGCAGGCGGTATGAAGGATGCCGGCAATCGGCAGGTCGAAATCGGCGTGGTTGTTCGGCAGGCCGGTGAGCGAGGCGGCCGCGATCGTGACCCCGTGATAGGCCTTGATGCGGCTGATGATCTTCTTTTTCTTCGGCCGGCCGAGCGCGTTGTTCATGTACCAGACGAGTTTGATCTGGGTATCGTTGGCCTCCGAGCCGGAAGCGCAGAAGAACACCTTCGAGGTCGCAACCGGCGCGATTTCCTTCAAGCGTTCCGCCAGCTCGATCGCCGGGTCATGGCTCTTCCCGGTGAACAGATGGCCGAAGGAGAGCTTGCGCATCTGGGCAGCGGCAGCCTCGACCAGCTCTTCATTGCCGTAGCCGAGCGCCGCGCACCACAGCCCCGCCATGCCCTCGAGATAGGCCTTGCCGCGGTTGTCGTAAACGAAAACGCCTTTGCCCCGCTCGATGACCAGCGGCCCGGTCTCGCGAAACACCGCCAGATTGGTGTAGGGATGGACCAAGGTCTCGATATCGCGAACGGCGAGGTTGCTGAGCATGGCACGATCTTCTATGCGAATGGCAGCCGGCGATATTTGCCGCGTCCGAACGAAGCACGGGACCCCAATGGGAGCAATCGCCAAGGTGTTCGCCGCCGCTGCGGCGCCTCGCGCGCAACGCCGTGACGGGCTTCCGGTATACTCGCGCGGGTCTCCGGCTCGGGCCGGCCGGCGAGCGCTGCCCCCGAGCTGCTCACCGTGGGGACGCAAAAAGGCCACCCGTTGGGAGGAAACATCATGTTGGGCTTGATGCAGGATTGGCCGCTGCTGTGCCATCGGGTCATCGACCACGCCGCCATCAACCATGCCGACCGGCAAGTGGTCTCGCGTTCGGTCGAGGGCGAAATCCACGCCACGACCTATCCGCAGGTGCGGGCGCGGGCGCTGCGGGTGGCGCAACGGCTGGCCCGCGACGGCATCGGGATGGGCGATCGCGTGGCCACCCTCGCCTGGAATACGTGGCGGCACCTCGAGGCCTGGTACGGCATTCTCGGGATCGGCGCGATCTACCACACGGTCAATCCGCGCTTGTTCGCGGATCAGATCATCTGGATCGTCAATCATGCCGAAGACCGCGTGATGATGACGGATCTCACTTTCGTGCCGCTGCTGGAAAAGCTCGCGGATCGGTTCGAGTCGGTCGAGCGCTACGTGATTTTGACCGACGCCGCCCACATGCCGAACACCGCGTTGCGCAACGCCGTGGCTTACGAAGATTGGATCGCGGAGGTCGACGGCGATTTCACCTGGGCCAAGTTCGACGAGAGTACCGCGGCCGGCATGTGCTACACGTCGGGCACGACCGGAAATCCCAAGGGCGTCGTCTATTCGCACCGCTCGAATGTCCTGCACTCGATGACGGCGATATCTCTGGACTGCATCGGGCTTTCCTCGCGCGAAATCGTCATGCCGGTCGTTCCCATGTTTCACGCCAACGGCTGGTCGCTGGCGTTGAGCGCGCCGATGACGGGCGCTGCGATGGTCATGCCGGGTCCCAAGCTGGATGGGGAATCCATCTATCAGTTGCTCGATCGCTACCAGGTCAGCTGCACCGCGGCGGTTCCCACGGTATGGCTCATGCTGCTCCAATACCTCGAGGCGACCGGCGCGAAGCTGCCGTATCTGAAGAAAGTGGTGATCGGCGGGTCCGCCTGCCCGCGGGAGATGACGCGCAAGTTCCAGGACATCTACGGCGTCGAAGTTTTTCATGCCTGGGGCATGACGGAGATGAGCCCGCTGGGAACCGTGTGCACGCTCAAACCCGCCTATGCGGACCTTTCCGGCGAGGCGCGGCTCGACGTCCAGCAGAAGCAGGGCCACACCCCGTTCACCGTCGAGATGAAAATCACCGACGATGCCGGCCGAGAGCTATCCTGGGACGGCAAGACCTTCGGCCGTCTCAAGGTGCGCGGACCCGCCGTCGCCAAGGCGTATTTCAAGGGGGAGGGCGGCGAGATCCTCGATGCGGAGGGTTTTTTCGACACCGGCGACGTCGCCACGATCGACCGGCACGGATATATGCAGATCACCGACCGCTCCAAGGACATCATCAAATCGGGCGGCGAATGGATCTCCACGATCGATCTGGAGAACCTGGCAATCGCCCATCCCAAGATCGCCGAGGCGGCGGTGATCGGCGTCAAGCATCCCAAATGGGACGAGCGGCCGCTGCTCATCGTCGTGCTGAAATCCGGCCAATCGGCCGACAAAGCGGAAATCCTAACGTTTCTGGAGGGCAAGATCGCCAAATGGTGGATGCCGGACGACGTGGTTTTCGTCGATGAGATCCCCCACACCGCCACCGGCAAGATCCAGAAGATCACGCTGCGCGAGCGGTTCGGCGATTACGTGCTACCCACCGCGACCGCGGCGGAATGAGCGGATGGCTTGGCGCGAACGTGGTTCGGCTCGAGCCGGATTAACTGCCGCGGCATATCGCTCATGATCCGTCCGCGCATTCTCGAGGAACCGCTCTCCCGTCTCGCGGTCTGGTCGCGACGGGTTGCCGTGTTCTCGATCCCGGTCGTGCTGCTGGCGATCACCATCGTGCGCTCGGGGCTGTTGGAGCTGGTGCCGGCCCTGGCGACGTTCGGCGGTGCGCTGGCTCTGGCGGTCGTCGCCATCGTGCTCGCCTTCGGCGCCTTCATCGTGATCTGGAGGGAGGGCCTAAGGGGGGGCGGCCATGCGGTCCTCGCGCTGATGATCGGGATCGGGATCCTGGCCTACCCGGCTTATCTTGCCACCCGGGCCTATCGCCTGCCCGCCATCAACGACGTCACCACCGACCCGCTCGATCCGCCTCGGTTCGAGGCGATCGCGCGGCTGCGCTCGCGCGAATCCAATCCGATCACGTACGCGGGGCTGCGCGCGGCCGAGTTGCAGCGCGCCGCCTATCCGGATATCGAGCCGCTGCTGCTCAACGTGACCCTGCAGGAAGCGTACGATAGCGCGCTCGCGGTGATCACCAGGCGCAAATGGCGCATCGTCGACGCCCGCCCGCCGCAGCCCGGACGTCGGGACGGCCTGATCGAGGCGGTGGCGCGCACGCCGATCATGGGTTTTCGTGACGACGTCGTCGTCCGCGTCCGCCCAGCCCAGGAGGGGGCGCGCGTCGACGTCCGCTCGGCTTCGCGCTATGGCCGCAGCGATCTCGGCGCCAACGCCTCCCGGGTTCGCGCGCTCATCGAAGACATCGATGACGCTGCCGGAAGCGAGGAGGAGAAGCGGAAAAAGGCCGTTCCGGCCAAAGCACCGGCGCCGAAGAAACCTCAGGGCCCGACCAGGCGATAGACGCCTCGGATCGAGGGCTCGCCCTCGGTCGCGACGAGCCTGCGCGCAACCAGATCCTCGAGATGCGCCAGCACCGAGAGCCCGGCCGCGCCGACGAGGCGCGGATCAAGTCCGATATAGATCGCGCGCACGATGGTCGGGATGTCGGCCGCGCCTTTGGCGAGCCGGTGCAGAATCGAAGCTTCGCGGGCCTGCCGGTGTCGGATGTAAAACTGAACGAAACGCCGGGCATCGCGGACGGCGCCGCCATGCCCGGGAAAGTACGTGGTCTCCGGGCGCTCGGACAGCCTGTTCAACGACGCCATGTAGTCGCCCATCGCGCCGTCCGGAGGCGCTACCACCGGCGTCGACCATGCCATCACGTGATCGCCGGAGAACAAGATGCCGGCTTCCCTGTAGGCATATGCCATGTGGTTGGCGGTGTGGCCCGGGGTCGCGACGGCCTCTAACGTCCATCCGGCGCCGGTGACGCTTTCTCCGTCGGGAATGGCGAGGTCGGGCCGGAACGCGAGATCGGCGCTGGCCTCGAGCCGGTGATTTTCGCCGAGATGCAACGGGCGCGCGGCGCGATGCGGCCCTTCGGCCACGAGGATGGCGCCGGTCGCCGCCTTGATTCGGGCCGCGGCCGGGGAATGGTCGCGATGCGTGTGGGTGACGACCACATGCGTGACCGTCTCGCCGCGCACGGCGTCGAGCAGCCGCGATATGTGCTGCTCGTCTTCTGGCCCCGGATCGAGGATCGCGACGCGGCCGCGCCCGACGATGTAGCTCACGGTGCCTTTAAAGGTGAACGGGCTCGGGTTATCGGCCAGCAGCCGACGCAGACCCGGCATGATCTCCTCGATCCGGCCCGGCGGAAGATCAAAGCTTCTGTCGAAGGGAATATCCTCGCCCATCCGCGCAAAGCTCCGCAGGCGATCGGTTCGAGCGCGATCTTTGCCTGCTCATTCCGAAATATTTTCCGGCGGCGCGCCGCCGCGCGGCTCTCGCGCCCGCCGTCACGACCACCCTTGCTTCGCAGCCGAGCGCTGCGATTCCCGGATCGAAGAGGCTGGAAGGCTGCGCACCGCGCCGCCTTCACCGCGCGTCACGAGTGCAATGCGCCTTGCAAACGGCCGGCAGCTGCCAAACAAACAAGCCCGGCATCCGCGCCGGATTTGTTGTTCCCCGTCACTTTCTGCGCTTGCGGCGGGCGCGGGTCCTGGAATTGAAGGACACGCCTTCCGCATAGGCCTTTTGCCGTACGGCTCCCTCGGTCCGGCCGAGCTTTCGCCCGATCTCGCGGGCGGGCGTCCGTGCGCGCGCCTGCGACTTCAGCTCGCGAACGTCTTTGCTGGTCCATCCTCGCCGCTTTGCTCGCTTCTTGGCCACTGGAATCTCCGATCTGAGTTGAAACGCGAATTTGATCTTATCACCGTTTACGGCTGTCAAACAAGACGAGCATCATGTCCCGGGAATTTGCCTTACGCAAGTGCAAGCTTTGATGAGTTCCCGAGCGAGGCGATAGAACGAGCCTTTGTTGCTCCGCATTGCCGGAGGCGAGAGGATCGAGGAGGGATGCGTGCACGCAGCCGCCGCGCGGCCCGCCGACAGGTTCGACAAACCGACAAGAGCAGCAAATGCCTGTTCGCCTCGGGGTGCCGAGCTCATCTATCGGGCCGATCCGCTCCGGAACACAGATTTGAAGTCGTGAGGGCCGATTCCGGCATCGCGTTTGCATGCCGTGGACACACGCCATGCGTTCGCGGCCAAAGCCGACTTGGCGCCGGATTGCAGGCGGACTGGCAGGCGATCGGCTTGTGCCGGGAAGATGCAGCGGTCAGCCGGCAGTCGGGCAGTCGTTGCCGTCTTCGGCTCTTACCCGATCAACAGCCGCAACGCCGATCCCACTGTGAGAAGACCGCCCCACGTCAGAAACACGATCCTGACCCAGGAGACGGACCCCCCGGAGGAATCGTGCTCGTCGGCGCGGCCAACCAGGTTGGCCGAGGGTTGGGCACTGGCCTCGGCGCGGGGGACGGCAGGCGTTTGTTGGTTGGCGGCCCGCGCGGGTTCGGCAGGCTCCAGTTCGTCAAAGGTGTCGCGCGCGGCCGCTCGCGCCGGGTCGATGGCCGCGGCGCTCGGTTCCCGCTCCATGCGGTCGACCACAGGGTAGGCGGTTTGGCCGGAAAGTTCCGACACGTTCATTCTGGGTTTGTGGAATTCCTCGACCGGATTGGCGGCGAGCAGCCGCGGACTCACGAACTCGCTGAAGCGCCGCGCCGCGGGCGAAGTTTCTTCCACATGCGGCACGATGGGCGGCCTGACGGAGCTCTCTGTCGTGCGCCGAGCCGGCCTTGCCGATTGCGCGTGTCTCACGCCTTGGCGATGGCGCGCCACGCGGCGCGAGCGAATAGCCGTTGCGGCGCGTTGCGCGCTCGTTGCCTTCGGCACTTCACGGCTGTTTTGCGCGGCCGCCGGCTTGCAGGTCCGCGGAAAACGTTGATCGCAGGCCTGAGCCGCGTGAGCGGCCGACGAGACCAGCATGCCTCCGAGTACAATCGTGCACACAGCACCGAAGCGAACGCCGAGCATTGCGTCCTCCTGCCATGCAATCTGCAGGAATATCCGCCGAGCACCATGGCTGCAAATTGACCCTATGGCGGCATTTTTGGCGCAATCATGGCAGGAATCGGAAACGGGACCGACTGCGTTCGGAAGTTCACAACTTCGAGCCCAAATCGATCATCGACCAAACCCGCCCATGCCGATCGGCACACCGGCGACCACCGAGGCTCGAGCGCGGACCGTCGGCAACCGATCATTCGGCCGCGACGTCTTGGACCGCGACGGGGCCGCGGCGGCGCCTGCCGAGTCGCCGATTGAGTCGATCCAGATAGAGATAGATCACCGGCGTGGTGAGAGGCGGGTTCAGACCAGCCCTATTTGGACGTTGCCGGATTTGCGGCCGACGCGGAGCGAGACTTTGCCGTCGGGTTCGCGATGGACCGTGAGATCGACGCTGGAATCCCCGAGCCTGAGATCGGACACGGCGACCTCCTCCAGGAACGGCGGCAGGCAAGGGCTGCGCAGACGGATCTCGTTGCGAGCAACGTCGAACTCGAGGCCCAGCGATGCCTGCAGCATCAGGAACGGCGCGCCGCTCGCCCATGCCTGCGGCGAGCAAGCGACCGGATAGAGCGTGGGTCCGCGCCCGCGCCGCCGCTGGAAGCCGCAAAACAGTTCCGGCAAGCGCCGCAGATCCATATAGGCGGCCGCCTCGAACATCGCGGTGAACACCTGCGCGACGGCGCTCTTGAGCTCATAGCGGCCGAATCCGAGCGCGATGAGCGCATTGTCGTGCGGCCAGATCGATCCGTTGTGATAGGACATCGGGTTGAAGCGACGTTCCTTGCTCGACACCGTGCGAATGCCCCAGCCCGAGAAGAATTGCGGTCGCAGCAGCCCTTCCGCCACCTGGATGGCGCGCTCGGGCCGAACGATGCCGGTGAACAGCAGCTGTCCGGCATTCGAGCTGCGCACGTCGCACGGCTTCTTCGCGCCATCGAGCGCCAGCGCATAGGTCTCGAGCTTCGGGCGCCAGAACGCCGCCTCGAATGTTTCCCGAAGCCGCACCGCCTGCGCTTCGAGCGCGGCGGCCTTGTCGAGATTGCCCAATCGCCTCGCGCATTCGGCGGCGAGGTGTTTGGCCGCGTAGACGTAGCCTTGGACCTCGGCGAGCGCAATCGGTCCTTCCGCCAGCCGGCCGTTGGCGTGGAAGACGGCGTCATACGAATCTTTCCAGCCCTGGTTGGCGAGGCCCTGCTCGGTCGCGCGGTAATACTCGACGAAGCCGTCGCGGTCGGGATCTCCCGGGCCGTCGATCCACGCCAGCGCGGCTTCGATCGACGGCCACAATTCGCGTAATGTCGCAAGATCTCCGGTGCGCTCCGCATACAGCCCGGCGAGCAGCACGAACAACGGGGTCGAATCGACGCTGCCGTAATACAGCCCGAACGGCACTTCGCGCAGAGCCGCCATCTCGCCGCCGCGCATCTCGTGCAGAATCTTGCCCGGCTGCGCGTCGTTCTCGGGGTCGTCGAACTTGGCCTGATGCGCGGCGAGCCGGCGCAGCACTCCGCGCGCGATCGCGGGGTCGAGCCACAGCATCTCCAGCGCGGTGATCAGGCCGTCGCGGCCGAACGTGGTCGAATACCAGGGAATGCCGGCATACGGATAAGGTCCTTGCGGCGTATCGGTGATCAGCATGTAGAGGTCGGCCATCGCCCGGCACAGGACCTCGTTGAAGACGTCGTTCGAAGTTTGAACCGTCGCGCTGTGTCGGGTCGCCGCTTTGAGCGCGCGACGGCTCGCAACCATTGCCCGGAAGAACCGCGGGCTCCGGCTGACCTCCGCAGGATTGCACTCGATTCTCACGAAGATCGCCAGGCTCTGCTTGGAGCCGAGCATCACCCGATACGAAGCCGCGCGATCGGAGAGCCGTGTCGGCGCCGGATCGAACAGCACACGGGTGCTGCGAAGCTCGTTGTCGAGGCCCTGGTACTCCAGCAACACCTCGCCCGCATCGACGGTGTAGGATCGGGATTTGCCGCGGCGCTGGCGCCGCGTGCCGCGTACCTCGAACAGATCGGCGAAATCGTTGCCGAAGCCGACGGCCAGCTGGATCGCGATCGGCCGGTCGCCGTGATTCTTCACCGCAAGCCGTTGATAAGCGGTCGCATGCCAGAGAAAGGTGGTGCGGACGATGTGAAGGGTGTCCCGTTCCAACACGATGCGATCGTTTTCGTAGATATCCGGATTGGTCAGATCGACGCTGAACACGGAATTGTCGTCGCGAATGCTCGAGCCCAGCAGCAGCGGCGCCATTCCTTGGACGCGCAACTCGAGATTCGACAGGAAGCGGGTGTCGCAGTGGAACAGCCCATCGGTGCCGCCCGACGTGGCGCCGATGTCGCCGTGGCTGTCGAGCACGATGAAGCTGTCGCCATGCTTCAAGATCCGCCGCGGCCGCGACGTGAGCGCGGTGGCGGGAATGTAGAACGGATCCTCGGCGACGGCTTCGACCAGCGATAGGCTTGCCTTGGCAGCGCTTTCGGTCGGCATCTCTCCCTCAAGCTTCACGATGATTGGGCTGGAGCACTACAAGCCGCGGCTGCCGCTATGCTTCGGGATGCTTCGGGAGATCCCGCAACCAAAACGCTCGACCGGACAACGCCGCCGCCGACCCCGGATGTGGCAGAAGATCGCTCCGAACCACCGCCGCTCGCCCGCACAGGCGAACCGGGTTCTCGCGCGCGGCGTCGTCACCGACTCACGGGTAGCCCCGGTACCGCGGTATTAAGCAGCCTGACGCGGCAGACGCAACACCTCGCGCTTCACCAATTCGCGATAGATGCCGTCGCCGCGCATCAGCTTCTCCGGCGGGCCGTCCTGAACGACTTTGCCCGCCATCAGCACGACGATTCGCTCGAAATTGCGCAAGGTGGACAGCCGATGCGCGATGGCGATGACCGTGCGGCCGCGCATCAGGCGATCCAGCGCCTCGCGGATCGCTTCCTCGGATTCGCTGTCGAGCGCCGAAGTTGCCTCGTCGAGCAGCAGGATCGGCGCATCTTTCAAAAAGGCGCGCGCGATCGCAATCCGCTGCCGCTGTCCGCCGGAGAGCTTCACGCCGCGATCCCCGACGATGGTTGCCGACCCGTTCGGCAGCGCCTCGATGAAGGTGTCGCAACGCGCCGCGATCGCCGCGTCCATCACCTCCGCCTCCGATGCGTCTTGCCGGCCGTAGCGGATATTCTCCAGGAGCGAGCGATGGAACAACGAGATATCCTGGGGCACCACGGCGATCGCCGCGCGCAGGCTCTCCTGGGTGACCAGGGAAATGTCCTGGCCGTCGATCAGGATGCGGCCGCGCTGCACGTCATAGAACCGCTGCAGCAGCGTGAACAAGCTCGATTTGCCGCTGCCGGAGGGCCCCACCAAGCCCACGCGCTGGCCGCGCCGCAGCGTGAGGCTGAAATTCTCGAAGACCTTGCGGCCGTCCGGGTATTTGAATCCGATGTTTTCGAACGCGACGCTGGCACCCTTGCCGACCAATGGCGCCGCCTGCGGGTGGTCGCGCAGCTCGTGCGGGACCAGCAGCGTCGCGAGCGCTTCCGAAAGGCGGGCCATGTGCTGGGTCACATCGACCAGAGCCACCGCGAGGTCCCGGGTGGCATGCAGGATCGACAGGCCCAGCGTGCAGACCAGCACCACTTGTCCGGTCGTGGCGCGGCCGTGCTCCCACAGCACGAGCGCCCAGGCCACGAGACCGATCGTCAGCACCACCGTGATCAGCGCGTGCAATAGGCGGACCTTCTCCAGATAGAGCAGGCTCTGCCGCCGCGCGCCCATTTCGCGCCCGACCGTGCCGTCGAACCTGCGATATTCGCGCTTGAGCCCGCCGAACGCCCACACCAGGGGCATGTTGCCGATGACATCCACCATCTCGCCGTCGACCGCCGCGGCCTTGTCGGCAAAATCGTGGTGCAGCGGCCTGCCGGCAGCGGCCAGACGGAACATCGCCAGCACGAGAATTGCCGCGATCAGCGTCAGCCCGGCGGCCATTTGCCAGCTCACGGTGGTGACGAAAATGATGGCGCCCGCCGTCGCCACGCAGGGAGGCAGCACGTTCCAGACGAACATGTTCTCGACCGTGAACACGGCGTTCGAGGTCGCGGTGATGCGGCTGGTCAGCATTCCGGGCAGCCGCTCGGTGAAATAGCTCGGCGCGTGTCCGGTGAGGTGGCGGAACAGGTCGCTGCGCAGATCGCCGGTGACCGCCACGAACGTAAAGCTCGCGATCCAGCTGGCGACGCGCCACAGCAGGTTGTCGGCGGCGATCAGGGAGAGCAGCAGCGCGAACGCCGTCCAGATGTTCTCGGCGCCGCCGCCTCTGCCCGAAAGCGTGTCGACCAGGAACTTGACGCCGTACTGGGTGCTCACCGAGCAGATCACCGCGGCGAGTACCGCAGCGAGGATCAGCGCATGGGAGACTGGCCGCAAGCGGACGTAGCGCAGGAAGAAAGCCACCGGCCGGTTGGCGTAAGCACAGAGCAATTCCATGGTACCCCCGCCTCCATCACGTGCGCCGACGTGGACCGGCGGGGCGGCGTTGCCACGAACCCCCGCAGCTCCGGTCGAGCTATCCACGCCTCAACGCCACACCCGCCGGATTGGTTGCCGGAACTTTCGCGGCGTTAGCCGGTTTAGACATGCGTGGGGGGCATCCCTTCTCGTCCCTGAACGAGTGGCTCCAAGGGTTGCCGAGCGAGAGGAGGCCATTTTCATGCACATCGCCCAGGTAGCGCCGCTGACCGAGGCCGTGCCGCCGAAGCTCTACGGCGGTACCGAGCGCGTGGTTCACTGGCTGACCGAGGAACTGGTCGCGCTCGGCCACGACGTGACGCTATTTGCCAGCGGAGATTCCCGCACTTCGGGCACGTTGGAGCCGATGTGGCCGAAGGCATTGCGCCTGGACGGCTCGATCCGCGATCCCAATGCGTTGCACATGATGATGCTCGAACGCGTGCGCCAACGCGCCGCAGAGTTCGACTTCCTGCATTTTCACCTGGATTATTATCCGTTCTCGCTGTTCTCGCGTCAGCCGACCCCCTTCGTGACGACGCTGCACGGGCGGCTCGATCTGCCGGAACACCAGCCGGTTTTCACCACGTTCGCATCGATTCCGGTGATTTCGATTTCGAACGCCCAGCGCCG
>WNGP01007036.1_pt1 | contig 13643 bp, 7 predicted proteins | sample 5407671 | NCBI WGS metagenome assembly WNGP01 (sample SAMN13153381, study PRJNA577476) | soil metagenome | isolation source: 40 cm soil or saprolite under Garry oak tree replicate 2 | place: USA:California | collected 2016-06-15 | reverse complement strand
TCGCCTTTTACCGTTACTTCGCGACTCGGGCGCGCCCCGAGCAGTTCGTCGCCATCACCGACCCCGGCAGCCCGCTCGAAGCGCTCGCGCGCGAGCGCGGCTTCCGCGCGGTCGTCGAGCATCCCGCGGATGTGGGTGGCCGGTACGCCGCGCTCACGGCCGTCGGCATGCTGCCCGCCGCGCTGCTCGGCCTCGATGGGCGGACGCTGCTGCAGCGGGCCCGCACGGTCGACCCGGCGCACGCCAAGGCGTTCGGTGCGGCGTTGGCGGAGCGCGTGAGTGAAGGCCGCAACAAGCTTGCGCTCAAGCTGCCCGCCCCGGTCGCGAGGCTGGCCGATTGGATCGAGCAACTCGTGGCGGAGAGCACCGGGAAGGACGGCCGCGGGGTCGTCCCCGTGGTGGACGATCCCGTGGGCCTGGTCCTCCCCGACATGCAGGTCGTGACCGACGGGTCGGCCGACCCGCTCGATTTGGGCGTCGAGTTCCAGCGGTGGGAATACGCGACGTGGGAGTTGTGCGAACGGATGGGCGTGAACGCGTTCGACCAGCCCGACGTCGACGACGCAAAACGACTGGCGCGCGAGGAGCTCGACCGCGACGACGCGCTACCGACGTTGTCACCGGTCGAGTTGCGCCAGCGCGTCCGGCCCGGCGACTACCTCGCGATCCTCGCCTACCTCCCGCCCCTTCCCGAGGTGACGGCGACGCTGCAGCGGGTCCGGGCGGCGTGGGGTCGCGCTCTCGGCTGCGCCACCACGCTCGGCTTTGGCCCTCGCTACCTGCACTCGACGGGGCAGCTCCACAAGGGCGGGCCCGACACCGGGCTGTTCCTCGTGATCACCACGGACGATGCCCAGGACATCGAGATCCCGGAGCAGGGACGGACCTTCGGTGAGCTGAAGCGGGCGCAGGCGCGCGGTGACATCCGTGCGCTCCTGGCGCGCAGGCGGCGCGTCGCCCACGTGCATCTGTCGCGCCTCGAGGACCTGGGCGGGCTCGCTAGAAGCTGAGCCAATAATTGAGTTTGACCAGCAAGACGTTGGTCGGCCGATCGAGGAACAGCTGCCGCTCGAAGTCGCGTCTCAGATCGAAGCCGGCGTCGTACGGGACGTAGCCCGAGCGGCTCTGGGTCCACACCACGAACAGCGTCGAGCCCGGGCGATACTCCCAGCGGAGGACCGCGTTGATCTTGACCGACCGGGTCCGAAAGTCGGGGTTGGCAAACGTGAAGCGCGTCGCCGCCGAGTCGGACGGCCCGTCGGGGTCGACGACGTAGCCCGGTACCGAGTTGGTCCCGGACGCGAGCAGCGTGTCCTGGATCGTCGAGCCGTTATCGCGCCCATACTGGTTGAACGTGAATGTCTTTCGGGCGCGGAGCTCCTTGAAGTTCCGGTAATCGCCGGAGAACGTGAACGGCTGCGCGTACAACTGGAAACTCAGGCGCGGCGAGAAGGTCGCACTTGCGCGTAACGTCACGTAGAACTCGCGCTCGGCCAGCTCGGCGAACACGTAGCGCGTGCCCAGGGTCCCGATCGCCAGCGTGTCATTCTGCTTGGTCACGATCTGCGCCATCGTGTGGCCGGCGACGTACCCGCCCGTCAGCTTGAGGGCCAGCGCCGCGCTGGGTCGCAGCGTGACTTGGGGTCACGTCGGCGCTCGCGGACCACCCGCGCGGCTTCGCCGCGAGCGGTCCACCGCGCGTGAGCCGGTCGTCCACGACCGCCGGGTCGTAGACGAGCGACCAGTCGCCGGTCCAGAAGTTGCGGAACTGCACGTATCCGAACGCCTTGATCTCGCGGTCGATCGGATCGCCGTCATAGTTCCAGCTGGGCGCGACCTGGAGATACGCGTTAGCCTGGCGGAATGCCGCGCCGGGCTTCGTCCACCGCCGCCCCACGGCGGCCGCCACGGAGAGCTGGTCCACGCGCTTCTGGAACCCCAGGTCGTTGACCTCGAACCCCAGCGAGTTCGTGCTGCCGGCGAGGCCCCAGCGCCACGCGCCCGCGACCTTGTTGACGTAGAGGCTGGCGCTCGCGCCCGCCAGCGACGTCCGATTCGGGTCGTAGCGGAAGCTCCGGGCGTCGGGTCGCCGGTAGTAGCGGTTGGAAGACTTCTGCGCGGCCTGCATGGCGGCGGGGTCGCCCTCGATGTAGGAGCCGCCGATGCTGCCCGCGAGCGAGTAGGTCTTGTCGCCCCAGCGGCGGAAGAAGTCGACGCCGCCCGCGTACGCGCTCCGGGGCAGCACATCGAGCGCGGGCGTGTCGGGCCAGCGGGTCATCGCGGTCGTGAGGAGGCCGACGCCGGCATTGCCGTCGCTGGCATCACGGCGCACGCGGCCGGCGAAGTAATTCGCGGGCGGCTCGACCTCGTCTCGGAACGACGTGCCGGTCGTCGTGTCGAGTACGGTCGCGCGTTCGCGCGCCGTGAGGGCGTCCAGGACGCCCACCGACCAACCGTCACCCGCCCGCCCGCTCAACTTGGCAGCGCCGAGGATGGTGGTGCTGGTCGGGATGTTCTGGAAATCGCCAGACGACGTCGGCTCTCCTTGAGGTTCGCGCCCGATCCGCCGCGAATAGAAGAAGAGCGGGCTCCCGCTGAAGTTGTTGATGCCCCCCCCGTTGCCGCCGAACTTGAACACCTCGGTGCCCTCAATGAAGAAGGGCCGATGCTCGTCGAGGAATTGCTCGAAGGCGCTCAGGTTCACGAACGTCTCGTCCACTTCGACCTGTCCGAAGTCGGGGTTCAGCGTGGCGTCGAGCGTCAAATTCGAACGCACGCCATACTTCAGATCGGCGCCCGCGCCGCGGTAGTAGGATGCCGGTGGCTGGAAGGGGTTGCCCGCCTGCTTAGGCTGGAGATAGGTGCCTCGGCCGACGGTGTAGGGCAGCAGCTCGAGCCGTTTCGGCGCGCCGACGTCCCGGATGCCCACCAAGTCGGCGAAGCGCGACACGAGCCCGTTCTCTTTCTTCCCGATGAACGGGAACATCGCCTGCTCGTTCTTCCGCTCGATCCAGCGCACGAAGTGCACGCCCCACACCTGGTCCTGAGCGTTCGGGAACCGGAGCTGGGAGAACGGAATGCGAATCTCCGCGATCCACCCCAGCGAATCCACGGACGTCGCCGCTTCCCACACGGGGTCCCAGGAGGCGTCGTTGAAATCGCCATCCTCGCCGATCAGGACGTCCTTCTTCACCCCCGCGGCGTTCACGATGAACTCGAACGCGGTGCGACGATCGTGGTAGCTGTCCAGGAACACGCGGAAGTCGTCGCTGTGCGTGGACGCGTCACGCCGGGCGAGTCGTCGCACGATCTTCGCGGGGTCGCGGTCGAACAGGCGCGCTCCGATGTACACCGCGGTTTCGTCGTAGAGGATGCGCACGGCGGTTGACTCGGAGACCGCCGCGCCTTCGTCGGGGTCGGTCTGCCGGAGATCGGTGACCGCCGGCGCGAGGATCCATGCCGGGTCGTCCAACCGGCCGTCGACGGTGGGCGGCCGGTCGGCGCGGATGGCGGTCACGACGTGCGGCGCGCGTCCCGCGGATGCCGGCGTGGAGTCGTTCGCCGGCGCTTGGAGCATGAGGACCGCGAGCAGGGCGATCATCGCGACGCCTCGCTGAGCACGGCGTCACCGCGCGCGGCGCGCCGGGCGGCGGCCAGCAGGTGCTGCGCCAGGAGTCGCGGCGCGTCCGGCACCCCGCGGTATCCGGGGAGGCTCCCCACATCCACGACGTAGGGCCGGTCGCCGCTCTCGATCACGTCGACGCCGTACACGTCGAGGCCAAACGCCTGGCCGCATGCCAGGGCGAGGCCGCACAGCTCCGCACTCGGGGTGAACGGTTCACCGGACTTCTCCTCAACCGTGGTCCGCGGATACGGCTTTTTCACTCCGAACACGCGGTCTCCGATGACGTAGAGTTTCAGGTCTGGACCATCGGGCGCATGGTAACGCTGCGCGTAGACGGGCTGGCGCCGCTCGTGCGGCACGCTCGCCAACTCGGTGGGATCGCGCACGACGTGCACGTGATGTCCACCGGCGCCGTCGTACGGCTTGACGACGAGGGGCCCCGCCTCGAGCAGCGGCGCCAGGTCGGCCGGGTCAGCGCAGGTGTACGTGGCGGGCACCGGCACGCCGGCGCGCTGCAGCACGGCGGCGGCGACGATCTTGTCGTGCAGCGCCACCGTCGCCGGATAGGAGTTCACGATCGTCGCGCCCAGCTGGTGGAGCGCGCCGGCGAGACTCAAGGAGAGACCGCTCAGCTTGCGGAGGACGTACAAGTCGTGCCGCACCTGGCGGCCAGGATCTGTTCGGCGTCGAAGTGCGCGGCGGCGATCTCGCGGGCCGCCCGGCAATGGCGCTCGTAGTCGGCGTTGATCGTCTCGAGGGCCGCGGCTGCCGACTCGAGCGTCGAGAACCGGAACATGCCCTCGCCGTCGGGGAGGTAAGCGCTCGGTCCGGTATGCTGAACGACCACCGGCTTCCCGCTCGCGAGATAGCACACGGTTCGATCGCTGACCCACGCGTTCTGGAACTTCACGAAGACCGGTTTCGCGCAGCTCCACTCGCCGCGCGACTCCTGGATGTAGGATTGATAGCGCTCCGGGGTGCTCGCCACGTCCCGTGCGTCGCGGACGCGCCAACCGTGGCCCTCGAGCAGGGTGCGGTCCGCGACGTCGCCGTTGGCGAGCAGCAGGGCCAGCTCCAGCGGCTGGCTGGTCATCCGTGGCAGCGCGGCGCACTCGAGAAAGGCCACGCGCTTATTGTTGTCGTACAGGACCTCCTTCCCATCCTCGATCACCTGGATCCACTTCCCCGACCACCACCCGGCCACGGTCGTGAACGTCGTACTGCGCGGCTCGTGCACGTAGGGCCACAGCTCGAGACAAATCGGCGGATGGATGTGCGTCCACGGCAGACCGTTGTCGGGAAATCGCGCGGCGGGTGTGCCCACCGTCTCGCCGATCGTGAAGTAGGCGTCGTGCGGCGGCACCTGCAGCGCCCCAGTACTGATCCACGTCTGGGTCAAGCCCGGATCGATGTCGACGAATGCCGTACGACGGCTGCAGGCCAGCACGCGGGGGTCGATCGCGTGGTGGAAGTTCAGGACCAGCTCCGCGCGGCGCAGCACCGCCTCGGCGGCGCGAGGCTCCACCCCTATCCAGGTGATCGGGCCGGCGGCACCACCGTCCAGCCGGTAGAGCAGAACCCGTCCTCCCAAGCCGAATCGATCCATGCGCTCGAAGAACGTCACCAGCGCGCGGGTGTCCTGATCGGGATCCTTCCCGGGACGGAACTGCTCGAGCCAGTAGACGTCACAGCCCAGCCGGCGCAGGCCTTGGGCGTACTGCATGTACCCCCAGAAGTGGCCCCCCCCCCCAGGGAAGTTGGCGACGTCGAAGGGCGATACGACGACGGTGGCCATCAGACGGGCAGGACCGGCGTCATGGCGTCGAACCAGCGCTCGACTTCGGCGAGCTGGTCCCAGCCCCACGCGGCGCCTTCCTCGAGCAGCGCCACCGCGGGCCAAATGATCCGATTCGCGTAGCGGGCGTACTCTGCGGTCTCGAAGAGCGCGTTCAGCTCGGGGACCGACGGCAGGGTCCACCCGGACGGCGCCACGGCTCGGGCGTATGCCTCGAGGATCCAGGCTCGATCGGATGGTGCGAACCGGTAGAGGAATGTCGACAGGTCGTACGTCGCGGGCCCTACGGCGGCGTGGTCCCAATCGATGAGCCGCGCGGTGGGCCCGCCGCCGTTCAGCGGGGGCGCGACGAACGTGTTCGTGGTCCACAGGTCGCCATGGAGCAAGGTGTCGGGGCCGCCGAGGGCCTCGAGCGCCCGCGCGCGACGCAGTTGCTCGTGTCGCAACCGGTACAGCCGCTCGAGCAGGCGATCACGCAGCGGGCACTGCTCCAAGGCCTCGAGAACGGCGATCGCGTCGCGCACGTTGGCGGCGAAGTAGGGCGCGCCGAGGTCGCCGCAGATGTGGCGGCATCCCGGCAGCAGGGCGTGACGAGCGGCACGGGTGTGCAGGGACGCCAGCAGCTCCACGACGGCGACGACGCCGGGTCGGTCGGGGTGGGCCGGATCGATCGCCCCATCGCCGATGTCTTCGTAGACGTGCCACACCCAGGCGCCGCTGCGGTCGGCGGCGACGGTGTACAATTGCGGGCAGCGGTCGCCCAGTCCCAGGGCCGGCAACCAACGCCGCGCGACCAGCTCGTTGCGCCGCGCCAGCCAGGGATCGAAGCGCTTGAGGACGAACGAATGCTGTTGGGCGTGGTTCGCGCCCACGCTCAAGCGATAGACCCGGGACTTGAGCCGCCGGAAGGAGACGGGTCCGTCCGGTCCGGCGGATGCGCGGAGCGCCTCGTGCAGCGCCTCGCTCAGTTCCGCGCCCCCGGGCTCCGCCGTGTCGGACACGGCGCGTTGCAGCGCGGCGTGTAGATCGGTCATGGCACGCCCAATTCCTGCAGCGCCTCGCCGAGCTGGGTGCGAAAGTCCCGCAGCCAAGACATGGGCCGGATGAGGTATCGCGGGTCTTCGTAACCCAGCTGCGGACTCACCCAATCGATGGCGGCGAGCTGCGACAGGATGCGGCCGACGACCGCAAGGCGGTGCACATCTTCGAGCCGCAGGTGTGACCAGGTCTGCCGCGCGACGGCGTAGTACGCCGCGGGGTCGATGCGCACCAAGTCGATGGCGGGTACGCCCCAACCGGCGGTCTCCCAATCGATCGGCAGCAGTTCGACGCGGTGCGGTCCCCGCCGGAGATAGACGTTCTTGCGCCGGAAATCGCCGTGCACCAGGGTATTGGGGCACACCGCGCACGCCGCTTCGATCCGCGCCCAGGCGGCCTGTGTGCGATCGAGATGGGCCACGATGGCGCGCAACGTGTCTCCCTCCTCGGGCGCCAGCGCCGGGTTGGCCAGATGCATCCGGATGGTGCAGCGGCCGCCACGGAGGTGAAGCAGGTACCGCGCCGGCCCCGCGACGGGCAGGCTACGCGCAGGCGCGACGCCGGTCGCGCTCGTGTGCATCTGCGCGAGCCACTGCCCTCCGAGCACCCGGTGCGCCGGATCGGCCGGCTCGTAGCGCTCCTCGCCGACATCCTCGAGGAACAGCCACGCGTGCTCAGGGCCGTCGGCGAGGAAGCCGTAGAAGTGGGGAGCCGGCACGGGGAGTTGGGGCAGGATGTCGCGGTACACGGTGCGCTCGATCAACGCCTTCGGGAGCGGCGCGTGTTGCGCGATCAAGTGCCCGCCCCCGCCGTTGGGCGCGACGTTCACCAGGCGGTAGATCCCCGCCTTCTTCCGGCCGCGGCGCAGCACCTGGATGGTTTCCGGGTGCGCGGCCCCCGGCGCGATCTCGCTCCAGGCCTGAACGGCCGGATGCCACGCGAGCTTCCCCCAGAGCACCGCGCCGGAAGGTTTGGAGCTCATCGGGCCTCCCCGGCGAGCGCGGGCGTCGCATGGACGACGCGGCCCAGCTCCAGCTGCAGCTGCGCGTTACAAGCCGCCAGCGCGCTGGTGCGATGCGTGATCAGGAACGCGGTTCGCCCCCGCATCAGCCGATCCATCGCCTCGATGATGGTCGCTTCGGTCTTCACGTCGACCGAGCTGGTCGGCTCGTCGAGGATCAAGACCGGTGCGTCCTTGAGGAAGGCGCGCGCCAGTGCGATTCGCTGGCGCTCCCCTCCCGACAGCGTCATGCCGCGTTCACCGACGGACGTGTCGTATCCCTTGCGGAGGCGCGCGATGAATTCGTGGATGTTGGCGGCGCGGGCGGCCGCGACGATGTCGTCGGCCGACGCGTCGGGACGGGCGTACGCGATGTTCTCGGCAATGCTGGCGGAGAAGAGCACCGGCTCCTGCAGCACGATGGCGAACTGGCGGCGCAGGTCCGCCAGGCGGTACTCCCGCAGGTCCACGCCGTCGAGCAGGATCTCGCCGCCGGTCGGGTCGTAGAAGCGGGTGAGCAGGTTGATGATCGTCGTCTTGCCGGCGCCGGTCGCTCCCACGATGCCGAGTCTCGTGCCGGGCGCGACCTCGAAGGTGATCTGGCTCAGCACGGGACGGTCCGGCCGGTACCCGAAGGTGACATCTCGAAACGTCACGGCGCCCGTCGCGCGCGCGAGCGGTCTGGCCAGCGGGTGTTCGGCCACGTCGGGTCGTTCGTCGAGGAGGTCGAATGCCCGGTCCGCGCTCGCGAGGTAGGACTGAATCCCCGCGGCCTTGCGGCTGATCGTCTTGAGGGGATCGTAGAGCTGGCCCAGGTACGTGAGCGTCATCAGCAACTGACCGAGCGTGAGGGTCCCCGCGGTCACGTGGCGCACGCCGATCCACATGACGCCGGCCGTCCCCAGCGCGACGGTCACGCCCACCAGCAGACCAAAGAGCCCCTCCAGGAGCGCCAAGTGTTGGCGCGCCGTGACGACCTTCGTGGACCGCCGCACGAAGCGATCGGTCTCGCGCCCTTCCTGCCCGAACGCCTTGACGACGCGGAGCGCGCCGAGCGCTTCTTGCACGACGGAGAGGGCCTTGCTCTCGCGCTTCTTGAGGTGCTTCGACTGGCGGCGCATGCGGGGACGATAGACGCTCGAGAGCAGCAGCAGCGGTGGACACACCGCCAGCGCCACGAGCGCCAGCTGCCAGTCGAGCCGAATCGTGACCACGAGCATCGTGGCCAGCGTGATCGCGGCGGCGAGGAAGGGGATGATTCCCTCGACCATGATCTTGTCGATCACGGACGCATCTTGCTGAATGCGGTAGAGCGCGTCGGCCGTGCCGCGCGCGTCGTGATACGACAAGGAGAGCCGCTGCGCCTGCTGCACGAGCTGCGCGCGGAACCCGAGGACGAGCCGCTCGCCGACATAGGTCTGCATGTACTTGTTCACGAGCGCCTGCAGCTGGTTCGCCGCGGCGACTGCGAGCAGCAGCATGATCGCCACGGCGAGGATGGCCCGCGCGGAGTGCGTGACCGTGGTGGGGAGGAGGGACTGCAGCACGCCAGGCAAGGGCCGGGTGCCGAGCACCGAGTCGACCACGATCTTCAGCGGGACGGGGTTGAGCAGGGCGATGGGGCTTGCCAGCAGCCCGATGCCGAAGAGCAGGGCAAGGTGGATCCAATACGGTCGCGCCTGGCGCAGGAGCCGCCGATACAACGCGAAGTCACCCACCGGCTGCGCTCCGATGCACCTCCGCGACCGCCGCACCGATCGTCGCCATGGCGGCCATACACTGCTCGATGATGTGCAGCGCGGGCAGCGCCGCGCCGAGGCCGAGCAGCCCGGCGGCCGCCCAGAGGTGCGCCTGTCCGGCGGCGGCGGTGAGCGCCGCGAAGACGAGCGCGAGGATGGGCCCGCGCCGGGGGACCTTGGGCCACCACCGCACCCGGACGAGCTGCTTCCCGCCGGCGTGATCCTCGACGCCCATGACCAGCCGCGCCACGCCCAGGATCCCGCCGCGCACTTCGAGGTCCCAGTCGTCCAGCTCTTCGCCGCGCAAGACGCAAGCCCGTTTGGCGCGGAGCCGTTCTTCGAGCGCGCGCAGGCGCTGGTCCTGCGCCTGCCACCGCTCTGCCCAGATGGACGCCGTCATGGGCCAGAGCGGCGCCCTCCCCGGCGTGGCACGCCGGCGCCAGGGCGTCAGCCCCTCCTGGAGGCGCCCGCGCAGACGCGCGAGGGGCTGGACGAGGTGCAGCGCGGCCGTCAGCAGCCGGCGTGCCAGCCGGGCTACCCCGCGCGGTCGCTCCGGGAACGGCACGCTCGCCGCCGCGGCACACGCATGCGCAATCGGCAGCACGAGCGCGCTGAGAAACAGCGGCACCGCGATCGCGAAGGGGCGGTACACCAGGCTCGTCCCCGCCAACACCCCCAGGGTCGCCGTCATCAGGTGCCACTCGGGCATCTGCGGCAGGAAGCCGAGCAGGCTCGCGGCGGGCTCGTACAGGGACTGGAAGGGTGCGGCGCCCCAGACGCCGTGGTAGATGCGCGGCCGCCGCCAGCCGAGCAGGGGGGTGATGCCCGGGCCGTAAATGCGGCCGGCCCAGCGCACGTGCCCCGGCCCGTTGTACTTCTCGGGCCATTTCCGTTCCAGCATCGCCTCCGCCCTGCCATAGCCGATCTGCTGCTTCCAGTAGGTGCGCACCGAGTTCCGGCGATGATGCCACACCAGCGCGGCGGGGTGGAAGCCGAGCGTCCACCCGCGCTCCTGCAGTTGCCAGCAGACGTCCACATCGTCGCCCGCGGCGTGGAATTGCGGATCGAACCCGCCGATCGCCTCCAGAGACTTCTTGCGGAACGCCATGTTGCAGCCGGGGATATGCTCGGCCTCGCGGTCGCTCAGGAGCACGTGGATGGGGCCGCCGGGCGCGCGGGCGACGCATTCGGCGATCCAGCCGTCGCCGGGCGGGGCGATGTTGGGCCCGCCCACTCCGGCGTCCGACGTACTCATGAAGGTGGCGGCGAGGTAGCGGAGCCAGTGCGGGTCCGGGTAGGCGTCGTCGTCGATATACGCCACGATCTCCCCCGTCGCCGCGGCCAAGCCCGCGTTTCGGGCGCGCGCCAGACCGCGGTTCGGGGTTTGGATCAGGCGACAGTCGTAGGTGCGCGCGATCGTCGCGGTCGCGTCGCGGGAGCCGTCGTCGACCACGATGACCTCGAAGTCGGGGTAGTCGAGCCGGCTCAAGCCGTCGAGCGTGTCCTTGATGGTACGGGCCCCGTTGTAGCTGCACACGACGACGGACACCCGCGGCCAGTGCAGCTCGGGCGCGAACGGCGCCTCGGTGAAGGCCTCGCGGACGGCGTGGAGCGCCGGCTTCGGATCTCGGTCCCGGCGGGTGAGTCCGAAGTCCCAGTCATGCACGTCCTCGCCCGACCGGTGCCATTCGTCGGTCCACGCGTACGCGAACGCTCCCGCGCAGCCGGCGGCGAACGCCGTGCGGACCTGCCAGTCGAGCATCCGCGCCTGGACGTCCTCACCGTTGCGTCGGCTATCGAGGCCGATCTCGCTCATCACGAGGGGGCGCTCCCCCGCGAGCGTTTGCAGGCGCGCTAGATAGGCTTTCAGGCGGTTCTGTGATTCGAGATACACGTTGTAGCAGGCGAAGTCCAAGAACTCGAGCCGCAGATACTCAGTGGACGGATAATTGACGTAGGTGACGAGGCTCTCGGGCGCCTCGTCCTTCGCGGCGCGATACAGCCGCTCGAGGTAACGCTCGACCCGTGTCGCTCCGAACCAGCGCGCGAGCGATGCGGGAATCTCGTTGCCCACGGCGTAGCACAGCACCGCCGGGTGGCCGGCAGAGGCGTGCACGCCCTCGCGCACAACCGCCTCGATGTCGGGAGCCTTCTTCTTGTCGGCGAGGAATCCGATGTAGCGCTCCACCGGGAGGCCGATCATGATGCGCAGGCCATGACGTTGCGCGGCGTCGAGCAACCAGGTGGGGGGCACGGAGTAGACGCGGACGGCGTTGAAGCCATTCGCGACCATCGCCGTGAAATCCCGCTCGACGACGTCGGGCTCGGGGACCTCGGTTCCGTCCGCTCGCGGACGGAACGTCCCGTAGGTCACGCCGCGGATGTAAAGCTTCTCGTCGCCGACGAAGAGGAACTTCCCGCGGACGTGAGGTCGTCCAGCGGTCTCGGTGATGGAAGCGATAGGGGAGGGACGTTCGCCCGCGCGACGCACGGGTGCCACACCAACGGCGAGCGAAGCTACTCGGATCGGGCGTTGCACGAGGGCCGCTCCAAGGGCGCGCGAGACGAATTCGAAATGGATTCGTGACTGAGTTGTGACCGAGTCGGGGCGAAAGGTCGCAAGTCGTGTGCCGGGCGCAGCTATTGGCGGCGTACGCACAACTGCACAGAGTGCGCAGGCGGTAGTCGATTGCGTGTTTCATGCGCGCTATAGCGGAAGCGCAACACACGGCGATTCGGGTCAAACGTCCGAAATCGAGTGCGTTACCGCGACAGGGGCCGCAGCATCTTCACCATTTGTCGCCGGTTTTGGGGATGCGACTAGAACGGTCTGAGAAACCCCGTCCGCGGCGCGGGGCTGCGCTCGCGCGGCCGCACGCTCGCCCAGATCTCCGCGTTCAATTCCGCTTCGTCGGCGAGATCGGGGCCGGCGAGATCCCGGTCCGGGACGCGGGACCGGAAGGCGTGCGCGGTGCGCTCATCGAGCGGCCAGCGGTTCGGCAACGCCGCGAACGGGGTCACGTCGGAGCGGGGACCGAAGGCGGGCCACAGCGGTGTCGCGCCCGCGTCGTACTGGCTAAGGGGCGGCAAGTCGAGTAGCTCGCCCATGGTTCGGAGCACGGAGCTGGTCGTGTAGAACGTGCTGTCGACGACGCCACGGCGCGCGAACGGCGAGGCCACCAGCAACACGGAGCGGTGCGCGTCCACGTGATCGGGTCCGTTCTGCGCGTCGTCTTCCAGAGCGAACAGAGCCAGCGAGCTCCAGAACGACGAGCGACTGAGGCGTTCCACGACCCGACCCATCGCGAGATCGTTGTCGGCTACCATCGCGCGCGGCGTGGGCTCGTCGGCGCGGCGGCCCAGCGTGTGGTCGCGCGGGAGATAGAGGATCACCAGGTCGGGGAACCGACCCTGACGCTCCCAGCTCGCGACTGAGTCGGCGAAGAGGCCGGCGCGGACCGTGTCCGGGATGCTCATGATGAACCCCGGATACCGGTTCGCGGTAATGCCCTTCAGTCCTGCGATGTTGGTCCTGGTGGTGTCGATCTCGTCGGTCGTCATCTCTCCGAAGTTCACGACCCACAGACCCTTGCGTTTGGCGGCGTCCCAGAGGTACGCCTCGGCCCGATTGGCGAGGTCCTCACCGCTCGTCAGGTCCCACTCGCGCCGGTCGGAATAGATCTGCGGCCACGTCTTCTCGTTGTAATCGTTGGCAAAGGCGCGCGTGCTCCACTCGTGCCCGTCGGCGCTGACTTCGCCATCCACGTAGAAGTTGTCGAACAGCACCCAGCGGCGCGCGATCGCGTGCGCATTCGGCGTCACGGAATCGTTGAAGATCGCCAGCGCGGCGTCGCCATTGCCCTCCGCGATGTCGCCGAACACCTGATCGTAGGTGCGGTTCTCTCGGATCACATAGACGACGTGCTTGATGGGCGGACGGGCGGACGGGCGGAACGTCGGACGGAGGCGTGCGTTTGAGTACGGGCTCAGTGAGTACACGCGTTGCGTTAACTGCCCCAGCGTTGCCGAGTCGGGCACGGGAACGATCGACACCGAGCCCGTGATGACGTTTCCGATGTAGGTGCCGTCGGGATTCGCCCCGGAGCCACCACCCTTACCGTTCGCGACGTACAGCGTGTGACCGTCGGGGGACGTAGCCACCGCGGTCGGATACCAGCCGGCGGGGATCAATCCGGCGACCTGCATCGCACGGGGCCCGACCCTCACGACGGCCACGGCGTTGTTGCCGGCCATCGCGACGTACAGCGTGCGGCCATCGGGGGACAGCGCGAGTGCGTTCGGATCGCTGCCGGCCGGCGCGCGCGGGTCGAGCGCGACGGTCAGCTGCTCGATCACGCGACCGGTTTGCAGATCGACCCGCGCCACGCCATTCGAGCCGGCGAGGGCGACGAACAGGCTCCCATTCCCGAGCGTGAGAGCGGACGG
>WNGP01003241.1_pt1 | contig 13651 bp, 6 predicted proteins | sample 5407671 | NCBI WGS metagenome assembly WNGP01 (sample SAMN13153381, study PRJNA577476) | soil metagenome | isolation source: 40 cm soil or saprolite under Garry oak tree replicate 2 | place: USA:California | collected 2016-06-15 | reverse complement strand
GGCGGACTTGTTCGGGAACGGTCCGCCGCGTACCGTAGCCGAATCGCGCTCGATGCGGACCCCCAGAAGCTCGAGGGCATTGAGCATCACGCCGGTGTCGTCGGAATCCAGCAGGTTCTCGACCCGCGTCTTGCCGTCCGCCAGCGCGGCAAGCAGGAGCACGCGGTTGGAAATGCTCTTCGAGCCCGGCATCCTGACCGTGCCCGCCACGCGCGCGATCGGGTCGAGATCGAGGAATTTCACGTGTCCTTCAGCCAGCGGTCGCGCGCCTCGCGCGCCCCCGAGAAAAGCGCATGGAGCGCCCTCGCGTCGCCGCGCTCGAGCATCCTCTTCACGCGCTCGAGTTTCCCGCCGTAGCGGACGAGCTCGGCGAGCAGCGCCTTCTTGTTCGCGAGGCAGATGTCGCGCCACATCTCGGGGTGGCTGGCGGCGATGCGCGTGAAATCGCGGAATCCCCCCGCCGCGTAGGAAAACAGCTGCTGCGCGTTCTTGTGGCGCGCGACCTGATCGACGAGCGCGTAGGCGAGCACGTGCGGCAAATGGCTGACGCTCGCCATCACCGCATCGTGTTCCCTCGGCCGCAGCTCGAAGACGCTCGCCCCGCAGCGCTCCCACGCGGCGCGCACCAGGGCGAGCGCTTCCGGCTCGGTTGCCTCGAGCGGCGTCAGCACCACCCTGCGCCCGCGATACAGTCCGGCGAACGCCGCATCGGCGCCGCTTTTTTCGGTGCCTGCGACCGGATGCCCCGGCACGAAACGGGACAGCGCGCCTTTCAGCTCGCGCCGGGCGAGCGCGACCACGCCCTCTTTGGTGCTGCCGGCGTCGGTGACGACGGTCTTTGCACCGAGGTGCGGCGCGATCGAGCGCATCACCGCCCGCATCTGCCCGAGCGGCACCGCGAGCAGCACCAAGTCGGCGTCCGCGAACGTGGCCTCATCGAGCGCACCGGCGGCGTCGATAATTTTCAGCTCGAGCGCGCGCCGGATATTCCGGGCGCCCCGGCCGACGCCGATCACGCGGCCGACCGCGCCCGCCCCTTTGAGCGCGAGCGCGAACGAGCCGCCGACGAGGCCGACGCCCACGACCACCAGCTTTTCGACGAGCGCCATCAAGCGTCGAGCGCCGCTGTCAGCGCCTTGAGGAACTTTTCGTTTTCCTTGGGGGTGCCCACCGTGACGCGCAGATGCTCGGGCATGTCGTAACCCGCCAGCGGCCTGACGATGACGCCCTGGCGCAGCAGCTTGTCGTACACCGTTCCCGCCCGGGACACGCGGAAGGTGAGGAAATTGGCGCACGACGGGATGGTCTCGAGCCCGAGCGCCTTCAGGCCGCGCTCGAGGCGCTCCAGCCCCAAGCGGTTCATCTTGGTGCTTTTCGCCACGAATTTCCTGTCCTCGAGCGCCGCCGCCGCCGCGGCGAGCGCAAGGCTGTTGACGTTGAAGGGCTGGCGCACGCGGTTCAAGAGATCCGCGACGTCCGGGTGCATGAGCCCGTATCCGACGCGCAGCCCCGCCAGGCCGTAGACCTTGGAGAAGGTGCGCGTGGCGATGAAGTTCGGGTATTTCCTGAGCAGGGCGACGCTGTCGTAGCGCAGGTCGGGCGGCAGGTATTCGGAGTAGGCCTCGTCCACCACGACCGCCACGTCGCGCCGCACGTTCGCGAGGAAATTGCCGAGCTCCGCGCCCGTCGCGAACGTCCCGGTGGGATTGTTCGGGTTGGCGATGAACACCAGCCGCGTCTCCGGAGTGATCGCGGCGAGCATCGCCTCGAGGTCGTGGGCGTAGTCTTTGGCCGGCACGACGATGCCCTCCGCGCCGCGCGCCAGGGTCGCGAGCGGATAGACCGCGAAGGCGTGCTGCGAGTACACCGCCGCCCGTCCCGGGGCGAGAAAGGCGCCGGCCGCGAGCTCGAGCAGGTCGTTCGAGCCGTTGCCGACGACGATGCACTCCTGCGGAATGCCGTAGCGGCGCGAAAGCGCGGCCTTGAGCTCGAAGGCGTTCCCGTCCGGATAGCGCGCGAGCTCCGCGAGTGCTCTCTTGATCGCGGCCTTCGCCTTGGGCGAGACGCCGAACGGGTTCTCGTTCGAGGCGAGCTTGACGATCTTTCTCTCGTCCAGCCCCATCTCGCGGGCGAGCTCGGAGATCGGCTTGCCCGGCTGGTACGGCGCGATGGCGCGGACGTACGAAAGAGACTGCTCGCAAAGACCCATGGAGCGGCCCTAGAGAACGGCGGCCGGATAGCTGCCGAAGACCTTCACGAACGGCGCCTTGTCGCGCAGCTCGGCGACCGCCTTTGCCACCTTTACGTCCTGTTGATGGCCTTCGATGTCGACGTAGAAGTAGTACTCCCACTGCCCGGTGCGCGCGGGACGGGATTCCAGCCGCGTCATGCTCACGCCGTTCGCGGCAAACGGCGCGATCAGCTCGTGCACCGCGCCCGGCCGGTTGTGCGCGCTCATGACGAGCGAGGTGCGGTCCGCACCCGAGGGACCGGCGTCGTGGGAACCCAGCACCAGGAACCGCGTCCGGTTCTTGGGATCGTCCTCGATCGAGCGCGCGAGGAGCTTGAGCCCGTAGCGCGCCGCGGCGATCTCCGGGCCGATCGCGGCCGCGCCCGCCTCTTTCGCCGCGACGCGCGCGGCCTCGGCGTTGCTCGCGAGCGGAACGCGCCGGGCGCCCGGCAGGTTCTGCGAGAGCCAGCCGTGGCACTGGGCGAGCGACTGCGGGTGCGAATAGACCTTGCGTATCGACTTCATCGAAGGTCGCTTCGCCATCAGGTTCTGCTGCACGCGCAGCACCACCTCGGCGCAGATCTTGAGCGGCGTCGCGAGCAAGAGGTCGAGCGTGCGGCCGATTGCGCCGTCGGTGGAGTTTTCCACGGGGACGACCGCGTATTGCGCGGTCCCGGTCTCGGCGGCGCGGAACACTTCGTCGATCGAGCCGCACGGCAGTGTCTCGACGTTCGCGCCGAACTGCTTGGCCAGCGCCATCTCGCTGAAAGTGCCCGCCGGCCCGAGGTAGGCGACGGAAGGCGGCTGCTCGAGCGCGCGGCAGGCCGAGATGATCTCGGCGAAGAGCCGAACGAGCGCGTCGCTCGCGAGCGGCCCGCGGTTGGCGAGCGCGATGCGGCGCAGAACCTCGGCCTCGCGCTCGGGGCGGTAGGCGCCGCCGTCCGCCTTCAGTTTGCCGATGGCGGCGGCGTGGTTTGCACGCTCGTTCAGCAGCGCGGCGATTTTTTCGTCGAGCGCGTCGATCGCGGCGCGGTGCTGGGCGATGTCGTCGGCCATGGCGTTCAGGACGAAGGCAGATAGCGCACCGCGAGCACGCCCCTGATGCGCGCGAGGTCCTCGACGAGTCCCTTGTTCACCGGGCTGTCCACGTCGACCAGCGTGTAGGCCATCTCGCCCTTGGAGCGGTTCACCATGTTGTGGATGTTCAAGCCCGCCTTGGCCATGGCGCTCGAGATCTGGCCCACCATGTTGGGAACGTTGGCGTTGGCGATGGCGACGCGGTACGGCGACTCGCGCCCCATTACGACGTCGGGAAAGTTGACCGCGTTCTGGATGTTGCCGTGCTCGAGGTGGTCGCGCACCTGGTCCACCACCATGACGGCGCTGTTTTCCTCGGCCTCGCGGGTGGAAGCGCCCAGGTGCGGGAGCGCGATCACCGCGGGGTTCTCGCACAGCGGCTGCGCCGGGAAGTCGGTCACGTAGTATTTGAGCTTCCTCGAGGCGAGCGCCGCGGCGATGGCCCTGGCGTCGACGATCTCCTCGCGCGAGAAGTTGAGAAGGATCGAGCCTGCGTGCATCAGCTCGAGGTTTTTCGCGCTGATCAGGTGCCGCGTCACCGGAAGGAGCGGCACGTGCAGCGTGACGAACTGGCTCGCCTTCAAGATTTCTTCGATCGAGTGCGCCTTCTTCACCTGCGCGGGCAGGCTCCACGCGGCGTCGACCGTGATCTCGGGGTCGTAGCCGAGAACGTTCATGCCGAGCTTGATCGCCGCGTCGGCGACGAGGCTGCCGATCTTGCCCAGGCCGATCACGCCGAGGGTCTGCTGCGGCAGCTCGATCCCGGCGAACTGCTTCTTCTCCGCCTCGACGCGCTTCGCGAGCGTGTCGTCGTCGCAGTTGAGCGAGTGTACGAACCGGACCGCCGGAACCAGATTGCGGGCGGCCATCAGCATCCCGGCGAGCACCAGCTCCTTCACCGCGTTGGCGTTCGCGCCGGGGGCGTTGAAAACGGGCACGCCGCGCCCGCTCATGTCTTTCACGGGAATGTTGTTCGTGCCGGCGCCGGCACGGCCGATCGCGCGCACAGTATCGGCGATCTTCATCGCGTTCATGTCGTGCGAGCGCACGAGGATCGCGTCGGGGTGCGCAGCATCCTTGGAGACCCTGTACCCCTTCTCCGGAAAGCGCTTCAGCCCGACCTGCGAGATCTGGTTGAGCACCAGGATTTCGAATTTTTTCGTGGCCATGCCGGAATCATAAACTACCGAGGGGTGGTGCGGGATTCATCGTTCGCCAGGGAGACTCGCTACGCCGGTTCCCTAGGCGCGCACCACAGGAGCTGCCGTCGGCCACCGGGGTCGCTCGAGTTAGGGCTCGCAATTATTCCGAGACAGCTCTCGCGGGTCTCAAGGATTCCCAAATATCAGGAACCACTCAATAGCGGCTGAACATGCCACGACGACAATCCCGCTTCCTACTAGACCAAGTTGGTGACTTCGCGCACGCTCCGATATCCCCGCTTCGAGCACGGAATCGGTTGGATCGAGTGGATTCACAAATACCTCTACCGTATTTCCGGCAGCAAATTTCTCATTGAAACGCTTTGCGTCAAGAAAACTGCGCACATTTTCATCGGAACGCAGCAATCTGAACCGATTGGACTTATAGGTCCGCCCGTCTAGTGAATAGCTGTATGAGATCTGGATTCTCGAAACTTGCTCGTCTTCCATGCGATCAAAGACTTTCTCGATCCTGGATGCCAGAATCTGCCCGGGGCCTCTGTCCCAATCCCAGCTTGCCTTCGCCTTGTGCAGGTGCGCGAGCCCGAAGAATAGCAAGCCAAATCCCGCCAATAGTAGGAGAAGAAGCGCGCCGCTCTTGAGGGGGATGGCCGCCAGAATCGCCAGCAGCGACACCAAGAAGATCGTCAACGCGACGGGAAAGCCGGTTGATTTCATTTGCTGGCGCATCCTTCCGCGAGAAATGGTGAATCTAAGCCATGCAACCTTTGCTCAAACGTATTTCTGGCGGTCGGTTAGTTTGGAGGTCGACAACTGGGATTAGGCTTCACTACAGCGAATAGCAAGATAATCGCGATGACACTTGCGAGAATTCCGATCATCACTTGAACGGGAACCAGATCATAGCTAAACGTGATTCCACGCCGTCGCAATGAGAGCATTGCAGTAACAGCGATTCCGTCGCTTCTACGGGAGAGATTGCACTTATCCGGCTGTCTAGACTTGTGGAGCCACCTCTCTCCGCAAGAAAATAGAACAAGCTATCCGAATAACAGAAATCTCACCACCTCGCATTCGGTGGTTTGCCGGCCCGAGGTGTGGAACCGCCGGGGCGAATACGCACGATGAAACCCACGCAGGCAAACAAGGGAACCAATATGAGCCCCCAATAACTTCCCGTAAACCAGAATGCTGCCGCGCTCAATAGGACTCCTAGAAAGATGCCCCAAAACATTCCTTTGCTACCAGCACGCGGCCACGCGTCAGTAGATTCTACTGGTGGAATTAGCTTCACCTTATGCTCGGCCTTCTAATCCAGAGCAAGTTTCGGCCAGAACTCTATTCCACGCCACAGATGACGAATGCCGCGCTGGCCGTGACGGCAAACCATATCCCCGACAGAGCGTTCATAAGGAGCGACCCTCCCGGTTGAGCGAAGTGGAACAAATCCCAGATGGCACTGAATACTATGCTCATCGACCATACACACACAGTAGCGTATCCGTTCATGGCTGCGATCCCAGCGATGATCAAAGGAAGGGCCAATTGCAAGCCTACCGAAAATATCGCCAGTCCGAACGGTCCGAGAGCCATTAACGCCGCCAAGTTAACCAACAACAGCGCTAGGATGATGATTCCAGTAAGAATCAGAATTGCTCCGTTCGCGCCGCCAGCAATCTTGTACGCTCCCGCGCCCGTATCAGGATCGATAATTACGTACCCACTCCCCGTCCACCCACTGACCGTGATATCAGCCTGATGTAGTGTTACTTCCTTGCCCGACGCAAGCGCGTTCGCAATCTCTGATTTCACGTCGGCGCTGATCGTCAGTTGCGAAAGAATTGTTGAATGGAAAGCTTGGTTCGCCTGGTTCAAAGTATAGATCCTCTGCCCCTGCGCCGCTGCAATGCCAAGCGCCTTCACTGCGCTCACGGCTTGTGGGCAGGCCGGTTTGCTAGGGTCAGGGTTGGGAGTCCCCAGCGCGTTGCACGCGCTCGCGTCGATGAACAATTCCTCCGGCACCGCGTGCTCTACTGCGCTACCCGCCGCCCCTACCTGCCTCATATAGTCGATTTTCTTCGCGCGATCGTAATCCTTTGCTTCGACCTGGTGAAGAATCCGGTCCACATCCATGGTTACGCCGGGGAAGGTCACCCTCCGGACGATGCCAAAGAAGAAGTGCGGCTGCGCGGTCGCTGTAAAGGCACCGTAACTCGGCAGGCGGTAGTCGACTATGCTGCCCGAGGCTCTGGCCGTTAGCTGGTCCGATCCGTCTGCACTAGCGAAATAACTCAATATGCCCACGTACAGCAGGTCGCCCGTAAGCTCCTCTTTGGTTAGATTCTGCATCGGTGTGGAATTTGTCGGGTTCTGTCGGAACTGATCGAGCTTTGCCTTGGTGGCTTCGAGTTTAGACTTCATAGCCACAAACTGAGCTACACTAGTTCCCTGCAAATTCAGCGCGATAGCGTGGTACTCTCCGGCCACCGGTTGATTCGGCTCGCCTTCCTCCCAGCTTTGACTAGCCGGACTGAATATCGCCGTTGTCTGGACGAGCATCTGGCCCATGGTGGTGCTCGTCGTGCTTTGGTTGACAAGCTGGCCATCCACGCGAATTTCGGCGTTCACGTGGATCAGATAACCCGGCACGCTGCTTGGCAATTCGCTAAGCTGGATCGGCGTGCCGTCGGTGTGGGGCTGGGGTAGGAAGCTATTAATGAGATCAAGGTCGGCCTGGGCGGCAGGGACGAAGGAGATACTTATTTTCTTACCTGCCAGCATTGCCGTCGATTGGCCGATGCTCGCGTACTCAGTTACTTGGTATGCGTCGGTGAGGGCGGTGCGGTATTTCCACTGCAGGTTTGCTGGCACGGCGGCGAATTTCGCACCCGTTGCGATCCTGATGTAGGGAAGTGTTCCGAGGAGAATCGGCCGGTTCTCCGGAACAACGGTCTGAGTGCCAAGAACATCACCTAGCGTTGCGGTGGGTTTTTGCGAGTTGACGTAGTTAGTTGCTTGAGTCAGGTAGTTGGTCTGCGCCTGCTGTACCTGCGCCTGATTGACGTTCTGAACCCACCCTTCAGCTTCGTTTACTGACGTCCCTTGCCGAATCTGGGTGATAAGGCCGTCTACATCGAACGGAACATTGGTCGCAATGTTCATCCCTTGCGTGAACTGATACTGCTTGAAACTGGCGTCCAGCGGCACCCAGGTGTTGGGGTTCTTGTTGACTGCCCCCCGGCTCGGGACGTAGTCCACGAACGCCTCCACCCACACGTGTTCCAACCGGATCGCCTTGACCTGCCCGCCTTGTGCGACCCCGATATTCGGTATCCCACCCTGCCCCATCAGGTTCATCGCTGCCTGCGGAACCGTGACCCCGCCCACCCAGTTCATCGCCTTGTCCGCGGGCACTTCGATCGTGCCGTACACGTAACGCGCCGGAACGTTGGCCGCACGCAGCAATGCAATCAACAGGCTCGCGGTGTCGAACGAGTTGCCGCGCTTCGTTTGCAGGGTCATGTCCGAGCCCTGGATGGAGCCGTAGCTCGGGATGAACTGGATGTTGTTTCGCACCCAGTTGTAGATGGGAACAGGCTTGTTGCCCAGTGACGCCGCGAGGTCTCTAATAGCCTGCGTGATCTGCACGTCCTCGGTCGCTGCGAGGTCTGCGGCGTTCGGCGTTGCCGGAAGTACCGTGGTGGGCAAGCTGATGCCGGAGAGGCTCCCCGCCTGCGCCACTTTCACCGTCTCGCCGAACAAGCGGCTGGTCTTGAACTGCGCCGGGCTTGTGTAAGGCGCCCGGGTAACGGGTTTCGGTGAACCCCACGGAAGGTTGTTCGGGTCGGTGGGCGTGTGGGTCTTCTGGTTCGGATACTTCGCCATGAATTCGCCCAGGCTCGAAAGCGCTCCCGCCAGACTGCCTTTGCCGTCGTCGGCGGTTTCGACTGCGGCCATCAGGGAAGTGAACTCCGCCTTGCGGCGCTCGTACTCCGCCACCGCGGCTTCATGCCGCGCGAGGATCTCGGCCGGAAGGTTCTTGTCGCGGATGTGTTTTTCCGTTTCCTTGAAGCCTTTGCTCACCTCGCCTTCGAGGCTTTTCAGCTCCTTGTACTTCCCGCGCAGCGCTTTCACCTTCGCCGTCACGTCGATCCCGGGCAGCGGCTTCGCGCGCTCGGACTCCAGGCGCATCTTCGGCCCTACCGCCTGCAGCACCTTCTCGCCGGGCTTGCCGGCGGCGGTCCGCTCGGTAGCCCTGAGCCTGTGCGGCATCGCCGCCTGCGGCACCACTTCCTTCAGGATCTCGTGGATCTCATTGAGCGTCCGCGAGAAGCGCTCCTCGCCTGTCGTGGAGCTTGCCTGCGCGCGCTTCGGCGCCGACGGCAGCTGCGCCGCCGCCGTCAGCGGCTGCAGCGTGAGCGCGGTGAAGGTGATTAAAACAACACCGGCTATCGGTCGCAGCGCCTTCGATCTGAACACGGTCTCTCCTCTTCCTCTAGGGCTGCGCGATGAACCAGCGCGCTTCGGCTTCCTGCAAGAGCCGGTCGACCTCGACACGTTGCGCGCTCACGTCCACGCTCGTGATCTTCAAAAGGTGCTCGGCGGCGTCGATGAGCTGCCCGATCGCCTGCTCGGATGCGCCCGAGGTCATTGAAGCTTGCGCCGCGCGGATGCTCGAGACCGCATGGTCGCGATCGGACTTGTCGCTGCTCGCGGTGATGTTGAGCGCCGCCAACTCCGCCGCCACGCGCGGCGCGACGGTGTCGGCCGATTCGACCGCCAGCGTCACGAAGCTCGTGAAGGGCGAGGGCAGACCGGTGCTCAAGTCGACCGAAAGACTCGCGCTAAAGCTCCCCGTGACGGCCGGCAGGCGCAGGCCGATGTCGAGATTCTGCGTCGCGCCCCTCTCGAGCGTGAAGGTCCACACAGGGCGGCCGGTGGTCACGTCGGCGTCCGCCTTGGGCGCCGTGCCGAGCACGGTTGCCCCGGCCGGCGGCGTGAAGGTGGCTATCAGGTTCGCACGGATGCCCAGGTTGGTGACCCGGGCGCGAAGCACCGTGTAGCTGCGCGCTTCCGACACGGCCGCGGGCGCGGGCGCCACCCAGCCGATCGCCGCCGAGACGAGATCGTTCTGGGCGCCCGAGGGCTGCGTCATCAGCGTGGCCACGAGGTTGTACGCGAAGAGAATCCCGCGTCCCACGCCGTACTGGTTGGTGACGATGGCCGGCCGGGTGGGCGAGGCCGCGAACACGGCCTGCGCCGCGCCCGTGGTGAGGTCGAGCTGCAGCGGACGGCCGAAGCTGCCGAGCGTTCCCGTCGCAAAGATCGGCCCGTTCACGTTTATCGCCGGGCTGGTTACCCCCAGCTTGCCGTGCACGTTGGTGCCGGCGATCGCGTCGAGGCCGTGGTTGCGCTCGTCGTGCACCGCGTCGAGGATCAGGGCATCGCCGCGGAACACGGCCTCGCGCACTTCCTCGGTGAGGCTGTTGTCGAGCTTCAGGCCGCCGCCCGTGATCCAGTAGGTGTTGTACTGGCTGCTGCGGAAGGCGCGCGTGAAATCGTCGTCCGTGGTAGTGATGCGGTAGTTGACCCCCAGGCCGGTCAGATAGGACGCGAGGAAGGCGCTTTTCTGGATGACGCAAGCCTGCTTCGCCGTATCCTCCTGCTCGGCGTCGTGGTCTCCGTCCGCGTCGTTGTCTCCGTACTTGCACGACAGCAGGACGAGTACGCGCGCCTGCTTGAGGGCCGTGAGCGCCACGTCGAGCTGCACCGGCGGCGCGATGATGGAGAAGCTGTCCTGGGCGAGCGTCTTCGCGACTCCGCCGACCGTGGCGCGCAGCGTCGCCGTGTAGCCCGTTCCCACCGCTCCGGTCGCCGGCCAGCTGAACGCCTTCTGATAGGTTCCCGAGAGCGCGATATTGGCGCTGTCGGCGAACTGCGCCGCCACCTGCTGCGTGGCCGTATTGACTACGGTCACCGAGAGCGGGAGGCCCGCAATGGCGCCAAAGCCCACGTTGGTCACGGCGAGGCTGAGGGTGACAGGGTTCCCCTGCGGTACCTGTTTCGGGAGCGCCGCGAGCGTGCCGGTGACGCGCGTCACCGGCGGCGCGATCACGAACGCCTCCTGCGCCAGGGTGAGGGTCGCTGTGCCGACCGTCGCCGCGAGCACCGCCACGTACGTTCCGCCCACCGCAGCGCTGGCGGGCCAGCCGAAAGAGAGCGGCGCCGTCTGCGCTCGCGCAATGGCGAGCGTCGCCGGGAATTCCGCGAGCACCTGCTGCGCCGCGGGATCGACGACCATGATTTTCACCTGCAGCGCCGGGATGTCGGCGTTACCGAGGTTATTGACCGCAGCGCTGAAGGCGATCGGATCGCCGAAGGGAACGGGTTTGGGCGTGGCGCTCAAGGTGCCGGTGAGACCGCTGCCCGTCGCCGCGCTGGAGAGCACCGTGAAGCTCGTGCTGCTTGTTGCGAGCACCGTCCCGCCCGCATCGCGTACGCTCAAAGCCCCTGCATAGCTGCCCGCCAGGGCAAACCCGAGCGGCAGCGAGTAGCTGTAGTCCTTGAGGGTCGCTTGCGGAAGCTGCGCGATCTGCTCCGAACGCGTAAAGCGCACGCTGCCGTCCGGACTGGTGACCGTGGTCACTACCGTCAGGATATCCAGCGGCTGGTTCTGCGTGAGATTGCTCACCCGGCTCGCCACCAGCACCGTCTCGGACGGCAGGTAGGAGAGCTTGTCCGCGCTGATGTGGCCGGAAACCAGATTCGCCGTGTCGGAAACGATGTTGAAGTTCGAGCGCGCGGTTCCGACGAATGCGCTCGCGGAGTCATACAGCGTCGCGAGCACGTAATAGCCGGCGCCCGCCAGCGTGCCGCCGGTGTTCCAGACAGGGGTCAGGTTGGCCGAGGCACCTGCCGCGACGGTAGAGAACGGTAAGGTGCCGACCGTGGTGACAAGGTTGTTGTCGGCGGCGAAGATCTGGAACTTCACCGAACCGCCCAAAAGACCTCCATCCGTGTTCGTGACCTGGCCCGTGATATTGACGGGCGCGCTGGCGCCGTAGGTCGTCCTGTCCGTCGCAAGGCCCAGCGCGAGGAACGCCGAGGCGGTCACGCGAGGGACGTTGATCGGTGCGTCGACGTTGCCGCCGGTGAAGCTGTTCTTGAACGTGAGGTGCGCGTCGGTGGACACCGCGCGCACTTCGTTGACCACCATGTCGGCAAGCGACAAGTCGTAGTTGATCTCCTGCCCGGACGAGGTCACGCCCGTGAGCTTCCAGATGTACGTGCGGGTGCCGTCCGGATTGACCGTGGAGGTCGCCGGCGCCTTGTCCGGGCTGCTCATCGTGACGTTGGAGGCGAACGTCGCCGAGACATCCGTATCGATGCCGCCCAGGCGATCGAGCACGATGGGCAGCCAGATCGACACCCAGGTTGTCGCCGCGAGGTGCGTGGTCAGGATGTTGTTCTCGCTGAACCACGTCCCGTCCGCCTGCTGGCGGCTCAACAACAATTTCACCGCGTCCTGTACGATCGGATCCGACGGCGAGGGATTCAGGTAGTCGAGCGCCACACCGACCTGGGCCGTAACCAGGGAATCACTGCCGTAACCTGTAAACCAGCCCCACCCGCCGTCCGCATTGACGCGCGAGCGCAACAGCGTGGCGACCGTGTTCATCTTGGCTTGCAAGGTGTCGGCGGCCGGCTGGCCCTCGTAATAGCCTCGTGCCGCGCCCAACCCGATCAAGCGCTGCGCAAGGCTCAGGTTGTTGCTCGAATCGGTATTGCCGTCCTGCAGCAGCCAATTCACGCCTCGGGCAATCGAAGCGTCCATCGCGCTAAGGGCAGCGGCGCTGTTGATCGGCGTCTTGGTGATGCGGTACAGAGTATTGCCGGTATCGGCTGCCACAATACCGCCATCGGGGCCAAGTGCCACGCTTTCCATGTACGTGTAGAGCAGGCGCTCGCCCTGCCATTCGTTGTTGTAGGCATACAGTCCGTAAGTGGTCGCCACGAGCCAGCCGCTTCCGTACGACTGAATGTTGACTGGATTTCCCCCCGTCCAGCCTACGACCGTATCGTAGGTCTTATCTAGGCGGTAGCGCAGGATGTTGGCACCATTGTAGTTGGCCACGATCAGCTCGCCTGTGGGCATGGACGTGATTCCCCAGGGGTTGTTGAGCCCCTGCCCAACGATGTAGTTGGTGACGGTGCCGGCAGGAGTAATTTGATAGATCGCGTTGTTCCAGTAGGAAACCATGTACAGGTTGCCATCCGGCCCGATGGTCAACCCGGAACCGGGTAGGGAGGTAAGCAAGGTCTTGGAGCCGCTCGGTTCGCGTCGGTACAGCCCGCCATAGGACGCGACGTAGGGCGTGCCGTCGCTCGCTAACACCAGTTGCGTGGGATTGGTCAGTCCCGTCATGTAGGGCTGACGTGTCCCGTCCGGCTTGATCAGCACGACCTGCCCGCCGTAATAGTCGGAAACGTAGAAATTTCCTGCAGCATCGCCGGTCAACGTAGCGAAGCCGGCGGAAAAAACACCCGAGACCCAGGGTGTCGCGACATAATTCACCGCGCTGCCCGCGGGCGCCTGGCTCAGCGTATCGTGAATCTCGATCAGGTTCTTGACGTTGAACGCGGTGTTGGCCACCTGGGTGCTCCACCAACCGGAGACGTGGTCGGCGTTCCAGGCGCCGGCGCCGTCTTGCACGCTCTCGAGAAACTGGGCGCCTTTCACCAGCGTCGAGACGATCTCGTTTTTCTTGTGCCAGGCGTTCAGCGCCCACATCCCCAGCATGCTCTGGGTCATCTGGTAGCCGCCGAAGCCGTCGATCGCGCCGTTGCTCTGCTGGTATTCGATGAGGGCGTTGAAGATGGTGTTGCGGTTGTTCGCGTCGTAAGTCGTCAGCTTGCGGGTCAGCTCGCCGCCGACCAGCGCCTGCGATTGCACGTGGCAACGCAGGCAACGGCTCTCGATGGTTTCCGACGCGGCGCCGGCATCGTTGTACGTGACCGCCTTCTGGACCGCCGTCTTGATGAGCGGCACCAATGGATCGCTGATCGTGCCGCTGGTCACGTCCTGCCCGGTTATCGTGACGTTGGCGCGCACGGATTGCGTGCCCGCCGGTACCACCAGCTTGTTGGTGGTGTATCGGGCCGAGCCGGCATCGCCTACGTA
>WNGP01003239.1_pt1 | contig 13654 bp, 13 predicted proteins | sample 5407671 | NCBI WGS metagenome assembly WNGP01 (sample SAMN13153381, study PRJNA577476) | soil metagenome | isolation source: 40 cm soil or saprolite under Garry oak tree replicate 2 | place: USA:California | collected 2016-06-15 | reverse complement strand
TTTTAAGTATACACTATTTTTTACTGAAATGCAATATTTCTTGAAAGAACCATGAGATAAATATATTATTTATAAAGATAACCACGAGATAAGTACATTATTTTTTGACTTGGAGACTCGGCCATTGAGGAGGTACACCTAAGGGCTTGCCATTCGTTGAATGGTGACGAATACGGGATGTGCCTGGGCTTGTTCGTTGGTATTCGCTGGTGTTCTCCACGCGCTCATTTCCTGGTCTTGTTGTTCGCTGTGTACCGCCAAATAGTGCTGGATATCGTCGGCGTTGCTGGACGAATGGCTGTACTGCTGTAAATGAGGAAGTACAAAGTGGGAAGATTTGAACTTCGGAGGGTGCCTTTTTCTCTCTGCTCATAGGTCAGTTTGTGGGCCTGTTGAGCGGGGTTGGTGTGGTTTTTGCCTATTATTGTCTACTGATGTTGATGAGAGTAGAGCGGTTTTGCTCCCTGTTTTGCTCTCAGTTTATGGAGGGTGTATTGGTGGTCCTGGCTCTTTTTGAGTCTGATCGAATACATATCGTCTTCTTGATGAGATAAATCGGCTTCTCGAGGCGCTTCACTCTTTACAAGCATGTCTTTGACACCTGATTTGACATCTTATTGCGGATGAACCATGAAAATGGGTTCATTCCATATTGTGCCGTCTTTAGAGCGGTATTATCCCTCATAATCGGCTCAAGTATTCGCCGGGTTTGAGCGGATTGACAACTTTTTTTGTTCGCTGATGGAAGCCGGTAGTTTCCCTTCTTTCTGTTGATGTATAATGTGGCAAGCAGCAACACAAAGATAAGCATCATGGCTTCTGCAGGGAGAGGTGCTCTGTTCATGAAGTCTATGCGGCAAACAGATGACGGTTCTCTTTTCTCTGTTCTTCTTAGGAATGAAAGGAGCAGGAGACATGCACCATCTCCCCAGATTCCTGCGTTTTCTTCGGTCTTTGCCTTCTCTCCCACTCTCTCTTCGTTTGAGCATTTTCTTGCTGAGCTTCATCATCTGCGGCGCTTTCATGATCCTCGGTCTTCTGGTCACCAACAATCGCGGACTCACTCCTATTTTTGCTATCCCAGTGGCATTGGCGGCATGGATGTTTCAGCCTCGTCAAGCAGCACTGGCTCTTGGGTGTTTATTTCTGATGCTCATCATGATCAATACTGCCGCTGTGAAGAGCCTGTTGTGGCCGTTTCCACTCTTGATCTCCTTTCTCTGTGGGCTAGTTGCAGCTCTCATTGTCGCGTGTGCTATCGGCGTGTTGCGTTATGCGTTGCATGTCACAGAAATGGCCAGACAACACTCCTGGCAAGCAGAACAACACATGACGAGAGCTTATAAGCAGGAGCAGCACTTAAATGACCTCAAAGAGCAATTTTTGCTCAATGTCAACCACGAATTACGCACTCCACTGACCTCCTTACAGGGGTATCTCCAACTGCTTGAGGAGTATCAAGGAGAGCTTGGTGCCTCAAATCAAACGCCGTTCCTCGCTCACGCCGTAAAGAGTTGCGAAGAATTGGTTGATATGGTCAATACTCTTCTCGATGCACTTCAATATAGCAACGCAGCCCTACAGCCTCAATATGAGGATCTTTCAGTTGCATCCCTCGTGCAGAGCGCAGCAAACCTCTTTGAACCACAGCAATGGCAGTCCCACCGCCTCGATTTGCTGATCTCTGAACCCCTGAAGGTCAAAGCAGATCGTCGATTTTTCCACCAAATTCTGTGGAATTTGCTCTCGAACGCCTGCAAGTATTCGCCGCCGCAAACGACTGTGACTGTGGGTGCCCAGCAGGAGACGGGGGCTTCCCAACAGGAGTCGGTCTGCATTTGGGTTCAGGATGCCGGTCTTGGCATTGCTCCTCAAGAGATTCCCTTCCTCTTTGGGAAATTTGTGCGTCTGAAACGAGATCAGGGGGGTACAGTGCGAGGGGCGGGTTTAGGACTCTATATCTGTAAGCATTTAGTCGAAGCGATGGGAGGGCGTATCTGGGTCGAAAGTTCGGGCGTGGTAGGAGAGGGCAGTCGCTTTTCTTTTACTCTGCCTGGTGCTGCTCAAACCAGCATCCCATCGGAAGAAAACAACGAGCAGTTCTCTCTGTAACAAGCCTTGCTGTGTGCGACGGACGTCTTGCTATGAGAGGTGTGGTGTCGAATACGGGATGCGCCTGGGCTTGTTCGCTGGTGTTCTCCACGAGCTTATTTCCTGGCCTCGTTGTTCGTCGTGTGTAGCTAAATATTCCTGTCTATCGTCGGCGTTGCTGTACTGCTGTAAATAAGGAAATGCAAAAAGGAAGAGTTGAACCCCTCTAGAGGCTCTTTTAGAGGCTTTTGAGAGCGGCGTGCATACGCTCGTTGCGCTTGGGATACGGTGTTTGTGTCCATAGTTGTCTAATGCTGTTGACTGGGTCTAACTGCTTTGCTATCATGTTTTTAAGGTATAGCGGAAGCTACTAAATACTTGTATGTAGAGCGGGAGACATCTGGTCTAAAGCATCTTCGCGTTTAAGGAGGGTTCTAGAGATAAACTGTAAGACAATTGTTCCCATATTTTGACGTCCTCGCCCTGTATAATAATCACCATTCATCGCCTTATTATCAGATGATATATATAGATGTCCAGTTCCTCTATGAGACTGCATGGAAACCGCTCCGAATACAGCTGGCTCGTTTAGATATTCGTACCTAAGAAAGCATTCGGTAGCTTCGTCGGTATTAAGTGCTGCCATCGTCGAGAAGGAACGAGAATTATCTGTCTCCAGCTGTATGCTGAGTTTTGACCATGTCTGCCTAATGTAGAAGACTACGGGTATTTCTACTCCATTATTGTAGGAGGATTTAATTTTTCCAGCCCATACTCCTCTAATGTCAGGAATGCTAGAAAAACGTACTGGCCCAAGTTGTACTCGCCACAAAATGTTGTCAAATAAGTTATGAAACAAACCGTAGAAGCCCATTACAGCGGGAGCATCTATCCACCAAGGAATACGCAATTGTAGAATCTCAAGAAGATAGTTAAAAAGCAGTGTAGTCCCAACTGCTAAGACAGCTAGTAGTGCTGGCACTGCTTCTCTATCTTTTGCATCCGTTGTGTATGAATGCATTGAATGTTACCATTCATTCCATAACTTAATCAACGCATGTCTGAACTTCTGTGCTTTTTCGATTGACCACTGCTCAGGGGTATTACCAAATAATGGTAACACCCCGTTTTGACAAACAAACGAGCTTAGTGGAGCATCTAGTAACCAGTTTAATATATTATAATATGTTTCCTGATAACTTGTACAGAACAACTTATCGGGTACATTGTAGAGAAGGCACTGTATAAAATACGATGGTGCCAAATCTTTGCTTATACTGTCTCTGTCCAAGAGGTATGCGCGTACATTCTTAAATAAACGTACTATTGGTTTGAAGAGTCCACCGGTTTTTTCGTCGCTATTCTTGTTAACACCATTGTTATAGTGCTCTTTGGGATAATTAACAATGCTACGATTATTATCCCTTTCACGAAACCAAATGCCCTCAGTATAGTCTTCTCTCGTAAGTTCACTACAGGGGTGATACAGACGGTATTGTAAACAAGGCACAATATCAGCGGCTAATCGACCAGGGGTCTTCTTAAGCTTAAGTGATTTGTTTCCTTCATCAATGTTTTCTTCTCCGTAGTACTCTCTAAGAGCCTTTAATACATCAGAACGAAAATCTTCCCAATGATAAGTTGAGTCTGAGTACCTTATCCTGAAAAGCGTTCTCTGATTCTCTGTGAGGCTAGAAGTGTCAGAAACAAAAACATCACTTAACTGAATGACTACATCAACGTCGCTATCACCCCATGTGTTCGTGCTATTTCTATAAGAGCCTTGTAGGTACACCTCGAAATTTCTATCCTTGAGTTTGGAGTCACTAAGGATAGCGTTACGTATAGACTCATGTGTAGATTTGGCGATGGCTATAGCTCCCTGATTAGACCATGTTTCCAATTGCGATTCTGAAATTGCCATATATCACCTCACAAAGTGCTAAGGTCATCAAGTCATGTATTGTCCACAAGTCACCTTAAAGCAATAACATAGTTGTCCGCTGTTGGGAATTTTATACGTCCCTATTATATGTATAAGTGAATAATAGCTTGTGACCTAAATAACGATCATGCTTATCTTCTACCTACATTTGATGGTATGACGGTCGAGAGGATTAGCTTAGGAGTATCATACGGTTTTTGGGTAGTAAAGTCAAGCTTTTCGACACAATATGTTGTGTCTTCACAAACATTTCACACAACATATTGATTTTACCAAATTCGGATTATGACCCTATTTCCCTGTTCTGTGTGTGGATAGAGAAAGCGGTAATTAAAAAAGAGTCTGTCACGTATTTTGAGTAAGTAGTTTTTATTAACGGTGGTAAACAAACGCCAGCAAATCATAAAACTCCACCGGCTGAAGCTTCTGATACTCCTTTTGTGGCACTTTGACATATCGCCATTGTTCACCTGTCAGCATCGTCGCGTTCTCACACCACATTTGAGCGGCTCTATCCTTGAAAGCTACCTCAATTGACTCCTGGCCCTTTGTTTCGACGAGCCACATTTCTTCAGTGTCAGTTTTGACCACAAAGTCTGGATAGTAGTAGCGTAAGTTGGCGTTGTTATCGGTATATTCTATCGAAAAGCCAAATTGCTGCGGCAACTTGGAAAAAGCAACTACATCCTTCGCGCTTTCAAGAAATTTGGCAAACTCATACTCAAAGTCGTTATCGCAGGGCACCAGATTGAACACACATTTCCTGGCTTCAAGAACTGAACGAGAAAAGGCGAATGGCTCCATTGCTGAGAGCTTGCGCTCCTCACCTTCGATGGTTGGCTCCAACTGCTCAATGATTTTTTCTTTCAGGGCTTTGCCAAAAACATCAAGCACGACGTAACCTGCGATGCGATGGTTCATGGCACGAACAATCGTCGGGTCTTCCAGGTTCACTTTTTCACCGAAAGCGCGGTTTTCAAAGAAGTCCCAGACCTTTGGGGCAAGCGCACTGAACTGGCTGGGAAGTTTGAGATTGGTTGCAATAAGCTTGGCATAGTAACTGACGATCTCGTCGGGACGTTGGGCATCTTTGATGGCGTATTCACGCTCAAAAAGCTTCTCCATTGTGATAATATCGAATGCTGAATACTGAAATTTCTGGATATCTTTATCGCTTGGTTTGCGAGGCAGTGGATAGGGGCTGAACTTGAAGCTCATCACGTCCAGAGAGTCGATTTCCTCGGTTAGTGTTTTTTTGCGGGTTAAGATCGGTGATAGCCGAGGTAAGGAGAGATCATAGGCTGCTTTTTCAGGCATCTGAGGAGCAATAGCAAGAATCTTAAGCTTGTCTTTCCCTACATCAAAGGTATCAAGCTGCAATTCTTCTAGTTTTTCCAGGTCGTCAACAAACGATAAGAATGCCTTGTTTCCAATGATATCAACATGCTCGGAGTATGCCTGGCCTCGGAACATTAGACGTAGGCCACGACCAATGGCCTGTTCTGGCAGAATATTGGCAGCTGCCGTATATGGGCGTAAACCAACAACGACGGTGACATTCTGCACGTCCCAGCCTTCTCGGAGCATGAGGACGCTCACGATCGCATTGGTTGGACAGTCGAAATTATCGACTTCACGCGCAAGTTTACGCGCTTTATCCAAGTCTTTCTTAGAAATCTCTCCTGACTTATCGGTATGAATCACTAAGGTTCTGTTTTCACCGCCAAATTCGGATGGATATGTTTTGCGCAACCAGTCGCCCACGTCTTCAGCTTCTTCGGTCGTATTCATCATAATGAAGATCACCGGCTTTTTCTTCATAGGCGCGAGCTGCTCTTTGTATTCGCGCCAGCGTTCTACACCTGCCGTCAAATAGGCCTGATACTTGACGCTGGCAACGGGACTTTTCGCCTCCTCAAATTCAGCAATACCTTTGGCTGGCCTTTTGACAATGCTATCCAAAATGGCTTGTCGAATGGGATAATCAGAAACCACCCAGGGGAATAAGCCACCTTTGTTAAAGCGGGGTGTCGCGGAAAAATCAAGTTGAGCGGCAAGCGGTAAATCCGTATGAAGTTTGCGAATAACCTTGTTCCACTCACTTTCTTCATCGTGCGTATGATGTGCTTCGTCGTTGAGAACTACGAGGCGACCTACGCGTTTGCTCAACATATCGGCAAAACCAGCAAGGTCGCTGTTTACATCATCTTTGGGTTTGGGGCCAAGCACCTCGGTCATGATCTCAGGCTCTTCGTCGCCGTTTTTCTTGCGCTCTGACTTATCGTAGAGTTGATGAATATTGGTGAGGAAGAGCATCCCTTCTGTAGGGGCGCGTTCAGCATCACCACGCATAATGCAATCAAATTCCCAGGAGATTTTGAGTTCTCGCGGAATGAGTGGGTCAAGATTGAAAATACGTCCGCCCTCAAAGTCGCTTCTGAGTCGTTCAAAGACGATAACGTTGGGGGCAATGATTAAGAAGGTTTTGGCAAAGTCTTCTTCATTCTCGCGCACCGTATTAAAATATTGCCAGACGATGGCTAGCGACATCACCTTTGTTTTGCCGCTACCGGTGGCCATCTTGGTGCAGAAACGGGCGAACTCATCGTAGGCAGGCAGGTGAACTTGACTATTAGCGGGGGCATATTGCTCTAACAGGTCTTTGCGGCTGCGCACTTTTGCTACTTCGTAGACGTAAATAAGTGTCTCTATCGCCTCGCGCTGGGCGGCGTGATATTTGAAAAGCTGCCTAGTTGGGAGCCGGTGATCAGCGGAAAACCAGTAGTTGAGTAGGATGTGCGTTGTCCTTGTCACACCCTTATAGCCACCTTCTCTCCAATCGGCCACGAGCTTTCGTAACGATGGAACACAAGGGGCTGTTTTGAGATACAGGGTCAGATCAAATAAACCAAGCTGCGTACCTTGCTCTGCCGTCTTTGTTTTGCGTGCCATGCCTGTTGCTTTCTAACTATAGATGTCGAAATGCTGCCTGGCGTATGCTACGCTACCTCTACAGTTATGGCCTTTGTGGTGTCGTTGCCCAGGATATCAATCGCCTTCATGACAATGGTACAAGTTCCTGGTTCTTCATATGTATGAGCAGCCTTGAGCAATATGTCCGGCTGCTTCTTCGTGCGGTATGACTGCCACTGGTTATGAAATGTATCCTCGCGAAAATCCCAATCTATCGCCCAGTAGTCAATCCATTGTCTCCAATGAGTGATGGCGTTTTTGACATCTGAGGGGACATCATCCGGTGGCATAAAGAAGTTCTGTAACTCAACCGAGACCGTTTTTTTCCCCATTTGCACATTCACTGCTAACGCTGCCAGTTCATAGAATGCGATATCTCCCTGCTCCACTGCTTTCTTTTCCAACACCTCACGGGGTATTTTCTTGAAAGAGAGCGTGATATTCGAGTCAGCGGCCACCTGTTTCGCTGTCTCATTGAGATCGAAGGCGAAATCCCAACCCAGCACATCAATACCATTGGTATGTTCTCCGACATCTCTGCCCTTAACGCGCCAGAACTCATTCACAATTGAGCGTACCTCGCCCAACGAAATCGGTGCATCCACTGACCCGACATGGACAAGTTTTCCACCTTTAACACCGTGAAGCCATAAATACCCGTCAATAGAAGCGGCATGGTAAAGATCAAGAATAAAATTGCGATAGCGTAACTGCGCACTTGCTCGTTGCGTTGGATCAGAGAATTCAGCCGTTTGCCAAGCCTGCCGCTCATACTTGCCCAGATTTTGTACAACAAACGGCTTTAGGTTGTCTATAGAGAGGAGTCGCTTTCGTGTAGTGTGAATAGCAAAGCGTCCTAAATCACAAGTAATCCAACGACGATCTAGTTTCTCGGCAACAGTTGCAGTTGTGCCACTTCCACAGAAGCAGTCGAGTACAAGATCACCTTGGTTGCTACTTGATTTAATAATTCTTTCTAGTAAAGCTTCTGGTTTCTGAGTTGCATAGGTCGTCCTCTCATCAGCCATGGAATTAGCAGCACTGATATCGGTCCAAATGTCTTCAATTTGTTTTCCTTTCGTTTCGGACAAGAACCATTTGTATCTCCAGCCTGCTCCTTGACGTTGAGGTGGAATTAACATATTAGTTGCTTTCAGTTTTTCAAAAGTCTCCTGAGAATAAGTTTTCAAAGCAACACTTTGCCAAGGTCCACGTGGATCATTATCAGGATTTGAAAATCTTTCTATATAAATCTCTTCATAAGGCATATACTCATTTTTATATATGTATTTTTCTCCTTTTGAATACCAATAGATACACTCATGATTTACAGGAAACTTATTCGATCTTGCCTTACTACTTCCTGCATGAGGAGTTCTTTTCCAGACAATTTCATTTAAATGTCGATCAGCTCCGAATACTTCATCTAGCACTAACCTCACAGCACTACTAACTTGCCAACCAACATGTACAAAAATGCTGCCATCTTCAGATAGCAGTTCGCGAAGCAATAATATAGCCTCATAAATCCATTGGAGGTAACTATCAATTCCATGACCCCAAGTATCCCTATAGGCTTTTTGCTCTATTATACTTGGCTTTTTGATAAAGCTATCATCAGTTTCAGGAATGGAAGTAGTAAACGAGAAATCAGCTCCTGTAGCGAAAGGGGGGTCAATATAAATCAAGTTGATTTTACCAGAAAACTCAGGAAGCAAGCTCGGTAACACATACTTCTTGTCACCCCAGATCAGTCGATTGCGCCATTCTATGTCACGTCCAGCATAAAGCATATCTAGAGTTAATTGGCGTTCCTGGGCTGTTTCGTTGACGGTCTCTACAGTTTGGAATGGGAGAGCGATGCGTACAGGGCCAACTTTTTTGCCGTCTCTGTACTTGCCATCCCAGATGAGTTCGGTCATAGCTTTGTTTCCTGTCTAGTTGAGTTTGTCAGCATTGCACCTAGCTAGCAGAGGAGCAGAGGATGGATGCTTGACGTCGCATTAGTGTAGTGCATGGAAGACTTTATTGCAATATGTGTAAGCAGAAATGAGAATTATTTCTCCAAAACGGCAAAGCTATTGGAGATCTAGAGGTATGTTTTCATAGAAAAGTCGAAAGGTGTGGTTACTAGATTACATCAAACTATGTGGTTTCCTGGCGATCAGCTGTGCAAGTCCATGATAATGTGGCTCCCCGTGAGAATCATCGTACTTCATGAATTCCTCGTACTTGAGTGTCTCCAATTTGGAGAACCAATCCGCTAGCTCACCTTCATCAAAGTAATGCTGAACAAACGAGGCCGTTTCGCTAATGGTTTCATGTTCTTTTCGGGCTGCCTTTGCCGCTGGGTCATGAATGGTAAATGTCTCGATGAACACGAATCCACCTGGTTTGAGGGCATCAATGATAGACTCTGCAACTTTTTTGCCTTCTTCCTCGGTGATGTGGTCAAGGATCGTCACTGCGACAATGGAGTCGTAACGATTGGCCGTGAGTTGGACGGTTCTTACATCGGCAACTTCACCGTCGATATTGTCTAAGCCTTGCGAGTGGGCGTATTGTTCGAGCTTTTGAATCCCCTGGCTCGATGAATCGACAGCATGAACATGATAGCCATAGTGGGCTAAGAGCAAGCTATTTCTCCCCTCTCCACTTCCGAGATCTAAGGCTTCTCCAGTTGGTGGGTGAGTCTCATGCAAAAATGTCTCAAGTTCTCCTGAGGGCTTGAGTCCATAATAAAATGGATCGTCTGGTTTGCCATAGACACGGTTAAAGGAATCAGCCATGTTGGACCTCGTTTTCTGGATGGGTTTGCCACAAAACATGAATGATCATCCACTTGCCAAGCCATTAGAGCACAAAAGGCCCTTATAGCTCATTTGATAGAAAGGCTTTTAGACAAATACCGATGTATGGTTGTGTTACTTTACTCGCTTTCTTTCTGTTGTTCAGGAGGGTCTCCTAAGATAGCGTGGAGTGATGCATGTGCTCTTTCAAGTTCTTGCACGATTTGATCGAGATACTCAAGCATTTGTGCTTGAACTTCTTTCTGAGTTGCGCCATAAAAAGTCTGAGGTTCTATTCCACGAAGTTCGACGCTGGCAATCCAATGTCCATCTTGGTACGTAGGACCTTCGAGTCTATGCGTGAGAGTCACCCCATGCTCTCCTTGTGTCATATCTTCTGCTCGCTTTCGTCTTTTCTAGATTTCTGTCACTTGTCCTCTGTGTAGGGCTTCGCGCACAGGCTTCCTCAATTGCATAATGTCTCGCGTCAACTCTTCTACGTAATGATCGATAATGTAGATGCGGTCTAAAAATCGGATGTTGCCTGTTTCGATACATTCGTTCGCCGCTTGAGTAGCAAGATCAAGCCCTGCCCTAAGCTCTTTGCCTTTTACTAAAGCTATTGCCCTTGCTGTTGTGAGTAACAGTTCCCAAAATTTGGTTTGGGGAAGTGCGGTTTGCGCAAGGTCGAGGTAGTCCAATGCTTTTTGCATAAGGCCTAAATTGGCGTAACTTCGACCATACTCTTCATAGACTGTACCTAGACTATAGTGTCCGTGAGTGCTGCTTGCTTTCGGGTCGAAGGCATGAGTTAACTCCTCTGACTTTGCCATTGTGCGCTCAAAGCCATCTACATTGTTGACACGCAAGTAGGCACGTCCCAGTAACTGGATGCCGTTTCCTTGTGCTGCTACATCAGCACGAGGGGTTGTGTCACGAGCAGCTTCGAGGTAGGTAATGGCTTTTTTGGCTTCTCCAAGTCGCTGGTACATGTCGCCCTGATATGTTAAGGCAAGGTTTAAGAGCGTGTCGTCATTGACGATACGTGCAATGACTTCCATTTGATGGTAGTGGGGTATCGCTTTGTACGACTCATACGATCGTGTTCCTACAGATGTGACATATCCTGCTGTGTGGTAGGCTCGTGCAAGGCTTCTTAAAAGATCGGGGTTTTCTGAGGCAATCTGAATCTCTACATGTTGTATGAGACGATCAATGATGGTCTGAGCCTCCTGGACGCGTGACTCTCCTATCAGGTCCCAAGCGTGTTGAATAATGTCTTCAATCTGCTCTGGCGTTCGTGGGACATAGAGCGATGAAGCTAGACCTAAGCGTTCTGGCTCGATGCCGAGTAAATCGGCTATGCGTCTGAGTTCGTTGATGTTATTTAAGGGATATTCCCCGGTTTCATATGCGCGGTAAGTGCGGGGTTCAAGACGAAGATCGTACGCAATTTGCTCCTGTGTAAGACTATGTGACTTTCGGTAGTCCTTGAGGACTTGGCCTGCTAATGAGGGGGTAGATTTTCCTTTATGCTGTGCCATCGTTTCATAACCCCGTTTTGCTCGTGAGTACCACGACAATGCCAGATTTTCTGGCTCTTTTTTTATTCCCAGTGATATGAATGTGCCAGATTTTCCACCTGTAGTCTCAACCCAAAAATACCAATAATTATAGTAGTCACCGATACAGTATAGCACACGATGAAGCAGATTGTATCGTGAGGATGGATTTCGAGCGGGTTTATAGCTAAGAGCAGAAAGAGGAGAAAAAGGCATGCAAAATGGTCAAGATTACGGCAAGTCATTAACAGCTTTCAGTCAGTATTTGCGTGAGGTCAAGTGGATACCGCAACTTACTCCTGAAGAGGAAAAGCATATCCTTCAATGTTTGGTTGATGGTGTGAATGTGCAACGGTCGCGTGATCGGCTCGTTGAGGGATGCCAAGATATGATTATGAGCCTCGCAAGGCGGTTTGCACGCGACTGTCAGCATATGGAATTTCTTGATTTTGTTCAGGAGGGAAATATTGGGTTGCTACAGGCAATCAAGAAGTACGATGTGAGGAGGGACGAGTCTTCTTTCAAAACGCTGGCTTTTTCCTGGGTGCGTGGGCATATGCTGATGGCATATTGGCGCGACGAGCGTGCTATTTGTGTGCCTCTCAGTAAGGTTCGGGTTATTCGACAGATGAACGTGGTGCAGATGCAATTGTTGGCTTTACTTGGACGTGAACCGACGGTTCCAGAGATAGCGAGAGAAATGGGGGTCAACGAGCGTGATATTCATGAGTTGATTGTTCTGCAAGATCAGCAATTCGCGAGCTTGCATACCTCCCTGGATGAGGATGGGGAGACCTCTCTTGAGGATATTCTTGAAGACCCTCTGGCTTCTGCCTTTATCAATGATGGCTTTTCTTCTGTTGAGGATGTGCTTGGCAAACTGACTGAGCAAGAACGATCTGTCATCCAGCTTCGCTATGGGCTTGCTGATGGGTGCGCTTATAGTCAACAAGAGGTTGCTCATCTGTTAGGCGTGGGCTTGTCTGTAGTACAAAAGCTTGATCGTCGTGCAAAGATGCGGTTGCGAGAGGCCTTGGTTGCATAGGAGGAACCTGGTTCTTCTTTTGAAGAAAGGGGTAAAGCGTGTGACATCTCGGAAATCGTTCTCCGATATGTCTCCTGAAGAGGTACATGTATGGTTACAGAACACTCGTGAACATCTTCAACGCAAGATGCAACGCGAACGAACGTACCTCGATCGAAGGATGACGCAAGGGATACATACACCGACAGATGATGCGTATGAGGCTGACCTGCTTTTAGAGGCTAGCCTTATCGCGTTACTTGATGAGCTAGAACGAAACTTGTAGCGCTGCGTTTTGAATGTTGTTTACCATCATCAGATGAAGTAGCAAGCTATTCGCGCTGTTCATCCTGTGTTGTTGAGTCAGTGAGAGATACTCGTGATCGAGTGTCTCTTTTGTTGTTTTGGGATGGCATTGGTGTAGGTTGTCCATCTGAAGAAGGAGCGTGATAGCCATGGAACTGTTGACCAGCGGGCTACGAGAAATGCTTCCTCCGCTCTACTCACAGGAACATGAGGAAGACCCGCTTGTGATCTGTAAGTTTTTCACCCCGGATAGTAACTGGACGTTCGTGCGCCGTATCGGCGCTTGCGAGATCCCTTCCAAAGGAAGGAGAGGTTGAGAGCGTACGACCTCTAGAACGATGCCTTACTTAGCGGGGAAACCCAAAGAGGACAACAGCATGGCATTCAAGCGGATAAACCTGAAAGTATGTAGGGTGATGTACCGCAAGTTCTGTACGCATGGTGAAGCTGAGTTTGCTGAACCCAAATTTCCAACGGTGAAACAGTTCGCCCATCGCAGCATACTTGAAGCGATGACGCCACAATACGTGCAATTAGAACGTTTGCATGAAACAGCTCTCTGTGGCGAGTACCCGATAACGAACGGGGGAAGGAAATGAACGGGCACCTGTACGTACTGACGTCTCCCAAGCGTAAATGCGGGATGGCCTACGGGACGCGAGTCCTAGGGTCACGGAGTCCTCATAGTAGGGAGTGTTGGATCTCCAGCACAAACGAAGGAGCAGTCTCTGAAAGGAGACAAGAGCTTGCCCTTTGATAAAGGCAAAGCAGGACAGGTATCACTGAGTGACAGATAGAGAGGTACGTGTGATGCGTAGCGCCGAAGTGCGCCGTATCAGCGGCGGAAAAATGAGTGTACCCAATGGTACTGGAATTGTTGGAATATTCCATGCGCACCCAACTAATCCCTGCCAAATTTGGCTTGAATCTCGAAAGAGAGGGGGGAGTGCAGCATGTTGGGGCC
>WNGP01003670.1_pt1 | contig 13661 bp, 11 predicted proteins | sample 5407671 | NCBI WGS metagenome assembly WNGP01 (sample SAMN13153381, study PRJNA577476) | soil metagenome | isolation source: 40 cm soil or saprolite under Garry oak tree replicate 2 | place: USA:California | collected 2016-06-15 | reverse complement strand
CGGCCGGTCCAACACCCGACCGGCACTGCCGGGGCGAGGGGTTCCCACGTTCCGTGCCAGCGCCTGAACCGAGCTCGCGCCACCTCTACGCCGGTCACCACCTGGCCAGTCAGCAGGCACCCGCCAGACTCCTCCCGGGTCGCTGGAGATCGCCCCGGTTTGATGCCACCTATCTACGTAACGGCACGTCGACAGCGATCCCCGCACCCGGGGACTGCGCACCGTCTTCCTGGTCCCCACCTGACGCATCCCGTGCGCCTTTCCACATCGCTCACCACGACGGTCTTCAGCCAACGCAGCATGTGGTGGTTTGAAGCCTCCCCCCACAGGGCGGCTCCGAAGGGCCAGTCCTTCATCTTCTGCACAGCACCGCTTCCACGAGCTCTCCCTACATCGAGCCCCCTTCCGCGTTCGTGGCACACCTCCAGCCGTAGATCGTGATCTTCGTGGTTGCCAGGCGCCCTATCGTCGGTAGTGGCAGGTCCGGGCGCGTGCTTGGTGTCGGCGTCGCCACAGCGACCAGCGCAGCCGGTGGGCGGCATCGGCGACGGGCTGGATGACCAGGGCCGCGAACAGGTGCTGGATCTCGTTGCAGGTCAGCCCGATCAGCCCGGACGGTGGTGGGTGTCGGGCGTGTTCGGTCACGGCCGCCACCACCAGGAAGGCGTGGGCGAGCATCGAAAGGGTGACCCAGCGGTACCAGGAGGTCCAGCGGCGCACTTGGTGCTGGTCCAGGCCGACCAGGCCCTTGCCGGTCTGGAAGCGCTCTTCGATGGTCCAGCGGCATCCTGCGACCCGGACCAGGACGGCCAGCGGGACCGGGCGGGGCGTGTAGCAGCGGTAGAAGGCCAGCTCGCCGGTGGTGCGGTTGCGGCGGATCATGAGCCAGTGCTGGCCCGCCTGGTCCCCGGGCGCAGGGCCGTGATGGTCCAGACGAACAAACGCCCAGTCGTACAGCCGGTGGCCCTTGGCGCCCTTGCCGGCCGAGATGCACTGCCACGCCCGCGCTGGGACCTTGGTGAGCAGGGCGTCGGCACGCTGGGTGGTGCCACCGAAGCCCACACGGTGGTCGCAGCCCACCGCCAACACGTAGCCGATCTGGCGGGCTTCCAGTTCGGCGCGCAGCCCGGGATTGGCGCCGTAGACCTCGTCGCCGGCCACCCAGACGGCTGGGACCCCGGCGTCCAGCGCACGGCAGATCATGGTCGTGGCCAGCTTGGGCTTGGTCGCAAACCCGACCCCTGAAGGGACACCGGCCGCCTGCAGGCGCTGGGGATCGTCGGTCCAGGAACGGGGCAGGTACAGCTCCCGGTCGATCACCCCATGTCCCGCATCGGTGGCGTAGACCAGGTAGACGGCGACCTGGGCGTTCTCAACGCGCCCGGCGGTGCCGGTGTACTGGCGCTGGGTCCCGACAGTGGTGGTGCCCTTCTTGAGGTCGCCGGTCTCGTCGATGACCAGCACCGCCTCGGGGTCGCCCAAATGCTCGCCGACGTAGTCGCGGATGTCATCGCGTACCTTGTCGTGGTCCCACACCGCCCGGCCCAGCAGGTGCTGCATCCCGTCAGGGTTGGCGTCCCCGGCGTGCTCGGCGATCGTCCAGCAGTTCATGCGGGGCAGGTCGGCCAGCAGGCCGCGCACGAACGCCCTGGCCCGCCGCCGCAGATCCACCCGAGCGAACCGACCCGCGATCCGCCCCAGCAACCCGTCCAGTTCTGCCTGCCATCGGGCAGGCTCTATGCTGTGGCCCGCGGCCACCGTCTGATCTTCGGTTGTTCTCACAGCACCGGATCATCAACGGTGGCCGCCCTGGTCTGCCAACCGAGCCCGGACCACTCGCACACCACTCACCACTTGCAGACCAGCCAGATCACGATCTACGGCTGGAGTACTAACCGCCGCCGACCTTTGGCGACCGCTGTGAACCGCTGCGTGGGGCACGTCGGGGGCACGGCCGGCGAGGACGAAGATGGCTCAGGCCCGGCGGCGATGGCTCCCAGCTCGCGTGATGGGCGAGGCTTGTCGTCGGCGCCCCTGCTCGTTGGCAAGCCGCCGACAGGTGGCGCGGCGGGCTACCCGATGCCCTCGGCCGGGCTTGTTGGGCGGCCGGCAGGAGCGCGACGACCGCTGAGCATCCTCGGCTGACAGCAGGCCCCGGCGTCCGCCTCAGTTTGCAACGCGGCGACGATTGATGATAGATACCGTCATACCCGTCGGTCGCCCCCAAGGCCGACACCAAGCCTGTTCTCGGCGGCCATCCCCGAAGTCTTTGTGTCGCCGTGGCGGGGAGGCTTGCCATGGCCGAACACCACGATGGCCGACACAGCCGCGGCCCCCGTCATCTCACCTCCACTCCCCATCCGGGCCGCTCCGGACGCCATCGGTCGGCGGAGCTGCGCCCAGCATTGCGAACGCGGGTCGTCTTGGTGTTGACCTGTTCAGCAGCCCTGGTCGGGGTGTTGGTATCGCTTCCCAACGCCAGGGCAACGAGCGCGATCTCCCGCTTCACCCCAAGCGCCGACGCCTATGTAAGCCAGGCCAAGCCAAACAGCAACTTCGGGACCGCTCCCATCCTGCGGACCGACGGCTTCCCCAAGCTCGAGCGCAGCTATTTGCGGTTCGACATCACCCAGCTTACTGGCAGCGTCACCAAGGCCACGCTGCGCCTGTATGCGGGCAGCCGTGACCGGTTGGGCTATACGGTTCGGTCGGTGGTCAGCACGGACTGGTCGGAGGGAGGGATCACCTACGCTAACGCGCCCCCGCCAGGGACGGTCGTTGCCACGTCGGGTGCGGTTGCCCGCGACACCTGGACCAGCGTGGATGTCACCAGAGTGGTCAACGGCGATGGAGCGATCAGCCTTGCGCTGACAGCCAACGGCTCCTCTGCCGGCGGGTACGCCAGCCGCGAGACCGGTGCGACCACCCCCCAGCTGGTGGTGGAGACGCTGACGACAGCGGGCGCCGACACCACGCCGAACACCACCACCACCACCACCACCACGACCACCACCAGCAGCAGCAGCACCACCACCACCACCAGCAGCAGCAGCAGCAGCAGCACCACCAGCAGCAGCACCACCAGCAGCACGTTGGCGCCAACCACCACGACGCCCCCGCACCCGTCGGGTCCGTGTGGGGCCACGAACGCGCCGCCAGCGACCTACCAGCATGTGGTCTGGATCGTCATGGAGAACAAGACCTATTCGCAGATCATCGGCTCGTCCAACGCCCCCTACATCAACAGCCTGGCAGACCAGTGCGGCCTCGCCACAAGCTTCTACGCCGAGGCGCACCCCAGCCTGCCCAACTACATCGCCATGACCTCCGGCTCGACCCAAGGGATCACCGACGACAACGACCCGTCGTCGCATCCGCTGACCGCACCAAGCATCTTTTCCCAGCTCGGCACCGGCTGGCGCGCGCTCGAGGAGTCGATGCCGTCCAACTGCTACCTGTCGAACTCAGGCCTGTATGCGGTCAAGCACAATCCGGCAGCCTACTTCACCAATATCCGGACACAGTGCGCGACCCAGGATCAGCCGCTCTCCGACCCGCCTGACCTGTCGGCGAAGTTCACCTTCATCACCCCCAACTTGTGCGACGACATGCACTCGTGCCCGACGGCCAGCGACGTGGCCACCGAGACCCGCAACGGCGATAAGTGGCTGGCGATGTGGATGCCGAAGATCCTCAGCAGCAGCCAATACCAGTCCGGCTCGATGGCGGTCTTCCTTACTTGGGACGAGGACGACTACAGCAGCACCCAGCACATCGCAACCTTGGCCATCTCGCCGTCCACACCATCCGGCACAAAGGCGAGCGCGACTTTTAACCACTATTCGCTGCTGCGAACGACCGAGCAGCTGCTGGGGATCACGACCTATCTGGGCAATGCATCCACGGCGGCGAGCATGCGCCGCGACTTCAACCTATAGATCTGACGAAGGAGGGCCTCCTGAGTGGGGTCATGGTCAGTTCTGCCAACGCATTCGACTCCCCTACCGGCTCGACGCCGGCTCAATATCTCGCCGCCTTGATGTTTCCTCATCCCCTGCCAGCAACAGCAACAGCATCACGGTCACACAGGATATGACAATCAGCCTATCCGCGAACTTTCACTCCGTCCTACCGAAGTTGCTCTGAGGCGGCGCGACCAAGGACGTAGTCGCCTGGTCGCAACCGCCGTGCCGCAGTGCGGCATGGTGGCTCCGCTCACGTGATCGCTTTTGTGCGTGTCGTGTAGCGGTGTCGCCACACTGGTCGCATGGTCGCCCGACTAGTACTCCAGCGGTAGTTCGTGACCTGGCTGGTCGGTGCGGCCAAGGTCGACGAGCACAGCAGGGCGGCCACCGTTGATGATCGGGTGGTATGTGGACAACCGAAGATCAGACGATGGCCGCAGGCCACAGCGTAGACGTCGACCCTACCCAGTGGCAGGAGCTGTTTCACGAGTTGCTGGGCCGGGTCGCGGGTCGGTTTGGCCGGGTGGAGCTGCGGCGGCGGGCCAGGGCGTTCGTGCGCGGCCTGCTGGCCGACCTGCCCCGCATGAACTGCTGGACGATCGCCGAGCACGCCGGCGACCCCAACCCTGACGGGATGAAGCACCTGCTTGGCCGGGCGGTGTGGGACCACGACAAGGTACGCGATGACATCCGCGACTACGTCATCGACCACCTGGGCGATCCTGGGGCGGTGCTGGTGGTGGACGAGACCGGCGATCTCAAGAAGGGCACCGCAACCGTTGGGGTGGTGAGGTGGGGCGCTGGCGAGGTGCCTGCTGAGCGGGTCCTTTTCCAGCGCCCTCCTCCCGAACCGGACAGGCCTGTTTCCGAGCATCCGGCTCTCCGGTGACTATGGCGTGAGCTGTCTGGAGTGGATGTTGGTGTGGCAGGCGGCGCAGACCACGAGGGTCTTGCGTCGCCGTTTCACCATGATCTTTGTCCAGGTGGGGTTGTGTGACTGCCCGGCCTGGTTGAGGTCGGTGAGCTTGCGGACGTGGTGGACTTGAACGTCTACCGTGCCGCCGCAGACCTCGCACCTGCCCGTCTGGAGCCGGCCGATCAGCTCCTTGCGGGCGGTGGTCGGGATGGGTTGGCGGTCGGTGATGGCCGCCGTCTTCTGCCGCTTGAGTGGCATGCCACCAAACCGTGCGACCAGTGGTGTCCTGCCCTCGCGTTCGGTGCTGGCCTGGAAACATCGACGTGGCCCGACCAACAGAAACCCAACAGAAGCGCCGCCAACAACGCCAATTTCCGGTCAACAACACTCCGTTGGCCGGTAAACCGTCACCTGCGAGCACGCCGCCAGAGGCTGCGAGGCTGCCCTCTACCAGCGCCAACAGGCCACCACGACCTCGGCGGCGGGCCTGTTGGCGCTCGACGCGCCCGTCGTCCAAGAATTTTCTTGCCGCCTTGGTAACCACCAAGACGGCGAATAGTTAAACAGCAAGCTGTTGGAGAATTGTTGGCCTCCAACGGATGCTGTAATCGCCATCGCAACACTAAGACGTCGTTTCGCTCCCGTTGGCTGGTTGGCGACGATATTGGCTTGCCGACGAGTCTCGGCCCCCGGGCCGGGCTGGTGCAGCGGCATCTCATCTATGGTCTGGACTTCCCGATCGGCGTCGTCGGTCAGTCAGATGTCCAGACAGGGCCCTGTCCGATGTCCAGATGGGCCCTGACCGCGTTGGCGATGGTCGCGGCGTCGTCGGGGAAGCCGAACAGGAGACTGGAGCGGCGGCGGACGAGCCAGCGCAGCCCCAGGTACCACAGGCCGGGGACTGGCCCGGCACCGTCGGCGTGCCGGGGCTGGCCGTCGAGCTCGACCAGAGCGGGGTCGAGCCAGGAGAAGTCGCCGGTGAAGCCCGTGCACCACACGACGCTGCCGACCTCCTCGGCGTGCAGGTCAAGCCACGCCGGCGGGTCCAGGTCGACGTGGACGTCGTGCTCGTCGGGCTCGGCGGGCGGCGCGTCGAGCCCGCCACGGCGGATGATCTCGTCGACCATCGCCCTGGCCCGGGCGGCGAAGGCGTCCCCGGCGGCGACGTTGGCGGCGACGCTGTCGTCAAAGGTCACCCGCTCACCGTCCACCGCCACCGGCCGCCCGGCCAGGGTGACGCCGGCCCCGGCCAGCGCCGGCAGGCTCAGGCCGCGCCCGGGGGCGATGATCGGCATGGCGGCCTGCATGACCGACGGGTCGGGGAGGTCACGGGGCCGCTGGTCCATGAACCCGGCCTCGGCCAGCCACTCGATGGTCTCGCGGCCGCGGTGCCGGAACGGCACGCGACCGACGGGGCTGGTCGCCAGCACCACCCGCCGGCCGCCGGCCCGCAGGTCCTCGGCGATCTGGCAGCCGGACTGGGCGCTGCCGACCACCAGCACCGCCCCGTCGGGGAGCTGGTCGGGACCGCGATAGTCACCGGTGTGGTATTGGGCAACCCGGTCGGGGAACGTGCCGGCAAGCGCAGGGACCTTCGGCAGGTTCTGGTCGCCGGTGGCCACAACCACCGTGCGGGCCAGGAGGTCACCCCCGCCAGCCTGCAGGACGAACCTGTCGCCGGCCGGTGCCAGCCGGGCCACCGGCACCCCTTCGCGGACCGGGCAGTTAGCGGCGAGCTTCTCCAGCCGCTGGACGACTTCCACCCCGGTGGCATAGCTCTCGCGTGCCTGCTCGCCGAGCAACTGGTTCATCCAACCGGGCGTGTTCAGCCGGAAGGACTCCCACCGCTGGGTCCGCCAGCTCTCACCGACCCGGCCCCGCTCCAGGACCACATGCTCCACGCCCAGGGCGCTGAGGGCGGCGCTGGTGGCCAGCCCGGCCGGTCCAGCGCCCACCACCGCACAGTCGATCAGCATCTCGCGCTCCCCCATCACCGCCGCCTCCTCATCGTCGGACCAGATCAGCGCAGCGCCTGGGCCGCCCTGGCGATCAGCAGCAACTCGACTGTCGCCTCGACGATCGGGATCACCAGCGCCGAGCCGGCATCGGTGATCGACGCCTAGCGACCGCCACCCAGCACGCACCATCCTCCGCGACATGCTGTCCACCACCAAGAGGAGGCGCCCTCCGGTGGCTGGTGAGCGTTGTATCAGCGGGTACCGAGCGCGACCTGCAGCGCCGCCCGGAACGCCTCCGGCTGCTCGATCGAGAAGTGGCCGGCGTCCTCGATGACGTGCAGGGGCCAGCCGTAGCGGGCGCTGGCCGCCTCGGCGATCCGCAGCCGCATCACCCGGTCGTGACGCCCCCAGATCAGGGAGGTGGGCACGGTGATCCGCGCCAGCTCCTGGGGTGGGATCCTCCTGGTCCCGAGCTCCCGCAGCAGGCGGCGGTTGGCCGCCCGCACACTCGGGGTGCGGGCACGGTCCAGGTTGTACGCCTGGGACGCCTCCCAGCGGTCGCCCATCAGCGCCCGCACCCTGGCCGGATCCACCGCCACCTGCCGGAGGAAGCGGGCGTGGGTGCGCTCGTTTGGTCGGGTGATGAACCGGATCAGGGCGAGCACAACACCCGGCGCCGGGCGGAACCGGGCGAGGCTACCCGCGCCAACCAGCACCAGTCGCGACAGCCGGTCCGGGTGGGCGATCGCGAAGCGGGCGGCGATCGAGGCGCCGAGCGAGGCCCCCACCAGCGCCGGCGGCGACTGGCAGGTGCGCTGGATCAGCTCACCGAGCCAGGCGAGCACGCGCGCGGCGTCCGGCGAGCCGTCGGGCACCTCCGAGGCGCCAAGGCCCGGCAGGTCGGGCGCGACCACCCGATGGGTCGTCACCAGCTCGGTGATGACCGGCAGCCACATCCCCGACCAGCCGCCCTGGCCGTGCAGCAGCACCACCGGCGGCCCGTCACCGCCCTCCAGCACGGCGGTGGACACCCCAGCCAGGTCCAGGCGCCGCTCGGTGACGGGTGCCCCGGCCAGCAGCCGCCGCCGAGCGTCCTCGCCGGTCGCGCGACGGCTGCCGTCCTCCACAATCCGCTGCCCGCTCATGGCTGATCCTCTCCTCCGGGAGGCTGGTCCGCCTTCGACGGTCATCGTCGGGGACGCCACGGGGCACGCCTAGGACAGTTTGTGAACCTGGCGGGCACGCCCAGTCAGGTTCACGATTGGAACTGGTCGCCACCATCACGACGGGGGAAGCTGCGTCCATGCGCAACTACGGTCAGTTCTGCCCGATCGCCAGAGGGTCGGAGATCCTCGCCGAGCGCTGGACGCCGATCATCCTGCGCAACATCCTGCAGGGATGCCGCACCTTCAACGAGATCGCGGCTGGTGCCCCCGGCCTCTCGCGGGCGCTGCTGACCCGGCGGCTGCGTGAGCTGGAGCATGTCGGGGTGATCCAGATCCGTCCCAAGCCCGACGGGCACGGGTCGCTGTACGAGCCCAGCGCTGCAGGAAGGGACCTGTCGGGGGTGTTGGAGGCCATCGGAGGCTGGGCCGAGCGGTGGACAGAGCTCACCACTGAGCACTCTGACCCCGAGATGGTCCTGTGGTCGTGGTGCCAGGAGTTCTTGCGCCGCGACCTGCTGCCCGACCGGCGGGTGGTGGTCCGCTTCGACTTCTCGTTTGGTGGCCGCAAGGCCAGGGGCTGGCTGCTGATCGAGGGGCGCGAGGGCGAGCTGTGTCGCGTGGATCCCGGCTTCGGTGACGACCTGGTGGTAACGATCACCGACCCCCTTGCCTTCACGCACTGGCACATGGGACGAGTCGAGTGGGCGGCGGCGCTGCGCTCCGGTGGCATCCAGGTGAGCGGCCCGCGAGCCCTAAGCCGGGCCCTGCCGACCTGGAACGCCGGGCCGGAGACGAACGCCCGCAGGCGCGCGGAGCTCGAGCAGACCGCTGGGCGCATGCCGGCGTCCCCGCTGTGAGCCTCACCAGACCCCAAGCCCTCACCGCGCCCAACGGATGCCCGAGCCGACACCACGGACCATGCCATTAGCCCTTCTTGCGACGTTTGGCGCCTGGGTGGCAGCGGACAACCTCGCCACGTGCGTCTGTGGCCGCGACAATGTCACTCCGTTAGAGGTAGTTGAAGCAGACGATCGCGCAGGCTACCAGCACGAACGCAAACCACCGCTCCGAGTCGCGGTCCCACCGCACCCCAAGCCGCCGCCAGCAGCTCAACCATGACAGCGACCGCTCGACCCGCCAACGATGCCGACCCAGCCTGGCCGATGACTCGATCCCACGGCGGCGATCCGTGCGGTGATCCCACGCCGTCGCAGATAGGCACGATTAGCGGCGCTGTCGTAGCTCTTGTCGGCATAGACCTTGCCTGGCCGGCGCCGCCGCCGACCCGAACGGGCTAGCACGGCGGGGACCTCGTCCAGCAGCGCCTGGAACATGGTGGTGTCGTTGACGTTGGCGGCGGTGACGATAGCGGTCAGCGGCAGGCCGCCACCGTCGCAGACCAGGTGGAGCTTGCTTCCAGGCTTGCCCCGATCGACTGGATTTGCGCCCACGTGATCCCCCCACGCTTGGCGCGCACACTCATGGTGTCCACGCACGCCCGCGTCCAGTCAAGCACACCCTGCTGGCCAAGCCGGTCCAGGATTTCGAGGTGTAGCTGATCGAACACGCCCGCCTTGGCCCACTCGGTGAGCCGCCGCCAGCAAGTCGTCGGCGACCCACAGCCAAGCTCCCGGGCGGGCAGCAGCCACCACGAGGTCGAAGTGCGGGCCATGTACACGATCGCGGCGAAGCAGTTGCGATCAGGGACAGCGCGGCGCCGGCCACCGTACGGCGGGCGAGGTGGGACCGGCAGCAACGGTTCAACGATCGCCCACAGCTCAGCGGGCACAAGGTCGTCAACAAGGGTCATCATAGCGCGGGATCCTGTCAGACCCTCCCAAAGGAGCGAAACGACGTCTAAACATGACGGCTTGAGTCTGTTGATGTCATGACATGCCGCTCTGAGGCGCTTGGTGGGTGACGGCCCACTCGTGCGACGACGCGCGAGTGGCAATGCCACCTGATCTGCTGAGTGGAGGGCGCATGCTGGTGACGACAGCCGACTGCCCGGCCGTATGGGACGAGCGCGGCGGGCTGTGAGCTCGTCCCCGCCGGCCGGTTCCTCCCAACCGGCGCGACCGCGGAGCCGCGACAATCGGCGCACGCCCCCGGACTTCCAGGTCGAGCCGCTGGTCGTCCTCCCTCCGACGTTGGTGCCGCTCGACCCCGAGGAGGAGCGCCGCGCGGTCGAGTTACTCGCCGAGCTGTTAGCCGGCCTGCTCGAACAGCCACCCTCGTCGAAGGGCGAAGGCTCACGCACGTCGGGTGACACCGCCCGATCCCTGCGGCGTGGTCGCCGCCGCTGACCAGGAGGGCCCCGGAGGCCAGCCGCAACAGGTCAGCAGAACGCCTCTTTTCGGCTGGACTCTCTTCTATTCATGGTGAATGCCGGGTTCTTGATGCCTTCATTCTCCTTCATAAGGAAATTGTATACTTAAGGTATTTATGAGATAATAAGAAAGAATCATCCGTGCTCGGCGAACCCGTGCCGCCTGGAGCACATCCCAGCACCCCTGCTGAACAGGAGCACGCCTCGATGCCCATGCCTGCCCAGCCACAACCGCCAAGCTCGTCCGGGTCCGCAAGTACCGCCGACGCTCCACTTACGAGGAGAACCAGCCCTACTCGATCGAGGCGCAGGACGCACGTCTGGACCCCTTCATCTCAAGCCAAGACGGCTGGCTATTGGACGGCGAGTACGCCGACGACGCAGTGGCGCCACCCTGGACCGTGACGGGCTGCAGCGGGCACTGGGTGACGCACGGGCCGGCCTGTACGACGTGCTGCTGGTCTACCGGCTCGACCGGCTCACCCGCTCCATCCGCGGCCTGCTCGACATCGTCGACACCTCAACGACGCCGACGTCGCGCTCGTGTCCGCATCAGAGCATTTCGACACCCACACCCCGGTCGGCCGCATGGTCATGCAGATCCTGGCCGTCTTCGCCGAGTTCGAGCGCGCCATCATCATCGACCGGGTGGTCGGCGGCATGGAACGCAAAGCCGCCAAGGGCGGCTGGACCGTCGGCCCGCCACCCTTTGGCTACGCCCTGGAAACCGGACCGGACGGCAAGAAGACCGGCTTCCTGGTCCCCAACGAACACGCCCCGCTGGTGCGCGTGATCTTCGACCTGTACCGCCGCAAGTGCCTCGGCGCCCGAGCGATCGCCAACTGGCTCAACGACCAGGGACACCGCACCCGCAAGGGCCGTCGCTGGAGCCACGTCGCCGTGCTCGCGATCCTGCGCAACCGCGTCTACATCGGCGAGATCTTCTTCCGCGGCACCTGCTACCCCGCCCCCCACCAGCCACTGGTCGACCGCAAGGTCTTCGACCAGGTCCAGCACCTGCTGGTCGAACGCGGCGACGACCACCCCACCCAGGTCGCAGCCGCCTCGGACTACGACCTGGCAGGGCTGATCCGCTGCCCGCACTGCAACCAGCGCTACCTGGGCAACGCCGCCAACGGCCGATCGGGCCGCTACCGCTACTACACCTGCTACTCCCGTCAACGCTTCGGCACCGACGCCTGCCCCGCCGATCGGCTCCCCGCCGATCGGCTGGAGGCCGCGGTCATCCGGGCACTGCTGGAGACCTACCAGCGCACCGACCTGTTCGACCAGGCCGTCGCCCAAGCCCACACAACCACAAGGCCCGCCTGGACCACTACCGCAGCGAGCTTGCCACCGTCCGAGCCAAGCTCCGCGACACCGGACAGGCGATCAACCGCTACCTGAGCGCCTTTGAGCGCGGCACCATGCCGGAGGACGTTTGCGGTCCTCGCCTGGTCGAGCTCCGCGCCGAGCAGGCACAGCTCCAGACCCGCCAGCGGCACCTGGGCGGCCTGTTGGCCACCAACACCCCTCGCGCGCCAGATCCGCCATGTTGGCGGTGTTCCGCCGCCACATCCGCGACGGGCTGATGCACGGCAACGCACAGGCGCGCAAGGCGCTGCTGCGTACGTTGGTGGCCGAGATCGTGGTCGAGAGCCGCAACACGATCCGGCCGTTCTTCAAGGTCCCCACGCTGACCAGCGCTGTTGGCTTCCAGCGCGCGGTTCGCGAAGTGGAAGGTGTAGTAGCCCACACACTCTCCTATTCAAACCCTGAGGAGCTGCACGTTCGCATCACCCGGCTGGCATCGGCGGCCGGTTGGGCGTCCTGAGAGGTGCTCCTCGACGCAGCGGCTTCATCTGCTCACGACGTAGAGGGGCCAGCCCGGCGGCGCTCACTTCCCGTGGGGGTTCGAGTCGGTGGCACGGAGCAAACCACACCCTAGAAAGAACATCGGTGTCCCTCACGACCACCGAGATCCCGTTGCCACCCAAGTATCGGCGGGCTGACCGATAGAACCACGATCAACGAACGACGCCCACTTCTTCGCGCTCGAGTCGCCCTTGGGATCGTGTCGGAGGTGCGACATCAACCTTTGGCATACCCGCAGCTGAGCACGACGCTGGCGCTCTGAGCGGCGGCGATAGCGGACAACCCTCTCGTCATGGTGTCTGTGGGTCATGCTGTCGAGCGGCCCCTGGCCGTCGCCGCCTCTTGGAGAGGGACCGCTGACAGGATCGTGACAACGATCTGACAACGGCGAGGCGGTCCGCCCTGGAGTCGGCTGCGCGTCAGCGGAGCACCGCGACTTCGCGCGAGACCACGAGCAGCTCCGCGTTCGTCGCCACCGAACGCGGCACCGCCATCCCGCCACCCGGCAGGAGATCAGACCGAGCAGTCGTGGCGCTATCACCGACCGTCTGGGTCAGCGCCTCCCCGTGGTAATCGAGGAACCCGCGCCCCTCGGGGAGCACGACCGTCCGGTAGGCAGGGCCCCGGACCACGGGAAACGCGGCGGTACCGACGCTGGGGTCGGCGCGCAGCAGGGCCACGACGCCGGCAACGTAGCCGCGCAGCTCGGGCGCGGCGCCACGGAGATGCTCGCGGACGCTACGAGCCACTACGACCTGGTAGGCCAAGCTCGACCGCAACCTCTTCCCAGGGGATGGTCCCGGACAGGTCGCCCCTGGCGACCTGGGCGAGCAGCTGGCGGATCTCGGCCTCCCGCTCGGGCGGCTTGGGCGGCGGGGAGATCGGGCTGGTCGCGTCGCTCATGCGGGCAGCATACCCGCCCTGGTTGCGCCGGGCGACTGGCCAGCGGGTCAAGGCCCGACCGCCAGTGTCGCAGGGCCTTGCGCTTACGACGTGGTGCCTGGCGCACCCACTGCGGCGCTGCCACCAGCTCATCAGCGACGCGGTCGCCGGGCAGGCCAAGACCCGCACGCGCTGCCCCGCCTGTTTGAGCATGCGCTGGTGCTGCAAGAGCGCCGCGACGCCGGCAGCTTGGCTGCGGCCACGCTGGCCGCTGAGGTGGGGCCGCTCAACGTTGACATTCCCAGCGGTGGACCGGCTCGTGGCCGGGGCGACCCACTACCCGCCTCACCGCCGACTGCTGGACCGCTTGGCCAGGGAGCGCACGCGCCTGTTCACCTTTCTGCGCGTGCCCGGCGTGCCGGCCACCAACTGGCGAGCCGAGCAGGCCATCCGCCGACCTGGCCATCCCCGGCACCGATCGGCATCCGACGCCCTCCACGCGCCCAGACCCTCTGGAAGCGCTGGATCATGCCTTTGCCAGGACCGAGGCCGTGACCACGTGATACAGCG